>PVBE011743468.1_pt1 | contig 80729 bp, 72 predicted proteins | sample 1631181 | NCBI WGS metagenome assembly PVBE01 (sample SAMN08397723, study PRJNA350692) | Marine metagenome, whole genome shotgun sequencing project. | isolation source: water | place: Pacific Ocean | collected 2012-04
CCCCCTGGAAGACATCCAGGAATTCCACGCCCTCTACAAGGAGCGTGTCAACGTCCCCTTCAAGTGCAACTTCCATCCCAACAATGTCTCGGAAGAGAAGATCGACCTCCTCGTAGACGCCGGCCTGGTCTCCGTAGAGATGGGCATCGAGTCTGGCAGCAAGCGTACCAATAAGGAGCTCTACAAGAGGCCCCATAAGAACGAGAGCATCCTGGAGTGCGGTCGTATCATCTCAGGGAAATACCAGGGCAAGGTGGTCCCCTACTACGACGTCATCATGGACAATCCCTACGAGACCCATGAAGATGCGAGCCAGACCATCCGTTTCATCCAGGATCTGCCCCGTCCTTTCAAGCTCAGCCACTTCTCCCTCACTTTCTTCCCCGGTACCGAGCTCTACGAGCGCGCCAAGGCGGATGGTCTCATCCAGGACTTTGTCGAAGAGGTGGTGAAGAAGAAAAACAACCGTATGTATGCGGATCAGGACCCATTCTCCAAGCTGCTGGTAAGCATCAGCCCCTTCATCGACTCCATGCTCGCCCGCAACGTGGTCAAACTTCTTGCCCATCCGCTGGCGCTACGTGTATTCAACAGCTGGCTCTTCGCCTCGCCCACACGGTTGTGCATGGCTGCCCTCATCTCTCTGCGTGGGCACTACAACCGGTTACAGGCAAAACGACAGATGGCATCGACGGGCAAGCGAAGTTTCATCGCCGGTCTGCTGCCTCCCTTCCTCCCTGGGGCAGGTCGATCGACGTCCGATCGGCTCAACGAAGGCTATCGATAAGATTCACAGGTTCCGCTTCTCCCAGCCGCCCTTGCCGAACATGTCGAGGAAGTGGGACTCGTCGTAGGGGTACTGGGCCATGGCCGTTTCGTCCAGATCCAGGCCGAGTCCGGGTCGATCCGGGATGATGATGTGACCGTCGACGATGTTCGTCGGGTAGTCGGTGATCTTCTCGGCGAAGGGTGTAGCGAAGTCCTCGAAGACCTCCTGGATCATGATGTTCGGTGTCGACGCGTCCACGTGGAAACAGGCCGCGGTGCAGACCGGCCCCTGGGCGTTGTGGGGAGCCACCTGAATGTGATGGGCCTGGGCCAGGGCGCAGATCTTCTTGAGTTCGGAAATGCCGCCGCAGGTCACCGGATCCGGTTGAATGATCTGCGCCGCCCGGGCCGACATGAACGTCAGGAACGCATCGAGGCTCTGTAGACTTTCGCCGCCGGCAACGGGGAAGCTGAGTTTGGCGGTCAGTGCCGCCATGTTTTCGGTCTGCGACGACCGTACGGGCTCCTCGAACCACCCTGGATCGAAGGGTTCCATCAGCTTGCCGATACGGCCACCGAGAAGCGGGTCGAAACGACCGTGACACTCGATGAACAGCTCCACATGGGGACCGACGGCCTCACGCACGGCGGCGACAATGGCGACGGACAGGTCGATCTCTTCGCGCGTGATGCGCTCGAAGGCGGTGCCGAAGGGATCAAACTTCATGGCTCGATAGCCTCTGGCGACCACGGCCTGAGCCCTCTCGGCGAACTGCTCGGGGACGCGATCCACCTGGTACCACCCATTCGCGTACGCCGGAACCCGGTCCCTGAATCTGCCGCCGATCAGATTGTAGACGGGCTGCTCGAGCGCCTTGCCCATGATATCCCAGCAGGCGATGTCGATGGCGGCCCGTACCTGTGCCGGCGCCCCGGACTTGATCAACTCGTAGTTGATCTCCTCGATGTCAAAGGGATCCCTGCCGAGGAAGTACCGCCGGTACTCGATGAGTGCGGCTTCGATCGTCTTTGCCTTGCGATGGGCGGTGGCTTCGCCGACGCCGTGGATCCCTTCGTCCGTGTGCAGCTTGATGAAGACCCAGTTCTTCCAGGGATTGCCGACGATGAAGGTCTGTATGTCGGTCAGTTTCATCTGTCGATCTCCTGCAGGGCCTCGACGACGCTCTTCTCCACAAGACCGTACATCTCGTCGATATCGTCTTCGGTTGCGATGAGCGCCGGCGCCACGGCAAACCACAGAGGATCGATGCGCATGATGAGGCCGTTGGCCAGGGCCGTCTTCTTCAGCGCCTCGCCCAGTTCGGGACAGGCTTTGCCGTCACGCATCAACTCCACCCCGCGTAGCAGCCCCTTGCCGCGTACTTCGCGCACGACGCCGTACCGGCTCAACCCGCCCAGCTTCTCCACGAGATAGTCACCCAGCACGCCGGCCCCACGGGCCAGGTCGTTTTCCACGATCTCGTCGATGACGGCGATACCCACAGCGCTGGCCAGCGGGTTGCCGGCAAACGTGTGCCCGTGGACGAAGTTGACCTCGTCCGACACGGAACCGCAGAACGCGTCGCCCAGATCCTGTCGCGCGATCATCGCCCCCAGGGGCACCGTACCGCTCGACAGTCCCTTGCCACCACAGAGGATATCGGGCGTGACGCCGAAGGTCTGCGCGGCGAACATGTGTCCGGTGCGACCGTAGCCGGTGATGATTTCGTCGAAGATGAGCAGTACGTCGTACCGATCGCAGACCTGGCGCAGGATCTGGAAATACTCGTCGGTCGGGGTCACCGTGCCGCCCGTGTTGCCTATGGGTTCGACAATGACCCCTGCCACCGTGTCTGGATCCTCGTTGACGATGACGTCCTCGAACATGCGGGCACAGAACCGGTTGCACTCTTCCCACGTGGCGAAGCGGTCTCGATAGTAGGTCGGCGGGAAGACTTTCGGGAAGCCACCCATCTGTGGCTCGAAAGGAGTCTTGCGCCGGCCCGTACCACTGGCCGCCATGGCGCCGAAGGTCCCCCCGTGGTAACCCTGGTACCGGCTGACGAACTTGTACTTCGCCGGGCGGCCAGTTTGCTTGAAGTACTGTCGTGCAAACTTCATGGCCGCCTCGATTGACTCGGAGCCACCACTGAATGGTTTGACGAAGTTCAGGTTGTCCGGGGTCACTTCGCCGAGCCGCTCGATGAAGTCCAGTGTCACATCGGCGATGCCGTGCATGGGTGGGGCGAAGCTGAGTCGTTCCATCTGTCGGCGCATGGCCTCCAGCACCCGCGGATGTCCGTGACCGAGGTTGGCGACGAAGATCCCGCCGATGGCATCGAAATAACGCTTGCCTTGCACATCCCAGTAGTAGAAGCCCTCGGCGCGCGACACGATGAACGGCTCGGCCACGATCTGCTCCGTGGCACGAAAGTCGATGGATGTGCGGCGCAGCAGCCGCGCTTGACGCTCGTCCGCTTTCATGCCGCCTCCGCTGCGTCCGGACAGTAGGTGATCGCCGTCAGGGCGTACACCTGAGCCACACGTATCAATTCCGCCACGGAGACCTCCTCGCTCAGCGTATGCGCCCCTGTTGCCGCCGGCCCATGGGTGAGAGCCGGTATACCTGCCAGGCGGGCGAAGGAGTTGCCGTCGTCGACGAAGGACTTGCGCCCGGGGGACAGCTGTTCCCCGGTGCAGCTCTCGTACGCCGATCGAAAGGCTCCGACCAGCGAGTCCTTCAGGTCGATCCGAAAGGCGTCTCCCTGCACCTCGAAGTCGTGCTCTATCTGCGTGCCGGTGCGGTCGGCCAGATCCTGCAGCATGGCGGCAAACTCCGATCGTGCCTCCTCAACGGCCCCGGGAGTCACCCAGCGCCGCGTGCCATTGAGAACACATTCGGTGGGCGACTGGTTGTAGATCTCGCCGGACTGTAGGCGGCCGACAAACACCGAGTCACAGCCGGCGACCTCGTGCGTGGTCAGCGCCAGCTGCTGTGACCACTGCCTGCACTCCACAACCAGCTGCGCCCCCGCTGCCAGAACATCGGGAGTATCAGCCGGACGCAGAACTTCATGCACGGGCTCTCCGTCCCGTGTGATGCGCACCTCGAAGATGGCCATGCCTCGCCCGGCCACGGGCAGGCAATCTGCCAGATACTCCGGCAACAGTACGGCATCTCCCACATAACCTTCACGGATCAGGGCAACCAGCTGACGCCGGTCACCCCATGGCCCCTCGTGATGATCATGCGCCGTGATCAGGATCTGGCCCCCCTGCAGCGTCTCTGTCTCACGCAGTACCCGCAGGGCTTCGACAAAGGCGGCGATGCCACCCTTCATATCGGAGGATCCGGATCCGTACAGACAGCCTTTTTCCAGGCGTGGCGGCACGAAGGGCAGGTGAACCGTGTCCAGATGGCCATCGAACTGCAGCACCCGACCGGGCGCACCCGAATCGAAGCGCACCGCTACCGCCGGGGCCTCGGGCCAGTCGGCCACGGGACGCTCCACGGAAAACCCATCCTCTCCCAGAATCTCCGCCAGGCGGTCAGCGACGGCGCCGGCGCTCCGCGTGGGACTGGGCACTTCGATCAGCTGGACCGCGGTATCGATCAGTCGTTTCTCGTCAACCGCCTGCTGAACCCGCTCCACCAAACCCTTGTCCATCTGCTCTCCCTGCTTCTGTGATCTGAAACTGCCTGGAACGACACGAAAGCTGGCGTCCTGGTGGGGCCACGTCCAACCCTGTCTTGCTCCATGCGGCCGCAATGTCGTGAGTTGTGCCGACAGCATCTCTGCAGAAATGCACCCGAAAAGGTCACCATGCCTCGCGAACCGACTGCCTCGCCCGAGCAATTCATCCAGGGAGCCCCCGTCCTGCAAGTTCAGGACGTGCTGGCCACGGCGGCATTCTACAGGGACGTCCTCGGCTTTGACTGGGACTTCGGTGACGAGGAGTACTGTGTTGTCTGGCGTGACAACTCGGCCATCCACTTCGCCAGGGGCGACGGCGACGTCTCCGGGCTGCACCTGTTTCAGTGGGTGAGAGATGTCGACGCCCTGCATGAGGAGGTCACAGCGAAGGGTGCAGTGGTTGCCGTCGAACTGGCCAGCCGCTCGTACGGCGTCCGCGACTTCAAGATCACCGACCCCAATGGCGTCGGTCTCGTCTTCGGGCAGGCGATCGACTAACCTGCCGGTGTGGACAGGATCGGCGTCATGGTTCGTAGGCCATCATGTCGTCCACCAGCGCCAGCACCACCGAATCAGACTGCGCTTCACCGTTCAGTTCCATCGCCGACAAGGTGAAGGAAGGGGTAGCCCGGAAGACGCGGAACTGGACGATGGTTTCCGCCTCAGATCCATCGATGCCGTACCCCTCCAGGTTGACATAGGTGTGGTTGTCCGCACCGAGGAGAGACGCCCAGGCGACGCTGTCGAAGTAGCAGTCCGCGGCGACGCCGATCGGGTCGTCCGGATACGTCTCGAAGGAGCTGTCGATCACGAAGTTGATGACTTCGCGGTCATCCGTGCCCACCAAGCCCGACTTGGGATCATCGCACGCGACAAGCATCAATGGCAGCGCCATCGACCACAGTCTCCGGGCTGGGATCACGCGTGCTTGCCCGAGTTCCAGCCGCGCGCTGCCAGCCACTGCTCACCGGACGCGACCGCGCCCTCCTCCAGAGTGGTGGCCATACTGTCATTCCAGCGGTTCAACAGACCGAAGAGGCTGATCACACCCATCAGCTCGATGATCTCGCCGTCGTCCCAGTGGTCGTGGAGACGGGACTGCAGTTCGGCGTCGACAGCGTTCGGCACCGTCGAAGCGGCGAGGGCGAAATCGAGGGCAGCCCGCTCCGCATCGCTGAAGGCTGCGTGCGTTCGATACTCCCAGATGTTCTCCAGCTGCCCCGCGTCCGCCCCGTAGCGCTCCGCTGCCCGGATGGTGTGCGCCTCACAGTACCGGCATCCCGCCGCATGGCTGGCGATGTAACCGACGAGCCGCTTCAGTGAGCTGGTCACTCGGCCCTTGTTCTCCATGACCGCCTTGTTGTACTCGATGAAGGCTCGGGCGATCGGTGGACGCCGCAGCATCGTCAGAACACTGTTTGGGCAGTAGCCGAGGGTTTCGTTGAAGAACTCGGCGAGTCGGGCAGTCTCATCGTCGCCATCGATGTCGAGGGGATCTACGAGCGGCATTGCCGGGGCTCCTCTGGTGGACTGATGAGAGAATCGTCACAGCGGCCCACAAAAACGGCAGTCCGGCGTCCCGGGACAACAGATCGCCCGCTCTTGCTTACCAACCTTTCCAGCTGCCGTCCGCGTGACGGTACTGCCGATACGGCAACGGCTCGTACGACAGCTCCGCAATGTCCTGTGCCTTTACCGTCAATCCCAGGCCCGGCGCGTCGGAAACATTGATGTAGCCATTGGCGATGGACCAGTCGTGCTCGACGTACTGGCCAAACCGTTGGAACCACACATCCCCCATCTCCTGGATCAGGAAGTTCGGCGTCACCGCATCCGCCGTCAGGGTTGCCGCCAGGGCCAATGGACCACCGGCGTTGTGCGGCGCCATCTGCATCTGCGACTCCCGCGCCGCGCGCCCGATCTCCACCAGTCCCGTGATGCCGAAACAATGACAGACGTCGGGCTGCAGATAGGCGCAGGCACGGGCTTGGATCAGCGGCAGAAAGTCTCGCAGATGAAACAGTTTCTCGCCCGTGGCGATGGGAATCTCGCTCTTGCCCGAGACCTCCAGCAGCGCGTCGACGGACCCCACCTTCACCGGTTCCTCCAGAAACAGTGGCCGGTACGGGGCGATGGCTGCGGCGCAGGCCAGGCTCAGCTCCGGTGTCGGGCTGCCGTGGGCGTCGAGGAGCAGATCGAAGTCATCTCCCGCTGCTTCACGCATGGCACGGACGCACTTTGTCGTGTGCTCCACGGCGTCGGCATCCATGGGCCACGTGCGCGTCTCCAGGGGGTTGCCCTTCACGCCGGCGTAGCCTCGGTCGCGGATCGCCAGGGCGCCGTCGACGGCGGCCTCGGCGTCGACCAGCGAAATGCCGCTGTAGACTCGTACCCGATCGCGCCGACGACCGCCCAGGATCGTATGCACGGGCACACCCCACGCCCTGCCGGTGATGTCGTACAGGGCTGCGTTGATCGCCGCGATGGCGCTGCCGAAGACGGGACCGCCCTTCCACGGCAGGCGGTTCTGGATGTCGTCGCAGAGGGCCGTCACCGCCAGTGGATCACGACCGATGAGCAGCTCACGCCAGGCGTGCAGCGTCGCCTCCACCGGTTCGGTGAGCCACTCGCCGGTGCCCTCGCCCCAGCCGGTGATCCCCGCATCCGTCTCAATCTGCAGAAACAGCCAGGGCTTCGACGTGCTGCACAGCAGCTCGCCGCTGGCCGGATCGCGGATCTGTTGTCCGGTGGGCACACTGAACTTGTACGTGTGCAGATCCGTGATCTTCATCTGAGCCTCGCTTGTCGAGTTGCAGAATCCCGACTACGGTTAGGCGCCATGGCCGAATCCCTTCGCTTCTACGTCGATCCGTCGACCAACTCCGCCGATCCTGAGGTCCGCATGACCTATGGTCTGCACGTAGTCTCTCCCTGGGGCGGCACGGTGTTCATCAACTTCCCTGAGCATCTCGAATACATGCCCGGCACGAAAGGTATCGCCCGGCACCATGATGAACGCGACAATGTCTGGCGCGTCGAGGAGAAAGGTGCCCGCGCCCACTACAGTGTCGAGAGTCTCACCGATCCGGGGGTGTTCTTTCACGCCGAGGCCCGGGCCGACGGCGAGCGTGCCCACCTGGCGTTCTCCATACGGAACGAGACGCTGACACCGCGACGCAGCCTCCGCGCCATGTTCTGCCACGACTACGGCGGCCTGGCCGGCTTTCCTGGGCCTGAGACCGACAACTTCGCCCGCACCTTCGTCCCCGTCGAGGGACGCCTCGCCTCGGTGGCTGACCTGCCGGTCCGCACCCCGTCGGCCCGCGCCCGCATGGCCCAGGCGGCGGGTTGCCCCGACCATCACAACTGGTGGGCGGAACAGATGGGTGGGCTGATCGAGGCTCCCCTGGACTTCGCCTTTGCCGCGGTCCGGTCCGGGGACGACCGCCATGTCGCCCTGTCCTGGACACCGGGGAAGTGCCTGCTCTCCAACTGCGCCATTCCCTGCATTCACGCCGACCCGTACTTCGGCGATCTGCCTCCCGATGGCGAGTGCAGCGCCACAGGCACCCTCGTCTTTGGCCGCGGTCCCGTTGATGATCTCGCGGATGAATTCCGCTCCCGAGCTCAGCGACCTTGGCTGACGCCAGTCGGTTGACCACAGTCGGCTACATTAGGTGCACGCCCACCTCACCGGCGAACAGACCGACGACGATCCAGAAGGCTGCCATGAACAGGTGCCCGACGAACAGGCCGATGAAGAAGGGAATCAACTTCTGAAATGCGGCGCCGCCGCCGTACTTGAGCACGGAGCGCTTGATGAACCACCCGATCCAGACGGAAAACCACAGCCCGCTGCCGATCCCGGTGGTGATGTAGCCGATGGGATGGAGGGGCCACCAGTAGAAGGCGCTGCGCAGGTAGAGGAGCAGGGACATCACGATGGCCCCGAAACCGACGAAGCTGACCTCGGTCCAGTCGGTGCTTTGTGCCCGCTCCTTGAGCAGGATTTCACGCACGAGGGTGTTGCCGAAGACCCAGCCGGACTCGCCGAAAGCCCAGAACTCTGAATTCAGCGCTCCCCTGGCATAGATCTCGTCCAGCATACGCCAGCCGAAAACGGCCATGGCCGCCAGCACCCCGAGGAAACCCGCCCAGAGGATCCAGCGACGACTGCGCCGATCCATCCCTTCACTCGCACGGGAGCTGCTCAGCAGCAGCGGCATCAGATGGGGGCCCAGCATCACCGTCGGCCAGGCAAAGGAGAGAATGCTGAGTCCCTTCAGCAGAGAAGGGGCTGACACGGCGACGGCTGACGACTCCGCCGCTCGGTAGCCGAAGAGGCGGATGACGAAACTGGGAGGCCAGACCCAATTCGTGGTGGCCGGGATGAGACCGATCTCTCCCACGAGCCTGGTGACGAAGATGACGAGCAGAGCGTAGACCCCGAACACGAGCAGGGCGAACCACAGGGGAACGCCCACGATGACGCACCAGGACAGCACGCCGACGATGGCCACACAGGCGCCCCAGAACGCCAGACGGTAGCCCATGGGCTCCTCCGCGTCGTCGGCTCCGCCCCTCAACCCCAGAGCCCGCCGCAGCACGAGTCCGTAGTGTGTCCTCCCCCGCCAGACCAGCGCCGCCAGGAAGATGACGATGGCGCCCACGGTGTCGGCCCCCGAGTTGAGCGAGAACCCGACCCAGGAAAGCCGGGTCGTCTCGGTGAGCGTCAACGCCGAGGCGACGACCCGCATCAGATTGTCGATGAGGGCGAAGAACCAGACCGAGAAGGAGATCTCCGTGGTCAGCAGGTAGGAGATGGCCATCACGTATGGCTCGATGGCGATATTGGGGTCCATGCTCCGCCACGGCTCCTCGACGAGGAAATCCCGCAGGCTGAGCGATGTCAGTCCTATGCTGGGCACGGCGGGTTCATAGTGACTGAGGCCTTCCAGAAGAAAGACGAAGGCACTCACTCCCACGCCCGCAAAGAACAGGGAGGATCTGGTCCCCCGCAGAACGCCCTCCTCTCCTTCTTCGATAAGGCTGGTCACCATGGCGACATGCGGAAACATCAGCTTCTCGTGTTCTAGCCACTGACGACGCAGCAGGCAGCCCAGGCAGAGCTGACCGAACAGGAGGAGACCGAGCAGCACCGACCACCAGGCGATCGGTTCGGCCCACACATCCCAGGGGATACCCTGACCATCCGGTGAGCCTCGGTAGTAGCGCAGGATCGCGTCGGTCACCGGTCCCTCGTCCAACGGGTCGAAGGGGACGAGGAAATCGGGAAGGGTGGTGAGGAAGTGCCCGCGGTAGTCGTTCTCCGGCGTGGCGAAGAACTACGGCGCCGGCAGCAGGGCGATCATACCGCTGACGACATGAAACGCGGCGACACCCACCGAGAGCACGCAGAACACGCCAAGGATGTTGGCGCTCGAGAGGCGTGGAAATGGCGGTGGCAGGCGGCTTCCAGCGACGAGGACGACGACGGCGGCAAAGGCGACCAGGGGCAAGTACGCTCCCGAGAGCTCCCTGGCCTTCATCCACAACAGCGCCTGTGGCAGGTAGTACGCCGTGGCCAGGAGCAGGGCGATCCCCACCACCACGCCGCGCAGCGCTCCGGTTCCCGACCTGTCGCCCATCTCCGGCAAGCGGATTCCTGTCGATCTGATTGAACTGCTATGGCACCGACGTGAGTTGCATAATCTTATTGCCGACGCCCGGGTGTTTCCAGTTAATTGTCACCTCTTATGTCCTGCCGCTCCACAATCGCCCCCCTCCTCTTCTGTCTGCTGCTCGGCACCGGTTCGTCCGCCGATCTGTCTGACGGGATCTTTGCCGACATCCGTCGTTTCGAGGCGCTGGGCAGTCGCATGACCGGGACCCGGGGCGCCGACCTGTCCGCCGACATGATCGAGGCGCGGTTCACCGGGCTCGGATTGGAGCGGGTGACGCGGCAGAACTTCGATGTCGTGGTGCCCGTCACGCGCGAAGCGAGCCTGACGGTGGCAGGCGAGGAACTCGTCGTTCATCCCGTGTGGCCCAATGGAATCCGCACTCCCACGATCGACGGCCGGCTGAGAGGGCCCCTGGTGTGGGGCGAGAGCGGACATCTCGAGTCCTATGATGGCGCCCGGATGGAAGGCAGCATCGTCGTACTGGAAGGCGATCTGGGCGTCGACTGGTTTCATGCCCCCATGCTCGGGGCCCGGGCGATTCTCTTCGTCGAGGGGGAACACGCCACACGCACACAGATGGAGTACAAGTTCAGCTCCGTGCCGATGAACGTGCCCCGTTTCTAGCTCGCCGGCGACGGCGCCGCGTGGCTGCGTCAGCATGTACAGCGCACCGCGCCGGGAACTGTGGAAGCGGAGCTGACCTGTCGCGTCGACTGGGAGACACGACGAGGACACAATGTCTTCGGCTTTCTCCCCGCCCCCGATCCCGACACGACGCTGGGAACGATCGCCGTCCAGGCGTACTACGACGCCATCAGTGCCGTGCCCGATCTGGCTCCGGGCGCCGAGAACGCGGTGAACGCCGCTGTCCTGCTCGCCCTGGCTGAAGAGCTGGCGCGAAATCGACCGCAGCACCCGGTGTTGTTCATCGCCCTCGCCGGACACTTTCAGGCGCTGCAGGGAGCGCGGGTGTTCGCCGATCTGTGGCGCCATCGGGATGGCGAGCAGCTCAACGCCAGGATCACCGAGCTCGAGACCGCGCAGGGACGCATGGCTCCCAGTTATCGCGACTTGCGGCAGCAGATGGAGTCACTGGCGGCGGTTTCTGCTGCTCCCCTCGCAGAGGCCCTGGCCGACATCACACGTCTCGAGGCCGGGATCTCTTCGGGGGCCAGTCAGATGCCGGCTCTTTCGCGGATCCGCGACCGCCTCGAGGCCGTCGCCTCGGGTCCGACCCGTGACATGGCCGGCGAGCTGCTGTCTCTGCTCGATGTTGTGGAGGCCCGGGAGGTGCGCGCCAACAAGGCCCGGATCGAGGTCCGTAGATTGCGCTCTCACCGGCAGACCCTCGAGGCCCTCGGCGTGGATCTGCTCCCCCGGGTGGCGTTCTTCTACGGCCTGGACCTGTCCAGTCACTCCTCGTCCCTCGGGTTCTTCTTCAAGGGTTTCTTCGTCGACCAGTTCGAGCGCAACTACGAGACCACTCTGCGGCAGGCCACATCGCCCCTCGCCTATCGCGCCGCCGACCTCGCCCGGCACGTTCTTGCCGATGCGGCCCTCGACGGGTCAGGCGTGGAATTCGTCGACGGCGTCAATCTCACCGGTGGCGTCACGTGGCACAGCCACCTGCCCCTGCCCATCGGCCTGGACATGGAGATGCCACTGCTGGCCGGTCTGCCGGGCGCTGCCTTCGTCTCCACCGGCGATCCGCGCATCTGGGTGGACACGCCCGTGGATCGGGTCAGCCGCATGGACAGCAGTCGCCTGGCGCTGCAGACGCAGGTCCTCATGCCGCTGCTGCGGCAACTCCTCAGCGATCCCGAGACATCACAGATCTATCGCGATATCGGCCGTGACGCCCTGTTGCCTACGGAACGGTTTCGTCGGATCCATGGCCGCACGGTGGCCTATGATCCGGCGAAGTCTCTCGGCGCCGCCGATCAGCCGGTACCGGCAGCGCTGCTGACGGTGCAGCACAACCCGGGCTACTTCACACGCAATCGGGTGTACAAGACCTATGGCGGCGTACGCAGCCTGGCCATGACGGTGGCCGACAGCGGCGGCTTCTTCGAGTTCATCGGCCTGCCTGACACACGGGCGAAGTACTGGAACCGCAAGCAACACACACTCGAGGCGTACCGCCTCGACACGGGCACCGGACGGATCACTCACGCTCCGGATCGGGGCGTCTTCGGCGAGGGCGCTTTTACCGTGAGCAAGCTGGTCTTCAAGCGCGCCAGCGAGGAAGTCACGCCAGTGCTCTTCGCCTGCGACCCGGTCACCATCGTCGACATGACCGACCAGCGCACGTGGGAGACCTTCGACAATCTCGAGCTCTACGACGCCAGATCCGGGAGTACGCCCCTCTCCTGGGGCTACAAGGCGGTGGGCCGGATCACGGGTCAGACCTTCACCGAGCCAGCAGCGACGCTGTTCGTACCACCGGGGATGCGCTTCAAGGCGCGTTTCGGCAAGGGCACCGTGGACGCTGTGGCCGGTTCCATGCTCCCCCTGCTCAACGTGCATGAGAACGGCCTTCCGCTGGACGGGACCAGCTATCTGCCCCCGCCCGATGGCATCCTGACGAATACGCCCCTGCGTATGGCCGAGGATCTGTGGCGCCTCAACGACATCCGGCTGGGGTCGCTGCGCCGGCACGGTATACGCAACGCCCATCTGGAAGGGTTGCACGCCGGCGCCGGCGTCAGGCTGACGGGGGCGCAACGGGCCATGGAGAAGCGGCACTACGAGGAAGCTCTGCGCCTTGCCCGCGCCTCCTGGAGTCTGGAGGCCAAGGCCTACCTCGAGGTACGGGGCACCACGGTCGACGTCCTCGTGGGTGTCATCTTCTACCTGTTCCTGCTGGTCCCCTTCGCCTACTTCGGCGAACGGCTGCTCTTCGGCTGTGTCGGTGTGAACCGGCAGATCGCGGGGTTCGCCGGGATCTTCTTCACCGCCTTCCTCATCCTGAGTCTCGTCCACCCGGCCTTCGCCATCACCAACTCGGCGCCCGTCATCCTGCTGTCCTTCGTCACCATGACCCTGGCGGTGATGGTCATCGCCATGATCCGCTCCCGATTCCAGCGCGAGATCTTCAGTCTGCAGCAGCGGCCGGGCTCAGGCACCGGCGCGGATCTGAGCCGACTGTCGGCCGCCATGACTGCCTTCGCTCTGGGCGTCGACAACATGCGTCGCCGCCAGCTGCGTACCGTCCTGACCATCTCTACTCTTGTCCTGCTGATGTTCAGCGTGCTCTCCTTCTCGTCCATCGAATCGCGACTCGACTACCACCGCCGACCGATCTCAGAGGGTGAACCGCCCCCGTATCCGGGCGCCCTCGTGCGCAACCCGAACTGGGGCACCATGGCACTCAGTGCCCACGCCAACCTGACGAACGCCTTCCCGCCCGGCGAAGATCACATCGTCGCCGCGCGCAGCTGGATCGTCTCGGAACGGGCCAATATCACCACCGGAGTACGACTGCAGAATCCCGTGCACGACACCGAGTTCCGCCTCACCGGGCTGGTGGGCATGACCCCCGAGGAGAGTGCCGTCACTCGCCCTCAGGAACGGCTGCTGCTCGGGCGCTGGCTGCGTCCTGGCGAGAAGCACGTCTGCGTCCTGCCGGAGAAGGTCTTCCTTGCCCTGAAGCTGCAGTGGGACCCGGAGCAGCCGCCGCAGGTGTACGTCTACGGCACGCTGCTCGATGTTGTCGGCGTGCTGGCCGATGAGGCCCTCATGGGTTGGCACGACCTCGACGGTGAACCTGTGAGCCCGGTGGACTACAGCGTCGAAAACTGGCAACGGCACCTGGGCTCCAACCGGGACCAGGGCTCGCAGTTCTACCGCTACACTCACCTCGACGCGCGCAATGTGCTCTTCGCTCCCCACCGGCTGCTCCTCGACCACGGCGGCACCCTGCGGTCGATCGCCGTGATCCCCGGGTCACCCGAGGGAACCGTCGCTTTCGAAAACGGCCTGATCCGGGAGATGGATCTGCCGGTGTTCGTTGCCAGCGATCGCGGCGTCACCTACGTGCGCAGTACCAGAGGCAGCGCTGCGGCCGGTTTCGCCGCCCTGTTGATTCCCATGTCCATCGCCGCCCTCATCGTGCTCAACACCATGATGGGGTCGGTCTACGAGCGCGAGTCGGAGATCTCCATCTACGGGGCCATGGGATTGGCCCCGGTGCACATCTCTTCGCTGTTCATGGCCGAGTCCTGCGTCTTTGCCACCCTGTCGGCGGTGACCGGGTACATCCTCGGCCAGGTGGTCGCCAAGGTGATCACGATGCAGGGGCTGCTGTCAGGGCTGAACCTCAACTACTCTTCCACGGCCGCCGTGCTGTCTGCCCTGTTCATCGTCGGTATCGTCCTGCTGTCGACTCTCTACCCCGCACGAAGAGCGGCTGCCCTGGCAGTGCCAGACGTCGACCGCATCTGGAAATTACCCGAGCCTGAAGGTGACCACCTCAACATCGACTTCCCTTTCACCATCGGGCCACGCGACGTGGTCGGCATCAACGGGTTCCTGCTGTACTTCCTGAAGGATCATTCGCGACAGTCGGTGGGTGACTTCTACACGGCCGGCAACGCCCTCACCAGATGCGGATCTTCCCACGGTGCCGGCTTCCAGCTCAGCAGTGACCTGTGGATTGCGCCTTTCGATTTCGGCATCAGTCAGAGTCTGCGGATGCAGACCGTTCCCAGTGACGATCCGCGGGTCTATGAGACCCGGATGCAGCTGGTGCGCAACAGCGGCGACCGCGATGCCTGGATGAAGATGAACAACCGTTTTCTCAAGCACCTGCGGAAGCAGTTCCTGCTGTGGCGGCTGCTGGAGCCAGCGGATCGTGAGTACTACAGGAGTGAAGCCGAAGCCGTGCTCGCCGCATGAGCGCCGTCAGGGACCAGGAGCTGGAGCAGTACCGGACGCTGGTGGATCCGCCGGACAGCTTCGCCGAGGGCTTCACGGTACGCACCGCCCTCGGAATCCTGTTCATCGCCGTCGTCATGATGCCCAGCTCCATCTACATGGGGCTCATCGCCGGACAGTCTCTGGGGGCGGCGGCGGAGTGGGTCACCATCATCCTCTTCGCCGAGCTGGCGCGACGCTCCTTCAAGCCCCTGTCCAAGCAGGAGCTCTACATCCTCTACTACGTGGGCGGGTCGCTGGTGGCCATGGTCGGTGGTGGCGCCCTGGCGGGGGGGCCCTTTGCCAACCTGATCTGGGATCAGTATCTCGTGCAGTCGCCGGCGGCACAGAGCCTGGGTATCGCCGACCAGATCCCCCGCTGGGTGGTGCCCGCCGCCGATTCGGACGCCCTGCGGGACCGCACCTTCTGGCACGCCGACTGGAAGATGGCCATCACCCTGTTGATCGTCGGCGGCGTGCTGTCGCGCGTCTCGTGGATCACCATGGGCTACGGCCTGTTCCGCCTGACCAGCGACGTGGAGCGGCTGCCCTTCCCCATGGCTCCCATCGCCGCCGAGGGCGCCACGGCACTGTCCGAGAGCGGTACCGACACCTGGCGCTGGCGCATCTTCAGTATCGGTGCCATGATCGGCCTCACCTTCGGCGCCATCTACGTCTTCCTCCCGGCTTTCACCAACGCCATCTTCGGCAAGGCCGTACACATCATCCCCATCCCGTGGATCGACCTGACGAAGAACACCGAGGCGTTTCTGCCGGCGGCACCCACCGGCATCTCGACGAATCTGGGCCTCGTCATCGTCGGTATGGTGCTGCCTTTCTCGGTTGTGGTCGGACGGTTTGCCGCCGCCATGGTCTATGTCTTCGTCAATCCCGTCCTCTACCACTACGAGATTCTGATCTCGTGGCGTCAGGGCATGGACACGATCACCACCGAGTTCTCCAACAGCATCGACTTCTGGCTCAGCTTCACCATCGGTACCGCCTTCGCCATCGCCCTGGCAGGCGTTTACAGCGTGATCAGAGCCGTGCAGGGATATCGTGCGAGGAAGTCAGAACAGAACGCATCCGAGACGGAGGGGGCTGTGGCCAACCGGGGCGACTTCTCCGTGACCCTTGCCATGAGCCTCTTCATACTCTGTACACTGGGGTACGTCGGGCTCTGCACCTGGCTGGTCGGCAGCGACTGGCACCTGGTGCTGTTCTACTTCTTCTTCGGTTTCGTCTTCACGCCGGTCATCTCCTACATCAACGCCCGCCTCATCGGCATGGCCGGACAGCACGTGGGCTTTCCCATGGTCCGTGAGGCCACCTTCATCCTCTCCGGCTACCAGGGCACCGCCATCTGGTTCGCGCCGTTTCCCATTCGCGACTACGGCGGCACGGCGCAACAGTTCCGCGAGGTGGAGCTCACCGGTACGCGGCTGACGAGCCTGATCAAGGCGGAGATCTTCATGTTCCCCGTCGTCATGGTCGCCAGCTTCCTGTTCTGGTCCTACATCTGGGGCTCCGGCGACCCCATCCCCTCCGACGCCTACCCCTACGCACAGAAGATGTGGCACCGTCGGGCCCTGTACCAGTCGTTGTGGATTTCGTCGACCGTAACGGGGCAGAGCCCGTTGTTTCAAGCCATCGACCTGAACGTGATCCTTGGGGGGCTCGGCTTCGGTCTGGGCTCCTTCGCCGTGCTGTCCCTGTTCAAGCTGCCCACCATGCTGCTCTACGGTTTCATCAGCGGTCTCGGCGATTTGCCCCACGCCCTGATCCCGGAGATGATCGGCGCCCTGATCGGCCGCTACTACTTCGAGAGGCGTTTCGGCTGGCGCGACTGGCGCCGGCGCACTCCCGTGCTGGCCGCCGGGTTCGCCTGCGGCATGGGTCTGATCGGCATGACGGGGGTCGCCATCGCCCTGTTGCGCTCGACGGTGGCGACGACGCCCTGGTAGACAGAGCCACGCGTGTGTGGTGCGGCTGTTAGGGGAGGTGTTCGTAGGCGCGAAAGACGATGTCGAGGTCACGCCGCGCCCGGGCGAGATTCGAGTACGGCGTACGGCCCTTCCCGATACACGCGAGAAATTCGTCCGTCATCGCCTCGTACCCCATCAGGTCGCCGAAGCCGGGGAAGCTCAGCCCCTTCCTGCCGGGCCCACGAATATCGACGTAGATGCCGTTGCTCTCGAACAGGATCCGTCCCGCTTCGCCTTCGATTCGGGAGTGCTGAAAGGTGCCTTTCGTCATCGACGGCACATCCCAGGCATAATGCAGATTCACCTCGAGGCCGCCCTCGTACGCGAGTGTGAGCCGGGACTGCCGCTCTGCCGGCCCTCCCGGCGACGCTGTGGGAAACTCGGCAGACACGGAGGTTGGCACCCGAATCGGCGGCGGCAGCGTTCTGGGTTCCTCTCCCGAATCCGCCAGGGCAGCTGCCACGGCCGGATCCACCCGCGCCAGTGACGTATCGGCCAGATCCGCCGCCAGTGCCACGAAGTGAATCCCGCCCTCCAGCAGCGCCCCGCAGGCTGCCTTCCAGTTCACCGCCTGCTGCTGCGTCAGCTTCTTCACCTGCATCGACTGCACCGGGCCGATGCCATCCCACAGGATGGTCTCCCGCATCAGCGCCAGTGACGGCTTGTAGTAGTAGTTCTCCGCCACCAACACGAAGGCCCCCCGGGGTGCGGCAGCCGCCGCCGCTTCGATCCGGGTCAGCTCATCGGGTGAAACACAGAGAGGCTTCTCCACCATCACCGGCTTGCCGGCGGCCAGCGCTGTCAGCACTTGCTCCGTGTGCTGCTCGGGCGGCGTGGCGATGACGATCGCATCACATCCAGCCACGAGGGCCTCGAACTCCCCGCTCACCTTGCCGTGGAAGCGGTTGCCGAAGTCCTCCGCCTTTTCCCGGGTCCGGTTGTGGAACACCAGGTCTGTGCCTCTCTTGGCGAGATGGCCGGCGTGCAGCCTGCCGATGGTGCCGCAGCCCGTCAGTCCGATCCGGGGCGTTTTCTGACTCTCACGCATCCGCATCGATGATCGCCGGCGCCACGCGCAGGGCGTTGGCGGCGATCGTCAGGCTGGGGTTTACACCGCTGCTCGTCGGGAAGGCGGAACCGTCGGTGACCCACAGGTTGTCCACGCCCCAGACCCGGCCCTGCGGGTCGAGGGCTCCCTCCTCCGGCGTGGCCGCCATGCCGACGGTGCCGACGCCGTGGGAGAAACTGTCGATCTCGTAGAGGCGTGTCCTCCACGCCCCGGCTGCTTTCAACACGCGTCGCGCGCGCATCACCAGGTAATCCCGTCGCTCGTAATCGGCCGCCGAATACTCGTGATCCACCCTAGGTGTGGCCACACCGAAGCCGTCCGGCTCTCCGAGGGTCACCACATTCCCGACCCGCGGATCGTCCTCGGCGATACAGAGAAGATTCTGCATGAAGGCCGACAGCCAGCCGGCCACGCGGCGCAGCCCGGGCGGGGCGTGATGCTCGATCACCTGCCGTGCCGGTGTGTAGATGTCCTGGATCGTCCCCGTCGCCGTGCCCAGCCTGTCGCGCATGTCGTCGTAGAAGTCGGTCAAGCAGAGCTGCTTGTGGAACGTGTTCTCAGGATTCGTCTGCCTGCGGAAGACGCCGGTGACCACCGCGTTGCAGTGCCGCATCAGTCGCCGGCCGATCCAGTAGCCTCCCGGCGACCTCCCGTCGAAACCGGAGCGCAGCAGCAGAGCTGGCGTCTGTAGAGCCCCGGCCGCCACGATGAACCTGGACGCAGCGACGGAACAGACCTCACCCGTCTCTGCATCGACATACTCCAGCTCACCCACGCGGTCTCCGTCGGTGAGCAGCCGTGAGGCGATCACGCCAGCACGGATCTCCAGTCCCTGATCCTGCGCCCGGTTCAGCACCATCGCCGTCAGGTCGTTCTTTGCCTCGATGCGGCAGGGGTATCCATCACAGGTGTTGCACAGGACGCAGAGAGGCCGGGACTCGTCGCCGAAGTTCAGCGCCATGGGCAGGGCGAAGGGACGGTATCCCAGCGACCGGGCGGCATCGTGCAGTCGTCGCGCTGGCGCCGTGAAGTCGATGGACTGACGAGGATAGGGTGCCGAACGAGGCGGATCCTGCGGATCGGCGCCGGCCAGCCCGTACACGTCCAGCAGGTTTTCGGCCCGTGTGTAGTGCGGCTCGAGATCGTCGTAGTCAAACGGCCAGCGATCCAGGTCCGAGGGACGCATGCGCAGCGACGCGCCGCCGTAGAAAACAGAGCTGCCGCCCACGGTCTCGTGATGCCACATGTCGCTGTAGCTGCGGGCACCGTACTGGCGCACGTGGACGGGTGAAGGACTGCGGTAGCGGTCCCCCAGAAGAATCTGCCGCGGATCCCAATCGCCGTCGTCGCGCGCCACGGGCTGACCCCGCTCCAGTAACAGAACGCGCAGCCCAGCCTCGGTCAGCGCCAGGGACGTGAAGGCGCCACCGAAACCCGAACCGACGATGACGGCATCATAGGGCATCGCGCCACACGACCAGCTCGTAGATGTAGATGCCCAGGAGACCGGCCATGATGGCGAGCGCCGCGTAGTGGTACTTCTCGCGGGTGTCCAGCTCGTGCTGATGGCGCTCGATATCAGGGCGGAATTTCCCAGACATGTTCCGCTGGATGTAGGTCTTGTAGTACTCGACAGCGAAACGTTCGAGACCGCCATTCATGTAGATCAGGAAGCCGACGGACACGGGCGACTGGCTGTCATTGACGAAATAGAACAGGGGGCTGAGCACGGCGAGCACGACACCGGAGCGCTGGAACTTGAGGGGCTGGAAGCCCTCGAAGGGAGCGTCCTTGTAGGCACCGCCAAGAGACACCACGAGCCCCGTGCCATAGGCGGCGATGACGAACCACAGGAAGCGCTCCACCGTGACGTCGATCCAGACCACACCGAAGACAACGGCGACGATTGCCGTACCGACGGCATAGCGGGCGAAATCACTGGCCACGTGATGGCCAAAGAAAGTGATCCGCGAAGGCACGAAGTATTTCGCCTGATCTTCGGTACGGAAAAAGCCTTTGTAGATCTCGGCCAGAAACCGCTCCAGGCCCATGGTCAGGAAGAACAGCTGAAACAGGCCCAGGCCGACGATGCGGTCGTGGAATGCCGGCAACGTGTATAGCACGGCGAAGATGGCCACGTTGAAGTAGATGCTGCGGGGAAAGGTCCTGGCCTTGAAACCCTCGTAGGGCGAGTCCTTGAAGGCTCCCCAGAGAGAGGTGTACAGACCGGACACGGCGGCGATGACGGGTAGAATGGCGGTGGGCATGGTGACGGAGGAAGATACCGGACCGATCCGGGAGACGCCAAGGGTGGCCCGAGCTTCCTTGCATGAGCGACGGGTGCTACCTTAGCAGCCCGTTGGTAGAATCGCTCTGCTTCCCATCCCGATTCCCGGAGTTGACCCATGCGACTCGGTGTTGTGGGCATGACGCCCCCGGATTTCCGTGACATCGACGCCAGTCACCTGGCCGCCATCGCCGATCTGCAGCTCACCGGCGCCGCCAGCCATGCCTCCCTCGACGGACTCGGTGACGTCACATCGGCACAGCTGGCCAGCGTCCGCTCCGCCGTGGAAGCGGCGGGTATGGAGTTCGTGCAGTTTGGTCTGGGTTTCGGGCAATGCCTGTTCGACCCAGACTCTTCTGTCGTTCAGCCATTGATCGAGAGCATCGGTCACGGCATCGAAGTCGCCGCCGAACTGCAGGCCCACTACTGCCTCATCCGCACCGGCAGCCTCAACCCGAAGGGCTCCTACAGCGCCTCGCCCGAAAACCATCGACCCGAGTGTCGTGATCGTCTCGTAGAAACGCTGCGCGCCATCGCCGACAAGGCGGAGACAGCAGGTGTTACGATGGTCGTGGAGACCCACCTGCTGACGATCATGGATTCACCTGAAGCCAACGCTTCAATTCTCGCCGACGTGGGTTCTGGCCACATGCGGATTGTGATGGACTGTTGCAACCATTTCCAGGCCGTGCATCAGGTCTACGACTCGCGCCCGCGCCTCGACGACATCTTCCGGCTGATGGGACCCATCGCCGGCTGCGGCCACCTGAAAGACGCCGCTGTCCGCGACGGCTTCGTCAGCCACATTGACGAGGAGGTCCCCGGTGAGGGCGATCTCGATCTCGGGTACCTGCTGCAACTGTGGCAGGCCATGTACGCCGACGGCTACATGCTGCTCGAGCACCTGCCGAACGAGAAGTATCCTCTTGCCGCCAAGAACGCCCACCGTATCGCAGCCGAAGCCGGCGTGGAGATCCACTGATGTCGATGCATCATGTCCGTGTGAGTCGTGCCGAAGTCGAGGTGTTGTTCACCCTCGAGAAAGACGGCGCCAAACCGAATGGTCTGCAGTACGACAGCGCCACCGACCGTCTCCTCATCGCCGATCAGGCCGACGGGGCGCTGATCACCGTGGAGGACCCACGGGGCTCCAGAAAGCAGAGCAGCTTCGCCGCCGGCTCCACCGGACCCAGCGGTGTCATCGTCATGCCGTGGAACGACGCGCTGCTGACAATCATGTCCGGTACCCACGCCCCCGATCTGACCGTTATCGAGGCGGATGACACCGTCTATCACGTCGACCATCGCGGCGTCGGTACCGGCATCGTCGGTTTCTCAAAGGAGCCGGTGAATGGCCAGCACACCGGCTTCCACGGCCTGGAATGGGATGGCACGCATCTGTGGGCAGCCTCCCCTCCGGGGAGAGCGATCTTCCGTCTCGACCTGCAGGCTGACGCCGACGGCCATCCGTCCATATCGGGTTGCAGCTGGTTCCCTCTGGCCTTCGGCGACCGCTGCCATGGGCTGGCCTGGGCCGATGCCGCCAAGCGCACCGTCTGGTGCAACGACACCACGCTGAACACCGTCTACCGCTACGACACCGTGACGGGTGACTGCCTGGAGATTCTCGTCCTGCCGGCGGACGCACCCTTCAGCCACGGCATGACGATGGTCGATGGGGATCTGTGGTATGGCGAGGATACGACGGCGAAAATCTGTCGGGTGGTGCGGTAGCTTGGGAGCATCTACCTCAAGGGCAGGTAGATCTGGAATGCGGCGAACACCGCGCCGATCGTGAGACCGTTGAGAGCGATCATGGCAGTGAGCAACAGGGCGAATCGGGAGTCGATGCGTTTCGTCAGGCTCTCTGAGGTGCCGTCGATTCGAGCGTGGATGGTGCGGATATCCTGTCGCAGGTCCTGGATGTCTTCGCGCAGGTAGGAGATACCCCAGTGCATGTCGTCCGGCGGCGGGTTGGAATGCGCAGTCGTTTCGGCCATGATTCTGTTCCCCCTGAGTATACGTTGACGGACATCGGCGGCAAACTGAATCGCAATGCTCGTGCCCGTGCTTTCCTCAGAGAGCAGGAGAATTCTGAGTCGCCATGCTGTCACCAGAGGCACCCGTAAGTGTGTATGCCGACACTCGCCAGACTTCCCCCGAGGATCTGAACCAGGAGCCCCTGCATGTTCAACGCCCGCCCCCTCCTTCGCCCGCCGACGCAGGTCGGGACAGGTCGTAACACCTGCGGCGCCAGCGCCAGGCGCGGTCGTCCCCTCGGCGGCGGCACCGGCTACACCGGGACCATACGCCCCACCGGCACACCCGTTCGCCACCTCGACGAGCTGATCGAAACCCTCGCCGGCGCCCGCAGCGGCGACACGGTCTACGTCGCCGGTGATGCCGTGATCGAATGTACGGAGCGGATCTACGTCGAAGAGCTGGTCCTCGAATTACCCGGTGGCGTGACCCTGGCCAGCGATCGCGGTATCGATGGCGCCCCGGGTGGAATCATCCGCTCCGACAGCCTCGCCACACGCCCGCTGATCCGAACCACCGGCGCCGACGCGCGCCTCACCGGGATCCGCCTGCAGGGCCCGAACCCGCGACGTTGCCTGGAGCACCACTCCCGCGCCTTCCGCGAAGGCCACGGCGGACACGACTACTACTACAGGTTTCCCACCTCCATCGGCATCGATGCGGAGCACCCCCGATTGCGCGTCGACAACTGCGAGCTGGCAGGCTGGAGCCACTCCGCCGTCCACCTCATCCGCGGTGCCGGACACGTGGTGCAGCACAACTTCATCCACCACAACCAGTACCAGGGCCTTGGGTACGGCGTCTGTCACGATGTGGCCGAATCCCTCATCGAGGGCAACCTGTTCGACGCCAACCGCCATTCCATCGCCGGCACCGGGCGCGGCGGCTCCGGCTATGAAGCCCGCCACAACGTCGAGCTCGGTCGTACCCTCAGTCACTGCTTCGACATGCACGGCGGGCGCGACCGCAAGGACGGCACCGACGTGGCCGGCGGCTGGATGCACGTACATCACAATACGTTCCGCGCCAAAGGGCGCTGTGCCATCGTCATTCGAGGCACGCCGGAAGACAAGGCGCTCGTCGAGCGCAACTGGTTCCGCCACAAGACCGAGCGTGGCGCCATCCGCTGTGAGGATCGGGTCACCGTACGCCACAACGCCTGGGGCCTGACGGACCCGACGTTCACCTAGAAAAGGAAGCGGCAGCAACATGCGACAAGGACGATTCAAACTGTCGATGGTTCTGGGCAGGAGCCCGCGCGACCATCCGGACCGCGTGAAGATCTGCCGGGAGATGGGGGTCAAGCACTGTGTGTCCACGCCTGGCCTGCACGACATCGACCGGGATCAGTATGAGGCTGCCATGCGGCAGCATAAGGAGGAGTGGGCGGACGCGGGTTTCTCCGTCCCCGTGTACGAAACGATGACACCCGTACGGGCCGACAACATCCGACGCGGCACACCGGGTCGCGACGAGGAGCTGCGTGACTACATCGCCGCCATCGAGGCGATGGGCAGGGCGGGAATCCCCGTGCTCTGCTACAACCTCGGCAAGGGAGGTTCCCGCACCGACTGGGTGCCCATGCGCGGCGGCGCCATCTCCTCGCAGTTCGACTACGCCCAGTCCAACGAACAACCGCGCGAAGATGAAGGTGCAATCCAGACAGAAGAGGAGCTGTGGGACAACCTGGCCTGGCTGCTGGAGCGGGTCGTCCCCATCGCCGAAAGGGCTGGCGTGAAGATGGGATATCATCCGAATGACCCGCCCATCTCACCGTATCAGGGCTCGGCACAGATCATGGTCAGCGGCGACGCCTACCGGCGCCTGCTCAACATCGCCCCCAGCCCGAGCAACGGCATCAGCTTCTGCCAGGGCAACTTCAAGGCCATGGGGGAGGACATCTACACCATGGCCCGGGAGTTCACCGAACAGGGCAAGGTCCACTTCATCCACTTCCGCGACGTGGAGGGTACGGCGGGTACGCGGTTCACCGAGACCTTCCACGACGATGGGCCAACAGACATGGCCCGAATGCTCGAGATCTATTCGAAGGCCGGCTTCGACGGCCCCATCCGTCCCGATCACGCCCCGGCCATGGGCGCCGAGGACGCGGAAAAGGAACGCGGCTACGGTGTGCTCGGAAAGGTCTTCGCCTTCGGCTTCATGATCGGCGCCATGCAGTCGCGGAATCTGGCCTACGAGTAGAATGGACCGAACGGCCCTCGTGGCATATGTTTAGGCATATGCCAATACCGGGGAGGTGATCCATGTCTACAGGTCGGCACGTGAGGCTTTTCAGGAACGGTCGGAATCAGGCAGTGCGCATCCCGAGGCAGTTCGAGATCCCCGGTGAAGACGCGATCATGCGGAAGGAAGGCGAGAGGATCATCATCGAGCCCGCCCCGAAGAAGTCGCTCCTGGATGTTCTTGCATCACTTGAGCCATTGCCCGAGGAGTTCCCGGCAATCGACGACGCCGCACCGGATCCGGTCGATCTCTGATGGCGTATCTCCTGGACACGAACATCCTCTCAGATCTCGTACGCAATCCTCAGGGCCGGGCGGCCCGACGCATCCAGGAAATCGGAGAAACGCAGGTGAGTACGAGCATCATCGTCGCTGCCGAGCTCCGCTTCGGAGCCGCGAAACGGGAGTCCCCGCGCTTGACGGCCCAGTTGGAGGCGGTTCTGGGAGCGATCGAGATACTTCCCTTCGAAGAGCCTGCCGATGTTGTCTACGGACAACTGCGCAGTCGACTGGAACATGCGGGTCAACCCATCGGAGGCAACGACCTTCTCATCGCGTCTCAAGCGATTGCGCTTGGTCACACTCTTGTAACGGGCAACGAGCGGGAGTTCGGACGCATTGAGGACCTGCCGCAGGAGAACTGGTTACGCTGAACAATCATTCTCTGGACCGCAGGATCCGGTAGAGCCGCGTGCGAGGAGTGGCGCCGGGGAACTTCGCATGCGACATTATTCACACATCTGAGTGTGTGGTATTATGTGTATCGGAATCTGGAGGCATAGATGGCGACCAATCTGGCCCTGGACGACACGCTGATCGAGGAAGCGAGGGACATGGGCGGGCACGCTACGAAGAAGGCGGCTGTCACCGCAGCTCTCGAGGAATACGTCCAGCGTCGACGACAGCTGCGCCTGCTCGAATCCTTCGGCAGCATCGACTTTGACCAGGACTACGACTACAAGAAACAGAGGCGAGTGGAGTGAGGGTTCTGCCCGACACCTGCATCTGGTCACAGGCGCTGCGCCGAAGTGATGCCTCCTCGAAACATGCCGACGAGTTACGACGCCTGATCGAGGACAGCCAGGTCGGCCTGATCGGCCCGATTCGGCAGGAGATTCTCTCAGGCATCCGACAGGCGGCGCAGGCAGAATCGCTGGCCGAGCGACTGCGCGACTTCGTCGATCTGCCACTCGACTTCGACGACTACGAACGAGCCGCGCGGTACTACACTCAAGCCAGGGTCAACGGCGTTCAGGGATCGAATACCGACTTCCTCATCTGCTCGGCCTCGGTGCGCTACGAACTGTCGATCTACACAGAGGATGACGACTTCAGACGGTTCTCCGCTTTTCTACCGATCTCCCTGCACGAACCCGCCGCCGCTTGATCGACCCGCCAGCGTTCCACCCGTAGCGCCCACAACACAGCCGTCACGCCCAGGTCACTCCGCGAAGATCATCCTCTCGGAGCGGGTCGGCTTCGGGACCATTCGTCGTTCGTGCGAAATCGTCGCAGTCCGACCTGCTTCCGACCGGTCAGACCCCTATCTTCCGTCCCCATGGTAGACCGCCCACACGATCCTCTCGCCCCGCTGAAGGCCTGCGAGCTCCACGTCCACATGGGCGGCTGCTTCTCTGTCGACGACCTGATCGAGCTGGCGGGACCGCACTACCGCGACATCGACTGGTCGCCCTTCATCGATGCCTTCGATTCCGCCTACGGCCTGCGCCCCGATCCGGTCGAATGGTTCGCCCGTGCCGCCGCAGGCGACCCCGCGGGAATCGAGGCCGTCCGCCATCACTTCGTCTTCACCGAGGAGGACGGCCCCGACTTCGGGCGGTTCACGGCGAAGTTCAGCCTTCTCATCTCCATCATCCATCACCACATCCGGAACGTGCCGGATGGAGATCGAGAGGGCTCGCGGCGAGTGCTGGATCGGCACCGGTCCCAGGGCGTGCGCTACGTCGAGATGCGCTCTATGTACATGACACCAGACGATACAGAGGGTTTCCTGCACCTCCACAGGCTCAATGCGGAGGCCGCCCGCGAAGCCAGCGGCGACGGTTTCGAGGCGCGCTACGTACCCTCTCTGCCGCGGGATGCGCCGGGACCAGCATACGACCTGCTGCGCGAGTGGCTATCCGGTGATGGGCAGGATCTCTACCCATGGGTGCCCGGCGTCGACTTCTGTCATGTGGAGGAAGGCTTCCCCCCGCGTGGCGCGGACGACATCTGCCGCCGAATCCACGCCGACAACGACGCCGATCCGACACACGCTCTTGAGATTCTCTACCACGTAGGAGAGATCTACTTCGACAAATCTCTCGAAAGCGCCGTACGCTGGTGTCACGAGGCGGCGGAGCTGGGCGCCCGCCGCCTCGGACACTGCACCGCCCTCGGACTGGATCCAAAGGCGTCCGCGGCGCGCCACGGGGGCTCACACGCCCGCGAGAAGGTCTCGGAGCGAATGGATCAGATCGACTATGACCTGGAGCACCGGAAGGGGCTCGAGGACGCCGGCGTTGAAGTACAGGTCGGAATGCTGGAGGCCGAACGAGAGGAGTTACGGGGCAAGGACCCGGACCGCCTGCTGCACCGCGCCTACGACGAAGACCGCTTCGAACAGATCCGGCGGCGGCAGACCTATTCCCTGCAGCAGATCACCCGCATCGGGGCTGTCATCGAGTCGTGCCCCAGTTCCAACATGCGTCTGGGCAGCGTACCAAGCCCCAAGCTGCACCCAGTACATCGCTTCATCGACTCTGACGTCGATCTCGTCATCGGCGCCGACGACCCCGGCATCTTCGACTCGCCTCTGTCGGATGAGGTGGACTGGGTCGTCGACACGACACACCTGACCCCGGAGGCGCTGTTCGAGCGCCTTGGTGATCCCCTGCGACACCGGCTCGGCCGGCTGCGTGAAGGAGCGTCTTGATGGGTTCGTGTCCCCGCATCGGCCTGATCGGCTACGGCTACATCGGCCAATACATCTACGAGCAGATCACCACCCGCCCCGATCTCGGCCTCGATATCGCTTTCGTCCACAACCGCAGCCCGGAGAAGGTCTCCGAGTTGCCGGCAGGCGTTGTTCTGCCTGATCTGATCGGCTTCGCCGACTGCGGTGCCGACCTCATCGTCGAGCTCGCGCACCCGGACGTGACACGCCGGCACGGCGCCGATTTCCTGGCGCAGACCGACTACATGCCGTTGTCGCTGACCGCCTTCGCCGACGCCGATCTGCACACGACGCTGCTCGACACGGCGATCTCCGCCGGTACGCGCATCTTCGTTCCCCACGGCGCCGTCGTCGGCCTCGACGCTCTCGAAGAAGGGCGCGACACCTGGGACGACGTGCGTATCGTCATGAAGAAGCCTGTGCGCTCTCTCGACTTCTCGGCGGCACCACACATCGACGCCGCCGTCCTCGACGGTGAGACCGTGCTCTTCGAAGGCACAGCACGCGACATCTGTCCGCTCTTCCCCCGCAACGTCAATTCCCATGCGGCCGTAGCCCTGGCCGGCATCGGTTTTGACCGCACGCAGTCAGTGTTGATCGCGGACCCGGCTCTGGAGGCGTCGATCATCGAACTGGACGCACGGGGCGGTGGCGTAGAGGTATCGATCCGGCGGGAGAATCCCATGGCTGGCGTCAGCGGCGTCATGACCCTCATGTCGTGCCTGGCCAGTATCGGGCGGGCTGGAGCTGTTCAACCTGGACTGAGGGTGTGCTGATGCTGACGGCGGAAGTGACGGAACGAAAGGTCTTTGTGCCCTCGCCGGGACCCGGCATCGGCGTCATGGGAGGCAGCTACTACACCGAGCCAACGGGGGGCCGTCTGGTCAGCATTCACAGCCTGACGAGTCGCTCCGACACGGCCGATGTCGCCTATGTACGGGCCTCCGAAGACAACGGTCTCAGCTGGGGCGAGCCGGTCACCTGGGAACTCGAGTTCGAGCACCCGGAGGGCACGGGTCGCCGCCATCCCCGAGGCGGCTACGTCGATCCGGTCAGCGGTCGATACGTCAGCGTCTGGACCGAAGGTGTGCTGCCCAGCGACGATCCTCTGGAGGGTATGCGGCAATGGGCACTGCACTACTCGGTATCTCTTGACGGTGGACGTACTCAGGTCGTCGACGAGCAGATCATCCACGAAAGTGACGAGTATGACGCCGACCATCATCTGCCGGGAGTGCATCGGGGTGGCAACTGCGTCATGATCGGCGATCTCGGACAGCGGCCCCTGACGCGCAGTGACGAGGTGATTCTCATTCCGGTGCAGAGCACGCCCGCCGGCCCCGACGGGGTCTACGTCAATCCTGGTGCCGGCTACACGTACACTGACTGCATGATGCTCTTCGGCACGTGGGACGGCGATCGCCTGCGCTGGACCTGCTCGGAGCGCATCGTCGGTGAGCCGGCGCGCACGACGCGGGGCCTCATCGAGCCGACCATCGCCGAGTTGGACGACGGCTCGATCCTGATGGTGATGCGTGGCAGCAATGACGTGCTCCCCGACCTGCCGGCACATAAATGGACCAGCCGCTCACACGATGGCGGCATGACCTGGACCGAAGCGGAGCCCTGGACATACGACGACGGCACGCCCTTTCACTCCCCGAGCTCCTGCTCCCAGCTGATCCCCTATTCTGACGGCAGACTGCTGTGGATGGGCAACCTCAACGAGCGGAATTCCCAGGGCAACCGGCCTCGTTATCCGATCGTACTCGGAGAGGTGGATCGGGATAGCGGTTGTCTCGTGCGCGAATCCGTGGCCGCCATCGATGATCGGCGAGAGGGCGAAGACGACCAGCTGACGCTGTCGAACTTCTACGCGCGACAGGATCGGGAAACGGGAGACCTGCTACTGTTCCTGCCGCGTTTCTTCGCCGGCAGCCGGGACCAGGGTTTCACCGCTGACCTGATAGAGCAGCGAATCGCCATCCGCTGAGAGCCATGCGGCCCTACGTCAGCAACTCGTACAGATCCGGAAACAATGACCGCTGGAAGTCGCGACGCACGTCGCGCTCGTGGAAGGCGCAGTCCATGAAGTCCAGCAGCGCCTCGTAGTCCTCAACCTGGTGATTATGGCCGCCCTCGCGGAAAGCCCAGCCGAGCGCTTCGGGTGCACCGAGGAACTCGTACACTCGACGTGCTTCCAGACACGACGCGTACGAACCGGGTGGGCTGGCGCCGGCGTCCTCGTAGGCTTCGGTCTGCAGCAGGAGCCGGGGAGCCACCAGGGCGTGCAGGTAGTGCTGCTCGTACGGCAACTCGGCGTCGCGGTCACGATGCTCGGCGAAGTCCTTGCCGAACCAGAAGATGTTTCCCGAACGGAAGAAGTCGGCCACCACCTCGGCCTTGTCCGTCTTGCGGTGATTCGGTGCACAGCCGCCCGTGCCGGAGTTGTTCGGGTTCACCAGCGCGATGCGCTCGTCGGTGGCCCCGGCGAGCAGTACCGTCTTGCCCCCGCGTGAGTGGCCGGTGATGGCGATCTGCTCGGGGCGCACCCCATCGATCGTCGCCAGTGCATCCACGCACCTGTGATACCCCCAGGCCCAGGCTGACAGGGCGCCGAAGCCGGCATCCGGCAACAGGCGATAGAGCCCGGTGTCGCGGTAGTTGTCCCTGTCATCGGCTGCCAGCGCCGTGCGATCGAAGGAAGCCGCAATGTTGCCCCGCGCCACGACCCGCGAGACAATGTCGTCGCTGAAATAACGCCAGCAGCCGTCGCCGTCGAGGACCACAGGCTTCGGCGCCTCGCCCGGTGGAATCCACAGACGGAGGGAAAAGCTGATCTCTCTGTCACAGACCACGCAGCGAATCTCGTAGATCCGCAATTCGATCCCGGTGCCACGGATCCGACTGGTACAGCGCCGGACAGCAGTGGTTGAATCCGGCGCCGGCGGCATGCCTCCGTACTCGTGCGGCAGGATGGCGGTGCGCATCTCGTCGCGGCGGCGCGACCAGTGAGCCGGGTCGACGGGCGTGCCGTCATCGAACGTGAGGGGATCAAAGCGACTGTCCGTCATGCTGGGTCGGCCAGGTCGATCTGGCCGGTGGCGATCTTCTGCAAGGTTTCGGGAAACAATCGATGCTCCAGCTCCAGCACACGTTTGGCGAGCGTCTCCGGCGTGTCTCCTGACTTCACGGGTACGCGGGCCTGGGTGACCACCGGGCCGTTGTCATAGACCTCATCGACCACGTGCACCGTGGCGCCGCTCTCGGTGTCACCTGCCGCCAGCACGGCCTCGTGCACCCGCTGTCCGTAGAAGCCCTGGCCCCCGTGTCGGGGCAGCAGACCGGGGTGAATGTTGAGGATGTGACCGCGGAAGGCCTGCAGCGTCCGGGGCCCGAGCAGCTTCATGTAGCCCACGAGGCAGACGACCTGAACTTCGTGATTCTTTAAAGTGTCACAGATCGCTGCATCCAGTTCCGTTGGATCCGCGTGTGTGTGGCTGCTCAGATGACAGCAGGCAATATCTGCATCACGTGCGCGTCTCAGGGCTCCCGACTTCGAGTTGTTGCCGATGACGACCCGGGCCTCGCCGCACAGGCTGCCGTCGCCACAGGCATCGAGGATGGCCTGCATGTTGGTGCCGCCCCCCGAGGCGAGAAAACCGAGTCGCAGTGGCGAGGCGTCGCTCCGGGTCAATTGCTGTTCCTTGTGATACGGATGGACGTGTGCTGGCAGCTTGCTCTACGAGCGATGAATATAGGCGCCGCCAGGCCGGGACGCCGGATCGCCTGTTTCGTATTCTTACTCCCTCAACATCTTCCCGAATCCAATACCCGAGGTACCCCGTGCACAGCTCCGTCACAGACAGCGACATCGAGTTCTACCAGGAGAACGGCTTCATCCAATACAGGGAGTTCTTCTCCGCTGAGGAGATGGACCGCCTGCGTTCTGTCATCGACAGCGCCATCGCCTCCCACCGCGACCGCATCCTCGGCGCCGACAGCGGTGGCCGTGTGTCCGACGACTACGAGCGCGTCTTCAACCAGATGGTCAACATGTGGGCCGACAACCCCGGGGCCAAAGAGTTCGCCTTCTCGGAGCGACTCGCTGAAGCCGGACGGCGGCTCAGTCGCTCCCGGCACGTGCGGATCTACCACGACCACGCCATGGTGAAGCCCGGCGGTCAGGAAAGCAAGGAGACCAACTGCCACCAGGATGCGCCTTACTGGCCGATGGAGCCGGCCGACTCTTTCTCGGCCTGGATCGCTGTAGACGACGTTACCGTCGCCAATGGCTGCCTGCACTTCGTTCCCCAATCCCACAAGTTCGGTCTGCTCGAGCCGATACGGCTCGGCGTGGAGGGCGAGAGCATTGCCGACAAGATGCAGGCGCGCGGTCACGACGTGGCCGAGCCGGTGGCCATGGAAATGGAGGCCGGCGGCGTCACCTTCCACCACGGCTGCAATTTCCACTTCGCCGGCCCCAATCAGACGGAGTCACCACGGCGGGCCTTCGCCATCATCTTCATCCCCGATCACGTGAACTTTTCCGGCGGCAATGAGGCCGCCGGTGCCGGCAAGGAAATGACGGCCGGCAAGCCCTGGGACCACCCGGTGCACCCCATTCTCGCGGGAGAGGCCTGATGTCCTGCAAGTTCGTCTTCCTGCCGCCGGTGAACGACCGGCACCGTGTCTGGGCCGAGGCTATCGCTGCCCAGGTCAAAGACATCGAACTCGTCCTGGCTGAGTCACGCGAGCAGGCGCTGACGGAGCTGGCCGACGCCAGGGCTGCTTTCGGCACTCTCGATGCTGAACTGCTGGCGGCGGCCCGCAGTCTCGAATGGCTGGCCGCCCCGGCCGCCGGTCCTCGCCCCGAGTTCTACTTCCCCGAGCTGGTCGCTTCCGACGTCATCGTCACCAACCAGCGCGGCATCTACAACGACCACATCGCCGCTCACATCATGGCCTTCGTGCTGGCCTTCTCCCGCGGCCTGCAGACGTACCTGCCCCGGCAGGTCGCCGGCGAGTGGGTTCAGGGGGGCGAGGGTTCGGTGACGACGATGTTCCTGCCGGAGACGACGGCTCTCGTCATCGGTGTCGGCGGCATCGGCGGTGAGACGGCCCGTCACCTCGATCACTTCGGCATGCACGTGATCGGCATCGACCCGCGGGTGCCTGAGCCCCCTGCGGGTGTACTCGAACTCTATCGTCCCGACGCCCTGGACGAGCACATCGGCCGGGCGGACTTCGTCATCATGACGGCCCCGCAGACGCCGGCCACCGAAGGCCTGATGGACTCAGGACGGTTGGCCCGCATGAAGACCTCCGCCATCCTGATCAACATCGGCCGAGGGGTCAACGTGAAGCTCGACGATCTGGCCGACGCCCTCAACGACGGTACGATCGGTGGCGCCGCCCTGGATGTCTTCGAGATCGAGCCCCTGCCCGCCGATCACCGTCTGTGGCAGGCGCCCAACTTCCTGATGACGCCGCACATGGCTGCCGCCGGGCCGTACTTGGACGACCGCCGTAGGCAGCTGCTGCTGGAAAACTGCCGCAGGATCTGTGCTGGTGAGGAACTGATGAACATCGTCGACAAGAGCAACTGGTTCTGATCGTCTAGGCCGGTTGCTGGCTCTGCAGCTCCTCGATCAACTGCGGAAACTCTCCGAGGGCCGCCACGATCTTGTCCAGATCGAACATCGCCGCGTGATCGGCCAGCGTTTCGCCCCACTGCACCAGACGTCGGTAGTGATGTGTTTCCCCGAGTTCGCGCAGCCGGTTACCGAAGGATTCGACCTCATTGATCGACAGCGTATCGGAGATCTCCACCCACTCTGCGCGATGGTTCTCGAGGGCCGCCAGGAGAACGGGCACAGCCTGAGTGGCCACCGACTCCTCGCCGCCTGAGCCGTCTGGATCGCCCGCTTCGACAGGTAGAACAGCGTTCAGCTCGCCGAGGAACTGGGTGAGTTCCCGGTCGACAGCCTCCAGTTGAGAATGGACCTCGCTCCCCTCGCGCACACCTGTCTCCAGCGTCTGTGCCAACCCCTGCAGCCGCGTGGCGCCAAGGGTCCCCGCCACACCCTTCAGTGAGTGGGCCGCCCGTTCGGCCCCATCGCGATCACCTGTTGACAGTCGTGCTCTCACGATCCGAACAGCGTCTGCCTCGACGCCGCTGACGAAGCCGCGCAGCAGCCGTATGTAGAACTCGTGATTGTTGGCCACGTTGCGCAGCCCCGCACGAACATCCAGCCCGTCGATACTGAGCGAGGGATCTGCTTCTGCCCTTGAGGCCGGGGTCGACAGCTGCGGGACACTGCCTGCAGGATCTGCAGCCGCCTGCCGGGCCTCGTCTAGAGGCGGCACCCACTCGACGAGCTTGGCCAACAGCAGATCCGGATCGATCGGCTTGGCGATGTGATCGTTCATCCCGGCTTGCAGACACTGTTCACGATCCTGGGCCATCGCGTTGGCTGTCATCGCCAGGATCGGGAGTTCGACCCCGCTGCCACGCATGGTGCGGGTCGCCGTGCAGCCGTCCATCACCGGCATCTGCATGTCCATCAGTACGAGATCATACTCGTTCTGCTCGACCTTCTGTGTGGCGATTCTGCCGTTCTCTGCCAGATCGGTCTCGAAGCCGGCCTGGGACAACAGTTCGAGAGCCACCTGCTGATTGAGCGGGTTGTCCTCGACCAGCAGGATGCTGGCGCCGTGAATCGGCGCCAGACTCTCAGCCGACACTCCGGGATGACGATCCGTCTCGGCCAGTCTCCGCGTCTCACCGCCGAGGACGCTCACTGCGGCGTCGAAGATCGCCGGTCGGCTCAGTGGCTTGACCAACGACCCCGCGATGTCGACAGCCTCCGGGCGTTGCAGGACTTCCTCATGGCCGTGGCTTGCTACCAGCACGATCCTCGGTCTCGTGTTCAGTGCCAGATCGTCGATCTTGCGTGACGTCTCAATGCCGTCCAATCCTCCATCCATCTCCCAGTCGACGAACACTACGTCGAATGGCTCATTGTCGGCATCGGCCCTGGCGATCTCTTCCAAAGCCTCCTCTCCGGATCCGATCTGGTGAGTCTGAAAGGACATGCACTGCAATGTCTCTGCTACGGTCCGACGGACACGCTCGCTGTCATCGACCACCAGCATACGACGTCCCTGTAGCTCTACCTCGGGGAGCAGTTCTCGCCTGCGTTCTTCGACGATATCGAGATGAACGGTGAACCAGAATGTGCTGCCCCGGCCCGGCTCGCTGTCGACCCCCACATCGCCACCCATCAGGCCGGTCAGGTTCTTCGAAATGGCCAGACCGAGTCCCGTGCCTCCGAACTCGCGCGTCGTCGACGTATCGGCCTGTTGAAATGACTGGAACAGCTTGCTCTTCTGTTCCTCTGTCAGGCCGATTCCCGTATCCACCACTTCAAAGCGCACCTGCATGCCGCTCGACGATCCCGAAACCTTGCGCACACCGACGACGATCTCACCCGTTTCAGTGAACTTCACCGCGTTGTTCGAGTAGTTGATCAGGACCTGACCGATCCGCAATGGATCACCCCGCAGGTGTCGGGGCAGATCCGGCTCGATGTCGAAGATCAGCTCCAGGCCTTTTGCCGCCGCCTTGCCACCGATCAGGCTGCCCACATTGTCGAGGACCTGGTCGAGATCGAAGTCGATCGTCTCCACGTCCATCTTGCCTGCTTCGATCTTCGAAAAATCGAGAATGTCGTTGATGATGCCGAGCAGATGCTGGCCCGACCCGTGGATCTTCTTCACGTAGTCCGCCTGCTTCGGATCCAGGTCGGTGCGCAGAGCCAGGTGCGCCATGCCGATGATGGCGTTCATCGGTGTGCGGATCTCGTGTGACATGTTGGCCAGGAAATCGGCCTTGGCTCTGGCAGCTGCTTCGGCCAGCTCCTTGGCCTCTACGAGCTCCACTGTGCGCACTTCCACCTGCTCCTGAAGCTGAATCCGCTGCGCCTCGGAGGCGCGCAGGCGCCACCGGCTGAAAGCGAAGATGCCGGCAAGAACCACCAGTCCGTACGCTGCATAGGCAGGCCACGTCTCCCAGGGCGGAGAGTCGACGTCAATGTGCAGCCTGACTTCCTGCTCTGGCAGGCTCCACACACCGTCGTTGTTGGTCCCACGCACACGAAGCGTGTATTTGCCCTCCGGAAGATTCGAATACCGGCCAAAGCGGATATCGCCGGCATCGTACCAGCTTCGGTCATATCCCTCCAGGAAGTACTCGTAACGATTCTTCGACACGTTGGTAAAGTTAAGGGCCACGTACTCGAACTCGAGGCCGTTCTGACGCCAGTCGAGGTGCAGGTCTGTCAGCAACTCGAAGGCGGATGTGCCCTGGATCTCCCTACCATCCCTGCTTCACCGATGTGAGCACGATGTGAGGCGGTGTCTCGTTGTCGAACAGATCGTCGGGATGGAAGCTGTTGACGCCGTTGAAGCCGCCAAACCACAGTTGACCCGTTTGAGTCCGGCGCCGCGACGTAGGCCAGAAGTCGTGACTGTGCAGCCCGTCACCCTTGGTGTAGACCTTGAGGACCCGTTCGGCGACGGCATCGTAGTGGACGAGACCGATGTCGGTGCCGAGCCACAGCCGTCCGTGTTCATCTTCGACGACGTTGTGTACGATCTTTGCCGTGAAGCCCTGAGCCGCCGAGATGTGGATGAAAGTGCCGGCCTTCTTGTCGAAGCGATCGAGGCCGCGATCGGTGCAGACCCAGAACAGCCCTCGAGAATCCTCGAGCAGATCGAACACCGTGCTCGAAGCTACGGAGGAGGCGTCCTCGGGGTCGTACTGGTGGTGCGTGAAGGCGTCGGTACGCTTGTCGTACTTCTCGAGGCCCCCGCCCCACGTGGCGATCCACATGATGTTCGGATCGTCCTTGTCGAGTTCGAACCGGATCGATGTAACGGCGGCGAAACTCTCCGGGTCCTCCGGGTCGTGCAGATAGATCTTGTGTGCCCCTGTTTCCATGTTGTAGCGATGGAAGCTCTCCTCCCATCCCACCGCCCAGACGACATCGAGGTCATCGGGGTCCTGGATGATCGTATACAACCAGGTATCGTCCGTCAGGCGCTTCGTCACCTTGCCCGAATCGCGGTCGAAGATGACCATGCCCTCGGCGGTGGAGACGATGAAATTCCCCAGATGGTCCTCGTAAAAACCGGCGGGATAGCCGTGGGGGAGCGTCGTCGGATCTGACGGATCCGGAGTATAGTGCGTGAAGTCGTCGGTCTCCGGATTGTACCGATCCAGGCCGGCACCAAAGTTTCCAAGCCAGACCGTTCCCCGCCGATCCTCGTAGATCGGCAGGGGCGCGTTGCTCGCCAGGCTCGTGGAATCGAAGGGGTTGTTCACGTAGAGATTGAAGCGGTGCGCCTTGGGATCGGCCTTGTCTACCTTGCCGGTGTTGTCGGTCACCCAGAGCGTGCCCGACCGATCTTCGAAGGCCCCCTGGATCGTGTCGGAGGAAAAGCTGAAGGGATCGCCTGGCTTGCTACGGTAGTGCTCGTAGGTCTTGTCAACTGGATCGAAGAAGATCAGACCTACCGCTTGGATCGACGGGATCAGAATCAGGCGCCCGTCTTTGCTCAGGACCAGGTCGCAGATACTCATCTGCGGCAGCGAGGTGTTGTCTTCCGGGTCGTTGCGGAAGTGGGCGAAGGACTCTGAGTCGTGATCGAAGAGGATCAGGCCATTGTCACGCGACGCCAGCCACAGGTTTCCCTGCGGATCCTCGAGGATGGCCTGGATCTCGTCGTCAGGGATGCTCGCCGGATCGTTGGGATCATGTCGAAAACGCGTGAACTGTCCACTGTCCTTGTCGAGACGTGTCGCGCCGTGGTGTTTGGTGCCGGTCCAGACACGACCGAGGCGGTCCTCGAAGACGGTGTAGATGTCGTTGGAGGTGAGACTGTTGTCGTCCTCGGGGTCGTGCCAGTAGTTGCTGAAACTCTCTGTTTGAGGATCGAAGCGACTCAGGCCGTTCTGCGTACCGAACCAGAGAGCGCCGTCGCGATCCTCGACAATCGTGCGCGATGACAGGTTGAAGGTGTTGCTTGCCAGCGTACTCTGGGGATGGGCAGAATCCTTGAAGAAGCTTGTGAAGGTGTTGGTCTGTTTGTCGTAGCGGTTCAGGCCGCTGTTCGTGCCGATCCAGATCTGGCCTCGGCTGTCCTCAAAGATCTGCGTGACGAAGTCGCTGGAGATCGACCCGGGCCCTTCAGTGAACCGCTTGACGCTCGTACCGTCGTAGCGCACCAGGCCCTTGAAAAAAGAGCCGAACCACAGAAACCCGTCTCGGTCCTGGGTGATGGCGAAGGAGGGCTCACCCCCTATGTCGAAGGCCAGTTCAAACTTGAGCTTTTCCGCCGACGACGCCACGGGAATCAGCACGGCCGCCATGACGCCGAAGGACAGCTGGCGGGCGGACCTCATCACCCTGTAGATGTCAGGCGAGCCAGTCATCCAGATGCTCAGCGACAAAGTCATCGTCATTGAGATGGGGATAGGCGGCATGGACCCGATCGATTTCCTGCGCCTGACCCGGTGACAGAGACTCATCTGGATTGAGACAGCGGATGGAATCGAGCAGCCCCTGGCGCCGCAGCACCTCGTGGATTCCGGCGATGCAGCCGGCATATCCGTTCGCCGCATCGAAGAAGGCGGCATTCGTGTCGGTCACCTCGATGGCGCGTCTCAGCATCGACGCAGGCACATCGGCGGAGGCGCTGAGGCGATGGCATTCCTCGAGCAGTGCCACCGCCTGGTGCGTCCACACCGCCCAGTGGCCGAGCAGTCCCCCGGAAAACCGCAGGGATACGGGTGCACCATCAGTGTCGGCGACGCGGTGTTCGGTGATCAGATCGAGGACGATGTTGTCGTCGTTGCCCGTGTACAGACTGAGTTCTTCAGCCCGCCCTGAGGCGGCCACACCGCGCAGCACGTCCAGGGTCTGATAGCGATTGAAAGGGGCAATCTTGATGGCCACCACGCCGTCGATCTCGGCAAAGCGGCGCCAGAAATCGAAGCTGAGCAGGCGCCCGCCGACAGCCGGTTGCAGGTAGAAGCCGATCACGGGCAGCACGTCGGACACGGTGCGGCAGTGGGCGATCAGCTCATCGTCCGACGCCGTCTTCAGCCCCGCAAGACTCAATAGCACGGCATCGTAGCCGACATCACGGGCCAGCTCCGCCTCGGCCTCGGCCTGCGGCGTCGGACCGATGGCTCCGGCGACCTGCACGAACCCGGGGCCCGGTGCACGTTCGGCTACGACACTGGCCGCCAGTTCGAGAACGGGGCGATACAAACCGGCATCGCGGATTTCGAACTGGGTCGTGTGCACGCCCACGGCCAGGCCACCGGCGCCGGCGTCGACGTAGTAACGGCTCAGAGCCCGCTGTCGCTTTTCGTCGATGCGGCCCGAGTCATCCAGGGCCAACGGATGAGCCGGGATCACCAGGCCGGCGCGCAGGGCCGCACGCACCCTGGCGGTGGGCCCTGTCCCGGCGGACACAGGTCTAGCCTTTGCCACCGATGATGAGCAGCCAGCCACTTGCCTTTGACGGCTTCTTGACCTTCCACTCCTTCAATTCGGCCCCCCACTTCTTCTCCGCCCGCTCGCAGACCTCATCGAAGGGCGGACGCCCCGGATCGGCGAGGATCACCTGATCGACGCCGGCCTTCATCGCCTTGTTTACCAGCTTCGACAGCGGATCGATCAGTTCGTCCCAGAAGCAGATGTCGCCGCCCACCACCAGGTTGGTGCCGGACAGGTGCGACTTCTTCAGATTCTCGAAGCGTGACCTCCGCGTCTGGATGGTCACCTCGTTGACCTCTGCGTGCAGGTGCAGGTAGGGGAAGACCTTGTCGTCGGCATCCACGCCGACCACATCGGCGCCCCATTTGCGGGCACAGTAGATCCCCAGCAACCCCCAGCCACAGCCCACCTCCATGACCTTCGAACCTTTCTTGAGGCCCTGCAGGTCCAGGTAATCCATGATGAGAAAGCTCGAGTTCCAGACCTTGTCACCGTGGATGTCCGGCTCGTGCTCCTTCTTCAGTGCCCGGATGCGGCTGTGGTTCGATTTCAGGATCGTCACCCCGAAGGCGGAACGCTTCGTCGTCTTGCTGCCTTTGTCCTTCTTCTTGCCCATATCTCGACCGGGGGAGAGATTAACTTCTTGAAACTGAAGAGAGCGCAGAACTTAAGGAATCCCCCTATGTCGGCAACCGAAGACAGGCTCCGCGTCGGCGTGTATGGCTGCGGCGGCTGGGCCCGTCGAACCCACATCCCGAATCTGCAGAAACTGGATGTAGACATCGTCGCCCTGTGCGACGTCAGTGACGAGGCGGTCCAGTTGACGGCCGACGAATTCGGCATCCCGGCCCGCTTCAGCAACGGCCACGAGATGATCGGATCGGTTCCCTTCGACGCACTCTACTCCTGTGTGCCGGCCTATGCCCGGACCGACGTGGAGGCCGCGGCCGCACTACAGGGCATACATCTGTTCAGCGAAAAACCCCAGTCCACCAGCATGGCCGTTGCCCGGAGTATTGCCGCAGCTGTCAGCGAGGGCGGCGGCCTGAGCACGGTCTGCTTCCGCGAGCGCTATCGGCCCATTTTTCAGGAGGCCAGACGGCGCCTCGCAGAAAGAAGCATCGTCCACGCCCGGTTCCAGAGTTTCGGCGGCCTGGCGGCGGCCCGTGAGAAAGGCTGGCCTCAGCAGACGAACTGGAACCACTGGATGGCCAAGGGTGGCGGGCGCGCCTTCGACTGGGGGGTGCACGCCGTCGACTACCTGCGCTTCGTCACCGGCATCGACGTTGCCACGTCGCAGGCGTTCTACCATGGACCTGACGCCTTCCTCCATCCCCTGTCCTGTTCCTTCAACCTTGTCTTCACCACCGGTGCCACGGCGGCGCTGTCCTTCGTTTCCGCCGGATCCGTACCTCCCTCGGAGCCCTGGTTCACCCTGTTCTACGAGGGGGGGTACCTGGCGATCTTCGGCTATGAACGCATCGAGGAGAATGGCGAAGTGGTCTACGAAGCGGAGGAGTTCGACCCGTGGTTCGAGCAGGATCGGGTGTTCGTCGACTGTATGCGCAGCGGCGATGGCAGCGCCCTGCTGAGTGATTATGCCGACGGCCTGAAGTCGCTGGCTCCCGTACTTGCCGGCTGGGCCTCCTCCGCGCGCGGCGGGCATCCGGTGGACGTAGCCGCCTTCGCCGCGGTGTAAACGAACCCTTGTGACCCACTCCCTTCGCGCCCGCTGGTCGGCTCCCGGCGGTTACCGCGAGTTCCTCGTCATCGCCTTCCCCATGATCCTGAGCACGGCGACATGGAGTGTCCAGCACTTCATCGATCGTGTCTTTCTCACGTGGTACTCCACCGACGCTCTGGCCGCGTCCCTGCCAGCGGGGATGACCAACTTCGTCATCGTCAGCCTGTTTCTCGGCACCGCGGGATACGTCAACACTTTCGTCGCCCAGTATGTCGGCGCCGGGCGCAACGAACGGGTCGGGCCTTCCCTGTGGCAGGGCGTCTACCTGTCGGTGATCAGCGGCGGTGCCGGGTTCGTCGTCGCCCTCCTCGCCACGTCGATCTTTCGGCTCGTCGGTCACGATGCGGCGGTACAGGCCTATGAGGTCCCCTACTTCTGCATACTGTGCTACGGTATCGGGCCCCTGATCCTGTCGACGGCTCTGTCCTGCTTCTACAGCGGCAGGGGCCGTACCTGGCCCGTGCTGGGTGTCAGCGTCGTCGCCATGAGCTTCAACGTCGTCATCGATTACGCCCTCATATTCGGCCACTGGGGTGCACCCGAGATGGGGATTCAGGGAGCCGCATGGGCGACGAACATCGCCACGGTGCTGGCCACGCTGATCTATATCCTGCTGTTGTCCCGCCCCTCCTACCGACGGCAGTTCGCCATCTTCTCCGGCTGGCGCCTCGACTGTGACCTGTTCGGCCGGCTCCTGCGGTTCGGTGGCCCCAGCGGCGTCAACTTCATGCTCGACATCCTCGCCTTCACGTTCTTCATCCTCATCGTCGGACGTATCGGTCGGCTGGAGTTGACGGCGACCAATCTCGCCTTCAACATCAACAGCCTCGCCTTCATGCCCCTCATCGGCGCCGGCATCGCCCTGTCGACGATGGTGGGCCAGCGACTTGGCGGTGATGACCCTGAGGCAGCCGCCTTCTGTACGTGGACGGGTGTTCATGTTGCCCTCGGCTACATGAGCATCATGGCCCTGGCCTACACCTTCCTTCCGGATCTGTTCCTGATGCCCTATGGTGTCGGGGCCCAGGGAGAGGAGTTCGTCGCCGCCCGTGACCTCGCCCGTGTGCTCTTGCGCTTCGTCGCCTTCTATTGCGTGTTCGATGCTGCCTACATGATGTTCACCGCCGCCCTCAAGGGCGCCGGTGACACCCGCTATGTCATGGTAGCCTCGGTGGTATTGGGGATGTCCATCATGGTGACACCGCCCCTGATCGCCGTCGAGTTCTTCGACGCCAGCGTGTTCGTCGTCTGGATCTTCATCTGCGCCTACCTGGCCACGGCGGCGTTGGCGTTCTACCTGCGTTTCCGGGGCGGCAAGTGGCAGAGCATGCGAGTCATCGAGGCCGCGCCGGAGCCAGGCATCGAGGATCCGCCACGGGTGGCCGGTGCCGAGGTAGTGATCTGATGGGAGACCTGTGCTGGGGAATCGACCTGGGCGGCACCAAGATCGAAGGTGTCGTGTTGCCCTCTGCCGACTCGACGGAGCCTCTCTGTCGTCTGCGGCTTCCCACCGAGCGCGATCGCGGCTACGATCACGTCCGCCGGAATATCGTCGCTCTTGTCGATCGCCTGGCGCAAGAGGCAGGCACCCGACCTCAGGCCATCGGTTGTGGCACGCCGGGCACCCTGGATCCCGCAACCCTGACGCTGAAGAACTCCAACACGACCTGCCTCATCGGCCACCCCCTGCAGCGCGATTTAACCGATGATCTGGGCTGTCGCGTCGAGTTGGCCAATGACGCCAACTGCTTCGCCCTGGCCGAAGCCCGCCTCGGCGCCGGACGTGGGGCTCCCACCGTCTTCGGCATCATTCTGGGGACCGGTGTCGGAGGCGGCGTCATTATCGACGGCCGGGTCCTTCCCGGCGGTCAGGGCATCGGCGGTGAGTGGGGGCACATCGTGCTCGACCCGGAAGGTCGCCAGTGCTACTGCGGTCGGCGGGGTTGTGTCGAGACCTTCCTGTCAGGTCCGCATCTGGAAACCTTTTACCGCGACCTGTCGGGCGAGTCTGTCGACCTGCCCGACATCGCCCTTCGCGCCCATGCCGGACAGGACACTGCCGCCATCGAGACCATCGACCGTCTCACAACCTGGTTCGGACGGGGCGTCGCCACGGTGATCAACATCCTCGACCCCCACGTCGTCGTCCTCGGCGGCGGCGTCAGCAACATCGACGCCCTCTACACCCGCGGTGTCGAAGCCCTGACGCCATGGGTGTTCAACGACACCGTCCACACGCGTGTCGTACGCAACGAACTGGGAGACTCCGCCGGTGTCTTCGGCGCCGCCATGTTGGTGGCGTGAGTCAGCGGTCTCGCCGCTCGTATTGTTTCAGTGTCTCTTCGTCAGGGGGATAGGTCCCCACCAGTGAGGCCCCGGCGCGAATCCTGGCCAGGATGAACTCCTCCTTTGATTCCATCTCCTCCGCTGCCGCTGCCACATCATCGGCCAGGTGCGCCGGGATCACGACCACACCCTCGGCATCACCGACGATGATGTCCCCGGGGAACACCGCCACCTCCCCGCAACCTACCGGCACCTGAATCTCGCTCGGATAGTGGATCGTCTTGTTGGTGTGCGCATTCATGGCGCGCGAGTACGCCGCCAGACCGCACTCAGCAATGGTGGGACTGTCCCGGTAGGCGCCATCGGTGACGACTCCGGCAGCACCCAGCTGGTGCATCCGCTCCGCCAGGATCGAACCCATGGTCCCTGCCCGTGTGTCACCGCGGGCGTCGATGACGAGCACATCGCCGGGCGTCAGCTGTTCGATCCCCACACGCTGCTTGTCCGTGAGATTGTCCATGGGCACGTCGGTGAGATCTTCCCGGGCTGGGATGTAGCGCAATGTGAACGCCCGCCCCGCCATCTTCATCGTCGACTTCAGAGGCGAGACATCGTGCATGAACGTATTGCTCAGCCCCCTCCCCTTGAGGACCGAGGTGAGCGTCGCCGTGCTCGGTACGAGCAACCGGTCGAGTGTGTCCTGAGATATGGTGGTCATTCCTGTCACTCCGTGTCGAGTTCGTGCAGGACGCGCAACAGCTCCGCCACGCTCCATGCCTGGGCAACGGTACCCCTGGGCTCGTGCGGGGTGTCGCCGTCAAAGATCTCTGCGATCGTACCGATACAACCCTCGGCCAGATGCTCGGTGAAGCCATCAAGGGCCGCACGGGCAAGATCCAGTCCCTCCTGCCCGCCATGGCGCATCCAGGCCGTCAGGTAGGGTCCGATCAACCAGCCCCAGACGGTGCCCTGGTGGTAGGCGCCGTCACGGGCCAGCGGGGCTCCGCCGTAACGCCCACGGTACTCGGGATCCTTGGGGGACAGGCTGCACAGGCCCCGCGGTGTGGCCAGGTGATCCCGTGCGACGTTGAGAACCTGTCTGGCGCGATCTCCTTCGATGAGGGCGAAGGGCAGGCTGAGTGCGAACAGCTGGTTCGGTCGGACGGCCCCATCCGCACTGCCGCTGACACCATCGACATCGACCACGTCGAACAGGCACCCCTGCTCCTCGTTCCAGAACGCCTCTTCGAAGCGGGACTGCACCTGCCTCGCCCGCGTCTCGGAGTCCGCCGATGCGGCTGGTGGCACATGGGTCCTCGACAGGGCGGCATGGATGCGCAGCGCGTTGTACCAGAGAGCCTGGATCTCCACCGGCTTGCCGCGCCGCGGAGTCACCACCCAGTCGCCTACCTTGGCGTCCATCCAGGTGAGCTGCTGTCCCACTTCGCCGGCGGCGAGCAGGCCATCTGTGTCGACGCCGATCCCGTGGCGTGTTCCCTGTTCGTGCCAGCTGAGGATATCGTCGAGGATCGGCATCAACTCGCCAACGAACTCGTCGTCTCCGGTAGCGGCCAGATAGTGATGAACGGCGACGAAGAACCACAGTGTCGCGTCCACCGTGTTGTAGTCAGCCCCGCCCCCATCGGGAAAGCGATTGGGCAGCATGCCCTCGCTGACAGCCTCGGAGAAAACCTGCAGGATTCGGCGCGCGTCCTCGTGGCGACCCGTGACGAGGGCCAGACCGGGCAGGGCGATCATCGTATCCCGCCCCCAATCCGTGAACCAGTGATAGCCGGCGACGATCGTGCGCAGATCGGCGCCGCGACGGACGAGAAACTGATCGGCCGACAGGTGCAGATGCCGATGCAGAGGATCGTCGGGTACATCGACGATCAGCGCCCGGCGACGCGCCTCTTCCGCCGCCAGCAGCTCATCGCCGTCGTGGGGGCCTGCCTCGATCGTCGCCACGAGTGTGACGTGGTCACCGACGCGCAGAGCCAGTTCGATGGTCCCATGGGTGAACAGATCCTCGCGGCCGTCGAGGCCCCGGTAGAACTCACGATCGTACTCGTAGTCGTAGAACCACTCCGGCGCCGCGTGGAAGGCCGCCGTCCCCGGCAGGTGCAGCCTCACGTCGGGCAGATCCCGGTAGGACGGCAGGCTCAGGACACCATCATCGAGTGTCGCCTGCCGCTGGATCGCCCCGTTGGCCCTCGTCAGGTGATGATAGTCGCGTCCGCCGACGAAAGGCCGCAAGCCCAGCAGAAAGGCCTCCGGTGTGGTGACATCTGACGTTACCGCCTCAACGTCATAGCGAATGACGACGGTGTTGTGACCGTGGATTGCAGCCACGGTGCGCCGCAACAGAATATCATCTACCTGATAGGTGAATGCGGGAAATAGACCGCGCTCGAAGCGTCGCAGATACTCGAAGCCACTGGGGTGCACGACGCCCGGGTACCGGTTGCAGCCCAGTTCGTGTCGGGCGCCGTTGAGCTCGACCGTCTCCTCGAGGCGGGACAGCATGACGACGCGATCGAGGGGGGGATTCAGCGCCGCCACGAGAAGACCGTGATAGCGGCGGGAGTGAGCCCCACTGACGGTGGACGACGCCCACCCTCCCAGACCGTTCGTCTCGAGCCATTCGCGACGGCAGGCCGCCTCGAAATCACTGGTGATCTCCGGTCCCAGAACGATGGGCCAGTTCTCCTGCGTCCCGGAGCAACTCACCGGATGGCGCCGCGGGCGTGCACCGGCCAGAAGGCCTCCACCCGATTGCCGCGTACCGCGGCGATGACGTCGTGCTCGTTGAAGGTGGGACAGGGATGCACCGGAATCACCTGCATACGATCACCGATCTGAGGACGCGCCGCGCAACCGGATACATCCACCTGACCATGTTCCTCCGAGGCGCCGGCAAGACGAGCCTCGGGAAACTCGATGATGTGGCCCATCAGGGAGCCGCGTTCCTCGTCAGTCAGGACGGCAGCGCTCAGGGATTTGCTGCCTCCGTCGAGAATGGCGCGAGTGGGCGTCGGCCGGCTGACGCAGGTCACCAGCACCCGCACCGCGCACTGCGCCACCGTGTGTGTCTGCAGCTGTAGATGCTTCATGCCGCCCACCGGATACTCGCCGGCACGAAACTCGGTCAGCTCCGGGATCTCGTGCGCCGTGAAGGCCGCCGGCGTCGAGCCGCCGCTGACGATGGGATGGGGCAATCCTCTAGCGTCGAACTGCGCCAGGCAGGCCTGAAGAAAGGGGCGGATGTCAGGTGGTGCCGGCATGATCATCACACCCCGCAGCTCCAGTCCGGGCAGGCCGTCCACCAGCGCAGCCAGGTCACCGGCCAGTTCGGGTGTCTCCACGCCGCATCGTCCGCCGCCACCCAGCTCGATCACGACGCCAACCGAAACCTCTGCCGACGTTGTCGCCTCGGACAGGCCGCGAATCGTGACTTCCGAGTCGGCCGCCACCGTCAGCTGTGTCTGCCGGGTCAGTGCCGTGAGCCGTTCCAGTTTCTGCTGGCCGATGATGTTGAACGGAATCAGCACGTCACGGTTCACACCACCGGCAACCATCACCTCTGCCTCGCCCAGTTTCTGACAGGTGATGCCCATGGCGCCACGATCCATCTGCATGTGGGCGATGGCCAGGCACTTGTGCGTCTTGATGTGGGGTCGTAGCCCGATGTTGTGACTGGAGAAGTAGGACTGATACCGGTCGAGATTGTCCTCGAGTCCGTCGAGGTCAACTACCAGATGGGGCGTATCGAGATCGTCGATGTGCATCGGGCTTGTCTCCGTGGGGGACCGTCAACGGTAGACGTGGGCCGCGATGCGGGCAAGGTCGACAGCCTGGTCGGGCAATCAGGAGCGCATTCTGTCATCCCTGAGTGTCGCACTACAGACTTGATGCGAGGGATTCTGCAGGTCTGAGACACGTCCACGTCCACAGTCTTGCCACGATGGTGCCAGACCTCGCCGCTGTTGGACCGCTCTCAGACTGAAGACTAGGTTTGAGTACGTTAGGTCCAGCCACTCTGATCTCATCACAGCGCGAGGCCCATCCGTACTACTTACGGGACCTCGGCCAGAAATCATCTGTCCTCCGAGTGAAGGGGCAGAAGAAAGGGCGACAGTGGAGTACATCTATCCCTCCATTGCGGCAGCTTCCATCGTCGCAATCCTGGCCACATTGCATAGACCCATTCGCGACTGGATCGCCTGTGCCTTCGGCAAGAGTTGGTTCATCGCAATCAGGTTCATACTGATTGTCACGGCAGCTTCATTCTCGCTCCTGGGTGTCTTTGATCGATCCGCATCTGACTCCCTCTCAACTACGGAGACCTATACCTTCGAAGTCGGATCACATTGGTTCGTCGATTCAGCCGGAAGCCGCGCTGCACTGTTCGGCGCCGAGAACGAGCTGATGTAGAACGCCTTCGTCATGCCCTTCAGTCAAGGTTGGCGAACTGTCTCGGCTGAGTGGATGACCACAGAACCCAAATTCTTCCAGTCAGCGGGACTGCGCACACCGGCGGGACCACGATCCAAGACGTGGGTGTAGATCATCGTCGTCGACACGTCCTTGTGTCCGAGCAATTGCTGGACGGTTCGGATGTCGCCGCCCTCCTCCAGCAGGTGGGTGGCAAAACAGTGCCGCAGGGTATGACCCACTGCCAGGGCCACTCTCGGCCGGCCGTCGGCAACTTGGCTGCCAGAGCCTCGGGCAATTCGACCCAACCGCTGCCTTGCTCAAGATCACGTTGGTGCTGATGGCCGACACCGTTCAGGTGCTTACTCAAGGCGATCCGGGCGGCCGCCGGCAACAGGTAGCGCGATCGCGGTCACCCTTTCCGCGCCGCACGGTGATCTGACTCCGATCGAAGTCGATGTCCTTGACGCGCAGCCGGCAACACTCCATCAGGCGGAGGCCTGAGCCATAGAGGATCAGCGCCATCAGCCGTGGCAGTCCGTGCATGTGCGCCAGGACAGCTCGGACCTCTTCTCGGCTGAGTACGACGGGCAGACGATCGGGAGTGTTGGCGCGGACAAGTTTGTCGAGCCACGGCAGATCCTGCTCCAGCACTTCGCGATTCAAGAAGAGCAGCGCCGCATGCGGCGCTGACGGACCATGGGCTGTTCTGGCGGTCTGATGAGGACGAGCTATAGACCACGCCAATCTCGGGCATGCGGCTTGGCCTCACTACGGATGCGCGCATCGATTCTCCTCCGGCGGCGTCCTGCGGCACACAGGATCTCGTGGTGGATGGCGCCGTCAACTGAGCGCTCCTCGGCAACCAACGGAGCCGATCGAACCGGCGCAAGGTCTTGGCGGTTGCCCTGCCCGCGGGGGGTGGTTAGCCTCACTACATGCCCCTCGATCTTGTTACTGACGAACCCGTGGCCTTCCTGTGCGCCGTGATGGCCAGTGGGCCCGAGGCCGTCCAGCAGGCCTTCGACGACCTGGCTGGTGAGTTCGGAGAAATCCGTGCTCGCAGCCCGCTCTTCGACTTCGACATGACTGACTATTACGAGGCCGAGATGGGTCCCGGTCTATGCAAGTCACTGGCCTGGTTCGGGCCAGCTGTGGCGCCGGCGGAACTCTCGGCGCGAAAACAGGCGACCATCACCTTTGAGCGGGACCGGGCACAACAGGACCGACGTACGGTCAACGTCGATCCAGGTCTGTTGTCCACCAACAGCCTGGTGCTGGCCACCACCAAGGCCCGTGGGCATCGCATCTGCATCGCTCCGGGATTGTGGGCGGAGGTGACCCTGATGTTCGAGAAGGGGGCGTATCGGCCGCAGCCCTGGACCTATCGAGACTACCAGCGCCAGGACGTGGGCGCTTTCCTGCTGGACGTGCGGCGCCAGCTGACGATGGCTCGCTGATGCGTATCATCTATTTCGATATCGACTCGTTGCGGCCCGACCACCTGGGATGTTACGGCTACCACCGTCCCACATCGCCCAACATCGATGCCATCGCCAGGCAGGGCATGTGCTTCGATCGGTTCTACGCCTCCGATTCGCCCTGTATGCCGTCGCGTCACGCCCTGATCTCGGGCCGCTTCGGCATCAACAACGGAGTGGTCACCCACGGCGGACCGTTCTCGAAGATGGCGGTTACCGAACGTGTGTACGGCGGGCCCACGCCGGAAAACCAGCTCCTGCAGCGTCGCTTGCGGGAGGGCGGTATCGATACGATCTCGATCTCGAACTTCCCCTACCGGCACTGCGCCACGTGGTTTTCCTTCGGCTGGACCGAGGCCCACTCCCCCGACCTGCAGTCGGGCAGCGAGGTCGCGCCGACGGTCAACGCGGCACTGCTGAAGTGGCTTCGGCACAACCAGGGCAGGGATGACTACTTCCTGCACGTCAACTACTGGGACGCCCATCGCATCTATAAGATGGATGGCTCGTGGGCGGATAGATTCGACGACTTCCCTGTCGAGCAGTCGTGGCCGACGACGGCCGACATCGAGGCCCACCTGTCGAACACGGGCCCCTTCTCTGCCCAGAGACAGTTCCCGGCCAATCAGAGCACCGTGGACCTCATGCCGGGAGCAGTACGCAACCGGCAGGAGTTCGAGCACATGCTCACCGGGTATGATGCCGCCATCGCCTATGTCGATCACCACATCGGTCAGATCCTGGACGAACTGGCGTCGCAGGGGCACCTCGAGGATACTGCCATCATCATATCCGCCGACCACGGCGACGCCTTCGGTGAGCACGGCATCTATTCAGACCACACGAATGCCGATGAGACCATTCACCGACTGCCTCTGATCGTCAAATGGCCCGGGGTGGCGCCAGCCGGCACGAGAGATGATTCGATGCTCTACCACCTGGACCTGGCGCCGACGTTGTGCGAGCTCACCGGCGCCGAGGTCCCTGCACAGTACGACGGCAGGTCGTTTGCCAGCCATCTGGCGGGCACGCCGGATTGGGACAGAGACTATCTGGTGTGGACCCACGGGCTCTACACCTTGCAGCGGGGGGTGCGGACACGTGATCATCTGCTGCTCAAGACCTTCGATGATCACGGGTACCCCTTCTCCCCCACCCACCTGTACAACATGAACGACGACCCCTACATGACGACCGACCTCAGCGAGCAGCAGCCGGATGTTGCAGCAGACCTGAATGACTGCTATCGGAGCTGGCTGGATCAACAGAGCGAGAAACCCTACGCCATGCCCGATCCCTTGATGGGCGAGCTGGCACGACGCCGGGAGAAGACAGACAGATGACACTTGAGAGTTACAAGGTGCGGGCCGTGGCCTGCCACCACGAAGCCACAGAGCAGGAGACCTACGAAGCACTGGCCCGTGCCGCCGAGCCCCTGACCGAAGCCTGGGACCGCCTCGGCAAGGCCTCCCGCATCGGCATCAAGATCAACCACGACAAGCCCGTCGACCGCTGGGTGTTTCACAAGGTATGCTGCAGCAGCTCGCCTGCGACAAGGTCGTACGTGCCACCCTTCGCCTGCTGCGCGAACGGACGACGGCCGACATCATCTGTACCGATGTCAGCTTCTACGAAATGTACCAGGACACCGATCCTCTCGAGACGGCGACAGCACTGCCGGCACTGCGCGAGTATGGTGTGGAGTACGTCGTCGGGGCGCAGGCGGAGACCAAGATCTACCCGGTACCCGGTGGCGGTCAGATGTTCGCGCGGTACCTGCTGCCCACTCCGGCCGTCGAGGTGGACGAAACTGTCTCTCTGGCCAAGATGAAGAACCACGCTTTCATGGGAATCTCTTCGGCCTGATGCCAGGCGAACCGCGGGGTCACACGCGCACCTACTTCCATCACCTGGTGCGCATGCCCTACATGCTGGCCGATCTGGGTCGCGTCTTCCACCCGACGCTGAACATCATCGACGGCCTCATCGGTCAGGCGGGTATGGAATGGGGTGACGGCAAGGAGAACGGCCCACCTGTCGAGGCGGACACACTCATCGCCGGAGACCACACCATCGCCACCGATGCCTGTGGCGCGCACCTGATGGGTCACGATCCGACGAGTGACTGGCTGGCACCCCCCTTCCATCGTGACCGGAACGCGCTCAAGGTGGCGGCCGAGGGTGGCTTCGGCACGGTTGACCTGGATGAGATCGACTTCGAATCCGAAGTCGAGGCTCCGGTGGGCGAGTTCTACGCCAGACTGACCGACTCGATGGAGACGGTGCACAGCTGGCAGCGTACGACCTGCGAACAGGGGATGTTCTATCGCGACCATAGAGACGAACTCGTCGACAAGTACACCGGGCAGTATATCTTGCTGCAGCAGGGAGAGGTGCGCTGGAGCGATCCCGTAAGCGACCTCAAGCGAAGCCGGCGCAAACTCTCCGGTGACGCCCCGGATCAGGCGATGTATCTCAAGTACGTCGATCCGGAGGAAGCCGAGGACGAGCGCTTCGGCGTCTACGAACGTGGCCTGGAGCGGTTTGACGGAGAGAAACTGAAGACCTGAATGGCGAAGCGTCCCGGCGCCAGACGTATTGCCAGACCCGCCGGAGACCGGCCGGACTTGTGGGTGGCGGCGGCCCTGCCGGGAGGCGAGGATCTGCTCAAGGGCGAGATCGAAAGGCGGTTCAAGGGCCAGGTCTCCTTCCTCCCCCATGGCAGGAACAGCGAGTGCCACTTCCGCTACCAGGGTAAGCCGAAGGCCCTGCTTTCTCTCCAGCTCTGCCAGTCCCTTTATCTTCGCCGGGATTTTCAGGTGACCCGACCCCGGACCCTTCTTTCTCCGGAGCACCTTGCGCATCTGGCCCGGGACCTGTCGTCGGTCAGGTCGATCACACCGAAGGAACGGTTCACCGGACTGCGCTGGGACGCCGCCGGCTCCGGTTCGCCCACCATGCTGCGGCTGGGCCACAGTCTGGCAGAACAGCTCGACCTTCCTTTTCAGAATGATACAGGGGACCTGGTCGTCACGCTGAGACCTGGCGACGATGGTTGGGAAGCCTTGTATCGCGTGGGCAGCCGCCCCCTGGGCACACGTGCCTGGCGCCGCGTGAACTACCGCGGCAGCCTGAATGCAACCGTGGCTGCCGCCCTCGTGGAACTGACCGAACCCTCGCCGCACGATTCGTTTCTGAACCTCATGTGTGGCAGCGGTACGATCATGATCGAGCGACTGCAACGGTCCGGGGCCAGGATCGTCGTCGGTGTGGATCAGTCAGACATCGCCCTGAGCGCCGCCGCGCAGAACTGCGCCGGGGCTGGCGTGAGGGAACGGATCATGCTGCTCAAAGGAGACGCCACCCGTCTTCCCTTCGAGGATGGGAGTTTTGATCAGCTGTGCGTGGATCTGCCCTGGGGAGAGAGCATGGGCTCACGAGAGTCGAACGAGGCACTCTACAGAGCGACCTTCGAGGAGTCCCATCGGTTGTGTCGGCCAGGTGGCAGACTGGTTGTCCTCAGCCAGGACCAGCGGGCCCTGGAGGCGGTCGCCACCAATACGGCAGGAAGCTGGCAGCTGATTGGGCAACGCAGCTTTGAACAGAGGGGCTTCCGCCCGGAATGCCGCGTCTACAGGAGAGGCGGATAGACGCTACGGCCGAGTCACGGGTGTGGGGCCATGAAGACGAGTACCGTCAGCCGGTCGCTCCCGGTGTTGACGACGCCGTGATCTTCGCCGGGGAGACAGAGGACCGTCCAACCCGCTTCGAGCTGGCGCGACTCGCCGCCCACGGTGAAGGTGCCCTCGCCGTCGATGACGTGGTAGATCTTGTCGTTGTCGGCGTGGCTGTGCAGCGCCTGTTCCTGTCCGGGCTCGAAGCAGTAGATGTCGCAGAACATCCGCTCCGAGTCGAAGAGGTTCACCTTCTGAAACTTCTCGTCTGAAAATCGGGCCTCGTCGGACCAACGTTTGGCGTGCATCGGTCAGCGCTCTGCCAGAGGACGGAAAGCCCTGCCCTCGGGTCCTGTGTAGATGTGACCCGGGCGGATCAGCCGGTTGTTCTGCTGCTGTTCGACGATATGAGCCGCCCACCCGGTGATCCGGCTGGCGACAAAGATCGGCGTGAACAGGGAAATCGGAATGCCGAGTGTGTAGTAGGTGTAGGCGCAGGGCGTGTCCAGGTTCGGGAAGATCCCCTTCTCAGCAACCAGGACCTGTTCCACCGCATCGGCAATGTCGGCCCATCTTGTCTCACCCGCCTCTTCTGCCAGGCGCCGACCGACTGCCTTCATCGCCGGAACGCGGGAGTCCCCCGTCTTGTACTCGCGGTGGCCGAAACCCATGATCTTCTGCTTTCGCGCCAGCATGTCGAGCACGTACTCCCGGGCTCGCTCCGGAGACCCGATGTCGATGAACATCTGCATGGCCGCCTCGTTGGCTCCGCCATGCAGGGGCCCGACCAGCGCCGCGATACCCGCAGTGACGGCGGCGTGCAGATCCGCCAGTGTCGAGGCCACAACCCGCGCCGCAAAGGTGGAGGCGTTGTAGCCGTGCTCCATGTAGAGAATGAGAGACACGTTCATCGCCGCCGTCGCGGACGCCGACGGCCTGTCCCCGGAAATCATGTACAGCAGGTTCGCCGCATGGGACAGATCCGCGTCGGGAAGCACCGGCTCCTGGCCCTGGCTGTAGCGATGTCCGGCCGCCAGGATGGCCGGTGCCTTGGCCAGCAGTCGCACCGCCTTGCGCAAGCTCGCCTCTCTGGAGATATCACCCGCTTCGGGATCGACCGTGCCCAGGGCGGAGACGGCTGTGCGCATCAGCGCCATGGGGTGTGTTGTGCTCGGTGCTTCCCGCAGGAGGGTCAACACCTGGGGCGGCAACTCACGCTCCGCTTTCAGCGTCGCGTCCAGCTCGGCCAGTTGGGTTTGTGTCGGCAGATCACCATAGAGGACCAGCCACGCCACCTCTTCGAAGGAAGCGGTGTCCGTCAGATCCTCCAGGTTGTACCCGCGTACGATCAGTCGGTTGCTGTCGAAGTCGATGCGCGAGATGGCCGATTCCCCCGCGACCACTCCTGCAAGTCCGGGACTGTATTCAGCCATCGTCGTCTTCTTCCTCGCTGACTGCATCTGCCAGTTTACTGTCCATCTCGTCGTACTCTTCGTAGCGGATCAGATCATAGAGTTCGGCACGTGTCTGCATGCGATCAAGCCAGGCTTCGGGCGATCCCTGATCGCGGATCTCGGACAGCACTTCCTCGACGGCCTTCATCATCACACGGAACGTCGTCATGGGGAAAATGACCATGGCGTATCCGAGGTGGGCGAATTGCTGCACCGTGAGCTGCGGTGTCTTGCCGAATTCAGTCATGTTCGCCAGCAGCGGTACCTGCACCCGCTCGGCGTACCGCCCAAACTCCTCCTCTGTCTCCAGCGCCTCGATGAAGATCGCGTCGGCGCCCGCGTCGGCGTATCGCAGTCCCCGCTCGACGCTGGCCTCAAACCCCTCCACTGCCCGGGCGTCCGTCCGAGCGATCAGTAGAAGGTCGGGATTGCTGCGCGCCTCGACAGCGGCAGCCAGCTTGCGTTCCATGTCGATACTGGAGACGAGCCGTTTTCCTTCCAGGTGGCCGCACCGCTTCGGCATGACCTGGTCTTCCAGGTGGAGTCCCGCCACACCGGCTGCCTCAAAGACCTGCACGGTGCGCATGACCTGCAGGGCCTCGCCGAAACCGGTGTCGGCGTCACACACGGCGGGCACGCGCACGGCGTTGGCGATGTAGGTGACGGCTCGCGCCACCTCCTCCACTCCGAGCAGAGCGATGTCTGGATATCCGGTCAACCCGTTGATGATGCCGGCGCCGGAGATATAGATCGCCTCGAAGCCCTGCTTCTCAGCCAGCATGGCCACGGGGGCATTGAAGCACCCGGGCATGGCAACCGTACCTGCGGCGATCACCTGCCGCAGGGTGGTGGCCTTGTCAGCCGCGCTCTTTCGGGGGCCTAGCAGCATGGTCAGGACTAGACGGTGATCGTCTCGTCGCGGTCCGGGCCGACCGAGATGTAGGCCACGGGCGTACGACTGAGCTCGGCGACCCGCTCCACATAGGCGACCGCCTTCGGTGGCAGATCCTCGACGCGTCGGGCCTCGGTGGTAGGGGCACACCAGCCTTCGATCTCTTCATACACGGGCTCGCACTTGTCGAGTACCCGGGGATCGACAGGAAACTCCTCCAGCACCTGATCGCCGTACCGGTAGGCGGTGCACAGCTTCAGACTCTCGACAGTGTCGAGAATATCGAGACGTGTCAGAGCCAGTCCGGTGAGGCCGTTCACCCGGGAAGACATGCGGGCGATGGTGGCATCGAACCAGCCACAACGGCGGGCCCGTCCGGTGGTGGCGCCGTACTCGTGGCCCAATTCACGGATCCGTTCACCCTCGTCATCGTGCAGTTCGGTGGGAAAGGGGCCGTTGCCGACGCGCGTCATGTAGGCTTTGGTGACACCGATAATCTCGTCGATACGAGTAGGACCCACTCCAGAACCGGTACAGGCACCACCTGCGGTGGTATTGGACGAGGTCACATACGGATACGTACCGTGGTCGATATCGAGCAGAGCTCCCTGCGCGCCCTCGAACAGCACCGTCTTGCCTTCGTCCAGAGCCTGGTTCAGGTACACCGAGGTGTCTGTCACGAACGGCCGCAGGCGCTCGGCGTAGCGGAGCGTTTCGTGGAGTATGGGCTCGACATCGAGGGGCTCAGTCTCGTAGATCCGGGTGAGGATCTCGTTCTTCGACTGTACGGCAGCCCGCAGTCGATCGCGCAGGTCGGCATCGAGCAGGTCCATGACCCGAAATGCATGGCTGCGATCCACCTTGTCGCGATAGGTTGGGCCGATGCCGCGGGCCGTGGTACCGATGGCCCCCGACCCCAGGCGGGCTTCCGAGGCGCGATCGAGAGCCTTGTGATAGGGCATCACGACATGGGCACAGCTGCTCACGTACAGCTGCCCGGGGGCCACGGCCTGTCCACGCTCCGCCAACTCATCCAGCTCGGCGAACAGCGCTTCGGGGTCCAGTACCACGCCGTTGGCGACGACGCACGTGGTCCCCTCGTTGAGTACGCCTACGGGCAACGCGTGGAAGATGTGTGTCTCGCCATCCACGATGACGGTATGTCCGGCGTTGGCGCCGCCCTGAAAACGGACCACCACCTCCGCCTGCGCGGCGAGGTAGTCGACAATCTTGGCCTTGCCCTCATCACCCCACTGGGCGCCGAGGACGACTTTGGTTGGCATTGGTTTCTTTGTTTTCCTTCTGCTAGAGCGCGACCTGGCGCGCCCAGGAGATGTGCGAATCCTGAAGAACGTCGTCCAGCGCTGCCTGCGGCATGTGGCTGTCGACGTTGAGCACTGTGAGGGCCTTGCCCCCCACCTGCTGCCGGCCGCAGCTCATGCGCGCGATATTGACTTTGTGGGCACCCATCGTACTGCCGACACGACCGATGATACCCGGGATGTCATCGTTCAGGTAAAACAGCATGTGACCCTCCGGCGCGGCATCGATGTCGTATTCGTCGAACCGTACGATCCGCAGATCGCGATGACCGAACAGTGTGCCCGAAAGAACGCGGCGTCTGTCCCCGGCTTCGAGGATCACCGTGAGCAGGCTGGCGTAGTCTTCCGGGTCGCTGCTCTTCAACTCGTCTACACGTATACCTCGTTCCTGGGCCACCACCGGGGCGTTCACCAGGTTGATCGAACCGTCGGATACAAAGGCATCCATGATGCCCTTGAGTACTGCCGATGTCAGCGGTGATGTCGCGTGGGTTGTGACCTCGCCGCGGTATTCGATAGTGATGCGCTCCACGGTACCCTCTGCCAGCTGCCCCTGGATCCGGCCCATGCGTTCGCCCAGGTCGAGATAGGGGCGCAGCTTGTCGTAGGCTTCCGGTTCAATGGACGGCACATTTACCGCGTTGCGGATCACTCCCGCCACAAGCACGTCCCGTACCTGCTCTGCGACCTGCAAGGCCACGTTCGACTGGGCTTCCTGTGTTGAGGCCGCCAGGTGTGGCGTACAGATGACGCGCTCGTGGCCGATGAGCTTCGAATCTGCTGCGGGGGGCTCATCCTCGTAGACGTCGAGGGCGACACCAGAGACCTTGCCCGACTCCAGACCCGCCAGCAGGGCCGCCTCATCGACGATGCCGCCGCGGGCACAGTTGATGATGTGCACGCCGTCCTTGCATTTGCCCAGCTGGTCTGAGGAAAGGTAGTGTCTGGTCTGGGGAGTCAGAGGAAGATGAAAGGTCAGGAAGTCTCCTTCGGCCCAGATCTGCTCAAGGTCCGCCGGTTGTGTCCCGTACGACTGGATCGCCTCGTCCGTCATGAACGGATCGTATCCGAGGACTCGCATGTGGAGTCCACTGGCACGCTCGGCGACCTCCCGCCCCACCTTGCCGAGGCCGAGCACGCCGATCGTCTTGCCTGCCAGCTCGACACCGGTGAAGGCGCTGCGTTCCCATTTGCCCGCTTTTACCGAAGCCGTAGCCTGCGCCACGTTGCGGGCCAGCGCCATCAGCATGGCCAGCGAGTGCTCGGCCGTGCTGACCGAGTTGCCACCGGGCGTGTTCATCACAACCACGCCCCGACGTGTGGCTGCCTCCATGTCGATGTTGTCGACGCCGGCGCCGGCCCGCCCCACGGCCCGGAGGACTCCGGCACGTTCGATGACGGCGTCCGTCACCTTGGTGGCGCTGCGCACGATCAGCCCATGGTAGCCGTCGATGTTGTCCAGCAGCTGTTCCGGCGACAGGCCGGTGCTGACATTGACCTCCAGGCCGCCCTGCTGCAGAATGCTGACGCAACCCGCGTCGACCTTGTCACTGATGAGAACCTTCATCTACTCTGCGTGTCCCTCTTCTTCTGTCGGTGTACCATCGCCACTTGTCACTTCTTCGATCCAGCGCAACAGGTCTTCGCGACCGACGCCGGTTTCAGCGGAGAAGGTCAGGTAGGCCAGATCCGCCAGTTCGCCACCCTTCTCGAGTTTCTCCAGCTGCCGGCTCAACTTTGGGCGGGACAGCTTGTCCGCTTTCGTCAGCACGAGCAGAAAGGGCCGGTCCGCCTCACGCAGGCGGCCCACCATCTCCAGATCCAGCGCGGTGGGTCCGTGTCGAGCATCGATCAACAGCACGACGGCGCGCAACTGGCGCCGACCGCCGAGGTACTTCTCGGTGAGCCGGCCGAGTGCGCGCCGCAGGTCGACGCCCCCGCGAACGTACCCGTACCCGGGCAGATCGACGAGGTAGATCCTGTCGTTGACGCGGTAATAGTTGAGTTGCTGGGTCCGTCCCGGCGTAGAACTGGTATGGGCCAGCTTGCGTCGCTGCACGAGCCGGTTGATCAGGGACGATTTGCCGACGTTGGATCGTCCGGCAAACGCTACCTCCGGCAACTCGTCAACGGGTGAGTTCTTCTCGCCTACGGCGCCGACAACAAATTCGGCCGATTGGATCCGCATGTCGGCTGGAATCCCGGGGGCCGAGTCACGCGCTCTTGCGCAGAAACTCGTCCCCGTCATCCACGTTCGACACACCCTTCTCGATCATCTCACCAGTGACCACGAGTTCGGTCAGTTCTTCGTGCGAAGGGGTGTCGTAAAACACGTCCATCATCGCCTGTTCCAGCACCGACCGCAGACCCCGGGCGCCCGTTCCCTTCTTCACCGTCAACTCGACGACGCGATGTAACGCCTCCTCGGTGAAAGTCAGGGTGACGCCGTCCATCTCGAACAGGCGGCTCACCTGCCGGACGATGGCGTTCTTGGGCTCCGTCAGGATGCGGAACAGATCGTCTTCTGAAAGTGCGTCGAGGGTTGTCACCACAGGTACGCGCCCGATAAACTCCGGGATCAGACCGTACTGCAGCAGGTCCTCCGGCTGGATCTCGGGAAGCACACTCATGGCATCTTCCACGTGCTCGCTGTCCTCGACACCGGTGGCGCCGAAGCCCATGGTGCGCTTGCCCACCCGAGCCGCGATGACCTTCTCGATCCCTTCGAAGGCGCCGCCACAGATGAACAGGATGTTGCTGGTGTTGATCTGAATCATCGGCTGCTCTGGGTGTTTGCGACCACCCTTCGGCGGGATGTTGGCCACCGTGCCTTCGAGGATCTTCAGCAACGCCTGCTGCACACCTTCACCGGAGACGTCACGGCTGACAGCCGGAGTCGCCGACTTGCGCGCGATCTTGTCGATCTCGTCGAGGTAGACGATGCCCTTCTCGGCGCGGGCAACGTCGTAGTCGGCGGCCTGCAGCAGGCCCACCAGGATGTTCTCCACATCCTCACCCACGTACCCCGCTTCCGTGAGAATCGTGGCGTCAGCCATCGAGAATGGCACCTGCAGCACTTTGGCCAACGTCTGCGCCAGCAGCGTCTTGCCCACGCCGGTGGGGCCGAGCAGGAGAATGTTGCTCTTTTCCAGCTCGACGCCGTCGAGATCGACGTTGGTCCGGATGCGCTTGTAGTGACTGTAGACCGCCACAGAGAGGATCTTCTTGGCCCGATCCTGACCGATGACGTACTCGTCGAGATGGGCCTTGATATCGAGGGGTTTCGGCAGGGTGCCCGTTTCCCAGGGCAGGGTCTGCTTCTTGTCCTCCGCCAGTACGTCGTTGCACAGCTTGACGCACTCGTTGCAGATATGCACCGACGGGCCGGTGATGATCTTGTCCACCTGGCCGGCGCTACGGGCGCAGAAGGAACACCTGGGTTCGGTTTTTGAGGGTCGGCGTCTCATGGACGTCCTGGGCAGACCTGCCCGCCGGGGCTAGCCAGCTGCCTCGGCAGCCAGGGCGAGCTTCGAGGGAGTGATGATCTCGTCGATGACCCCGTAGTCGCGGGCCTCTTCGGCGCTCATGAAGAAGTCACGCTCGGTGTCCGTCTTGATACGCTCCATATCCTGACCGGTGCATTCCACGAGAATGGAATTGATCTGTTCACGGATCTTGATGATCTCGCGTGCGTGAATCTCCATATCCGCCACCTGGCCGCTGATCCCGCCCATGGGCTGGTGCAGCAGCACCCGGGCGTTGGGCAGACTCTGGCGCTTGCCCTTGGCACCGCCGGCCAGCAGGATGGCTCCCATACTCGATGCCTGGCCGATACAGATCGTGGCCACATCAGGCTGGATATACTGCATGGTGTCGTAAATTGCCATGCCGGCCGTGACCGAACCACCGGGAGTATTGATGTAGAGGGAGATGTCCTTCTTCGGGTCCTCAGAGGCGAGGAACAACATCTGCGCAATCACCAGATTGGCGATGCCGTCGCCCACGGGCGTACCGATGAAAACGATACATTCCTTCAGCAGACGCGAGTAGATGTCGTACGAGCGCTCGCCGCGCCCCGTCTGCTCGATGACCATCGGTATCAACGACATATCGTCCTGTTCTCTCTCCCCTAGATCGCTTTGTCGGTGACCTTCGCGCCCGCCTGGAGCTGTTCGAAGATCTTGTCTTCCTCGAGATCTCGCCGCAGATCGGCGGCCCGGGGCGAGCGCTTCAACTCTTCGAGTTTCATGCCCGACTGTTCGGCGCGCGTCGCCAGATATTCCTCGAACTCTTCGTCAGAGACCTCGATGTCGGCTTTCTTGCGCAGGCTCTCCATGATCAGATAGCTGCGCAGGCGGCGTTCGGCCGTCTCGCGCTCCTCGTCCGATATGCCCTCATCGTCACCATGATCGTGGTCGTGATCGTGATCATGGTCGTGGTCGTGGCTGTGCCCTTGCTGCTGCTTCTGCTCACGGCGCATCGACTCGACATAGTTCTCGACCAGGGCCTGCGGCAGTTCGATATCGTTGGCCTTCAACAACGACTCCATGACATCGCTGCGCATCTTCTGCTTCGACATGAACTCCCAGCGCTCCACCATCTGCGAGCGAATGTGATCCTTGAGGGCCTGCAGAGATTCGAACTGGGATCCCACATCCTTGGCGAACTCGTCGTCTACCTCGGGCAGGACCCGCTCGCGCACTTCACGCGCCTTCACATCGAAGTGCTCCTCCTTGCCGGCGAGCTCCTCGTTCGGCAGATCGCTACGGTAGGAGAAACTGACCTTGCGCTCCTCGCCCGCCTCGATACCGAGGAGGGCTTCCTCGAACTCGGGACTGGGTGCATCGTCAGCGCCGATCTGGAAGTATCGCTCTTCGTACTTCTCGCCCTCCACCGGGTTGCCCTCTTCATCGAGTCGTTGCAGATCGGCGATCAGCACGTCGCCGCTGGCGAGAGCTCTCTCGACGCCTCGCTCCGACGCGTTGCGTCCACGCATCTCTTCGATCTGCTCGTCGATCTCGGCGTCGGTCACATCGTGCTCGAGACGCTCAACTTCGAGGCTGTCCTCTCCCTGGACGTCGACCTCGGGCCAGATGTCGATGCTGGCGGTGAACGTCAACCCGCCGTCGTCGACCTCGTCGAGGGCGATGATCCGGGGCGAACCGGCCGGCACCAGGCCGGTCTGCTCAGAGGCCTCGTGGATCAGCGTCGGTAGCAGATCCTCGATGACACCGTGTCGAATGGAGGGCCCGAACCGCTTCTCGATGACCTTGAGGGGCACCTTGCCTTTGCGAAATCCGGGGATCTCGAGACGCTTCTGGTAGCGGCGCATGGCCGAGGTCATCTCCCGGTTGATCCGCTCCGCGGGCACCTCGACCTCGAGGTCGCGCTCCCACTTTCCCTTTTCGATTACGTTTGTCTTCAACTCTCTCGTTTCTTCCTGCGAAAGGGGGGACTCGAACCCCCAAGCCCTCTCGGGCACTGGATCCTAAATCCAGCGCGTATACCAATTCCGCCACTTTCGCAGACAGGGGGTGACTGCCGCTAGTAAACCAAATCAGAGCACCGAGTCCCGACTGCCCTCGGTGCTCTGTCTGTGGCCGAGCAGAATATACCCTATACCATATAAGTGTTCAACTATCAGGGTGTTTCCAGGCCCCCATCCTGGCGTTGATCTCCGTCAGCAGGTCAGAGATCTTCACCCTCTCCTGGGCCATGGAGTCGCGCTCCCTGATGGTGACCGTGTCATCTTCGAGCGTATCGGAGTCGACGGTGAGACAAAACGGTGTGCCCACCTCGTCCATGCGTCGGTAGCGCCTGCCGATGGCGCCTCCTTCGTCGTAGAAGGCGCGCAGATGAGGCCGCAGGTCGGCTTCGATCTTGCGGGCAATGTCGGGCATGCCATCCCGTTTGACCAGGGGCAGAATCGCCACCTTCAACGGCGCGATCCGCGGATGGAAGCGCATGACGGTGCGCACGTCCCCCTCCTTGATCTCTTCCTCGGCAAAGGCATTGGCCAGCACCATCATCGTTGAGCGGCTGGCGCCGATCGACGTCTCCACGACGCTCGGCAGGACCTTCTCCCGTGACTGCTCATTGAAGAACTGCAGCTTCTTTCCTGAAAACTGTTCATGCTGGCTCAGGTCGAACTGGCCGCGGTTGTGGATACCCTCCACCTCATCCCAGCCGAAGGGAAACTCAAAGTGGACATCAAAGGCCTGCCTGGCATAGTGTGCCAGCTCGCCGGCCCCGTGTTCGTGCCAGCGCAGCCGGCTGTCAGGGATACCGAGAGCCTCGGTGAACCAGTTGCGGCGCTCCTGCTTCCAGTAGTCGAACCACTTTTCTTCTTCGCCCGGGTTGACGAAATACTGCATCTCCATCTGCTCGAACTCACGTGTGCGGAACAGGAAGTTCTTCGTCGTGATCTCGTTGCGAAATGCCTTGCCGATCTGGGCGATGCCGAAGGGAAGCTTCTGGCGCATGGCCTGCTGCACATTGAGGAAATTGACGAAGATGCCCTGCGCCGTCTCCGGTCGCAGATAGACGACATTCGCCGCGTCCTCCACCGGACCCACGTGCGTCTTGAACATCATGTTGAACTGGCGCGGTTCACTCAGGTCGTTGCCCTTCGGACTCTTCAGGTCGAGCTCGACCATCTTCGCCGTCATTCCATCGAAGTCCAGATCGCTGCACTCCACGCCCTTCTCTTCCAGCAGGTGGTCGAGGCGGAAGCGCTCGTTCGTCTTGCAGTCTTCCACCATGGGATCGTTGAAGCGGTCCACGTGCTCCGACGCCTCCCACACCCGTGGGTGCATGAGGATACTGGCGTCGATGCCTTCCACGTCGTCGCGGTAGGTCATGGCCCGCCACCAGGCCTCCTTGATGTTGCGCAGCAGTTCGACTCCGAGGGGGCCGTAGTCCCAGCAACCGTTGAGACCACCGTAGATCTCGGAGCTCTGAAAAATGAATCCCTTGCGTTTGCACAGGGAGACGAGCTTATCCATCGTGTCGGACATCGTGGATGATCCTTGTGTGTTAGTAACGTCTTCAGACGTTTCAGCGCCCTCAGGCGCCAACGCCCATAGCGTCGAGGAATTCCAATGACCGCAGGCGACCGCTGGTGCCGCCGTGATACTCCAAAAAACTGCGCAGCAGCCCCCGCACCTCATTCTGACGTGCCGGAACAACTGCGGGAATCGCCTCGCGTGTGTAGGTGCGAAGCCCCTGCAGGACATTGAGCAGTCGCAGACTGTCGGCACTGATCCGGCGAGCCCGCAGGTACTCAGGTGCCCCCTGCCCCTCGCTCTCATCTGTGGCCTGCCGGCCACAATCGCGGCAGACGCCCCCGCCGAGGGCCGGGCTGAACCAGGCTGACTCTGCCGGCAGTGGTGTGCCGCAGTTGGCGCAGTTGGCCAGCTCCGGGCGATATCCCAGAGCCTCGGCAACGCGCAACTGGAAGTACCAGAACAGAGTTTCCAGCTGCTCTGTCGCCACCTCCTCGATACCGGTCAGAACTCCCTTCAGACACAGATAGAGCCGCGAGTTCGGCACGTGATCGAGGCTGAGTCGGTCCACCATCTCACAGGCCGCCGCGGCGTAGGAAAGGCGTCGAAGGTCAGCCAGCAGTTCGGGCCTTGCTGTCACGGTTTCGGCATCGGTCAGGGTGTGCAGATCACGGTCGTCACGCACGGGACAGGTGATGTGCACCTGCCAGCTCATCTCCAGACAGCCGGCAAACTTGCTCTTGGGACGTCGCGCTCCTTTGGCCGTGACTTTCAGCTTGCCATGATGCTCGGTGAACAACGTGGCAAGCTTGCTCGTTTCTCCCATCCGCATCGTGCGCAACACGATGGCATCCGTCTTGATCAGGGTCCGCGCCATGCTCTGCTCTATTCCTCTTGCTCGGCTGCAGGCTGCTTGATCTCGTAGAGGAATTCGTTGGGCCGGACCATACGCAGCTTTTCACGGGCCACCTTCTCGAGGAAGCCCGGGTCATTCTCCATCCGTTCCAACACCAGGCGCAGGCTGTCGTTCTGCGTCTCGAGACGGGCCACTTCGGATTCCAGCTTGCTCAGACGCTGGCGTTCCCGACGCAGGTCGAGCCAGCCGCCATCGCCGACGAAGAAGACGTAGGCCCAGACCGCCAGCAGCCCCACAAGTGCGGCCGCTTTCCACAGTCTTCCCCGGGGCCCACGTTCCGCCAGTGATGCGACAGCGCGGCCGCCCTGGGTCATAGCGGAGCGGTTCATGTCAGCACCAGATCGTCGCGATGCACGACCTCCAACGCCGGACGGCCCAGAATGCCGCGCACCTGCGGTGAGCTGCGGCCGAGAATCCTTGCCAGATCGCCAACGGGATAGCGGCAGACACCCCGACCCACCTCGCGACCGCGGGAATCTTCGATGCGCACCACATCCCGCGCCCCGAATGTCCCCTCGCATGCCGTCACCCCCGCCGGCAGCAGGCTGCGCCCCTGTTGCGTGATGGCCCGAACGGCGCCGTCGTCGACGACGATCGCCCCCTGCGTCGGCGAGGCAAAGCCGATCCAGCGCTTGCGGCTGCCCATCCGGCGGCCACCTGGCAGAAACAGCGTCCCCACGTCGGCGCCGGCGACGATATCGGTCAGTTTGTGCTTGCGCGCATGGGCGATGATGGTCATCTCGCCACAGGCCATCAACAGTTCAGCGGCCTGCACCTTGGTCGCCATGCCTCCCTGGCCAAGACGGCCCGCAGAGCGCCCGATGGCGCCAGACAGCTCTTCCCCCCGGGACGCTTCGTGAATCAAGTCCTCACCACGCCCCTTGCTGTACCGTCGGTACAGGCCTTCCACGTCGGAGAGAATGATCAGCAGCTGAGCCTGCACGAGATTGGCAACGTAGGCGGCGAGCATGTCGTTGTCGCCGAGCTGTCTCTTCAACTCGACAACGCCCACCGAGTCGTTCTCGTTGATCACCGGCACGGCCCCCAGGCGGAACAACTGTCGGAAGGTGTTGCGCAGATTCACATAACGCTGCCTGTCATCGAGAATGTCTCCCGCCGTGAGCAGGACCTGCCCCACCGGAACATCGCGACGGGCGAACAGGTGTTCGTAGGTGTGCACCAGAAGGTTCTGGCCAACAGCCGCCACCGCCTGCAGTTCGGCCACCACCCGTGGCCGTTCACTCAGGCCCAGACATCCCATGCCGGCCGCGACGGCACCGGAAGAGACGAGGGCGACCTCGACGCCGGCCTCTCGCAGCTGGCAGATTTCCCGTACCAGGCGGCGGATCGTCGGCAGGTGCAGGGGCGTGCCGTCCCCGGCGACACTCGATGAGCCGATCTTGACCACGACCCGCTGCACTCGCGACAGGCGCTCGGCACGAGGGATGTTTTTGACCTTGGTACTCATGTGCGACCGGACGCCTTCAGGGTGTGTAGTGCCGCACGGTGACGCCGCGATCCGACAGGTAGGTCTTCACCTCGGGAATGGAGTAGACCTCGTAGTGGAAGATCGATGCCGCCAGCGCGGCACTGGCCTGTCCCTCGGTGAGCACCTGGTAGATGTGCTCCGTTGTGCCGGCGCCACCAGAAGCGACGATGGGTACATCGACCCGCGCGGCCACAGCACGGTTGAGCTCGAGGTCATACCCCTCGCGCGTACCGTCAGCGTCGATGCTGTTGAGCACCAGTTCGCCGGCGCCCCGCTCCACCAGTTCGTCCACAAATCCAAGAGCGTCGATGCCGGTCGCCTTGCGGCCGCCATTGATATAGATCTCCCAGCTGGGCGAGCCACTTCCGTTGTCCGGTTTTCGCAGAGCGTCGATGGCGGCGACGATGCACTGGCTGCCAAAACTCTCGGCCGAGCGCGTGATGATCTCGGGATCGTGCACCGAAGCAGAATTGATCGACACCTTGTCGGCCCCGCCTTTGAGAATGGCCCGCACGTCATCGTAGGTTCGGATTCCCCCGCCCACACACAGCGGGATGAAGATGCGCTCCGATACCTGCTGCACCAGATCCATGACGATGCCGCGACCGTCGGCCGATGCCGTGATGTCGTAGAACACGAGCTCATCGGCCCCCTCGGCGTCATAGCGCGTGGCCAGCTCGACAGGATCACCGGCATCGACGTCGGCGGAGAACTTCACGCCGCGCACGTTGCGACCGTCCTTGACGTCGAGACAGGGAATGATCCGCTTTGCCAGCATCAGTTCAGTGCGGCGAAATTGGCCAGCAGGCGCAGGCCCGCCTTCTGGCTCTTCTCCGGGTGGAATTGCACGCCGAAGATGTTGTCCCGCGCCGCAATCGACGTATACGACAGGCCGTAGTCGGTGACCGCCACGGACTCGGCGGCAACATCAGCCTCGACGTAATAGGAGTGCACGAAGTAGAAGAAGCTTCCCTCGTCGACGCCTTCGAGAATGGCGCAGGGCTGCTGAATGTTGATCTGATTCCAGCCGATCTGTGGCACCCGCTCGTCGGGGGGAAACCGGCGACAGCGGCCGGCAAACAGATCGAGGCCGGCATGCTGGCCCATCTCTTCGCTGGTGGCGAACATCAGCTGCAGCCCCACACAGATCCCCAGGAAGGGGCGCCCCGTAGCGACATGGTCGGTGATGGCCCTGTCCCAGCCCGCACTTCGCAGATTGCGCATGGCGTCGCCAAAGGCCGCGTCTCCTGGCAGCACCAGGTGCGAAGCGCCGCGGGTGCGTTCCGGATCATCGGTGATAAACGCTTCATGGCCGAGAAACTGAAACGCCTTCTCGACGCTGCGGAGGTTTCCCATGCCGTAGTCGGCGATGGCGATCATGACTTTCCCAGTTCCCGCGAGCGTCGCGTTGCCGCATCCACGGCGGCGATGAAGGCGTGGCGTACGCCGCCTTCTTCGAGCTGCGTCAGCCCCGCGATCGTCGTACCTGCCGGCGACGTTACCTGGTCTCGCAACTCCGCCGGATGCATGCCGGTCTCCACTACCATACGGCCGGCGCCGGCCACGGTCTGCGCCGCCAGTTGCAGTGCGACCTCGCGCGTCAGGCCGGCGCGAACGCCGCCATCAACCAGCGCCTCGATCACTGTATAAATGTAGGCGGGACCGCTGCCCGACAGGCCGGTAACGGCATCCATCTGCGCTTCGGAGACCTCCACGGTGATACCCACCAGGTCGAACAAAGCCCGTACCACCAGCAGCGCCTCGGCGTCGGCAGTCGAACCGGCGCACACCGCAGTGGCACCGACTCCGAGTTGAACAAGGGTTTGCGGCATGACCCGAACCACCGGCTGACCGGGTGCCAGATGCGTCTCGAGTGTCGTCGTGGGCGTTCCCGCCATGAGCGAAACGACGATCTGCGCCGCATTGAGGTGAGTGGCGAGCGCGGGCAGGACGGCAGGCGCGACCTGCGGCTTCAAGGCCACCACCACGACTTCTGCCGAGGTGACACCGGCCAGATCAGTGGATGTTGCCACACCCATCTCTGCCAGAGGGGCGAGCAACTCCTGACGCAGATCGATGGCGCTGAGGCGGGAGGCAGAAATGCCAGCCGCGAGCAGGCCGTTGAGCAGACAGCCGCCCATGTTGCCGGCGCCGACGACGGCGACAGCACCTGGCGACGCGGTTGCCGTCACGAGCGGTATCTCCAGGACATGTCATGAACAGTGATAGAGGGCGTCAGTGGAAGATCATGGCGCCCCAGGATAGTGTCAATCTGGCGCATCCTCGTATCATCACGTCAGATCACACTCACGTTGCATTGCTCAGTACCGATGACGGCAACGTCGATAGTGTGCTGTGGAACTGCATGCGGCGGAGTGGCTTTCGCCTCTGTACAGAGGCGAGTTTCTCCTTGACGAATCGAAAATGCGCGTGCTATCTTTTACACATCTTATGACGTACGCGCCTGTATTTGTTGAGTAGGGAGGGAGATGGTAAATGACGGTCCCGAACGGGAGATGAAATGCGGGGCCGTCGAGCGTTGTAGTTTCAGATCTGGGGAGAAAGAGAACCATACAACGCCTGGCGAGATTTGATCTCGACCTGATGCTAATCGCGCACAAAGGAGAAAGCAAGAATGGCGAAGAAGAAGGCCAAGAAGAAAGCGGCCAAAAAGAAGGTGGCGAAGAGGAAAGTCGCCAAGAAGAAGGTGACGAAGAAGGCAGCGAAGAAGAAGGTCGCCAAGAAGAAGGCGAAGAAGAAGACTGCGAAGAAGAAAGTAGCAAAGAAGAAGGCTGCTAAGAAGGCCCCGAAGAAGAAGAAAGCTGCCAAGAAGAAAGCGCCGAAAAAGAAGAAAGCCGCCGCCAAGAAGAAGAAGGCGGCAAAAAAAAAAGGCGCTAAGAAGAAGATAAAGCGTAAACCGAACCCCTCCTTTATGAAGCCGCTGAACCCTGATGCGGCTTTGGGTGCCATCGTGGGCAACAAGGCGCTGCCCCGGACGGAGGTTGTCAAGAAGCTCTGGGCTTACATCAAGCGCAGAAACCTCCAGGACACCCAGAACAAGCGGATGATCAACGCCGACGACAAGCTCAAGCAGGTGTTCGACGGCAAGAAGCAGGTCAGCATGTTTGAGATGACGAAGCTGGTGAGTAAGCACCTCAGCTGACCACAGATTCCGCGCACGACATCCCGCCGCAGGACGAAGAGGAGCTCCCAGCTACGGGAGCTCCTCTTTTTTTACCATCTCCCGACTGTCCCGTATATTCCTCCCGCCCCTCGTGTCTCCTTCACCACCCATGCCCGTGAATCTGCCCATGTCCGCTGCCCATTCCCGTGCCCTCGTCGCTCTCGCCGATGGATCCTGCTTCGAAGGTCATTCCGTCGGCGCCCTGGGCGAATGCCTGGGCGAGATGGTCTTCAACACCAGCATGACCGGTTACCAGGAGATCCTCACAGACCCCTCCTACGCCGGACAGATGGTAACCATGACCTACCCCCACATCGGCAACTATGGCGTAAACGCTGAGGATGAGGAATCGACACGGCCCCACGTGCGCGCCCTGTTGATGAAATCATGCTGTCGCCGTCCCTCGAACCATCGTGCCACGGCCAGCCTCGACGAGTACCTCCAGGAACATGACGTTCTCGGCATCGAGGGCATCGATACTCGCGCCCTCACCAGGCGCGTGCGCATTCATGGCGCCATGAACGCTGCTGCCAGCACGGTAGACCTCGATCCCGACAGTCTCGTGGCCAAAGCCCGGGCCTGGGAGGGGCTGGAGGGTGTCGACCTGGCGCGATCGGTAACCTGTGATACCGCCTATGAAGTCGCTCCCGAAGGCGACTGCCGCCATCACGTCGTCGCCTTCGACTATGGCATCAAGCGCAACATCATCAACTGTCTGCTGGCCCAGGGTTGTCGGGTAACCGTCGTCCCGGCAACGACCTCGGCGGATGAGGCCCTCGGCCTGAACCCGGATGGCATCTTCCTGTCGAACGGCCCGGGGGATCCACGTCCCCTCGGCTATGCCATAGACACAGCGCGACAGCTTGTGGAACGGGCCGATCGCCCCATCTTCGGCATCTGCCTTGGTCACGAGATCCTCGGTCTGGCGCTGGGTGCCAAGATCTACAAGCTGAAGTTCGGTCATCGCGGCGCCAACCAACCGATCCGCGAAGACAGCACGGGGCGAATCCTGATCACTGCAGAAAACCACGGCTGGGCCATTCGCGCCGACAACCTGCCCGACTGCCTGGAGGTGACGCGGTTGAACCTGAACGACGGTTGCGTTGAAGGGATGAAGCACCGTGACCTGCCGATCTTCTCCATCCAGTGTCACCCTGAAGCGTCACCGGGACCGCATGACAGCTTCCACCTCTTTGGCGCCTTTTCCGAGATGATGTCGCAGCGCCACGCCGCCTGAGCACCCCAGAACGATGCTGCCTCTGCTACCGGCCGACTTCGCCCGCTGCCGTCTTGGTGTGGGTCGCGTGGATATCACGCCGCCACCCGACGCCTACCACCGCAACTGGGGGGCCGCCCTGCACGATGCCGCCGAAGGCATCCACCGCCCGTTGTTGGCCACCGTCCTCGTTCTCAGTGACGACGATACGGGCGAGCGCCTCCGGGCCCTGTTCACCGTCGACCTGGGTTGGTTGCGACAGCGGGAGATGGCGGCCCTTCTCGATCGCCTTCGTGCCGGCACCGGCCTCGGTGAAGAGGACCTCGTGTTCACCCTGTCCCACACCCATGCTGCCATCAACCTCGATCTGGAGCGTGTCGCCGAACCCGGCGGACAACACATCGAACCGTATCTGGCCGCTCTCCCCCACCTTCTGCTCGAAGCCTACACCGCCGCCCGGGCGGCGGTGGTGCCCGTGGATCTGTCCTTCGGCAGCGGTCGCTGCAGCCTGGCGCTGCATCGTGACGCGCGGGACGAGGAGCGTGACATCTTCGTCTGCGGCCCCAATCCAGGAGGGCCCTCGGACGACACCGTCACCGTCGTCCGCGCCACCGACGACGACGGCAATGTGATCGCTCACATCATCAACTACGCCTGTCATCCGACGACACTGGCCTGGGACAATCGCCTGATCAGCCCGGACTATATCGGCGCCATGCGGGAAACAGTCGAGACCGCCACCCGCGCTCCATGTCTGTTCGTGCAGGGGACATCCGGCGACCTGGGACCCGTGCGCGGCTTCGTCGGTGACACCGAGACGGCAGACAGCAACGGTCGCCAGCTCGGTCACGCCGCCCTGGCCGCCATCGAGGCCCTACCACTGCCGGCTCATCAGTGGAGTTACCGTGACCCCGTCGTTTCGGGTGCCACCGTGGGCGCCTGGCAGTGGACGCCGCTGGCAGCCGCCCGCCGCAAGGCTACCCGCGCCTTCGACAGCCGTACGGTCTCCGTCAGTCTCGAACACCGTCAGCTGCCCTCACATGAGGAGCTGGATGCCGGTATCGCTGACTGGTCGACGCGACAGCAGCAAGCCCGGTCCGCCGGGGACGAGGAAGCCATCCGCGAGGCCCGGGCTCGCATCGAGCGCTTGCACCGCCTGCAGAGACTGGTGGAAGCAGCCCCATCCAGTGGCAGAATCGACTACGACATCCGTCTCTGGCGCCTGGGAGAGGCCGTGTTCGTCCTTGTCGGGGGCGAGCCCTATCAGCAACTGCAGGTCAACCTGCGCCGGCGGTTCCCCAACACGAGCCTCGTCATCGTCGAGCTCTGCAACCGACCGCACTCGTACCTTCTGCCTCGTGACCGCTACGGCATCGGCCTCTATCAGGAGGAGGTGTGCGTGTTGGCTCCTGGTTGCCTGGAGGCGGTCGAGACGGCGGCGGCACAGGCCCTGTCCGACTGGAATCTGACCTGACCCGCTTCGCCACCAACTCCAGGAGCAGTCCGTATGCCCATCGTTCGTGAAGACATGCTGCGTACTCTGGCTTTTGATGTTTTCTCCGCCACCGGAATCCCTGCGGCGGACGCACGCATCGTCGCCGATCACCTCGTCAACAGCCATCTGGCCGGCCACGACTCGCACGGCACCTGGTTTCTGCCCGCTTATGCCCGCGCCATGAAGAAGGGGTACGTCCCCTGGGAAGACCGCGAGATCGTGCGCGAAAACCCGTCCCTCACCATCCTCAACGGCAAGGGCGGCAACGGTATCGTCGCCGTCACCCGTGCCGTCGACCTCGCGGTGGAGAAGGCGCGCTCCTCGACCTTCGGTTTCGTCGGCCTCCACGCCGTCAGTCACATCGGTCGCCTCGGCGACTATCCGCCCCGGATCGCTGAACAGGGCATGCTCGGCCTCGTCTGGCTCAATGGCGGTGGTCTGTTCCTGGCACCCTTCGGCAGCGCCGACCGGCGGTTGCGCCCCGAACCGATCGCCTTTGCCGCGCCGCGCAAGAACGGCCCGCCCTTCATGCTGGACATGACGATGACCGTCGTTGCCGGTGGCAAGATCGAGCAGAAGATCATCCGTGGTGAGCCCCTTCCCGAGGGCTGGGTCATCAACCAGCAGGGCGAAGATGTGACAGACTCGGAACAGTACCGCGACACGAGCACGGGCGTGCTGCCCCTCGGGGGGATGCAGTTCGGCCACAAGGGGCACGGGCTGGCCATGATGGTGGAGATGCTCGTCGGTCCCCTGTCTCACGCGGGCTGCACGAAACAGGATGGCAAGGGCGGCAACGGGGTCATGGTGCTGGCCATCGACATCGAGGCCTTCACCGAAATCGACACGTACACCGACGAAGTGGAAGCCCTCGCCGAGTGGGTCTGCTCAGCGCGACCCCTGCCCGGCGTCAACAGAATCTACGCTCCAGGCGAAATCGAGCAGGAGACACGCGCCACGCGCCTGGTCGAGGGGATCGACCTGCCGCAACCGGTGTGGGAATCGATCTGCGAGGTAGCCGCTGAAATGGGCGTGGAGATACCGACGCTGTAGGATCGCCCAGGAAAACCGCAGCCCTCTGCTTGCAGAGGGCGACCGCGGGCCTTGGTAGGCCGCCAGCATCGGGTCACCGTACAGGCCCGACCGTAATCCGGACAGACCGCAGCCCTCTGCTTGCAGAGGGCGACTGCGGGCCTTGGTAAGCTGCCAACTTCGGGTCACCGTACAGGCCCGCCCCTTACATGGACACGCCGAGCAGGCCGCGGGTGATCTGGAAGTCGGTGTTGCCTCGGGTCCACAGTCGGGGTCGCAGGCGCCGCGACGCGGCTTCGACAAGCAGATCCAGCAGCTGTCGGCTGCCGGCGCTGTCGTCAGCATCGACCAGCAGCGCATCCAGATCATCGGCGTAGGCTGCCGCCACCGCCGGCACGCCGGTGACCTGCAACATGGGAATCAGGGGATGCCCCTGCTGCGGGTGCTCGCCGGCGTGGGCCAACAACATTCCCACTCCCGTAGCACCCAACCCGGATACCAGCTCGGTCCATTGGTCGGTGGGCGCCTCCATCACATGAAAGCCAGGCCGATTCGCGCTCTCTCCGTGAGCCAGTGACGGCGGCGGCCCCGGAGTGAGAGCCAGGGCGTCGGCAAAGGCAGCACTCGCCGCGAGGCCGGGGCCTTCGGGTACCACTACTGTTCCTCCTGCTGACACGATCCAGCCCGACAGGCGGGCCAGAGATCGTGCCACCCCGTCGGGTACGTCGCCGCTGGCCAACAGGCCCAGCCGCAGCACGCCGGCGTCTGCCGGTGTCGTCGAGAGCCCCGTCCCGCTCTGCCTGTGCTCGCCGAACCAGGCCTCCACACGATCGAGGGCACAGTCGATGCCCCCGTCGAGTTGGACGCTGGCATAACCGAATCTGCCCGGGTCGACGCCGGCCTCGTCGAGGCTCGCCCGCATGTAGTCATTGTGGGTCTTCTCGCACCCGTGTTCCAGCAACAGGGCCAGCGACACCGATGGATGCGTGAGGTAACCGAGAAGTGTGCGCGCGTAGATGTCCTCGTTCGGGCCGCCCGACACACCACATCCTTCGGTATGCACGAGAGCGGCGAAGCGGGACAGGCCCAGTGCTGTCGCCAGCCCTGTGGTGTTGAGTCGCTCTGCCGCCAGGCGGGCGATCTGCCCCGAGCACAGGCTTGTGGGCATCACCAGGCCAACACGATCAACGGCTGCACCGTCGGCAGTGGTGATGGCATCGATGCTGACCTCCGGCGCCGGTTCTGCACGAATCGCCAACGGCTCTCCGGTTGGCACCGGCGCCGCCATCAGCCCCTCGAGGGCGGTGGCATCGCGCTGCGGCCAGTCACGCCAGATGGAAACCTGGGAGTGGCCCGCTGACTCGCCGCGACTGCGTTCACCCGCCGCGACTGCGAGAGTACGCTCGAACAACTGCCGACCCATCTCGTCCATCGGGGTACCGTCCTGATACGCCCCGGCGTTGACGTCCATATCCCCGGCCAGCAGATCGAAGCGCTGCGTCGTCGTCACGATCTTCACCGTCGGCACGAAGGGGAAGTTGGTGACCGAGCCATTGCCCGTGACGAAGTAGACAACGTTGCAGCCGGAGGCCACCTGTCCGGCGATCGACTCCAGATCGTTGCCGGGAGAATCCATGAACCAGTAGCCACTCTCCGGGATCGGCTGGCCGTACTCGAGGCAGCCATCGAGAGGCACGTCGGGATGGCGCTTCATGGCGGCGCCGATCGACTTGAGGACGATGTTGTAAAGCCCGCGGTACTTGTTGCCACCCGAGGGATTGCCCTCGGCGCTGGCACCGTGCCAGGAGACACGCTCCTTGAAGCGCTCGATCATGGCCAGAAAACACCGGGCCGTGTCAGCATTGCGCACGCGGTCGAGCACGTACGGCTCGGCGCCGATCAGTTCGTCCGTCTCGGCCAGATTGGCAGCGCCACCGCAACGGATGAGTTCGCGCGCAACCCAGGCGGCCAGAGGGTTGCCCGAAACGCCGGAAAAGGCATCGGAGCCGCCACACTGAAGTGCCAGCTTGAGGTGGGATGCGGGCAGGTCGCGGCGTGGCTGCCCCCGCAGTTCCTGCTCCCACCGGCGCGCCTGCGCCTCGGCCTCCTCGAGGTGTCGATCAAACCCTCCGTCGATCGAGAGAAACCTGTGGGGCACCTCATCGATAGGGTACCCTTCTGCCCGGAGGTACTGCTCCAGGGCCGCATTCGACACCGATTCCGAGCCGTAGTCGACACACAGAATGGCACCCACGTTCGGATGCACGGCGAAGCCGGCGAGGGTCCGCAGCAGCAGATCGCGGTTATTGGGCGCCTCGGCGCCTCCCCCTTCGGTGTGGGCCACCGCGACGACACCGTCGAAGCCATCGGTGCGGGGCAGATCTCCGAGCCGCTGCGCCACGATACGGGCGAAGGCCGACGTGCGCGACGTGGTGCCCATGATGACGATATGGTTGCGGGTGCCGGTGCCCCTGACGCCACGATCAAAACCGCGGAATGTGGGCACGTCGATCCGGCGCTCCAGCGGCGGCGCCGCGGTGAATGTGGCCTCGTCCAGTTCGTAGGGAGTGATGCGGTCCTCGAAACTGGGTGTCGGCGGGAGCTCGAAATTGAGCCGTCGACCGCCAAGGGCCTCGAGCATGCCGGCATTGCTCACGTACTCGCCGGCGACGATATCGGTCAGCGCCACGCCGAAGGGCAGTCCCCAGGACAGCAACTCGCCGCCGCTGGGAATCGCACGCACAGCGAAGCGATGCCCTTCCATCACCGTGTGTGACAGCCGAAAGCTGGCGCCATCGGCGCCCACCATGGTCCCGGCCTCCAGGCGACGTGTGGCGATGGCAACGTTGTCCCCTGGAGCCGGCAAGCGGGCGATATCGTCGAAGGACACCTCGTTCAAGGCTGGTCTCCGAACAGCCTGAAGTGTGCCGGATCGATGTGACTGGACTGATGGGCGAGCACCGCGTTCATCAGTTCTATCGACATGCGCGACTCGAGAATGACACCGGCACGCACGCCGACACAGGGGTCGTGGCGGCCCTTCTGCAGCTGGAAGTCGGTTTCCGTCAGGTCTTTGCGTACCGAGTTCTGCGGCTTCGCGATCGTCGACGTCGGCTTGAAGCCCACACGCATCACCAGCGGCTTGCCGGTCGTGATCCCCCCGAGCAGGCCGCCGTGGTGGTTGCTCTGGTAACCGTCGCTGCGGATGGGGTCGTTGTTGGCGCTGCCCCGCCGGGCCACCACATCGCCACCGGCCCCGATCTCACAGGACTGCACGGCGTGCAGCCCTCCAAGGGCCCCCATGAGCCTGAGTTTCAGACTGTCGTAGAGCGGTTCACCCACCAGCGCGGGGACGTGGACAGCCACCACTTCGAGAGCCGCTCCCACCGAGTCGCCATCGCGCCGGGTTCTTTCGATCAGCTCCGCCGCCTGGTCCGCAAAGGCGGAATCGACGGATCGTAATGGCGCGGCATCGAGGCGCTCTTCCAGGCCCGTGGCAGCCTCTGCTGACAGCCGGCCCTCGGAGCTTTCGCGCAACAGTTCTTCCACGACGTCGCCGAGCCGTTCGGCGGCGCTCAGTTCGCCCACCTGACAGATCGATGTGAACAGAATCGTGCCGAACTGCGCTTCGAGGAACAGCCGCGCCACCGAGCCACCGATAACATCCGAGATCGTCGAACGATTGCTGGATCGACCGCCGCCACGGGGATCGGCGAAACCACCGGACTTGAAGTGCTTGACGAGGTCGGTGTGTCCCGGTCGAACATCCCCTTCAGGCCCGAGAAACTGCGTGTAGTCGGCCGACCGTCTGGCCGCCGACAGCACGACGGCAGCGATGGGCTCACCGGTGGTCGAGCCGCGTTCGTACCCCGACGCGCGCACCTCGTTGTCCTCGACATGCGTCGCGATCTGAGCACCGCCCAGAAGCGAGTCGTGATCCTCGTTGTACAGCCCCGACAGCAGCACGACCTTGTCCGCCTCGCGCCGCGGCGTCCCCAGCTTGTTGCTGCCGGGGCGGCGACGATCAAGGAAGACCTGCACGGCCTCGCGCGACAGCTCCAGGCCAGCCGGGCAGCCGTGGACGATGGTCGTCACGGCGGGGCCGTGCGACTCACCGGCACCGGTGACGGCGAAGTGGGGTCCTCCGAGAATCTCCAAGGCACAGGCTCGTCGTTTTAGGGTCTCTGGGTTCAGAATGTAGGGGCGACGCTGTCGGCGAGCAATGATCATCCTGCCATAAGTATCAATCAGGCATGACAGTTACCGGATATCGCGTGAATCTTCAATTGGTGTTCCATGCTTCGTTTCGTATATATGGCGGCAGTGTTATGAGGCAGCTGTGATATTTCTCACAGCTTTTTGCCGATTTGCCCCCATCTTTTGGGGACACTTCATAATTGCTCCCGCGGGGAACGCTCCCTGCATCACCGTCTTTGATGGAGGTCCGAATGGTCCGAAAACTGCTAATCGCCGGCGCTGTCATGGGGCTGTCCCTTGGCGCCGTTCAAGCTCAGGATGACATGATGGGTGACCACCCTCCCGGCCCCGAGGTGATCCTCGCTCCGCCGGAAGGCTTCGAGCCGCCCGAGGACATGCCACCCCCGCCGATGACGGGGGATCCGGAGGCGGACAAGGAGGCGATGCTCGCCACCTTCTTTGAACTCATGGACGCCGACGGCAGTGGCGACATCGACGCTGAAGAGTTCGGTGCCTGGGTACGCGACTTTCACATGCCGCCGCCACCTGAGGGCGAAGGCCCGCCGCCGCCAGAGGGTGACATGCCCCCGCCAGGGGGTGAAGGCCCGCCACCCGGAGGTGAAGGTCCGCCGCCCGGAGACGACATGGGTGAGATGGATGGCATATTGCGCGCCGGCGAAGGAGACCTCGCCGATCTGAACATCGCCCCTGAGTGCTCGGACGAGATGCGCGACAGTGAGTTGACACCACAGGCCGAGGGTGTCCCCTGCGGCGACCGTGAAGGCAATCTCCTCTTCCGTACGGTCTGCAACATGCCGGGGTATGATTCGGTCGCTATCAGCCTGCCCGACGGTCGTGAGGCCGCCTGCTTCGGTCTGGAAGCCCTGCGCGGTGAGATCGGCTTCGAGATCGTCAATGAAGACGACGGCTCCGTCGCCTTCGACACCACCTGGGGCAAAGAGGCGTACAAGGGGCTCATCCTGGTCGGACCTGCCGTGTACCAGATCAAGTCGACGGGTGGCTCGCCGGATGGCGCTGTGACGCTCAAGTTCGTCGACACCGACGCGGGTATGTAGCGCCAGCGGCATCTGAACTTCTACTGCAGTAGAGTTGACCTGGGCCGGTCCTCTTCGTGAGGACCGGCCCTTTCTGTGCCTGCCACCCGTGGCTGGCGCCTCCTTGCGGTGCGCCATCTGCAGGGAAACTTCGTAGCTTCAACTACCCGGGCAGCCGGACATCGTTCTGGATGGCGCCAGCGGACGTCGAACCCAACATGAACGAACAACCGTAAGGAACCCCGTGAAAGTCCTGCTCGTCGAAGACGCCGAAGGCATGCGCAAGATCGTCGGCTCCATGCTGCGCAGCATGGGCTTCGATGACGTTCTCACTGCCAGCGACGGCAAGGAGGCGCTGCAGATTCTGGAGGCGATGGACGTAGGTCTGCTGCTGACAAACTGGTCCATGCCTGTCATGGACGGCCTGGAGCTGGTCCGGGAGGCACGCGCCCAGCCCTGGAACACCACTTTGCCGATCGTCATGTTCTCCTCAAAAGCCTCGCGGGCCGACATCGTCGTTGCCATGGAAGCTGGCGTTGACGGGTACGTTGCCAAACCCTTCGCCCCCGTCCAGCTGCGTGAGCAGATCGCCTACGTTCTGGGGCGGCAGGCCAAGAAGCGCATTCAGCATGTTACCGGGGGACTCGATCGCCTCAAGGGCGGAGATGAGCATCCACTGCTCATAGTCGGCGAGAAGGCCGTTCAGCCTCGGCATCTGGAACGTGCCGAAAACCGAGAGGTCCTTGGCTTTCTCGATCGGGCCGTCTCCGCCGTGAGTGCCATCAATGGCGATTCCGACCCGCCCCTGATCGGCCTGACCGCCAGCGACGATTCATGCTCGGTCATCCGCCTGATGCGAAGCGTCGGCCCTCGTGCCAAGGCGGTGTTGGTGAATGCCAAGATGTCCGGCGGCATCACCCTGGCTCGCCTGACAGCGGTCAACAAGAGGTTTGACGTGGACGTCTTCGTTACGTGCGACCAGAAATCGGAGATTCCTGAGAAGATCCGCTCCGGTATGGGCCGTCTCCTCTGAGCCGATCCGCTTGGCCACCACCTGTTTCCCGGCCATGACCTCGCCGCCGAAGATGGACCCCGCCCGGTCACCGCCCCCCTCCTCGACAGTCACAGTACCACCTGCACGGACGATGGCGTTGTAGATGTACGACCCTACCGTCAGGTCACCGTGCGCTGTGACCGTACTGTTCTGGACCATCTTGGTCTCGACGTTGCCGGAGCTGGTGACCCGGGTCGTGTCGCCGAAGACGCCGTTGGCGATAACGACGTCCCCGGCGGCTGTCACCTCGCATCCTGGCTCCAGAACGCCGCCGATGGTAACTGAGCCCCCGGATTTCACCTTGAACTCGGACTTTACGGAACCACCAATCTCGACGTTCATCGGCAGGTCGATGTTGCCGGTCTCGTAGTCGACGTCGCCGCTGATGGTGTAGACCGGCTGCACCTCGATCGTGTCGCCGGTGACGCTGATGGCGCCGTCGATGTCGCTGTAGAATACCGTCGTTCCATCCTCGCTCTTGGCGGTAACGTTTTCGCCGGCGCCGATCTGCTTGTCCTCACCATCCTTCGCCGGTGATTCCGTCCCGACCACGTCGGAGCCAGGCTTTCCCTGCGTCGCCGGCACGATCTTGCCAATCAGCTGTCCTGCGGCAACGCCGATGTTGGCGTTGCGCTCGCGGTAGTCGATGCTGCCATCGGGCCGGACCGCGCCGGCTCGTTTGGATGGATCAAAGTCGAAATCGACATGTGTGTCTTCGCCATCTTTGGGGTCGATGCCGGACGCCAGGAGTACGGCACGGGCCTCGGTCGCCGCAGGCCAGTCGGCGCACATGCTGTCGATTGCCTCGCCGTCAATACCGTGAGTCACCCCCGCCGCGTCCAGTGCGCCACTGACCCACTCGGGCTCGTAGGACTCGTGACGCAGCAGTTCGGGAAAATGGATGAAGTATGCCTTGGTCGACTCCTCGCCAACCCAGACCGGCGGAACCACTGTGAAGCAGTCTCCGACACGATGCAGATACCCGAACACCTCGGACTCCACGTGGTCTCCTTCGAGACGCGTGTGGCCGCCCGCCTCGATGACGACCGCCTCGCCCGGGTCTGTCAACGGTTGCCCGAGCAGGTCCTTGCCGGGTGTACCCTCGGTGGGAGGAATGACGCGGGCGATGATCTGCCCGGGGGTGACGGTGACCCCCGAGACCTCGGCGCCGACGACCTCGTCCAGGTCAGTGCGTGCCAGAATGGCCACAAAGTCGGTTGCCAGAGCGGGTGCGAGGGTATCGAGGTGACCCTCGATGCACTCGAGTTCGACTCGCCCGTCCTCGCCGGGCTCGGCCGGTGTACCGTGGGCGATGGGAAAGGAGCCACGCACGGCATCGGCCTCCGCCTGCTTGATCAGCTGACGCAGTACCTTGCCGTCGAAGTGCCCCTGCAGTTCGAACACGTGCCCCAGGTCACGTGCCAGTTCGGTCGCGGTGAAATCCAGCCTGTTGAGCGCAATCGCCGTGAGCGTCGCCTGCTGGCGACTCTCGGAGACCTCGACAACAGCCCAGGCCCGTTGCCCCTCGCCGAAGGTCCTGGCCCCCTCGTCGGGTGGAATGGTCTCATCCTCGGCCGCGACACTAG
>PVBE011298044.1_pt1 | contig 80721 bp, 70 predicted proteins | sample 1631181 | NCBI WGS metagenome assembly PVBE01 (sample SAMN08397723, study PRJNA350692) | Marine metagenome, whole genome shotgun sequencing project. | isolation source: water | place: Pacific Ocean | collected 2012-04
ACCAAACGTTTGCCTTGACCATTCTTCTACTGGCATCATCAACCTCTCGCTTCCTCCACTTTGCTGATATTGACGATCCGATCCGGATGACTTCAAATAGTTCAATTATTTGTGTAGAAGAGTCAGGATCAAGTCCGGGGTAGCGACAAAAATGAAGCATCTTTCGGAAAACCTATCTAGAGGGTGACAAACGACATGGACCAATCCGTTCCTGGGCGCGACACCTGCGTTCTGCGTTATGTACTAGACCGCTTTGCCGAGACCAAGCCAGACACGACTTTCGCGATCTTCGAAGACGGAGAAGCGTGGAGTTTCGCCGAAACCCGGCGCCGGGCCCGGCGCCTCGGGGCAGCGCTGCAGGCGCTGGGTGTCAAACAGGGTGACCACGTGATCGCATGGGTACCGAACGGCAAGGCGGCATTGGCGGTCAACTTCGCCATCAATTACATCGGCGCCGTCTACGTTCCGATCAACACCGCCTACCGCGGCGCCTTGCTCGCGCATGTCATCGAGAATTCCGATGCACGAGTCGTCATCGCCCATGCGGCGTTGATGCCGCGCCTGACCGAGGTCGACCGGGCGTCGCTGGAGATCGCGGTCTGCGTCGGTGAGGACGCCGTCGCGATCCCCGGTTTGAAGACCCACCGGTTTGACGACATTGTCGACGGCGAGTCCGAACCGACGGACCCGGACGAAGCGATCGAGCCGTGGCATACGCAGTCGATCATTTACACCTCGGGCACGACCGGCCCGTCGAAAGGCGTGTTGTCGTCCTACCTGCACAATTACGCCAGCATGAGCACCGAAACCTGGTATTGCGTCGCCGCCGATGACCGGTTCTTGATCAACATGCCGATGTTTCACGTCGGCGGTTGTTTCATCGTCTATTCCATGCTGTGTCGCGGCGGCTCCATTGCCATGACCGAGGGCTTCAACACCGATAAATTCTGGCCGACGGTACGCGCGACCGAAAGCACCGTGGTGTTCCTGCTCGGGGTCATGGGTGCTTTTTTACTCAAAGCGCCGGCCGGGCCGGACGAACGGGAACATCCCCTGAAGACCGTGTTCATCGTACCGTTCACCGAAGATGCGACCCGCTTCGCCGAGCGCTTCGAGGTCGAGGTCTACACCATTTTCAACATGACCGAGATCTCGACACCGATCATCTCGCATGCCAACCCGACCGAGCCTGGCTATTGCGGTACGCCGCGTGCGGGTGTCGAACTGCGCGTGGTCGATGAGCACGACATCGAAACCGCACCGGGCACCGTCGGCGAATTGATCGTCCGTAGCGACCAACCCTGGACCATGAACCACGGCTATTACAAGAATCCGCAAGCAACGGCCGAGGCCTGGCGCAACGGTTGGTTTCACACAGGCGACGGCTTTCGTAAGGACGAGGCCGGACAGTATTTCTTCGTCGACCGGATCAAAGATGCGATCCGGCGGCGCGGCGAGAACATCTCGTCCCTCGAAGTCGAAAGCCAGGTCAACGAACACCCCGCGGTGCAGGAATGCGCCGCCGTCGCGGTGCCGAGCGAATGGGGTGAAGACGAGGTCATGATCGTCGTTGCGCCGAAACCCGGGGCGACGATTGAACCAGCCGACTTGCTCAATTTTCTCATCACCCGCATGGCGCACTTCATGGTGCCTCGCTATATCCGGCTGGTGGACGAACTGCCGAAAACGCCGACTTCTAAGATCCAAAAGGCGGGCCTGCGTAAAGAAGGCATCACCGCCGACACCTGGGACCGGGAGGCGGCGGGGGTCTTTCGGATCGAAGTCCGAGCCGGCCGAGTCCGTTGCTTTATTTACAGAGCCTCCGGAGAGCCACAATTCGGACGATGCGAATGATTCTCTGTAAAAAAGCGTTCCCGCGGGAAGTCCTACCGCATTAGCGCATGGTGGTGTTGGTTTGGAGCCAAACGGCCGCCGGGACGCCGCCGCAAACGCCTACCGGTCTACACGACGGCCGGGTCGATCTTATCTTTGTCAATGCCGTGCCGCTGCATGACGTCCTGCACGTCCTCGATGGAGGCCGCGCCAACCCGGCGCAGCGCATCGAGCGCCGCCACCGCGATATGCGCGGGCGCGATCTCGAAATAATCACGCAAAGCCTCGCGTGATTCGCTGCGACCGAAGCCGTCCGTGCCGAGCGCGACGAAAGGCCCCGGCACCCATTGCGAAATCGACTCCGCGTAGGCTTTCACGTAGTCCGATACGCCGACGAAAACGCCCCGTTCCTCGGCCAGTAAGCGCTCTAGATGCGATCGGCGCGGGGTGGCGGCCGGGTGCAGCCGGTTCCAACGTTCGCACGCGATCGCATCGCGGTAGAGTTCGTTGAAACTGGTCACGCTCCAGATATCGACCGCACAGCCATAGTCCTCCAGTACGGCGGCGGCGGCAAGCGCTTGCTGCATCGCACTGCCGCTGGCGAGCAAGTGGACTCGGCGGCGACCGTCGGCGGTCACCGCGCCCCGGAAACGATACATCCCCCGCACAATCGCATCGCTTACGTCGTCCGCCGGGGCCGCGGGCATGATGTAGTTTTCGTTGTATAAGGTAATGTAATAGAAGATCTTTTCATCACGAGCATACATACGGTCGATGCCGTCGCGAATAATGACGGCGAGTTCGAAAGCGAACGCCGGGTCGTAGCTTTTGAGGCTCGGTACGGTGTTGGCGACGAGCTGGGAGTGACCATCCTGATGCTGCAGGCCCTCGCCGTTCAAGGTAGTACGCCCCGCAGTGCCGCCGAGCAGGAAACCTCGGCACATCATATCGGCGCAGGTCCAGATCATGTCGCCAACCCGCTGCAATCCGAACATCGAATAGAACAGATAGAAAGGAATCGTCGGGATACCGTGCACCGCGTAGGCGGTTCCGGCGGCGAGAAATGACGCCATGGCACCGGTTTCGCAGATCCCCTCCTGCAAAATCTGCCCGTCGATCGCTTCTTTGTACTTGAGCAGCGAATCGGCGTCGACCGGCGTATATTTCTGACCTTCCGGGGAATAAATCCCGGCGACGTTGAACAGCGCATCCATGCCGAAGGTGCGTGCCTCATCGGGCACGATCGGGACGACGTAGCGTCCAATATCGGCGTCTTTCAACAAGCGCCGCACGAGGCGCACAGCCGCCATCGTGGTCGACATCGACCGGGCGCCGCTGCCCGCGAGCAATTCCTCGAATTGGGCGAGTGGCGGGGCATTGAGAGTAGGGCAGTGCACTTCGCGCGCCGGGAGGAACCCGCCGAGCACCTCACGGTGCGCCTTAAGATATTGAATTTCATCGCTATCTTCGGCCGGTCGGTAGAAAGCTGCGGCGGCCATTTCTTCCTCCGTGAGCGGGATCCCGAAGGCGCGCGCACAGGTGATCCGCTCCGCGGCAGTCAGGTTTTTCTTCTGATGCACCGTATTGGTGCCTTGGACCGTGGTCATACCGTCGCCTTTGACCGTTTTCACCAGCACGACCGTCGGTTTGTCGCGGGTCGCCGCGGCTTGCGCGAACGCCGCGTAGACCTTCTTCGGGTCCTGGCCACCGCGTTTGATGTCGCGGATTTCCGCATCGGTCAGCGAATTCATCATCTCGGCGAGTTGCGGGTTGTTCTCCACCCACAGTTCGCGTTGAACGTTGCCCGGGGACACCGAATAGTATTGATAATCGCCGTCGACGGCGTCTTCCATGCGCCGGCGCAGCACCCCGTCGTGGTCGCGGGCGAGCAACCCGTCCCAGCCACTGCCCCAGATCACCTTGATCACGTTCCAATCGGCGCCCCGAAAGCTCCGTTCGAGTTCCTGGATGATCTTGCCGTTGCCGCGCACCGGACCGTCGAGGCGCTGCAGGTTGCAGTTGACCACGAGGATCAGGTTGTCGAGATGCTCCCGCGCCGCAATGTTAATGGTACCGAGCACTTCGGGTTCATCGGCCTCGCCATCGCCTATGAAACACCAGAACTTGCCACCGTTTCTCCGTTTTAGCCCCCGATTTTCCAAGTATTTGGCGAATCTGGCCTGGTAGATCGCGGTCGGAGTCGATAAGCCCATGGAAGCGCAGGGGATCTCCCAGAAATCAGGCATAAGGCGCGGATGAGGATAGGAACTCAACCCGCCGGCGCCCTGCAGTTCGCGGCGGAAATTCTTCAGGCGAGCCTCGCTGAACCGCCCCTCGAGATAGGCCCGCGCATAGATGCCTGGCGCAGCATGGGGTTGCGGGATCACGCGATCACCCCCGTAGTTCTCGCCGGCCCGCCTAAAAAAGTGATTGAAACCAACCTCTAAGGTCGTCGCCGCCGAGCCGTAAGTGGCGATATGACCACCAACGTCGCTGCCGCTGTCGACGGCCTGCAGCACCATCGCCATCGCGTTCCAGCGGATGATATTTTCGAGGCGACGCTCGAGCTCGATGTCGCCGGGGTAGGGGGCCTGTTTTTCGACCGGGATCGTATTGATGTACGGGGTATTCAGCGTCGCTTCGTTCAACGGGACACCGAGTGACAGGGCGCGCGCCTGGAGCGTTCTCAGCAGTTCTTTCAGGCCCCCGTCACCGTGCGCCTGGTGGATGTCCTCGAGCGCTTCCAGCCATTCCCGTTGTTCGGTTGCAAAAGAATCGGCGTTTTGTGTGGCATCCGTCATGGTATGTGTCTCTCGGAACGACCCTGAGCCGTCGATTATAGGCGAGTTTCGCGCTCGAACCGGTAGTCTGCAAAGACGGTGCCGGCGCCGAAAGAAGGCGGGCGGCTAGCCAGGCCCGATGGGCAGCGCAGCCTTTCCGTGACCATCGCCGACTTCAAATAGAAACTGATATTACAATTAATTATACTTAAAATATAATTAATTATGCGTGATTACTAGAATTTACTTTGCATCCTGCCGTGATCGTCGCCCGGCGTTCGGCCACGGCTCTCTCGCGGCAGTCGCCTGCCATGTTGACACCGGTCAATGTATGGGCGCCGAGACGTTAGATAATTATGGCCTCAAAGGCCGATGCAGAGGGATAGATCGATGTTTGAAGCCGCCGAACTGGGACGTACGGTCTCGAAAGCCGTCTACAACAAAAAAGACCCGGAATTGCGCACCGCGTTGCTGGATGCGCAATTCAAGCTTCGCGAGTTGCCGTTTCCGGTGATCATCATCGTCTCCGGCGTCGAAGGCGCCGGCAAGGGCGAGGTCGTCAACGAACTGAATCGCTGGTTCGACACGCGCGGCGTGCAGACCCACGCTTTCTGGGGAGAAAGCGACGAAGAGCACGAACGGCCCCGTTTCTGGCGTTTCTGGCGGAAATTACCGCCGAAATCGACGATCGGCGTGCTCTTTGGCTCGTGGTACACAACGCCGATCATCGACCGGGTATTCGGCAAGCGCACGAAGGCTGAATTCGAGAGCGAGTTGGATCGGATCTCCGAATTCGAGCGTCTACTCAGCAACGATGGCGCCCTGATCATTAAATTCTGGTTCCATTTGACCAAAAAAGCGCAGCAAAAGCGCCTCAAACAAGACCAGAAAGAGGGCAAGGGCTCGCCGCTACTGAAGGAATACGCCAAGAGCTACAATCGTTTCAAAGCGGTCTCGGAGACCGCGATCCGAGCCACCGACAGCGGATTCAGCCCGTGGCAGATCGTCGAGGCCGAAGATCGGCGTTACCGTAACCTCGCCGTCGGCGAAACCCTGCTGAACGCGATTCAACGGCGGCTGGACAGCGCCGCCGCGCCCGTCGAGGATCCACGGACCCGGCGCGCAAACTCGTTCATCGCCGAAATCCCCAAGCCTCGATCACTGTGCTCGATCACGTTGATTTGCATCGCAAATTAACCCGCAAAGAACACGATCAGCGGCTCACCGCGGCACAGAGTCGGCTGCGGGGACTAGCCTGGCGGGCACACAAAGCGCGGATTAACACCGTCGCGGTGTTCGAGGGCTGGGACGCCGCCGGTAAGGGCGGCGCCATCCGCCGCGTCACCGGCGCGGTGGACGCCCGTTTATACCGGGTGATTTCCGTCGCCGCACCGACCGACGAAGAGCACGCCCAGCACTATCTCTGGCGCTTCTGGCGACAGTTGCCGCGGGCCGGCTACTTCACCGTCTACGATCGTTCCTGGTACGGCCGCGTACTCGTGGAACGGGTCGAAAATTTCTGCACGCATCTGGAATGGTCCCGCGCCTACCATGAAATCAACGATTTCGAGCAGCAACTCGCGGAAAACGGTACCGTCGTACTGAAATTCTGGATTCACATCAGCCAGGAGGAACAATTGCGGCGCTTCAAAGAGCGCGAAAAGGTGGCTTGGAAACAATACAAGCTCACAGAGGAAGATTGGCGCAACCGCGACCGCTGGGACGCCTATAAACAGGCGGTCAACGACATGGTGGCACGCACCAGCACGACGTACGCGCCGTGGACGCTGGTACCGGGAAATGACAAGTGGTTCGCCCGAGTCCATGTCGTGGAGACTTTCTGCGATCGATTGGAGTCCGCTTTGAAGAAAAGATCCTGACGACTCGTTCAGGCCCGTCGCTCATATTCTAATATACTTTAAATACAGCTTATAACTTATTAATTAATAACTAATATAAATTAGCTATTGACGTATGTTCTAGGAGCGCGTAAGACCGACTCACAGCACCAGCCAGCACTATCGGAAATGCTTCAGGGTTGGCTATTCTAAGAAAAAGACTGGTCCTGGGCCGTACATTAATAAGTTCGCATAATGTATATTATGTTAAATATAAGATTGATCGACAACACCTCGCGACGAAACCGAGGCCTTCGCCGTTTTCATTCTTCGAGGGTCGGACCCTCCCCGCAGACGCGCGTCTGCCGCATGAGTCGCCGGTATTTATCGGCGTCGTAGCCAGTGCCGCGGTGCAAGAGGCAGCGGTTGTCCCAGATCACGAGTTCGCCGGGCCGCCAAGCGTGGGGGTAAACGTGCTCGGCGGACGTCGCACGATCGAGTAACTCGTCCAACAGCGCACGGCTATCGGCCTCATTCCAACCGACGATTTCCTTGGCATGAGAACCGACAAAATAGTTCTTTTCACCCGTCTGCGGATTCTTCCGCACCAAGCGTTGCGGCACCGGAGGCAACGAAGCCGCGTGCGATGGGGTCACCGCGTCCGGACTGACCTTGGAACGCGAAAAGACGTAATCATGTATCGCAACAAGCGGTTCGATGCGCTCCTTAAGCGCCGTCGGCAGCCGCCTGTAGGCGGCCCGGGCGCTGACAAATTCGGTGTGCCCGCCCACCTTCGGCACGTCGTGCACGCTCATGATGGAGAACGTACTCGGCACGGCACGGAACGAGGAATCGGAGTGCCACAGGTTGTTTCCGGTCAGGAAGATCGTGTGTCTGTGGTCGTTGCCGATCTGCGTTCCGTCCCCCAGAACGTTCCCGATCGTACCAAAATAGTCGATCCGGCCCTCCTGCCCCAGGACCACGTGATTCGCCTCCGGCTCGCCGAAATAACGAGTGAAGACAAGTTGGCGATCGTCGTCCAGGTATTGATCGGGGAAGCAGACGAACGAATAGCGCTCGAGTGCACCGCGGATTGCTTCGAGGAGTCCGGGGTCCGGCGCGCCGCCCTGTGAGATACCGGTGATGCGCGCCCCGAAGTCGGGGTGCAATTCTTCGAGCGCCAAGGTCTCCATGTCATTTTCTCCGGTAAGGCGGCGAGGCCGGCTAGCTTGCCCCCGCATCTTCCCAATAGGTCTCGAAGCGTTTCAGGCCTTCGCGGATGTGGGTTTCGGCGACCGCGACCGCCGCCTCGATGTCCCCCGCTTCCAGCGCATCGATGATGCGTTCGTGCTCGTCCACATTGTCTTTCAGGTCCGGTATTCCCCGCCCAACGGTATGGCGTGCGAACTGGGGCCCATAGCTCAACACCTGGTAAGCCTCTGTAATTAATCGGTTATTGCAAATATTGATCACCGCGAGGTGGAATTGGTCGTTGAGGATTAGAAAGTCGACGAATTGTTTGAAGCCCGCGCCGGTCGCGAGCTTCGAGATTTTGGCGTTGATCGCGCGCAGTTCTCGGATCTGCGCTCGCGTAACCCCTTGTCCGCAATAGCGAATTGCGCTCGGCTCGAGGATGAGTCGCGCGTCAAATAGCGTTCGATAGTCGGTCTTGGGTGCAACGCTGTAACCCTTGTTCCGTTCGTAGGCCAGCAAATGTTCGGCGTGCAGCCTGGCGAGCGCTTCGCGAACCGGGATCCGACTGATACCGAGTTGCTCCGCACTTTCGTCTATTTTAATCCGATCACCGTCCTGATATTCGCCGACCGTGATCATCTCGAGCACTTGCTCATGGGCGAGGTCCACCAGGCTGGCCCGGCGCAATGTTGTGAGACGCGGTTTCTTCATGGCGTGAAGGTAACGGCGATATCTGAAATGGCAGTATAAAACGGGATCCGGGACGACCCGGGGCCGCCGTCCGTCCGCGCGCCCTGCTCCCGCCCGCGGGTCGCAAATGCCATCACGCAACGATCTCCGCCGGCCGCACGGCGCGCCGTTCGCTGATCGACCGATACCCTGCTTCCGAGCCGTGGGCGCGCGGCATGCCGCGGCCGTCGATCGAACGCTCGATCTTAGGGATCGGAAATTCGCCGCCGCTTCTCTGCGCTAGCAGCCTGAGATTCGGCGGCGCGACCCGTAATTCGGCCGCGGCCGGACCGTCTCCTCGCCCGGACAAACCATGACAGGGGGCGCAATACCGCACATACACCTCCTCACCATTCAGTGCGGCTTCGGTACTCGCCACCGTTTTCGACCCGACTTCGGTGCCATTGTCGCCGCTGCATCCGCCCGTCACGGCCAGTGCCGCGACGGCACATGGGCCTATGATGCAGCGGGCAACAATCAAAAGCCGATCAAATAACATAAGCTTTCCACCATTGCGTGCGTAGCGCGCTACTGTAACATCTGCCGCTGGCGCGCAAACTCCGATCCGCTCGCCAGCGGCGCTTTGCGTAAATGCGAAACGGCGGAGTTCCGTCCGTCCTACTCGGCGCAGAGGTAACTATGTACCAAGACATTAGCTACGACGTAACGGATCCCGTCGCCACCATCACGATGGAGCGGCCCGATCAACTCAATGCGATGACCACGCGGATGCTGGCGGAGATCCGCCATGCCCTGGCCGCGGCGGAAGCGGACGAGCGCGTCGTCGGGATCGTCCTGACGGGCGCCGGACGCGGCTTTTGCGCCGGCATGGACATGGGCGCGCTGGATGAAATCGCCGAGGGGGCCGAATTTACCGTCGACACCACGGAGCTCGCGGCAGACCCGGGAGATGAATCCATGGGCGACGATTTCAAGGGCCGTTTTACCTACATCCTGTCGCTCAGAAAACCCTTGATCGCGGCGGTGAACGGCCCCTGCGCGGGGCTGGGCTTGTGTTTCGCGCTGCTTTCGGACATGCGTTTCGTCGCCCGCGATGCCAAGTTTTCCACGGCCTTCTCGCAGCGCGGCCTGATAGCCGAGCACGGAATCAGCTGGTTGCTGCCACGCCTGATTGGGGCTTCACGGGCGCTCGACCTGCTCTGGAGTGCGCGCAAATTCGACGGCGAGGAAGCGGAAAGGCTCGGTCTCGCCGATCGCTTGTGCGAGCCGGGAACGACCCTCGAACTCGCGCAAGCGTACCTGCGCGAGCTGGCCGCGACGACCTCCCCGACTTCCCTGATGGTGATGAAACGACAGGTTTACCGTCACCTGATGCAACCGTTGGGGCCGGCCATGGCCGAGACCGAACTACTGATGGACGAAAGCCTCGAGCGTGAGGATTTCCGCGAAGGCGTCAGCTCGTTCCTGGAACGTCGCCCACCGGCATTCGCCCGACTCAAGTTGAAAGAAAGCGGCTGACTGCAGCGCCACGCAACTCAGACGATACGGCTCGCGCCGTCACCCCAATAACGATCGCGCAGGTGCCGCTTATATAGCTTGCCCGTCGGCAGGCGCGGCAGTTCGTCCTCGAAGTCGATCGACCGCGGGCACTTCTGGTGCGATAGCTGTTCGCGGCAAAATGCGATCAGTTCCTCTTCGAGATCGCTTCCCGGCGCCGCGCCGGGCATCGGCTGAACAACTGCCTTGACCTCCTCGCCGAGGTCCTCGTTCGGCACCCCGAAGACCGCGGCATCGGCCACCTTGGGGTGGGTGATGAGCAGGTTTTCGCATTCCTGCGGGTAGATATTTACGCCGCCCGAAATGATCATGTAGGTCTTGCGATCGGTGAGATAGAGATAATTGTCGTCGTCGACGTAGCCGACGTCGCCGACCGTGCTCATGGTTCCGTCCGCCGAACGCGATTCCTGCGTCCGCTCGGGATCCTTGTAATACTCGAACGGCGTCGCGGTCTCGAACCAGATAGTCCCCGGCGTGCCCTGCGAACAAGGCTTCATGTCGTCGTCGAGGATGTGTAATTCGCCGAGCAGGATCTTGCCGACGGAGCCCGGATGCGCCAACCATTCCTCCGAATTGCACGCCGCGAAACCAAGACCCTCGGTCGCGCCGTAGTACTCGTGAATGATCGGGCCCCACCATTCGATCATCCGGTGTTTGACTTGCGGCGGACACGGCGCGGCGGCATGGATCGCAATCTCGAGCGAAGACAGATCGTAGCGCGACCGCACCGACTCGGGCAGCTTCAACATCCGGCTGAACATCGTCGGTACGAGTTGGCTGTGGGTAATCACATATTTCTCGACCAGCGCCAGATACTGCTCGGGGTCGAACCGCTCCATGATGACGCAGGTACCGCCGGCGCGGATCGTTAAGTTGATCGCGGCTTGCGGTGCGGAGTGGTACAGCGGCGCCGGCGACAGGTACACCATACCGTCGCGGTACCGCCAGAGCTGATTGAGGAAACCGAAGATCGGGAGATTCTCCTCCGGCGGATTGTCCGCGAGCGGTCGGAGGATCCCTTTCGGCCGTCCGGTGGTGCCGGACGAATACAGCATCGCCGTACCGAGGCGTTCGTGGGCAACAGGGGACTGCGGATAGTTCGCGACTGCTTCAGCGTAATCGATAAACGGGCCGTCGTCGCCGGTTCCGCCGACGATCAGATGCAGACTCACGTTCGGACATTGCTTCATTGCCTCCATCGCGACCTCGCGCCGGGCCGCGGAGGTGATCACGACTTGTGATTCGCTGTCGTTGACGATGAACGCCATCTCGTCGGCTGTCAGATAGGAGTTGATGCAGGTGTAATACAGCCCGATGCGCTCACCGGCCGCGCAGGTCTCGGCATAATAGGCATTGTTCTCCATGAATATCGAATAATGGTCGAGGCGCTCGAGACCGTGACCGAGCAGCAGGTGGGCGAGCCGATTCGCCCTCCCTTCGAACTCGCCATAAGTGATCACCTCGCCGGAAGCGGCCATGATCAGGCACGGTTGCGCCGGGCGCGTCTGTGCGTGTTGAGCAGCGTACATCGATCTTGCTCCCTAATGGACCTTTCAATCAGTGTATGTCGGACGTGGCTTCTCAGGCAAAACCTCAGTCGCGGCCGGCCGCGGCGCACGCCCCCCAGGCCTTGAGGACCGCGAACAAGTCGGCGGCGCCTACCCGGCAGTTGCCGTCGAGATCCGCTATGCGGCGGGGATGACAGGGTTCGTAGCTGCCCCAGCCCGCTACCACCTTTTTCAGATCCGTCAGCGCGACTGCGCCGTCGCAGTCGAGGTCGCCGGCGCAGTGCCCGGCGGGCACAAAACGCACGTCGTCGTAGCAACCCTCTAAGTTCGGGCCCTGGTTATCGTTTTCGATGAACACGCCAACCCCGATGTTCCCTTTGGTATACAATTCGTCGGTGGCGCGAAGCTGCGGCGACGGTGGTTCGGCATCTCCCAACGCCCAATATTTCAACGATAGATCGGCCCCGGCTGCACAGAATTCGACCCGGTATCCCCTGCCCTCCTCGAACCGATGATCCACTTCGTCGGCTAGCAAGCCCAGGCGCCGGTAAATCGAGATCCGGCCCAACGAAGGCCCCAACATCGCCTTGTAGCCGCCCGCGCGGCAATCGGCCCGCAGGGACACGACGAAATGCGTGCTCCAGGTACCGGCGGCGACTGTACCCGTGCGGAAACCGACCCGCAGGCAACCGTTGGCATAGCGCTCATCCCGTCCCGCCGGCTTCCACTCGGCAGCGATGCTCAGTGGTGGCGGCGGCGCTCGGACGGGATCGCGCAAACCCAGACAATATTGACCCGAGCCCGCTCTCCAGACCGGCTCCTGGCCTTCACTCCATTCGCCGCAGTGGATCCAACCCTCGTCGTCACCGTCGTCGAAATTATCGATCGGGCATTCGGCCGCCGCGATTCCGCAAATACCGAGGGCGAGTCCGGCTCCCGTTACGAGGCGCCGGGCCATCGTCACCAAGGCGAATGCGTTCCTGCTCATCGCCGACCCCGTCGTTCAGGACAACAGTGCGACGCTCTTCGCTTGAGCGTAGACCACTTTGCCCGGAGTCAAATCGAGCAGGGCGGCTGATTTTCGCGTGACACGCGCCAACATGGGTATGCCGCCAACCAGCACCCGTACCGTGATCTGGGCACGACCGTCGCCAGTGAGTTCGTCGACGGTCGCGGGGAAAATGTTCAAGATACTGGTGTTGGATTGATGTTCCAGCGTGAGGCTGACGTCGCGCGCCGCGATCCGTAAACGCACTTTACCCCCCAGGGGCAGCGGCTGGCGCGTCACCGTGAAACGACCGCCGGCGAAATCCAGGTAGGTCAGCGCATATTCGTCGTCGTGCCCCGCTACGGCTGCCTCTATGATCGCCTCGGCGTCGCTACCGCGCGCGAGCGGCAGATCAAGCCGGGTCAACATGTTACCGATGGCTCCGGTCGCCGTTACCCTGCCGTTTTCGATGAGCACGAGGTGGTCCGCCAGGCGCGCAACTTCGCGGGCCGCGTGACTGACATAGATCACCGGGACGTCGAGTTCCCGACACAGCGATTCGATATACGGCATGATTTCTCGCTTGCGCGCCCGGTCCAGAGACGCCAGCGGTTCATCCATCAACAACAATCTGGGGCTGACCGCCAGCGCCCGCGCGATCGCCACCCGTTGCCGCTCGCCGCCCGAGAGCCGGTCCGGTCTGCGTTCCAGCAAGTGACCGATACCGAGGAGTTCGATCGCCTGCTCCAGGGAGACCTTGCGTTCAGCGACCGGTACCCGTTTGACGCCGTATTCGAGATTGCGCCGCACCGTGAGATGGGCAAACAGACTGGCCTCCTGGAACACGTAGCCCAGCGGGCGGCGGTGCGGCGGAACGAAAACCTCACCGCCCTGCCAGACCACTTCGTCCATCTTCATCGTCCCGCCCGGATGGCGCTCGAGTCCGGCGATGGCGCGTAACAAAGTCGTCTTGCCGCAGCCCGAGGGGCCGAACAAGGCGGTCACACCCTGGGCCGGCACCGAAAGGCCGACATCTAACGTGAACTCCTCACGCTCTACGCGGAAACTCGCCTCAATGGTCATTCACCTCCCTCCCACGGTGCCGCGATCCTCGCGCGCCCGGTTCTCACGCCTGTAGCACCCGGAAGCGGCGGTTCAACGCGTAGACTGCGATCAACAGCAGAAATGACAGCAACAGCAAGCCGCCCGAAAGCCAGTGGGCATGCGCGTACTCGAGCCCCTCGACGTGGTCATAGATGGCGATGGAAACCACCTGCGTCTCCCCCGGAATATTGCCGCCGATCATCAACACGACACCGAATTCGCCGAGCGTGTGGGCGAAACCCAGCACTGCGGCGGTGAAAAACCCCGGTCTCGCAAGCGGGATCGCGACCGTCAGGAAACGATCCAGCGGCGATGCTCTAAGCGTCGCGGCCACCTCCAGGGGTCGCCGGCCGACTGCGGTAAAAGCGTCCTGCAGCGGTTGAACCACGAAAGGCATCGAGTAAAAGACCGAGCCGATGACGAGCCCGGTAAATGTGAAGGCCAACGGCGCGCCGCCGAGCCGAGCCAGCAAACCGCCGACGGGTCCGTGCGGGCCCAAAGCAAGCAGCAGATAGAAGCCCAGCACGGTGGGCGGCAACACCAGCGGCAGAGCAACTACCGCCTCGAGCAGGAACTTGAACCGCCAACGGGTGCGCGCCAGCCACCAGGCCAGCGGCGTCCCCACCGCCAACAGGATCCCTGTGGTCAGCGACGCTAGTTTCAACGTGATGGCGAGCGCGGTGAGATCCGATTCACTGAAGATCATGGCGTTGCATAGCCGTAGTCACGGATGATCCGCAAACCTTCGTCGCTGCGCACAAATGACAGGAAATCGCCGGCCGTATCGTTCTCCCGGAGCAACACGGCCTGCTGCTCGATCGGGGTATAAAGCGCCTGCGGCGGTTCCCAGAACGAGCCTTCGATCGCCTGGTTCGGCCGTTTCAATTGCGCATACGCCACAAACCCCAACTCCGCGTTACCACTCTTGACGAACTGAAACGCCTGCCCGATGTTTTCGCCACGCACCAGGCGGCCCCGCAGTCGATCCCACGCACCGAGCGCGCGCAATACCGCCCGCGCCGCTTCGCCATAAGGCGCGAGCTTCGGATTCGCGATCGCCATATGACGAAATTCGCCGCTCTCCAGTACCTCGGCTCCGGCACCCACGTACCCCTTCTCCGGACTCCATAGGATCAATTTTCCTACCGCGTAGGTAAATCGGGTACCGGGCACCGCGCTACCCTCTCGTTCCAAGCGTTCGGGACGGCGCGTATCGGCGGCAAAGAAAACATCGAAAGGCGCACCGTTTTTGATCTGCGCGTAGTGTTTGCCGGTCGCGCCGAAGCTCGCCGACACCCGGTGTCCCGCTACCGCCTCGAAGCGCGCGATGATAGCCACCATAGCGTTTTTGAAATTGCTGGCCACCGCCACTCGAATCTGTGCGGCCGCCGATGGTGCCGGGAGAACCATCAGCACGCCGCCGGACAACAGGACAAGAAGCAGGCTGTGAGCGATCCCCCCGCGACACCTCAACGATAGTTTCCTTTTCAATCGATGCCCTTGTTAAGCCAGCGAATCGTTCTGACCCAAAGGATGCACGTCTCGATCGTCATTTGCAAAACTCCCGTCGCCTCGGCCCGCTTGGGCGCAGCCACACCGCGAATTTCGAACGCCGCCCCGATCGTGTTTGCAGCGATCCGCGATACGGGGATCCCGTTACAGCGGTCGACGACGTGACGCGGTTGCGACAGAATAGCCTCACCGCTACGCTGACCGGCCGTTTCGCGCGCCGGCGCGTCAAACCTTCCACAGAGCCAACCGACTGCTAAAGAGGCCTTGCACCATGACCGAGCTCCAGCATCTGACGCCAGCCGACGCCTACCAACTGCTGCAAGACGACCCGCGCGCGGTACTCGTCGATATCCGCTCCACGATGGAACATCTTTTCGTCGGCCACCCCAAGGGCGCGGTTCATATCCCCTGGGTCGATGAACCGGAATGGACGGTCAATCCGCATTTTGTGACTCGGGTTCGGGAGTTGATGCTCGGTGGGGTAATAGATGGGGGGAACGGAGCGGCCCCGGTGATTTTGATCTGCCGGAGCGGGAAACGCACAATGGATGCCGGTCAACTGCTGGTAGAAAACGGTTTCTCGAATGTCTTTAACGTGCTCGAAGGTTTCGAAGGCGACCTCGACCACGACCACCACCGTAGTTCGCTCGGCGGCTGGCGGTTTCACGGATTACCCTGGGAACAATGTTGAACCGAGGCGACCAGCGCCGCGCGTTTGGCAGCCGTAACCGACGAAACGCGTCTCAACCCGGATGTTTCATGGGGCACTTACGGTTCCCATGAGACATCCGGGTTAATGACTCCCCTTCCCGATTTTCCTATACTCGCCGTAGTTGGTTCCGAAGAGACGAAAACCATGAGTGACAGCGACACATCAGAAGCATGGGTAAAGATCCCGACCCCGACCGAACGCGAGGCGATGAAGGATAAGGACGACCCGTACGATTTCGGGTTCATTCCCGCGATGGGCGGATTGATCCTGACGCATCCCGAGATCGGGCCCAAGTTCTTCGAACTCTACGGCCAGATCATGTTCGCGCCGGGCGGTGCGCTGGATCGCGCCGAGCGGGAAATGACCGCCTCGGTCGCGGCGGCCGCGCAGGATTGCTTCTACTGAACGCAGTCACACACCGAGTTCCTCCGTGTTGAGGACGACAATATCGAGCTTGCCCAAGCGATCAAAAATAAGACGTGGCGAGAGGTTGGGGGATTGACGGCGCGCCAAAGAGCAATCTTGACGGTAGCCGAGAAATTGTCAGCCACACCGACGCGCATGGTCGAGGATGACTGGCAGCCATTGCGCGATCTCGGATTCGATGACCGCGCGTGCCTGGAAGTCGCGCACATCGTCGGAATATTCAACTACTTGACCCGACTCGCCGACGGCCTTGGTCTGCAACTCGATCCCGGAACCCTGGAGGCGGCAGAAACCGGCGTCGCCCTGAAACGCGCTGCGGGCTGACGAATAACGGGCGTGTGCTCCGGATCGGCGTCATCGAGCATGCATTTCAGTGGCACCGGCGTCTGATCTGCGCAGCATGCGCACGGAGATCGTAAAGGTTTCGGTTGCCATCCGTTACTGTTGAGCGCAATGATCCGACGTCAACCGTAGGCTAGCTGAGGGCACTCGACCATCGCACATACTGACGGATTCGACGTACTGCAATGGCCGTCAGCGGGCGGCCGGAATGACCGTTTGAGCCCGTGGGACGACCTTCCCTTGCACAACCAGGCGACTGTTTTGGCCGCGGCCGAGACGCCGCCGGACAACTGGGCAGAGCGTTATTACTTCAATGTTCTGCGCCCAAATGGAGAGATCGCGGCGATCCTCGGCGCCGGGATCTATCCCCGAAACGGGATTGCGGAATGCTATTTCTGTCGTATCGAAGACGGCACACAGCACAACGCCCGCGCATGCCAGCCGTTGGCCGGAGCCGATCGTAGAAGCACTCCGGCACCGTTTTCCCTGCGCTGCGTTTCCGCAATGCACACCTGGGACGCGCTCGTGAATACCGAAGGTGCGCGCTTTGCGGGCCGTTACTCGGCGCTCACCCAGCCGTATCACTATTCGACGGTAGCGATCCCCGCGTCCGTTGCGGGGGGGCCGTTCGATGACTGGCAGCACCTTGTCGCGGCCGGCCGCTGGGACATCGAGACATTTTCCGGCAATGATGGCGGCAACGATTTCCTCTGCATCCGCGATCGCACTTGGGGTTTGCGGACGCGGCGGACCCGCTTGCACCACTGGATGGTTTTCGAAATCGACGGCGTCTGTATCAACATACTCCATCAGGAGCGCGCCGACGGATCGATACTCTACAGCGAAGGCGGCATCGCGTGGCCAGACGGCCGCAACGAGCGCCTGCGCATCGAGGCCTACGGTTTCGATTTCGATTCGAACACGCGCGAGGCACGGTCGGGGTTCTTCGACCTATCCGGCGACGGCGGTGATGTCAGGCTCGAATACGTGACAATAGGAGTCGGGATCAGACTTAACGGCGCGGGCTATGACGACAGCCAAGGTGAACGCGCCGCGGGTGTGCAAACCGATAGCTATGAATTAGGCAACCCGGCCGTCGCGCGCGATAGCGGCCGCGGAGTTATCGACATCGGGGGTCGCGCCGAAGTTACCGGAGCATGGCGCGGTCGGGGGATCGGCGTCGTCGAGTCAGCCGTCGCACGCGATCACGTTCGCTTCGGTGATCAAATCGCGTGAGCCGGCGGGGCTTTCTAGTTCCAACCCGCCAAATCGTACCCCCTGTCCCTGAGACAACGCTCGACGAAATTCCGATATGCCGGGTTCGGCGAGGACTTACCCAATAAGGCATGAATGAGCCCGGCGGTCGCACCGGACGCCGCGCCGATCGCCGCACCACGACCGGCGTTCCCGGCAATCGCACCACCGACCGCCCCGGTTGCTGCGCCGACCCCGCCGCCGCGTACGGTCTTGCCAGCCGCATCGTCCACAGCGCCGCTCGGACTCGCCCCCGCGGTTTCGGCGAGACGCTTACACTCGGCGACATCCGCCTCGGCTCGGGCCGCCCCGACTGCCTGCGAATGGGCGTTGGGGTACAGCACCGGTTTGTGGCTGGCGCACGCACAGAGCAATAGCGCCGCGGTTAAAGCCGTCAGTCGAAGCGTTTTCATACCGATATTTTCCGTATTTCTAACGTGCTGTAGCGCAACAAATTGAGTGTCCGGACCGATGCCCGTCCGATCCCCGTTAATGAATCGACGGCGCGAAAGATCATTCTGCCATGATTGACTGAACGCGGCATGAACGCGGGCGCGATTGCCGAGTAGAATCGGCCTACGTCCGATAGGCTCCTAAGTGCTTGGTCAAAAATTGATCCAGCTGATTCGCAAAAGCCTGTCGGTCGACCTTACTCAGCGCGGACGGACCGCCGGTCTGTATCCCGCTGCCGCGCAAGGTATCCATGAAATCCCGCATCGTCAGACGGTCCTTTATGTTGTCGCGCGAATAGCGTTCGCCGCGCGGGCTGAGCGCCAATCCACCCTTTTCGACCACTTCCGCCGCCAACGGTATGTCACCGGTGATCACGAGATCACCGGGGTCAAGCCTTTTGACGATCTCATTATCCGCGACATCGAAACCGGACTTCACCTGCAGTAGATCGATGAATGGAGACGGCGGCGTCCGCAGGTAGTGGTTCGCGACCAGCGTCAGCGCCACCGCACGGCGTTCGGCCGCCCGAAACAAGATCTCTTTGATCGCGACCGGGCATGCGTCCGCGTCCACCCAGATTTTCATCGCGACCTCGATGCCTGCCGGCGCCAACCGTGAGTCGTCGTCCTTTTCAATTGCATCAGCGAGACACGCGGTGGCGCCGCAGAAACGCGGCGACAACCGCATCGGCCCGAGCCTCTATCTCGGCTGCATCGGGGCAGCTCGCGGCACCGACGATCTGGGCCAGCACCCCGTCCCAAAGCAACACACCCTGGAATTCCTTCGCTGCCCAATGCGGGTCGGGGACGTTCAAGACGCCGTCTCGCGACCGCGCCTCGAAGTACTGTGACAAAGCGGACTGCGCGGTCAATGCGCCCACTTCGTAATAGGCGGGCCCCAAGCGGGGATACTTCCAAACCGCTGCGATCGTCGCGCGGACGATGGCAATGTGCCGGTCGTCGAGGACTAAGCTCAGCGCCAGCCGCGCATAACGCTTGAGCGCCTCTTCGACGTCGATTTGCTGGAGGTGGAGGGCATGGAGCGCTTGTGACAAATCCAGCGCAATGTTCTCCGTAAGGGCCGCCAGCAATCCTTCCTTATTACCGAAATATCCGTAGATCGACGACTTGGAGCACGCCGCGCGCTCGCAGATAGCTTCGAGGCTGGTACCGTCGTAGCCTTGCTCGATAATCAGATCGGTCGCGGCGATCAGGATAGCCGCTCGCTTGCCGCCGCTTCCCCCGACCTCAGTAGCACTCGCAAATGTACCCATAAGTATCTCTTTTCCCCAGTGCCGATCTGCAACAGGTTTGACTAACATCGATCATGTAGCATTTATTTTCCGTTAATAACTATTAAGTTATATATTATAATTAATGTTCTTTCGAGTTATTGCAAAAGCTATTCCGGGCCCCGCATCGCTGCCCGACAATTCTTAAATTCCCAGGCTGTACCCCAGAGTACTACGATACTGGACGGTACCGCCAGGGCGGCCTCAGTGCGCACTCAAGGCTCACGCACACCCGGATAGCGGATGCGCGCGGTATCGGCCAACCGTTGTCGATCAGATTAAGGCCCTTCGCCCGCCTTAGCGTCCATCAGCAATTCGATCACGGCGACCCGTCCGGCGGCCCGGGCTCGTTCGAGCGCCGCCGGGAAATCCCCGGAGCGCTCAACCCGGATCCCGAACGCCCCGAACGATTCGGCGAAAGCCGCAAAGTCCGGATTGGTCAGTTCGTTACCGATCGGCCGGCCCGGGTACTTGCGGCGCTGATGGGTGTCGATGGTGCCGTATTTGTTGTTATTGAACACGCAGATGATCGGCGTTGCGCCATATTTGACCGCGGTGGCGAGTTCCATGCCGGTCATGAGCATGCCGCCGTCCCCGACGCAACCGACGACGGTCCGATCCGGATGAGCGAGCGATGCGGCGATGGCCGCCGGCACGCCATAACCCATTGCACCGTTAATGGGAGCGATCTGACGGCCGGGTCGTGTATAACGTCGGTAACGTTGCGGCCACACCGTGAAATCACCGGCGTCTATCGTGACGATCGCATCGGCCGGGATCGCTGCGTTGAGTTCGTCCATGATCGCGCCCGGATCGAGCGCGCCGGTGGCGCCGGGCCGCACTTCGCTGCACAGATAATCCGCCCGCGCGGCCTCGCACCAGGGCTTCCATTGCGCCGACGCGGGTAACGGCAGCTTGCTGAGCGCCCCCATGGCGCTTTTGACGGTCGCCAAAATCTCGAGATCCGCGACGAAGTTGCGTCCGAGTTGCGCCGGGTCCGGATAGAGGTGGATCAGGCTCTGATCGCGACGCCGTTCCTCCAGTATTCGATAGTTCCGCGTGGTCGGTTCGTCCAGGCGAGCACCGATCACGAGCAGGCAATCGGCGTTTTCGACGCGTTCCCACAATGCCTGGTGTGTGTTGAACCCGAGAAACCCGACGTAACGCGGATCCTGGTTGTCGAAGATGTCGGCGTGGCGAAACGCCGCGGCCACAGGGATATCGCGCTCACCGGCGAACGCGTGGAGCTGCCTACGGGCGTTGTCGTCCCATTCGCCGCCCCCGACGACAATGAGGGGCCGCTCGGCCCGGGCGAGGTAGCGCTCCACATCGACGATGAGCGTCGGATCGATCGCTGCTACTTCAGGCCGACGTGAAGGCGCCGGCTCCGCACTCGTTCGGGCGCTCAAGACGTCTTGTGGGAAAGCGAGCACCACCGGCCCGTGACGTCCCTGCCGAGCTATCGCAAAGGCCTCGGCGACGGCCTCGGGGATGAGGTCGGGCGCTTCGACCTGTCGCACCTGCTTGGCGATCGGGCGGAAATAGGCCTCCAGGTCGACCTCCTGAAAGGACTCGCGCCCGAGATTCCCCATCGTCACCTGGCCGACGCCGAGCACGAGTGGGATCGATGCCTGGCGTGCGACATGGACGGCGATAGACGCGTTCGTTGCCCCGGGGCCGCGAGTAACGAAGGCGACACCGGGACGGTCCGTTAAATGCCCGGTTGCCGCGGCCATCATGGCCGCGCCGCTTTCGTGGCGACAGGAAACCAAACCGATGTCGGCAACGGCATCGTAAAGTGCGTCCAGTACGGCAAGATAACTCTCGCCGGGCACGCAGAACACACGATCCACTCCCTCCGCGAGGAACTGCTCAACCACGAGCTGACCGCCGGTACGCACCCTCGTGTATCCCCTCCTGTGCCGAGAACGATTTATCGATCGGGCACTAATACCGGCGTAGTCAGCTGCTCTCGATCTTCGAGGTGTCGGTGTGCGGCCGCTGCCTCGCGCAATGGAAACGACTGCGTCGATCTCGGATCGACAGTGCCGCTCGCGACCGCGGCGAAGAATCGCGCGGCGCTTCCCTCCGTCTCCTCGACCGTCGCCGCGTAATGGTCCAGACGCGGTCGGGTCACGAAGATCGATCCCTGACTCGCCAGGTCCAGCACGTCGAGCGGCTCGGGTTTGCCCGAGGCGTTGCCGAAAGTGACCAGCATGCCGCGCCGCGCAACGCATTTGCGCGAGGTCGCGAAGGTGTCCCGGCCGACGGAATCGTAGACCACCTCACACAGACGACCATCGGTAAAATCACCTACCTTTTCGACGAAATCCGGATCCTGATATTCGAGTACGAGCTCGCATCCGGCTGCCCGAGCTCGCTCGAAGCGCGATCCGGAGCCGACCGTACCGATAACCCGGGCGCCCAGCACACGCGCCCACTGACACAGGATGACCCCGGTAGCGCCGGTCGCCGCATGGACGATCACGGTATCGCCGGGTTGCACCGCATAGAGACGGAACAGCAGATATTCGGCGGTCATTCCGCGCAGCAAAGTCGCTGCCGCCAGTTCATCGGAAATCCCTTTTGGCAACGGAACGAGCACGTCGGTACCAATCACGCGTTCCTCGATATACGCTCCGCCCGGCGCCATGCCGTAGGTTACGCGGTCCCCGACCGCGAAGCGGCCGACACCCGCACCGAGCGCGGTCACGACACCAACGCCCTGCTGCCCTATCACCCCGGGTAAGTCGATCGGGTAAAGACCTGAGCGCATGTAGGTGTCGATGTAATTCACGCCGACAGCGGTATGGCGGATCGCAACCTGGTTGGGTTCTGGCGACAACACCTCGGCCGTCTCCCACAGCAATTTTTCGGGGCCGCCGGTTTCGTGCAGCACAATCGCGTTTGTCATCGTCAATTTCATATCCTCCGGGCAAATTTGCCGACCGCAGTGAGTGGCCGGCGTTGATCGTAGACTCGGTAATCCGGGAGTCTGGGTGGCATAGGGAACCGAAGACGGATTTTCGCTCATTTGAACCGACTCGTGTGGACTATTTGATCAGAATTCGTCAGGAATACGTTTTCGGGTCAACCCCGCAAGGCCCAAGCGCAGGAATGCGCTGAACAAGACCTGGGAAATCGGCACCGATACGGCGGACGAGAAGGCGCGCGCCATGCCAACCGGACGACAACGGCCCGCCTCCGCCGCCCTCACCAACATCGCAGACCGAGGCGCGGTAGAATTGCGTTTTTGAACCCGCCGAAAGGCTCACCAAAAGACAAAGTAAAAGAGAGTGTCCTACTACCCGATGAACCAGAAATTAGCCTTGTGTCTCACCTTGTGCCTGGCATTTGCGATGCCGGCGGCCGCTAACGAACCGCCTCCTCCAGGCACGGTGCTCGACGCCTCCAATGTCGGCGCCTACGCCGAATTCATCGATGAGACACTCGTTCAGCTCATCAGCGACGGCAATTTCACCCTGCCGATTGCCGCCAGCGAGCCGTTCACGGTACATCCGGACTATGCGAACGCGACCGAACAGTACCGGGGACAGCCGGCGTTGCCCGCCGAGCCCGGCGTATTGCTGAATTACGTTGCCGGCAGACCGTTTCCCGATCCGCCCGCCGCCGACGACCCCAGGGCCGGCGATAAGATCGCTTGGAACCTGCGTTACGCCTACGCGGGTGACGCTGGACGCGTCAAGCCTTTCTACTGGCAATACCGCAACTTGAATTCCGGCAAGATCGAGCGCGAGCTGTCGTTCGCCGCCATGAGCCTGCGCTTCAAGCACCGGGTCACCATGAAACCTTTGCCCGACCTGCCGAAAAATCCATCGCAGATTTTCAACGCCCTCTACCTGCAGGTGCTGAACCCTTCCGACATCCGCAACACCCAGCTGCTGATCCATCGGCTCGAAGACGATACGAAGCAGGAGCAAGGCTGGCTCTACCTCGGGACCCAACGCCGCGTCCGCCGACTCCCGACCGGCCAGAATACGGATTCGTTTCTCGGTAGCGATATCATGATCGAGGATTTTCTCGGTTATAACGGCCGTCTGATGGATATGGAATGGCGTTACCTCGGCACACGCGAAGTTCTGCTGCCGTTTTTCCGCCATAACGAACTCGAACTCGGCGAAAGAACCGCGGGGCCGGACGGTTTTCGCTTTGTCGATTTCTTCGGCCAGGGCGGCTGCTTCCCCAAGATCAAATGGCAGTACCGCACCGCCTATCTGGTCGAAGCAATCCCGAAATGGGTCCAGCACCCGCTGTCGAAGCGGCTCTATTACATCGACGCGGAGACCTTCGCGCCCGCCTATGGCCGACTCTACGACAACACGGGCAAGTTGTGGAAATTCGCGGTTGCCGCCTATTCCCATCCCGATCACCACCTCGAACAGAACCGCGGCACCCACGTCCCGGTGTTCGATGCCGTCACGATGATCGATCTGCAGGCGCGGCATTGCACGACGCTGCAGGCGCGCACGGAAATCAACACGGTCGAAAACCGACCGTCCGATTTTGCCGTGCAGGCACTGCGCACCAAAGGCCGGTAGGCGACCGCGGGGTCCCGTGACGACGCTCGCAGCCACGCTGTGTTTCATTCTGTTTGTGCTGTGGCTGGTCGAAAAACATCGTCGTCATACGGGCCCGGTCGCGGCCGGGCTTCAAAGCGAAACAACATTCACCCACGCGCAGGAATTCGAGCTCTACCATAATGCGCTGTCCCTGTGTTCGATGAAGACACGGATATGCCTGGCCGAACTCGGTATTCCCTACAAGAGTCATTCCATCGACCTGATAGAAACGGGCGGTTATGAGAATATCCGCCCGGCCTTCCTGAAAGTGAACCCGGCGGGGACCGTTCCCGTGTTGCTCCACCGAGGTCATCCGATCTACGAATCCCACGAACAGATACGGTACGCTGCTCGGCATTGCCCGGCGGGTCGCCCTAGTCTGATTCCCGACGAACCGGGGCTTCGTCAGGAAATGGAAACGTGGATCGATCGCTCGTCGCTCAGCAACGACCCGCTGAACCACGGGGACATCAGCGCCGGGAACGCGATTCCCGGTCAGACCTTACCGCTGTTTGCCACGATGATCGAAAAGATCCCGTGGTGGAAAATCGTGGAGGGCCTGTTGTTTCACTTTGACAAACGCCGTCCCCTGCTCTTTATCGTGCTGAAGGTCCAGGGCCTCAATGCGCTCCGGAACGTCCGGCCGCTCGCGCAACTGTTCGCAAAATCAAGCCGGCAACTGCACGCACACATGGACGCAGTCGAAGCCAAGCTTCGGGAGTCCGGAGGACCGTGGATACTGGGCACTACGTTCAGCCTGGCCGATATTTCCTGGCTGGTGATCTTCGAACGACTCGTTCAGGCAGACGTACTGCACGTGTTCGCGGCTCTGGCCCAACGGCCCGCGTGTGCCGCGTACTGGGAGAACATCAAGAACAGACCGTCTTACCGGGAAGCGATACGCGATCACGAACATCCAGTGGTCGTCTACGGAACCCAACGGATCCGTGAGGCGAAAGCTGCCAACAGCGAGATGCGGCAGTTGCTCGAATCCGCCTGAGAACGATGGGGTCGTGATTCCCTTTTCAGAGCAGTACTTCTAACGCCTTGCCCAAGGGTTCTACGATGGCCGGCCGGTACGGGTTGCGGAGCGAAAAGAGCACCGTATTGACGCCCGCCTCACCGAGAGCCGCAGCGGCGTCGGCGCTTTCGTTTGGATCCGCGTCCGCGGCGAGCGCTATTTGTACCGAACATTCAATGTCCGCAATATTACGGCCCACGTCGTCGCAGTGAGCTTGTAAAATACCGTATTTGTGCCGAAATTCATCGGGTGATGCAAACGCCAGATTCCAGTGCGCCGCATACAATGCGGCGATCCGCAAAGTGCGTTTTTCACCACCCCCGCCAATCACGATCGGCGGGCCGCCCGGTTGTGGGCCTTTGGGTTCGCAGCGCGCTTGAGTGAGCTGATAATACTCTCCACTAAATGTCGTGTGCTCCTCACACAGCAATGAGCGTACGACCTGCACGCCTTCCTCAAAACGGTCCATGCGTTGCTTGAGCGGAAGCAAATCAATGCCATAAGCTTCGCATTCCCCTTCGTGCCAAGCCGCGCCGAGTCCCAAATCCAATCTACCCTCGGAAACGATATCCAGAGAAGCCGCCATGTTTGCCGTTAGCGCCGGGTGGCGGTAAGGCATGCCGTGAACCATGCAGCCGACCCTTACCCGTGCGGTATTGACCGCCAGCGCGGTCAGCGTCACCCAAGCTTCCATACAGGGCCCGTTCGGGTCTCCAACCAGAGGATAGAAATGATCGAAATTCCAACAACTCGTGAATACTTCTACCTCGTCGGTAGCTCGCCAAACCCCGAGCATGTCTTGCCAGCTACAGTGTTGCGGTGGAGTCTTGATGCCAAATTTCATCGTTCACCTCGGCAACTCAAATGTGGGAGGGACTGTCCTTCCACCTTACCATAGAAGAAACAAACCGCGACGTGGTGGCTACCCGATACTTTCGATCGCTGCGAGGTTGGAGATTGCCCATAATGCTTCTTCCGACAGGTCTCCCGACGTTGTTACCCAAACCCGTAGACGCACGGGTATTCTCGGAACGCATTTTCTACGCTGTTTCTGTAACGTCTGAACGGAAACTTTCGGGACACCCATGTAACTCGCGCTTGGAATACTGGCAGTTTTAGGTGTCGCGGGAGGATTCCCAATTTCTCGCGAGCCATTAAGTTTCGAAGCAATTGCATGGGAATTTTCACCGGGGTTATTGTGGCAGGCACGGGTAGCAGCCGTCGCGTATCCGAATCGTCTGTTCCAGCGCTGGGGCACGCTATCTGTTCGGCGTACTCTGCGAGGTGACCTTGGAGCGCGACGGGGCGATACTCGGTTATGACGATTACCGTGCACTAATCAACTCCGGGAGGGAGACGGCATGACACCCACAGAAACGCAAGCCTTCTTGAAGGACAACGACGTCAAATTCATCCTGGCACAATTCGTCGACATTCATGGCGTGGCGAAAACGAAGTCCGTACCGGCCGAACATCTCGATATGATCCTGACCGACGGCGCCGGTTTTGCCGGCTTCGCCGCCTGGGGGCTCGGTCAGGGGCCACACGACCACGACTTCATGGCGGTCGGGGATCTGGATACCCTTAGCCTGGTGCCGTGGCAGCCGGGATATGCGCGTATCGTCTGCGACGGCACGGTCGACGGCGAGCCCTGGCCGTACGACACCCGCGACGTCATGAAACGCCAGTTGGCGCGCGCCGCGGAGCGTGGCTGGACCGTCAACACCGGTATCGAACCCGAGTTCATGCTCCTCGAACGTCACGAGGACGGCAGCGTCACGCCGGCCGATGCCTCCGATACCCTGGACAAGCCGTGCTACGACTACAAGGGCCTGTCGCGAAGCCGTACGATGATCGAAGAACTCGTGGACTGTCTGCAGACGGTCGGCTTCGACGTCTATCAGATCGACCATGAAGACGGCAACGGTCAGTTCGAAATGAATTACACCTACACCGACGCCCTGACGTCGGCGGACCGCTACGTCTTCTTCCGCATGGCGGCGGGCGAGATCGCCAACGACCTCGGCTTGCTGTGTTCGTTCATGCCCAAACCGTTCAGCAACCGCACCGGCAGCGGCATGCACATGCACGTCTCGATTGCCGAACAGGGCAACGACAACGTGTTCCACGACGACAGCGATCAGAACGGACTCGGCCTGTCGAAACTCGGCTACCATTTCCTCGGCGGCATGCTCGCGCATGCCCGCGGGCTCGCGGCGCTGTGCGCGCCGTCCGTGAATTCCTACGGACGCCTGGTCGTAGGCCGGGCGCTATCCGGCGCGACCTGGGCGCCCGCGTTCATTTCCTACGGCGACAACAACCGCACGTCGATGGTCAGGGTTCCCTTTGGGCACCTCGAGCTGCGCCTCCCGGATTCGAGTTGTAATCCTTACCTGGCCGGCGCCGCGATGATCGCGGCCGGGCTAGACGGCATCGATCGTGAACTCGACCCGGGTCCGCCGCATAACGTGAACTTTTACGAAATGACTGCAAAGGAGTTGCGCAGGCACAAGATCAAGCTGTTGCCGCAGAACCTGGGTGAAGCGCTCGACGCGCTCGCGGCCGACAAGTTTTTCGCCGAAAGCCTGGGGCGAGAAATCATTGACGAGTTTCTCGAGGTGAAGCGCATGGAATGGGTCGAATACTCCAGGCACGTGACGGATTGGGAGATCGAACGTTATCTTGAATTCTACTGAGCGGGCCTGGTGTCTTCAGGCGCATGCGACACGCTGGCCTTGTCGCCCTTGCCCCGCTTGGCTGGCGTCACCCGCGCCCAACAGCAAAAAGCGCGTCTTGGTAACACCGGCGAAGCGAGGCAAAGTCAAAAAGCACGATTGATCGCCCTCATTTGATGGGTTCGTTTCCTACAGTAGACTATTCTTGGAAAGCGACCTGTTTATAATTGCAGATCCGGCCCCGATCATCATGCTGAATTCGGACCAATAACGTAATTGTACTGTCAGTCGATTGGCACGCGGAAAACGAAATGGATCTAGGCTTAACAGGTAAACGCGCATTGGTCTGTGCTTCCAGTCAGGGACTCGGTCTCGCCTGTGCGACCTCCCTTGCGCGCGAGGGGGTTGCGGTCGTTATCAATGGCCGCGATGCGGCGAAACTGGAAAAGGCCGCAGAAGGTATCCGGTCAGCTACCGCTGCCGACGTCGCATTCGTGGTGTCCGATCTGAACGAAGAGAAAGGCAGGGATGCTTTGCTGGCCGCTTGCCCCGATCCGGATATTCTCATCAACAACAACGGCGGGCCGCCGCCCGGCAAACTCGCAGATTGGGACCGCCAAGCGTGGTTGGGCGCCCTCGAAACCAACCTGATCGCACCCGCGATGTTCATCAGGGCGGTAATGCCCGGAATGCAGGAACGCGGTTTCGGCAGGATCGTGAACATCACGTCGGCGATGGTGAAAACACCAAGGGGACCGATGGGTTTGTCGGCCGCGGCAAGAACCGGCTTGACCGCGCTGTGTAAAGCGCTGAGCGCAGAGGCGGCCGCCCATAACGTCACTATCAACAACTTACTGCCGGAGCGTATCGATACCGAACGCCAGATCTATATGGGGCACAAGCTGGCGGAGATGAAAGGCATCACGTTCGAACAAGAGCGCGAATTTCAGAAACAGAGTATCGCCGCCAAGCGCCTCGGACTACCCCAGGAATTTGGCGATGCGTGCGCTTTCCTATGCGGTGCCAATGCTGGTTTCATCTCCGGACAAAACCTGCAACTCGACGGCGGCTCTTACCAAGGGCTCATTTGAGCCACGAGGCTTCGAAACCAATCGGCGTCCACTCTGTCGGACACGCCCGCTCCGGCCGACATGCCTTCCATGGCTTCACCCGGTATCAGGCGTGCGCCCTCTCCCAGCCGGCGGCGATCTCCGGCATGTCGGCGGGCTGGAGAAAAACCTCAGGCATTTCCTTCTCCCCCCAGGGCGACCACGCTTCGCCCAGGTCCCAGTCGTTCCTGACGACCCAAGCATCGTCGTTTTCGATGTAGTCCATGTCGGTGGAGAATTCACAGATGGTGCCGGTCGGGTCGAGCATGTACCGGAAGATGTTGGCTCCTATCGGGTGACGGCCCGGGCCCGCGATATGGGCCTCGTCACCGTGGGCGCGGACATAGACCGATGCGGCGCGCATCACGGCATCGAAATCATCGAACTCGAGCGCATAGTGGTTGAGATACGGCACGGGGCTCGGCGCAATGGCCACGTTATGGTGGTCCGGTGAGCAGCGCAGAAAGGCTATGGCGCCGTCATTGGCGGTGTCCGAAACCCGAAGACCCATTCCCTCGGTCAGGAATTGGGTCGTTTTGTGGGGATCCGGCGTACAGATCATCACGTGATACAGGCGCCGCGGTGGACGCGGTCTGTCCTCGAGCAGGGCGTCGGCACGGACATCGAGCCGCGGACGTTCGCCCGGCCCGTTGACCAATCGCCTGGGCTGCGGCGAGACGTCCGACGCCGGGGCCGCCGGCTCAACGACGATGGTCCACGCGTTGATGGGATCCACGGCCTCCAGCCGACCACCGCCCAGCTGATAGTCGACCCCCAAGCCGTCCAGCCGCCGAGCAGCCGCCGCCAGGTCGGCTTCTTCTTCGCAGCCCACCCGCATTCGCCGAAGCTGGCGATACGGGGCCTCGACGACTCGGATCTGATCGGGTTCCTCGCTCGGCCCCCAACGACCAGCACCGCCGTGAAAGCCGATCTCCTCGAAAAAACCGTCTAGAAGTGCCGGATTGGGCACGCCAATTTCGATGTCGAGCAGTTTGTGCAGAGCCATTGGGATCTCCTCGTAGGAAACGCGGTAGCAATTTAGTCACATATACAAATATGCGTTCCGAAAGATGCTCCACTTTCATCGTTACTTCAACTGCCGTCACCCCGGACTTGCGACCTCCATGGATGGAGGAAGTGCGCCGGGACCGCAGGAACGGTCCTAGCTCCGGTCCAGTCAAACAATGTCCCGCCTCCGGCGGGCTTTTCCTACTGGATACCGGGTCCGTCACCCCGGACTTGATCCGGGGCCGGTATGACGGCGGTGATATACAGCAATCGGCCTTTAACCGGAAACTGATCGATGTTTTGGAACGCGTATTTCGTTAATATCTAATTCTCCGAAGATCGAGCGCGCATTTCTCAACGACCAAGCTTACCGATCTCGGCCTGAACCCGCCAGCGGGGTATCAACTATTCCGCCGAACCGCCCGTCAGCCTTATCTCTCCCAGGTAAATACTATCCCCCAACGTCGCTTCGAGCGTTGCCTGACCATATTTTGGATGGCTTACATCGATGCGGTAAACGCCGCTGTCTGGCGCGAGCTCGTCAACTTTGAACTCCCCAAACACGTCCGATTTCGTTGATTGCAGCAGCTTTTCTCCCTGGAACAGGGTCACGTCCGCTCCTTGCATGCATTCTTCAACGCCGTCGACTGCGGCCACGACGCTACCGCCAACAAAACACTTGTCGTAGCGGTAGAGATTGCGATAGTAGATCCGCGGCTTGGCATTGAGTTCCGGCTGCAACACATCCAGACCCTCGGCCTGGGCGCGTCTTTCCATTTCGGCATCAGGCACCCTGACGACCTCGAACACATCGGTCGGGCAGGACTGCGCACAGCGCGGTTGCTTCCACCCCTGATCGAGGAGATGAGCATCAAAATACCAGGTTTGCGGTAACTCGCTCTCTTCGTTCCAGATAATCGCATCGTAGGGACAAGCTTGCACAATGTCCTTGCGCCCTTTCGCCTTCTCCGGGTCGATAATCACAATGCCATCGTCTCGCTTGCGGATGGCGTCGCCGACCGCTTTCATACAGGGGGCGTTGTCACAATGGTTGCACATCGTAACCAGATAGGCGGTATCCACGACCGGAGCCTCGCCGCGCACCTTGCGCGAAATGGCGATCAACTCGGCACCTTCTTGCGGTGCGGCCGCGCTGTAACCGGGAAAGTCATTCCCTACGTGCTCGTCTTTGGCCGCCAGCACGCAGTTATTGCAATTCTCGCAACGTTCGACGTTGATGATTAGATTCCACTTATCCATGAGCTGATCCTTTATCTCTTCGCTTATGCAACCCGCGCGCGATTCAAGGCATCCCTGTCTTCGAACTTTTCGATTTGTACCAGGGTGGAATTCGGGCTCATGGAATGGGTGCCCTCGGTCTGGGATCGCGATGGAGTCAATATATTCAGGCAGCCTCCGATCTCGAGTTGCTCGTCGTTTACCATCAGCGGTTGGTAGGTGGCGCTGGCTTCATAACTTTTCACCACCCCGGGAACCAGCAGGGGTGAGACGTCCGCCACACAGATCACCGCGCCTCGATCGTTGTAGATCTTCACCAGATCGTCCTGGCCGATACCACGCATTTTCGCGTCCTGCGGGCTGATACGCAGGATCCAGTAGCGGTGCCCGTCCAGCAGAAAGCGGTGATCTTTGATCTGATCGGTAAAACCTTTGTTGTCCGCATACGTATGAAAGCTGTAACGGCTATGGGTGGCGATCATCTGCAACGGGTACTTGTCGACCAACTCCACCGTCCGCGGCCCTTCCCAGGCCGGAATATAGCGGTTCACGGCCGGGCGATCCGGGTTTTCGGCTTCATTACGTTTTAGAATCGTGGGTACGAATTCAATCTTGCCGCTCGGCGTTTGCACGCCGTAACCGAATTCGTCGGCAAACTGCGAGGGCAGAGGATGAGGCTCCGGCACATCCTTCTTACGGCCTTCGGCGAACCATCTCATACTCACGGGGGCACGCAACGCCTCTTCTTCGGCCGGCACGACAAAATAGCCCTTCTTAAGAAATTGCTTCCACGAGATATGTTGCGGCAGATCGGAGGAGTCGAAAACTCGCTTACACCAATCGAGTTCGCTACAGCCCTCGGTGAAGACGGTCGCCAACCCCAAACGTTCCAGAATTTCCTGAAAGATCCGATAGTCGGATTTTGATTCGCCCAGCGGTTCGATGCATTTGTGCTGTATCGCGATCACCCGGTGGTTGAGCAGGTCAAAGGTGTGGTGGCCATACCCGCCGGCGTTGCAGGATTCACCGATATCCCAACGTTCCAAATTCGTACACGCTGGCAGAATGATGTCGGCAAACAGGGCTTCTCCCTCCATGAAGATCGACTGATTGACCAGACACTCGATGCTCTCGTGACGATAAGCCTCGGCCAAACGGCCCGATTGGGTGGTAACACCGAAGGAAGAACCACCGTAACGATAGATCATGCGTACCGGGGAAAAACCGGGCATCGGATAATCGAACGGCGCAAACTGCGCTTCCTGCGAAGTGCAATCCCACAGATAGCCTCGGGTTTTGCCCTCGATGATCGCCTCGGGGATCTTTTGCCTGGGGATCAACTGCTTCACCGGGTTCATGCTGATCACATGAGGCATCCGCAGGTAGTTGTTGATGGGATTGGCGTTATTGTTCATGTCGCCGGAAATGCCGCCTTCGGCATATCCGGGGAAATAGAATTCAAGGTCCACCGGGGAGCCGGTCGACAGGTGCCCCATGTTAACGCCCGGTTTACCCCAGCCCTGCATCGCCATCATCATGACCATGCACCGGGCCCACTGGCCGCCCGTCGCACCGCGGCAAGCTCCGCCAAACCCGGTTCCGGTCGTCCCGCATCCCAGGTACGTTTTCCTGGCCGCCCAGGAACGAGCCAAGGCGCGGACGTCGCGGGCGCGAACACCGGTTTCCGGCTCCTGCCATTCGGGCGACTTGGGGGTGCCGTCTTCGAGACCCAACAAGTAGGCGCGCCACTCCTCGAACCCGGTGGTGCGGGCAGCCACATACTCCTCGTCATACAGCGATTCGGTCACCCAGACATACATGATCGCGATGGCCAGCGCCGGGTCGGTGGTCGGCTTGATCGGAATCCATTTGCCGCCGAGAAGTTGCGCCGTCGGATTATAGTGCGGGTCGATGTGTACGAATTCGATCCCCCGTTCCTTCGCCCACAACCGTTTTTGCGTACCTTCATAACCGCCATAAATCGAGTTGGTCGTCTCCGGATCCGCCGACCAAAAAATAATCTGCTCGGCTTCTTTCAAGCAGTCCTCGGTGGTTCCGTAGCCGGGTACGGCGCCGGCCCGTAAAGCGTGACCGACGTGATGCTGCGCCCCCCAAAACCACCCCTCCCAGCTGTCGGGATTCATCACCATTCGGGTAAAGCCGATCTGGTTGCCGAAGCGCAGCAGAGAGCTTAAGTAATAACCGATGTTGCCCCACTGGTGGTGCGAGGAGGCGGAGATGAAGATGGAACCAGGGCCATGTTCTTTCTTCTGCCGTTTGATTTCCTTGGCGACAATATCCAAGGCCTCTTCCCAGCTGATGCGCTCATAACCGGAAACGCCCCGGTTCTGCGGATTGCGCTCTCCGTCCGGATCGAAATCGACACGTTTCATCGGATACAGCGCACGGTTTTCCGAATACACCAGGCCTTTCGTCGACAGGGCGTGGGGAGCGACCGTGGCTTGCCTGCGCGGCGTAAAGGAGCCTCCCCTGGCATCGACTTTCCAACTGGACGCATCCGCATCGGTAAAATCGATCGGCGTCAGACGTAATATTCTGCCGTCGCGGACATAGACGTGCAGCGGGCCGCCATTGGTGATCGTGGTATAGCGCGTGCTGCCGTCGCCCATTTCTTCACCATAGGAAAAGCCCTCCACCGTCGCCCTCTGGATGAGCTGTAATACCCAATTCGACAGCCGGTCCGGACCATCCAGCGTCATCAGGAAGTTTTTCGCGGCATGAACCTTGAATGCCATATCCGCATCCGGCCGTAAGACATTCAGGGCCGTATCCAGATTCTTGAAAATGATCGCAACGTCCGGACTGGGGTGGATGCCCGATGCAGATTGAACCTTGCCCGCAGAAAAAGTGAAGTGGCGTCCAATCTTGTTGTCCTTAGTTCTAATCTGTAACACACAATCGTGCTTGCTCGCCTCCCGGCGAAACGAAGCGCTCTTCCGGCCAGCCCTGTTGATGATCGGCGCCAGTGCGAACAAAATGGTGCGCAAGATCGTAGCTTTCATTGCCGGTGCCTTTTTCTTCGGTGAATTGCTTCAGAAACAACGGGAACAGGTAGCACGCTACCATCTTAACGGCGGCGCCTGTCCCTGACAAAAAAAGGGCGCCGGAGGCGCCCTTTTTCAACCGCAGTAGTGCCCGCTTTACTTGCCGGCCTTCCGCAGATATTGCACGGTAAAACGGCCCTGCGCGTTTTCGTCCTTGATCAACAGACCCTTGAACTGACCGGTCGTGCAGTGCTGCGCCTGCACATCGATGACCATGAAACAGTCGTCGATAGCAACACCGGAGCCCTTATTCAGCGGATGATGTTCGTCCGGATAGGCCTGACAGATCGTGAACGTCTTCCAGAAATCGCCTTTGCGATCGTAGAGCGCGCTCTGCGGCAAGGTGAAGGTCTGCGCGTCCATGTTCATAATGCGCTTGGACAATGGGTGGTTCTTGTCTTTTGGGCTCGCCTCGACGCGATAGACCTTGCGCAACTCCCACGTCGTATCGGCGAAACAATCGCCCTGCCCCCCGTATTCGACGTACTGATAACCATCGGCTTCCTTATGGTCCTCGGTTAACCGCAAAGAATTGTGACGATGGAACGGCAGCAGGACGTTCGTGGTGTCGATGTACTTCCAATCGTAGTCCGATACGCGGTTGTTATAGCCCTCGAAGTCCTCGATCATGATGTCCGTACCGAGGAAAGAATCGGTCGTCTGGCCCGTTGCCAGGCGGCGTACGCGCCGCTGGAACCCGAGGTACAACCACGCGTCATCACGCCTGGTGTCAACCTTGTAGCGGTGGATCAATACTTGCGTGTCCTTGAGGTCAAAAGGTTCGTAAACCTTCAGATAGATCGAGCGAAAGAGTTGGGCCGTGTTATCCGGAAGCTCCGGTACCGGCGCCGTGTTGACACGGTGCTTCCAGTTGAGGAAGTGGAAACACCACCTGATGGTGCGCTCAAGCTTCCCTGTCCTCAGGCTCTTGTACTTCCAGAAGAACGGACAGATGTCGGCGTTGTCCCCCCAGTTATAGCCATACTGATAATTCCAGGCGAGTTTGACCCCGGCATTCGGGTCGTTAGGGTCCGGCTCTTCAGGGAACGCCCGGCCGGCGACGAAGTTCTCGACAATACCCTGCGCATTCAACACCGATGGGTTGGCGACGGCGTCGCGGGTTGCCTGGATGTAGTTCGGGTGGAGTTCGAGCGAACCGGTCGGCGCGGTCTGCATCTCGAAGCGGTCGTTCTTCAGATGGTCGTACATACCCGGATCGAGGATATCCTTGAACTGATCCGCGTTGCCCTGGTTGATCACCATCCCTGGTTCGTAGCCCGGAAATTCCGGCGTCCAAGACTTGTAAGGATAGAACGAATTGTCCACGTCGGCGTCGGTAAACGCTGCCGCACCTCCGGAGAGCGTCACCGCGACGGCGACGGCGGCGAGGCGCAAGACATTTGGGTACATCATATACATTTCCTCTCTCGATTCACGAGTGTCGCGGTTCAGCTACCGAGACGGTCGTTGTTTTCATTTCGTCCTCGTCCAGCGGTCCCGCGGTTTGATCCTGTCGTCGTTCTGGGCGTCACTCCCGGTTTAGAAGCGAAACCGGATCAGCAGCTGCAATTCGTCTTCGTGCGACGCCATGCCGATCGGGCCGGAGCGGAAACGCCCCAGCGGTTCGAAGCCCAGGCGATTGCCCAGACTGGCGAATTCACCCCCACCGGGGAAGCACTCGGCTTCGGGGGGGCCGACGGGCGGAACCGTGCAGGCGTTGCTAGCGGTGAACGGGGGCAGACCGTTACTCGTACGGTTGTCGTCGGCGTTGTGGCGCGAGCGACCGAACTTGATGTTGGCGCCGAAAGTCAGACGCCAGTTGTCGTTGATCAACCAATCGACTGCCGGGCCGACAACCCCGGCCTTCGCACGAACGTCATAGGCGGTGATCAAGCGCGGCTGGACCCGGTCGTTGGCATAGAAACCCTGGATCAGAAAGGTGCCGATGAAATTGTGGTCCCAGTCCTGGAAGCCGATCATGCCGCCGGTCGGATTAACCACGCTGGCCGCCGGCGCCGTCTGGATTTGCGCCACACCCGCGGCAATGCGCGAGGCGTTCGCGGGATTCATGAAACGCTCGTGATCCAGCAGATGCTGGCCGAAAATCTGCGCCGACAGCAGGAAGGTCCGGTTTGGGTTCAGGAAGCGAATATAGGTCGGTCGATCCCAACCGACGACCCAGCGCAGCACGTCCGACTCGGAGAAGAGCCGAGACTGCGACGTGTCGGCAAACTCCTCGCCTTCGGTCCAGGCAAATTCCACCCGGAACGCCGACTTGATGTAATCGATGTAGAAGTCGGCCGAGGTGCCCACCAGCAGCACGCGCGGAAAATGGATGTCGAACGCCGGAGCACCGGGACGCACGCGCTCGGCCCCGAAGGTGTCGGTCGGATCGAAAGGGTTCGCAGCACCGGGGCCGACGAACGGATTCTGCGAGGGAATGCCGCCGCGCAAGGACGGCAACTGGGAATGATAATAGGCCGCGTTGAACGAGAAGCCGACGCTCTTGAACACCCCTTCCATACGCACGCCGAACTGGTCGTGTCCGTCCGGCAAGTGAATGTTGCGGATGCCGATGACGTGCGCCGGAAAATCGGTAGCGAGATTGCCGACCGGCGACAAGCCGGTGGCGAAATTCGACACGGTACAGCCACTATCCCAGCAGTTCTTGAGCGAGCGGAACAGGTCGCCCGCCAACAAGATGTTATACGGCTGGCCGCCCTGTCCGAGCACGTGGGGTTGAAACTCCTCGAAATTCCACAGGAACTGGAAGTTCAGGTCGTCGAAAATCTGGGTCCCGCCGAGACGCCATTCGACGTTGAAGATCCCGAGCGGGATCCGGCTATCCTCGAATTCCTCGTAGATGTTCTGAATCGAAAAATCGATCGGGTTGACCTGGTCGAGAACCCGGAACAAATCGGTCCGGCCCCACACGACCTGTTGGCGGCCGATGCGAAAGTTGATTTCGTCGCCGTTGGCTAGCGGCAGGGTCGCGTCGAGATACAACTCCCGCAGCCAGCGGTGCTTGTCGGTGAATTCGGGATGGCTCAGGTCGCTCTCTTCGGCGTCCATGTAATCCTTGATGCAACCGCGCGGATCAATATTACAGGGCCGCACCGGCGTGAACAGATCCAGGCCGCCGCCGAACTCACCGTTGTTGTTGGCGTTGCCGAGTTCGCTACTGACCTTCTTCATGCCCGAGTTCGGGTTGACGCCGAGGTCGATAGTGAAGTTGCCGCCTCCCGGCAGCGGGAGTCCGGCAGCCGAGTTGACCGGTGACGCGCCCCATTCGGTCTGCAGACCGAGTTCCGTCCCGACCGGAATTCCCGAACTGCTGCCGTAGACCATACCGCCCGATTCCTCACCGAACTCGTCGTTGTTCCATTCGTAGACACCGTCGTGGGTCATACGGATGATGCCGTTGAGCGACACGCCGCGGAACATGCCGACGGAGCCGAAATCCTTGGTCGCCTCGAGCTGGCCGCGGATGCGATTCTTGACCGAGCCGTAGCCTTCGCGATTATGCTGGGTATAGTCGAGGAAACCATGGGCAACGACCGTACCGTCTCTAGAGTTCCAGGCCGTGGCGTTCGATATCCCGACGAGACCCAGGATAACAGCGGCGGTGAAGGTCGCCCCGCATTGAACCATTCCACGACGAATGCGTTGTCCAGCCATACTTTCCCCCTTCTTACTCCCCAACGTGTAGTCCGATACGCGGCAAACCGAAAATCAGCCAGCCGGTTCGTCGTATTGCAAACAAAACACTTTGTCCGTCAACAATTTCACAACACAAACCGTCGCAGCTTAGCGACAGATGCGGTTACTATAACCACATTTGCACAGGATTCAAATAATTTGTTTGCTTATTTCAATCAAATAATTGAATCAAATTGTTCGAGCATGTCCATCTGTTGCGTCTAACCAACAATTTCATCGATGGTCGAACCCTCGCCCAACGCCCAGCGTTCCGTCGCCGCCTGCATGATGAACTTCGGCTTGAACACGTCGACCCAGGCCGGCACCAGGAACATCGCGGCTCCCGCATTCAGGACCAGCATAATGAACAACAATTGGGCGGCGTCGGCCTGGAAGCGCAATTCCGAGACGAACACCCACAAGATAATGCCGCCGATCAGCGTCGTGGCGGTGATCGCGATGGCGACCCCGGTGGTGCTGACCGCGGTAGTGATCGCATGCTGCAGACTGTCGGCAACGTGCAACTCTTCTTTGATGCGGTCCATCATGTAGATGGCGTAATCGACGCCGAGACCGATCCCGACCGCGATCATCGGCACGGTATTGACGTTCAGGCCGAGACCCATGATGCCCATGCACGCATAGGACAGCGTGGTAGCGAATGCCATCGCCCCGAGGATCAAGATCCCGGCGTGCAGCGATGAGTAGAACCACAGCGTGAACAACAGGATCAGTATCATCACCGCGGGCACCACGATCACGTTGGTTTCATAGGCTTCTTCGTCGATCGCCGCGGTTACGCCGACGGGGCCGCCGGCGAGTTCGATATCGAAGCCGTCGATCTGGCTGGCGACGCGATCGCGCCATTCCTTCACCATGTGCATGGCGCGGCGGATCGTTTTACCGGTGTGGTCCTTGTAATAGAACACCATGTTCGCGACCCGGTCGTCGGTATCCTGGTACTCGATCAGGGCGCCCGGGATCGGCGCGGACATCATATAGGCGAACATCAACCCGCCGATCTCGTTATTGAATTGCGGGATCACCGCCCACCGGGGATCATCGTTTCGCGTCATCCGGTTCACGGTCGTGATGAGATCCGGTACGCCCTTGGTCCCACCGAGGGTTTCGTCGTACATCATGTAATTTTGGAAATCGTTGAGCGCGCGGAGCACCTCGGGGCGCTTCAGGCCGGCTTTCTCGCTGGTATGCGCAATGATGAACAATTCCTCGGATCCGGGAAATCGCTGGTTAATGGCCTTCGATGAAATGTTGAAATCGTGATCATGAAAAAGTAACGGAGAACCAGGCTCCGGCTCTCCAATCTGCACCCAGGAACTAAAATACGATGCGATGATCGCAATGACGAGGCTCGTCCACAGTACCCCCTTGGCACGGGCCGGCGTCGCGGTTACCAGCGCCAGCTTGGGAAAGATCCTACGGATGATCGTGTGCTTCAGTGCGACGTTCTTCGGCTGCGGTAACAACGACAGCAGCATCGGCACGCTGACAAGTACCGTGACGACCATGCACAGCGCCCAGAACGAAGCGTAGACCGCCATCTTGTCGTTGATCGGGACCGAGCCGAGGCCGATCAGGGCGAGGGCACAGGCGTCCGCCACGATCGCGAGCGCGCCGGGACGGAACAGCGAGTTAAAAGTATTGCGCGCCGCTTCCTCCTTGTCGCCCGTGCGCGAGAGTTCGAGAAAGTAGCGTTCGACCTTCTGGATGCCGTGCGACATCGATCGCGCGGAGATCAAAAACGGCACTACCAGCATCAGCGGATCGAGGTTGTAGCCGAACAAACCCATGAAGCCGACGCCCCAAATGCTCGTCAGGATCATCCCGATCAACGGCAGCAGCACGCCGTAAAAGCGACGCGAGTAAACGACCAGGATCGCGAGTACGATGAAAATCGTGTAGAGAAAGATCTGCAGGATCTGCGGCGAGTAGGAGTCGACCCAGCCGGCGAGCACCGGATGCCCGGTCGCGTAAATTCTGACGCCGGGTACCGATTCCGCATCGCGCAGCACCTGCAGTTCTTCGAATACCTTACCGTAGTCGAGCTGCCCTTCGTTCAACGTTCCCTTGATCAACGCCGACTTCAGATCCGGCGACACCAGCAACCCGAACACCCGGGTACTCGACACCACATCGCGCTTTATCTTCTCCAGTTGCTCCTCGGTGTATGGGTCATGGACCGGGTTGTAGTACGGCGTCGATTTAATCGTCCCTTCCGGGGTCAACCAGATCTTGCGGGTATTGCGATGCGTCAGGCTGGTAACGAGGTGGTGATTGATGTTGCTGACTTCGTCGAGCTTCTGCGTCAAGCGGTGGATCCGATCCAGGGTCTCGTTGGTGAAAATCGTCCCCTCCTGCACCTCGAGCGCAAGGACGATGATGTTGGCGCCGCCGAAGGTATCGCGAATGCTGTTGTGCAGTTTGATGTAGGGATGTTCTTGGGGCAGCAGATCGGCGAAGTCCGAGAGCATCCGTACGGCCGGGATCTGGAACGCAAAAAATACCGTAATGAGCAGAATAATGGCCAAAACCATCTTGCGGCTGTTGAACAACAGGTTGCCGAATTTGGGAAAGAGTTGACTGGTATCCATGCGCGCCGCCTTCAAGCTCCGCCGATTTCGACGATATGGAGCGCACCGCCTACGCCGCCGATGAGTAAGCGATTACCGTCCAACGCCCGGGCCAGGCGGAGATACAACCTGACCGGTTTACCGTGGTCGAAGCGGCGCCAAACAGCACCGTCGTAGCGCAAGACCGTACCTTCCCCGCCAACGGCGAACAGGCTTTCGCCGACGGCTTCGATGCCGTAGAGCGGCACTACGGTCTCGGTCTCCTGTTCGGTCCAGGACTGCCCGCCGTCGCTGGTGTGCAGCACCACCCCGCCGAGGCCCGCGATCCATCCCGTCTGCGGATCCCGGAAGTAAGTTGCCTGGGGATAAAACTCGTCTACCAGCGGGGGGAGCGTCTCCCAGGTTTCACCCCCATCGATGGTCGTCATCACGGTACCGAATTCACCGGTGATCACGGCGGTGGCCGCGTCGAAAAACTGGACCGTGGTCAGTATGACGTCCTCGTCAGTCGTCGACTCGACCCAGGATCCGCCGCCATCGGCGCTGGACCAGCGGTTCGTGTACGCACCGACCACCCAGATCTTGTTGTCGGGTGCGCAGGTCAGCGCCTGCGGGCTTTCCTCTGTAGGGGTGGGCCGGGCGTCCCAGGTCTCACCACCGTCGGCCGAGACGAACACGATCGGCGCGAACGCCAGGACGACGAAATTACCGTTGGGGCACGCCGCGACGTCGATGAGGGCCGGCCAATCGGGCAACTCGAACCGACTCCATGAGGCTCCGCTATCCGAGGAATGGACGATCAGGCCCTGATTGCCCACCACGACCACATTGGCGCCATGGCGCGCCGCCGCCTGATAGCGATCGGTCCGGTGAATGGGTTGCTGCTGTGCCTTTTCCACGCCTTCCATGGTCAGTGGCGCCTCGCACCCGGCGATCCCCGACACACCGAGAATTATTGCTCCGAACGCGGCAACCCGGCGGCACACTGCCAACAATTTGCTCAAGTCCTACCCCCCAACGATTCATTTTCGGGCCGCGTCGCAAACAGCGCTGAACGACACCCGTCTCGCAACCAACGCGACACCGTAACCACACGACCACCGAACATCAAGCTACACGCATAGTCTCGCGCGGGAAACGAATGACAGAGGTCAACCGCCCCGGCGCATCATACCTCCATCAGATGAACCGCATCGACACCGCGCCCAAATGCTGGTAACGCGCGGCAATGTGATCCCCGCGCTCGATACTCACCGCCGCGGTGACGCCCCCGGTCATGATGAAGGTGCCGGCCGGGATCGCTTCGCCTTTGCGCGCGAGCAGGTTTGCGAGCATCACAACCGATTCGGCCGGATGTCCGAGCACCGCCGCGCCCGCCGCCAAGTCCACGATCTCGCCGTTCTTTTCGAGCACAATGCCCGTCGTTCTGAGGTCGACGTCGCCGATGCGCCGCGCGTTGCCGCCGCTGACGAAGGCCGCGGCCGAAGTGTTATCGGCGACGACGCTGCGCAAGTCGAATTGGAAGTTCTCGTAGCGTGAATCGAGGATCTCGACGGCCGGGAGCACGAAATCGGTTGCCTGCAGCACGCTGCCGACATGACAGGGCCCCCGTATCTCCGCCTTGGTAACCAAAGCGATCTCGGCCTCTACGCGGGGTGCGATGAAGCGATCGAACTCGATCTCGCCACGGTCGGGGCACACGCCGTAGTCGCACAGGAACCCGAACACGGGCTCGGTGACGTTCATCTGCCGCATTTTCGCCTGGGATGTCAACCCGGCTTTCAGGCCGGCTATCCTTACGCCCCGCGCTACCTTGCGGCGCCGGATCTCCTCCTGGATCGCGTAGGCGTCTTCCCAATCCAGTGCCGGAAACTCATCAGTGATCTTGGTGATCGGGGCACGGTCGCGTTCGGCATTTTCGAGCCGCTCGGCCAGTGCGCCTACGGTTTTCTGATCCAAGGTCATTGCCGTCGCTCCTCTCGGTCGTCGCGGTTGCGCGCGAGGTTGAGCGCTACGTCCTCGATCATGTCTTCCTGACCACCAATCGTCTTGCGCCGTCCGAGTTCGACCAGGATCTCGCCCGACGCTACGCCATACTTCTCGCCCGCGCGCTTAGCGTGGAGCAGAAAGGAAGAGTAAACGCCAGCGTAACCCATGATGAGCGAGTCGCGATCGACGCGGACGAGTTGGTCCATCAACGGCACGACGATGTCTTCGGCGACGTTCATTAACTGGAATACGTCGATACCGGTATGCGCCCCCATGCGGTCGAGCACGGCATTGAAAGCCTCCAGCGGGGTGTTGCCCGCGCCCGCGCCGAGTCCGGCCGCGGATCCGTCGATACGGTTGGCGCCGGCTTCGACCGCCGCGAGCGAATTCGCGACGCCCATGGCCATGTTGTGGTGGCCATGAAATCCCAATTCGGTTTCGGGCTCCAGCGCCTCGCGCAGCAGCGATAACCGCGCAGTAACGTCGTCGGGCAACATGTAACCGGCAGAATCCGTGCAGTAGATGCAGTTCGCGCCATAGCTTTCCATGAGCCGGGCCTGAACCAGTAATTCTTCGGGCCCCACCATGTGCGCCATCATCAGAAACCCGACCGTATCGAATCCGAGCTTTCGCGCCGTCCCGATATGCTGCTCGGAAACGTCCGCCTCGGTGCAATGCGTTGCCACGCGCACCGTATGTACACCGCAGTCCTTGACCATGTGCAAGTGGTCGACTGTGCCGATCCCGGGCAGCAGCAGCGCCGAGATTTTGGCCTGTTTCATCTCCGGGATCACGGCGCGGAGGTACACTTCGTCGCTGGCGGCCGGAAAACCGTAGTTCACCGAAGCTCCGCCCAAACCGTCACCGTGGGTCACTTCGATCAACGGTACGCCGGCAGTGTCGAGCGCACACGCCACCGTCACCATTTGCTCGGGCGTGATCTGATGCGCCTTGGCGTGCATCCCGTCGCGCAGACACATGTCGTGCAGGGTGACGGTCTTTCCCGTGAGATCCATTGGCTCCACCTTATGCGCCACAAAAACGTTCCGAAATGTCGATCATTTTCGTCATGCCGGACCTGCGACCGCGAGGACGGCACGAGTGTTCTGGGGCCGCAGGAGCGGCCCTGGTGACTTCCACGGACATAGGGAATGCGACAAGAATGCAGGAGCAACCGCGGCCTCCGCTATCCGGTAGAAAAAGCCCGCCACAGGCGGACATTGTTTGACTGGACCCCGGATCAAGTCCGGGGTGACGGCAGTCGTACCTACGAACAACGTGAGCCGCATTTCGGATCAACTATCTGGCGGCAGCCAAAACCAAGCTACCGTCGAGGATTTCCTCGGCGAACATCTCGGCCGTACGCAATGCAGCGGCGGTCATGATGTCGAGATTGCCCGCATATTTCGGTAGGTAATCGCCGAGTCCTTCGACCTCCAGGTAGGTCGACACCCGCTTGCCGTCGAACACCGGTCCGTTCTTCAAGCGGTAACCCGGGACGTACTGCTGCACGTCGGCGATCATGGCGCGGATCGATTGCGTGATCGCGGCCTCCTCAGGCGTGTCCTCGGTGAGGCAATGCACGGTGTCGCGCATGATCAGCGGCGGCTCCGCCGGATTGAGAATGATAATGGTCTTACCGCGCGCCGCGCCACCGACCACCTCAACCGCGCCGGCTGTGGTACGGGTGAATTCGTCGATGTTCTTGCGCGTACCGGGACCCGCCGACTTGCTCGCGACCGTCGCGACGATTTCGCCATAGGCGACAGGCTGAATACGCGATACCGCGGCGACCATGGGGATCGTCGCCTGTCCGCCGCAGGTCACCATATTGACGTTCATTTCCTGCTTGCCCACGTGCTCGGCAAGGTTCACCGGCGGCACGCAGTACGGTCCGATCGCAGCCGGGGTCAGATCGATCATGAGCACCCCCTTGGCCGCGAGCTTGGCGGCGTTCTCGGCATGCACGTATGCCGAGGTAGCGTCGAAGGCAATCTTGATGTCGTCTGCCTCGACTGCGTCCAGCAAGCCGTCGACGCCCTCATGCGTCGTCTTGAGCCCCGCTTCTCGCGCTTTCTTGATGCCGTCGGAGTCCCGATCGATCCCGACCATCCACAGCGGATCGATTCGTTCACTGCGCAGGGCCTTGACCATGAGATCGGTACCGATATTGCCCGAACCGATGAGTGCCGCGTTGATTTTCACGACCGCATCCCTAACCGGTTAATGGAACGTCGCTACTCGCGCCGAAAGGCGGCGCGAAAAGGTCTGTATCCAACCACGGAGGACACGGAGCACACGAACAATACAATTCCATCATCATTTGAACAGTTTCTTTCTCCGTGTTCTTACATTGATACTTTCATAATGCGTGAGCATTGTAGGTTGGGTTAGCCCGCAGGGCGTAACCCAACAATTTGGCCATCATGTTGGGTTACGCCCTGCGGGCTAACCCAACCTACTGTGCACACGTGTTCAGTCTTTAGACGAAGCGTACTGCCGCCTGCCCGATACCACCGATTTCGAGATGCATCGCGTCGCCCGCCGCAACATTCTGCAACGGCACGAGCGACCCCGACAGGATCACCTCACCGGCCTCCAGGCCGATATCGAAACGGCCGAGGGTGTTGGCCAACCACGCCACGCAGTTGAGCGGCGACCCCATCGCTGCGGCGCCTGCCCCGGTGGAGATGATCTCACCGTTCAGTTCGACGACGATGCCGCAGGTCGTTAAATCCACGTCCAGCGGACTCACCGCTTTGTCGCCGAGCACGATAGCGCCGCACGAAGCGTTATCCGCCACCGTATCCTGGATCTTGATCTGCCAGTCGCGGATCCGTGAGTCGACGATCTCGAAGCACGGCATGACGAAGTCCGTAGCCGCGATGACGTCGGCACTGGTGATCCCCGGCCCCTCGAGCGCATTTTTCAGGACAAATGCGATCTCTCCCTCGGCCTTCGGTTGGATCAACTGCGAACTCGCGGGTACTTCGGCGCCGTGGCCGTAGACCATGGTGTCGGTGAGGAAACCGAAATCCGGCTGCCGCACGTTCAACATATCCATGACGACCTTACTGGTGACGCCGATCTTCTTGCCGATCATGGACTCACCGTCGGCAAGACGGCGCTCGAGCATCCGTAACGACACCCGGTAGGCCTCTTCGATTTCGATGTCCGGCGCCTGTTCGGTGAGTGGTGCGATCGTCGAACGCGCACGCATCGCTTCGTATAGTGCGTCGCCGAACTCGGTGATTTTTTCTGTCGCAAGTGCCATGGGATTGTTACCTTTTTACAGCTTCAAGCAAACGTTGCGTAGCTCGGTGTAGAACTCCAGCGAATGGACGCCGCCCTCGCGACCGATACCGGATTGCTTGGCGCCACCGAAAGAAGTGCGCAGATCGCGCAGAAACCAACAGTTAACCCAGGTAATACCGACATCAATCTTCTCGGCGACGCGGTGGGCGCGCGCGGCATTGGTGGTCCAGATCGCGGTGGCGAGTCCATAATCCGTATCGTTGGCCAGCGCGATCGCCTGCTCTTCGGTGTCGAAGGGTTGCACGTGACAGCAAGGCCCGAAAATCTCCTCCCTGTTGACGGGAGAACTTTCCGGTAACCCGATCCAGATGGTCGGTTCCACCCAGTAACCCCCTGCGTATTCGCCCGGCATATCCGGCACACCCCCGCCCGTTACAATCGTCGCCCCTGATTCGCGCGCTTTCTCGTAATAGGAAAGCACCTTGTCGCGTTGCTGACGGCTGACCATCGGTCCGAGGCCGGTATCTTCATCCGTCGGGATCCCGATCTTGAGGCCTTCGGCGCGCGCCTTCAGCCCGGCGACGAATTCGTCGAAACGCGAACGTTCGACGTAGACGCGCTCGGTACCGAGACACACCTGGCCGCAGTTTGCGAAGACCGAACGCGCGGTTCCTTCGAGCGCCTGCTCGAGATCGCAGTCGGCAAATACCACGGCGGCGTTCTTGCCGCCGAGTTCGAACGACACATCGCGGATCCCAACCGCCGCATTTTTCATGATCGCCGTGCCCGTGATGGTCTCACCGGTGAACGTGATCGCATCGACGCCGGGATGACGCGTCAGGAACTCGCCGGTGGACGCGGTACCGAAACCGTTGATCACGTTGAATACGCTCGGCGGCACACCCACTTCGTTCATGACCTCGCCGAGGAGCGTCGTCGTCGATGGCGTTTCCTCGGACGGCTTGACTACGACCGTGTTGCCGCAGGCAAGGGCCGGCCCGACCTTCCAGGTCATCAGCAACAGCGGCAGATTCCATGGCGAGATCACGGCGATGACGCCTTTGGGAAAACGGAGGCCATAATTCAATGCGCCGGTACCGTCCGGGGTATCCATCCGGAAACACTCGGTCGGAACGTTACGGATCACGTCGGCGAATATCTTGAAATTCGCCGCGCCGCGCGGGATATCGATATGGCGCGCCAGCGAAAACGGTTTGCCGGTATCACGGCACTCGGCTGTCAAGAACTCATCGAAGCGTTCGTTGATGCGCTCCGCTACTTTGTAGAGCAGCGCCGCGCGCGCGGCCGTCGTCATATCGCCCCACTCGCCGGACATGGCATCACGGGCGGCGTTGACGGCGACGTCGACGTCTTGTTCGGTCGCTTCATGCACGACTGAGAACACCTCGCCAGTAACGGGATCGAAATTCTCGAACGTCTTATTCGCCGAAGACGGCAGGTATTTACCGCCAATGAAGTTCTTCAGCTCGGGCAAAACCGCCGGCGCGGCAGACGAAGACTGCGATGCCATAGTTTCTGGTTCCTTTCGGACGCGGGCCTTTCAGGCCGCCTGCGCCCCCATGTTTTCGATGATCGATTGGATCTTGAGCCACGCCGGCTCGCCGCGCTGTTTGAGGTCGGCGATTCTCTTCGCCGAGAAGTCGTCGGCGACGGCGGACCTGTAAGAGTCGCGCGCACGGCAGCGCTCATACCATTGGGCAACGCGCGATCGACTCGCATACCAGTCGCTCCAGCCAAACTGAAACGGCGTCTGAAAGTACGGTGCCATCGCCGCGTCGGCAAGCGAAAATTCATCGCCCGCTAGCCAAGGCTGCCCGCTCAGTAATTCGTCCAAGTCACGGATCGTCTTTTCGTAGACACCGACCGCGTCTGTGACGTCCGGCGCATCGTAACCTTGCTTCAATAGACGGCGCTGGCGTTCGCGTCGCGGCTTTTCGGGAACGCGATCGATGATCCGATCCTGCTCCGCGGCTGGCAAGCGCCGCAATTTGTCGGCCATCACGAGCGGCCACTGCAGGGCACCGCACGATGGATGAAGCTTATTATCGATATGTTTCATCCAGAATCGCATACGCGCGACTTGCCACGGATCGACCGGCCGCAGCCGCGGCTCGGGAAACCGGTCTTCGAGGTATTCGCAGATAATCGATGATTCGATCACGGGTCTGCCCTCTTCGACCAGAGTCGGGACCACGCCCAAGGGGTTGAGCTTCAGATAGTCGGCCGAGAGGTTGTCTTTAGCCGATAGGTCGACGTCGACCTTTTCCCATTCCAGGCCCTTCTCCGCCAGGACGATGCGGACCTTCTGCGAACATGGCGACATCGGGTGGGTGTAAAGCTGCAGCTTCATCACCTTAATTATCCATTATTATCAACAGATTATCGATATGGCAATACGCATCGCCGCGGCGCGACGGTATTCCATTTTCGCGATTATATCGATATAATTTACGAAAATCGATATTTATTTATATTATCGATATTATCCGAACCGAGCGCATGCTCGAATATTCTTCCCGGTCCCTCGGCAATGGGCGGAAAGACTTTCCGTATGGAAAAACAAACTGGTAAGACCCTCAGCGAATCGGCCTATGACGCCCTGCGCGACGATATTATCGGTGGCCGCCTCGAACCCGAGGCCAAGTTGCGGATCGAGGAGCTGCGGCAGCGTATCGGCACGGGCGCCAGTCCGCTGCGCGAAGCGCTGAACCGCCTCGCGGGGGAAGGGTTCGTTACGAGAGAGGGCCAGCGCGGTTTTCGCGTCGCGCCGGTATCAATGAAGGATCTCACCGACATCATTCGGTTGCGTACGATGCTCGAATGCGAAGCGATCAGTGAAAGCATCAAATGCGGCGACGACAAATGGGAAGCCGACATCGTAGCGGCGTTCCACCGGCTGTCCAAAGTCGAGTCCGGCCGCGACCAGGTCTTCCCCGAATGGGAGCTACGCAATCAGGAATTTCACGAAGCACTTATTGCCGCCTGCGATTCAAGCTGGTTGCTCAGATTCCGCCGCACCCTATATGAGCAGCACAAGCGTTACCGTCTGATCTCGATCCTGGGATACGACAAAACCCGCGATGTCCACGCCGAGCATGAGACGATCATGGATGCCGCGCTTACCCACGACGAAAAGCGCGCGTGCGCCGCGACCGAAGTTCACATCATGCGCACGCTGGAGACCACCGCGCAGGCTTTTGCGCATCTTCAATCCGCGGTCGCTTCCTAAGGCGATCACGAGTCGCGAAAAGGCGAGTGCCGCAGCCGCCGGACCGCCAGAATCAATTCGACGAACCTTCATGATGCAACCCATCCCGCGCACGTTTCATTCACCCGCTCGGGATGCGTCTCCATGAACCAGTGCCCGGCCCCGTCGATACATTCGCTGCGCCCGCCGCTCTCCTCGACGAGTCGAAGCCACCGCGCGGAGTGAAACATGACCGGTTTTTCGCCGCCGTACAGAAATAAAACCGGGCACCGGGGCCGATAGTTTCCGAGCAGCGTCCGGCGTGCCCACGGCAGCAGCATCGCGCGCCAGAGAAAAAAGTAAGGATAGTTGTAACGGGATCGAACGGCCTTCGCCTGGCGCGCCGGTACGCCGAGGACGTGGGCGAATTTTCTAGTCAACCAGTTTCCGAACGGCGGCACCACGCCGCCGACCAACCAACAGGCGATCAACGTCCACTGATAGCCGGCAATGAAGAGGCCCTCCTTGAGGGTCGTCGGTTGGATGTGGCCGCCAATATCGAACGCGATCATTTTGCTTACGCGCTCCGGATAGGCCTTTTCGTAGAGGTATCCGATATAAGCACCCCAGTCGTGGGTTACCAACGCCACGCGTTCGTGTTCGCCACGGACCTTTTCGATCGCGCCCGCCAACATCTCGATCAGCACGGGAAAGTCATATCCGCCGGCTTTATCAGCGGCCGCGCCGAAATTGGGTAAGGTCACGAGCATGCAGCGGTACGTACTGCCGAGCGCCTCTACCTGATTCCGCCACAGGCTCGGGCCGTCGGGCCAGCCGTGGACAAACACGAGCACATCGCCGTCGGGATTTCCTTCGACGCTATAGGCGATCTCGTTACTGACCTCCACCGGTGGCAGTCCTCCAAACGTTTCCCGATATTCTATTCGATAGCGCACCTTGAGCCGTAGCGTTTGAACACGCGCCATCGGGGCACGTATCCTTTTCACCGCCGATCACGTCTATACCAATGAGGACGAACCGGGCCAATGCGGGCACCGGGGAGAACATACGAGATGTCCGAACGAACCGACGACAAACCAGACGTCCAGAACCTGGCCGGCGGACTGGGTGCCGAACGCGAGCGATTTCTCGACGCGATAGGGGCAATCCGGCCGCGCCTGCATCAGTTCTGCGCGCGCATGAGCGGATCGGTATTCGACGGCGAAGACATCATTCAAGAAGCACTCGCTCACGCTTTTTTCAAATTACCGACGCTGAAAGAACAGGCGCGTTTCGAACCATGGCTGTTCCGTATCGCACATAACAAAGCGATCGATTTCTTGCGGCGTCAGCCGGACGGACATTCCTGGCAGGAGGCGGAGGAGGAAGTGGTTGTATCGATCGAAGACGAACTGAACGCGCAGACCGAGGTGTCCTCAGCCCTGGCGACGGCCGTTACCCGTTTACCGCCGAAAGAACGCGCTTGTCTCGTGCTCAAGGAGGTCCTCGGGTACACCCTGGAAGAAACCGCCGAGATCGCCGGATCCACGCTCGCCGGCGCGAAGGCGGCGCTGCATAGAGCACGGTCTAAACTAGCTGACGTCGAGCAGGAAACGACGGATTGCGTGCTGTCCAGGGAGGAACGAGCGCTACTCGCGGCGTACGTCGAACACTTTAACCGTCAGGATTGGAATGCGATGCGCGACCTGATCCGGGCGGACGCGAAACTCGAGCTGGTCGGACATATCGAAGCCCGCGGCGCGGAATTCATCGAGGCGAACTACTTCAGAAACTATGCGGGGCTACCATGGGAGTGGCGATTTTCGGTATGCGAAGTAGACGGCGAACTCGCGGCGGTACTGCACAAACGTACACCCGAAGATTGGCTGGTACATTCGGCATTCCGCTTGACCTGGACCGACGGCGCCGTCAGCGAAATCCGCGATTACATCCACGTGCCGTATCTGCTCAGGAGTGCGCGGGTGCGGGAGCTGCCAGACGGCGGCGGCGATGCAGACTGAGCCGACATAATTACAGGGAAAACCAACAGGAGGACACAACCATGCACATTACACTTTATGAGTTTCCGCCGACGAGATCTTCTCGCGTCCGCTGGGCGCTCAATGAAGCCGGACTCGAATTCGATGCGAAATCGGACCGTGCGCTGGTCGGCAGCGAAGAACTGAAAAAAATCCACCCGCAAGGCAAGGTACCCGCGGTAGTCATCGACGGCAAACCCCTGTTCGAGTCGGCGGCGATTTGCACCCATGTCGCCGACCTCGTTCCCGCAAAAAACCTCATCGCGCCATCGGGTACCTGGGAACGGGCGCTACACAACCAGTGGACCTGCTTCGGCTTGACAGAGATGGAGGCATATCTTTGGAGCACTGCACGCAATTCCTTCATCCTGCCGGAGGCCGATCGCATCACTGCGGTTTATGAACAGAACGCGGCTTCCTTCAGCGATGCCGCCGATAAATTGGATACGGTGCTCGACAATAGCGAATATCCCATCGGCGATCGCTTTTCGGTTACCGACATTATCATGGGATTTACCATCAACTGGGCGAAATCGCAGGAACTCCTCGGCTCCTTCTCCAACCTTCAGGCCTATCTCGCCCGGTTATGCGCCCGCGAACACTGCCCCTATGGTGAATGATCGCTGCCGTTGCGCCCGGCTGTTTCATCACGGCGAATATCGACCGAGGCCCTTTTAGTCGATCTTCTTCCGCGTTGTCGCCGTGCTTGTGGTGATTGGTTTGGCCTGCGCGATCGCGGTCGCCGTTCTGAGCCGACGGTAACTTGAGCCAGATCAAATTCGGACCGTTTCGCTGAGATAACGTCGATGGGATGGAGCGCGGCCGCGCTAAACACCCGAAAGGAGTTGTATCGAATGACGAATGCAGGCGCTGGCGGTAGCGGCTGGAATAGACGCCAGGTACTCGGCGGGATCGGCGGCGGCCTGACGCTATCGTTAACGCCGCTCGGCGGCAGTATTTCCGACAACTTCATCAACAGCGTCCGCGCCGGAGACGCTGCGATCGACTACAGCGGTTGGGAGGACCTGTACCGCAAGGAGTGGGCATGGGACGGCGCTTTCTGGGGCAGCCACAACAATCAGTGCTGGCCGGCCAACTGTCTGTTTCGCGTTTATACGCGCAACGGCGTGATCTGGCGCGAGGAACAAGCGGCCAAGGCCCCCGCCTGCAACGAAAACTATCCTGATTTCAATCCGCTCGGCTGCCAGAAGGGTTGCGGCTTCCATCACGCACTCACGAGCCTCGAACGCCTGCGTCATCCCTTGAAGCGCACGGGCGAACGTGGTGCCGGCAAATGGCAACGGATCTCCTGGGACGAAGCGATCACCGACATCGCCGATTCGATCCTCGACGCTCACCAAGCCGCAAACCCGCAGAGTTTCGTCATCGATGCGCCACACGTACATGGCGGCGCGGTGCAATTCGCCGGCGTCGCCCGTCTCGGCGTACAACTCGGTGCGATCCTACCCGATACCAATATCGCGATCGGTGATGAGATCAAGGGGCCCACCCATGTATTCGGCAAGATGCGGCACGGCTACACGGGGGACAATTACTTCGACGCCGAAATGATCATCCTGACCCATTGCAACTATGCCTATACTGCGCCGCCGGTGTGGCATTTCATTACCGAGGCACGCTACAACGGCACAGAAGTCGTGGTGGTAGCGCCGGATTACAGCCCGAGTTGCATCGCCGCCGACATCCACGTGCCGGTAAAGGTGGCGACCGATTCCGCCCTGTGGCTGGCGGTCGCGCAGGTGATGGTCGCGGACGGTAGTTACGATGCGCCGTTCGTGCGCGAGCAGACCGATCTGGCGCTGCTGCTGCACACTGGCACGGCTAAGTTCCTCCGCGCCGCCGAGGTCGACGGCGGGCGCGAAGACCAGTTCTATTTCCACGACACGAAAACCGGCAAAATTGCGCCGGCACCGCGCGGGACACTCTCCCACGAAGGCGAACCAGCACTCGAAGGTACGTGGGCGGTGACGCTCAAAGACGGACGCGAAGTGACAGTCGAACCTGTATTTTCCCGGCTACGGCGCGTGGTCGACATGTCGTACACGCCAGAACAGGCAAGCGCGATCTGCGGGGTCAAACCGGCGCTCATTCGCACCTTGGCCAAAAAGATGGCGACCAAGGTCACCATGGCGCGGATCGGCTGGACGTCGGCAAAACACTACCACGGCGACCTCATGGACCGCGCACTGCTCCTGTGCCTGGGCCTGTCCGGAAATTGGGGCAAACCCGGCACGGGGTTTACGGAATTCCTGTTCACTATCCAACATGCGGAGATTTTTCCCTTTTTGGAGAAACCGGTCGCCGAGGGCGGTCTCGAAGCGCTCATGGCCCTCGAACACCAAGTCGGCGAACAGATGAAGCAAACCGATCCGGACGTCGGTGCGGAACTCGTGTCCGTCCAAGCAGCGGTCGAAGTGACCAAAATGGGGGGGATAGTCCCGCCGGCGATCTGGATGTATCACCAGGGCTACGAGGAACTATGGGATCGCAAGGAATGGCGAGACCCGGCGCTCGAGCGGAGCTTCGGCGACTACCTCGCCGAAGCCACGGCCCAGGGCGCCGTCGCGCCGCAGTTCGTGAAGCCGCTCAAACAGGACGTTCAGGTTTACATGATGATCTGCCACAATCCGCTGCGCCGCGCGCGCAGCGGCCGGCAGATCTATACGGAGAAGATCTTCCCGAAGGCGAAGATGGTCTTCGCCGTCGAGACGCGGATGTCGACCTCGGCGGCTTTCGCCGACATCGTCCTGCCGGCGGCGTGGTACTACGAAAAGGATGACATGACCACGGCCGTGTTGATCAACCCCTTCAACGCGTTGCAACAGCAAGCGGTCGCACCCCCGGGCGAAGCCAAGCCCGAATGGGAGATCTACCGTTTATTGGTCGACAAGATCGCCGAGCGCGCGGCGGCGCGCGGCATGACGACCTTCATCGACAACGCGGGCGCGGAGCGTGCCTACGCAGACCTGCCCGGGCGCTTCACCATGAACGGCCGCCTGCAGGAAAACCAGGATGTCGTGCGCGAGATGCTGGCCGCCGATGTCGCGACCGGCGTCTATCCCTCGGACTTCACCTACGAGCAATGGGCCGAAGACGGCTACGCGCGGGTCACCGGTATGGGCGCCGGGATCCAGGCCTCCGCTCCGGCCAACGAGATGTCGACCGACAAACCGTTCTATTCGTTCGCCGCTCATGTGGATGACAAACGGGTTTATCCGACACTGACGCGCCGCGCGCAGTTCTACATGGATCACGACTGGTTCATTGAAGCGGGTGAGGCATTGCCGCTGCACAAGGACACGCCGCCGGTCGGGGGAATGCATCCGTTTCGGATCACCAGCGGACATCCGCGGATCAGCGTTCATACGCTGCACCAGGCGGTTCCCGCGTTGATGAAACTGCACCGCGCCCAACCGGTGGCGTTCATCAACGACCGCAAAGCGGCCGAACTCGGCATCGCCGACGGCGACATGGTGCGGGTTTTCAACGACGTCGATACGGCCGAGCTCATGGCCTCGCTATCGGCCGGCGTGGCGCCCGACCAGGTTGTCATCTATATGTTCGATGCACTTCAGTTCAAGGACTGGAAATCGCACGACGCGATGCTGGTGGGCATGCCCAAACCGACGCATCTGGCCATGGATTACGGCCAGCTACGTTTTCAGCTGCTCCAGGGCAGTCCAGCGCCGACCAGCGACCGCGGATTGCGCGTCAACATTGAAAAAGCTTAGTTCGGCGATCGAGAGTCACGAGGCACCATGAAAACCAAGGCCCAACTGAAGTCATCCAAGCGGCAGCTCGCAACCGTCATCGATCTGAACAAGTGCATGAGTTGTCAATCCTGCGTCATCGCCTGCAAGAACCTGTGGACGCAGCGCGACGGCACCCAACACATGCGCTGGATGAGCGTAGTGACCGCGCCCGGGAGTCTGTATCCGCGGGACTTCGAAAAAAAAGGCGGGGGCTTCGCGGCCGATGGTTCGGCGAGACCCGGCCAATTACCGACAATGGTCGATTCCGGTGATGATTTTCAATTCAACCATCAGGAAGTATTGTACGGCGGTAACGCACAATCGAAGAAACTCGAACCTCGCTCCGCCGCGCACGGCGGCAAACCAGAATGGGGCTACAACTGGGAAGAGGACCAGGCCAAGGGTGAATGGCCGAATCCCTATTTCTTCTACCTCCCGCGTAAATGTAATCACTGCACCGAACCCGCCTGTGTCGCCGCGTGTTCGCGCAACGCGATCTATAAACGCGACGACGGCGTGGTGCTGATCAACCAGGATCAATGCGAGGGCCATCGGCATTGCGTCGAAGCCTGCCCGTACAAAATGGTATTCTTCAATCCCGTGTCGCAGAAAAGCGAGAAGTGCATCGAGTGCTACCCGCGCCTCGAAGACGGCATAGCCAGCGCTTGCAACCGCCAATGCCCGGGCCGAACGCGGGCTTTCGGATTCTTGGACGACGAGGACAGCCAGGTGCACAAGCTGGTGCGCAAATGGCGGGCCGCGATCCCCCTGCACCCGGAGTACGGCACGCAGCCGAACGTCTATTACGTACCGCCGATCTCCACGCTGGCCTTCGACGACGATGGCGAACTCGCGGCGCAGAGACGGATACCGAACGACGTACTCGAGTCCTATTTTGGCAAGGACGTGCATCGCGTCCTCGCGCTGATCGGCGCCGAGCGCGAAAAGCGGCAGCGTGGCGCGCCATCCGAATTGATGGATCTGCTGATCAGCCGCAGTTGGAAGGCGCGTTTCGCGGAATTCACGGGCGATCCCGTATAACGACATTAGTTGTAGGACCGGCGGAGACGACGATGAAGGCACCTCACTACGATACGAAAGACGACGTTCTGCTCGATCCCTTCGATGCCGCCTGGAACAAAACGGCGGACGAGGTTCTCGACATGATGCCGGCACCGGTCGCCATGGTGCAGCATTTGTCGCCGTTTATGGCTTTGAGTAAAGACCACGGCAAGATCCGGCGTGTCACAGTCAACGCGCAGCACAACGGCCGCCGCTTGAGCATTCGTCTCGTTTGGGCGGACGACAGCTCGGACACGGAAATCAAAGACCTCGATCAGTTTACCGACGCCGCCGCCGTGATGTTCCCAATGAACAAGGGGGCGAACGCGATCACCATGGGCGACGAACAGAACCCAGTAAATGCCTGGTTCTGGAAAGCCGGCTCGGCCGAGCCACACGACATACTCGCCCATGGCTTTGGTACCAGCCGTCGCCGACCGGCAAAAGTCAGCGGCCTGCGCGCCACTTCGTCCTACGCCGACGGGCGCTGGCACGTCGTCTTTCAACGCTCGCTGAGACCCGGAACGGGCCTCAGCGACCAGGTGGCGTTCAAACCGGCGGCGCCGATCGGTATCGCGGTCGCCCTGTGGGCGGGGAGCAACCGTGAGCGCGCTGGACAAAAGTCGATATCGGGTGAGTGGACGGCGTTCGAAGTCACGTCATGAAACGGGCACCAGAGGACGCCGGCCGCAGATGACGACGGCACAATCCACACAATCTTCAGAGGCAGTATTCCCCGCTGCCCGGTGCCGGATCTATCGCGAATTCGCCACCGCGTTCTCCCACCCCGACTCGCCGGACTCGGGACAGGCGCCTGGTCTTATGGGTAGCGCATGGTCGAGCGGGATCAGAGGCCTCGCACGGCTGCTACCCTACGAGGATCCGTTCGCTCCGATCTCGGACCCGGCGGCGCTCAGCACGGACGCGCTGAGCGAGATCTACTCCTCGACATTCGATGTCGGCCAGGGCGCGTTGTCGTCCTACGGCCGCAGCTATCCGACACGCGAAGAAAAACCCTTGTTCGAAGAATTATTCCGTTTCTACGAACATTTTGGACTGGCGTTTGACAACGGGCTACCCGAATGGCCGGATTGGATCGTCGTCGAGCTCGAGTTCATGCATTACTTGAGCTTCCTGGAAGCCGAATCGAGTTCCGAGACCACGTCCGCAGCGTTACGCCGGGGCCAACGGGACTTTCTCGAGCGTCAACTGGTCGAATTCGCGACCGGTTTCACCGCTGCACTGAACGACGCCGCCGTACCGGTCTATGCGGACATCGCCCACTTCCTGCGCGCGTTCGTCCGCGCCGACTTTGCCTACCTCGAACGGGTAGCCGCCTAAATGAGTGTTCCCGAATATCGGTCAGTTTCGGATCGGTGACCGACGAGAATACGCGGTCACCGTCATACCGGGCTTGTGACCTACAGGGCCGCTCTCTGGCATCCTGCCATCGCGGCATTTGTGCATCCATGCACATCAGACGTAGGAAATGCAAAAGGATTGCAGGAGCAATCCTAGCAGGTATCCAGTAGAAGAAGCGCGCTGAAGGCAGACATTGTTTGACTGGACCCCGGATCAAGTCCGGGGTGACGGCTATTAGTGCAAGTGCAAAAGTAAAGTATTTTTCGGAATACCTATTTAGCCGATCACGGACCGGGCGAATTCGTCGATCACCGCGCGCGTCCGCTCGCGCGAACCGCCGTGGATCGCGATCTGGTTCACGCCGGCCGCTTCCAACGCAACGATACGGGCACCGATTTCGTCCGGAGTACCCGTGAGCGTTGTCTCCGTAACCATTTTTTCGGTCACAATCCCGGCGTGTTCAGATTTAAACTCGTTGACATAGCCTTTGTAGAGCTCGAGATGCCGAGTCTCGATCGGGGTGTCGGGCGTACGGTAGGCATCGCGGAACAACATGATGTCGTTCCGGATATCGGCGGGCAGATCGTTTGGGTCCTGCGCCGACAGGGCAAAAATATTGCACTGGGAAGTGACGTAGGCGCCGACCGCGTGCTGCTTGGCTTCGAGGCTCTCGCCCGGTGCCGCCACGTGTGATGCCGTCGACAGCATGATGTAGAGGTCTTCCACCCGCCGGCCGCCCCGCTCCGCACCTTTGCGTACGTGCCCCATGGTGTACTCGAGGAGGCTGTCGCCGACCGCACCGAAAAGGATCACACCGTCGGCGATTTCGCCGGCGAGTTCGAGTGCCCGCGGACCGCTCGCCGCGATATAGATCGGTACTTCGTCCGCGAGGTTGATCCAGCCGCCCTCAGGATTGAGAAATCGAATCATGCGCTGCCGCTCACCTTCCCGGTACGGCACCGTATCGCCGTTTAGCAAGCCCCGGCAGATGTCGACGTGCGAACGCAACGCCTCGAGTTTGGCGGCCGGCATACCGAGCGTCCGCCGCGCGGTGTTACCGGTGCCGATCCCCATGATGACGCGGCCGGGTGCCAGCAGGTTGAGCGTGGCGAAACAGTTGGCGGTGACCGGAGCGATCCGCGAGGCCGGATTCGTGACGTTCGTACCGAGTTTGATCGTGTTGGTCTTCGTGGCGCAAAGGGCGAGGCATTGATAGACATCGGCGCAGATCATTTGAGTGTCGTACAACCAGGCGTGGGTGAAGCCCCGGCGCTCGGCGAAAGCGACGTCGTCAGCGATATCAATCGTCGACAGGAAAGCAAAACCGTAATCCATGCCGTTCTCCCGGTACTTCTCAAAGGGGTCAAGTCTTCACTTTACCCATCTGCGGCGAAAAGTGAAACCTTGGTCTCGGCAGAGCGGTTTACGGCCGAATGAGAACTTTTACCGCACCATCGCTCTTCGCCGCGAACGTCGCAAAGGCCTTATCGATATCCGCCAAAGCCATTTCATGGGTGAACAATTCGGCGGGATTGATGATTGCATTGCCGATCAACTCCAGGGCTTCCTGCATGAACGGTTGCACGTTCGCGAATCCATTCATGTGCAGACTGATATCGCGAAGAAAGACGTCCGCGAGGTTGAGATTAAACACCTCCTGCGTAAACACGCCCAACGCAGCGATCGTGCCCCCGGGGCGCACGAGATCCAGTGCGGCCTGCAAGCTCTCCGTCGTACCCACCATCTCGATGACCTTATCGAACCCGCGGCCCCCGGTGTGCGCTAAGGCAGAGTTGGGGAAATCTCCCGCTTCGGGGTTGACCGGAATCGCGGTTTTGCCGGCCGCGATGTCGAGACGATGCGCCACGACATCGATAGCGATGATGCACCGGGGCCGCTTTTGTACGGCCAAATCCAGGGCCATCAAGCCGGTGGGCCCACAACCGACGACGGCGACATTCTCGCCCTTTTGGATGTCGGCGAATCGGTTCGCTATGATCGCCGCCGGCAGATTACACGACAAGCTCACCGCCGCCGCGTCCTCGAGTTCTTCCGGTACACGCAGGGTGTGGGCCGCAGCGTGCGGCAGCAGCATGTATTCCGCGTGCGTCCCATTGAGATCGCCAAAGGGGTCGCCGAAGCCGTAAACGGCCTTGTTCATCGTCTCGCAGTGTGCCGTTTGCCCGATGTCACACATATGGCAGCTACCGCAGGAGCAGGAATAGGCCATGGTCACCCGATCACCGACGCTCAGATTCGAGACACCGCGACCTTTCTCGACGACTTTACCCACCAGTTCGTGACCGGTGCGCGAATGGCCGCGCCGCATGATCGGATCGAGCGCCCCACGAAAGAGATGCAGATCAGAGCCGCAGATAGACGTCGCGTTTACGCGCACGAGGACCTCGTGGTCCTGGTCCAGCACCGGGGCATCGACATCCGTACAGCGGATATCCTCGGGACCAAAGTAAACGGCGGCTTTCATCGTACGCCTCGCCCTATCTCGGCTGTCGGTTCCATTCGTCGACCCCCGCTGCAAGGTGTCACCGATCGGGCGTGGCCGCTGACGCCGCGACGTCGCGACGATGCACTCGCCGCCGAAACAGTTTTTCCAACTCCGCCTTCTTCGCGAGCCTTTGGCGATCGATCAACCACCGCCCGTTACGCTTAACAAGCTGGTAGACCTCGTATTCCGGCTCGCCCTCGGTGTTGATCATCGCATCGCGCGATCGCAACACGTTGGGCACCGCTGCGGTCTCGTCGCTTACGGTCGTCTCATAGGTATCAAAACCAAAGATCTCGACCCGGCTTTGTTTGAAGATCCGCTGTTGCTGGATGGTCCAAGCCCAAGCGTCGAGGCCGCCCGTCATGTTTTCCGTCAGGAGTCCATGGGCGGTGACGAAATCCCGCCGCGCCAGCGCATCCAGATAATCAACGACCACCTGTGCGGGGGAGTTCCCGCCGGCGGTACCGGTACAAACAAAAAGGACCGTGGCGACCGTCGCGATCAAGCACGGCCGTGCCCGCCGCCGGCGCGCGGGATCGGTGCCGGGTGGCCGGATGATCCCGTTCCTGTCGTCGCAGCTGTCGACCCCAAAGGGGCGAGGCTGGCTGCGCCTCGCGCCTACTGGTAGTCCCGCAGCTGATCGACGTCGAACTTCTCTTCACCCAGCAATTCCGCGCGGTTCTCCCACGTAGGCCACATCTCGAGGAAATTGAAGCGCTTGTTGACGAAGTTCGAGATCATGACAAAGCGCCACTGCGCTTCGCCGGTGGCGGGACGAAACGCGCGCACGTCGTCCCAGATCCGCATGATGTTGTCGCGCGGATCGGTCGTCACGTGGTACTGCATGTAGTAGTTTTCCTTATCGACCCAGGTCGTGCGCGTCTTGTAGACGTATTTCCCCGTGGTGTCGACGATCTCGAGTTTCCATACGGGGCGCAGTTCCAGTTCGACCGACTCCAGCGAGCACTGGCTCTCCGTCAGCTTGTACGGATCATACACATGCCCGACTTCGGGTAGTGCCAGAATGAATCCTTCGCCGGTGAGCTTGTATTCGAATTTGCCCGGGTCGGTTTTGCCCCAGTAAGCGCGCCAGTCGTCCCAGGTCACCTCGAGACCGGAGGCGAGCGGGTCCTGGGCATCGGAGCCCGTCAGCACGCGCGTGCGCCGCAGGCTCGGAATGAACACGCGAAAATCGTCGTCCGCATCCGCTTTGGCGTAGCGCTGACGGACGCCGGCAAGGCCCCGGATATCGAATGGTTCGAGAAAGAAGATCGAGCCGCCTTCGATGTAGTCGTCCTTACCATCGACGTCACCGAACGGTTCGACCAGCCCGCGGCCGTGGAATTTCTGCCACCACAGGTCGGCCGCGTAGTGACGGTCGACCTTGGCGTTGGCGCCGCCGGTGCACGCGGTAAACCTGATCGGCTTGAAGAACAACGACTCGCCGCCAACGGCGTGCGCAACGTAGGACCAGTTCAGCTCCATGCCGTCCTTGGGGTTCAGGAACGGGATGGCATTGGCAGTGACACCGTCGAGCAAGGTAAAGCTGCCGTCCGGGTTCATCAATTCGCCCTTGGCGTTGACGCTCGGTACGATGTTCTGGGCGATCATCTCCTTGGTCGCGTCGTGCATCGCCTGCGTCAAATAGTAGCTGTTCGTCGGCACGATCGTGATCTGGCCGATCGTGCCCCAGTCCGTACTCGTCAGCGACTCGTAGGTCTGCTGCGGCAGGTAATCCTTGAGCCACGGGAAGTTAGCGGCGTTGCCTTTGCTGATGGTCAGGCCCGGCTTCAGCTCGGCCGGCACATCCGGCTCGGCTGCGGCGATGAGGTCGTGCGCGTCATAACCGCGCAGTTCCTTCCAGGCCTTCGCCAGCGCGATCGCCTCGGGCTTGGATATCTCTTCGACCCACTTCGCGTGGTCTGAATTGCCGGACTTCGTCGCATAGGCCTTCCACGCTTCAAGCGCCTCGTTGGATTCCGCGTCGGCGACGCCGACGCAGGCGATACAGATCGTAACGATGGTCAGGGTTATTCGTTTCATTGCTTGTCAACCTCTATGAGTGGGTACGCGCCGCGCATCAGAACTGGTAAGTGAGGGAGAATTCGACGAAATCGGAGCGATCGAGAATGCCGATCGGGGCATTTTCGCCCTCACCGTCGAACAACATCCACTCCAGTCGCGGACGCCAGTTGCTCCCGAAGAACTGAAAATCGACCCGCTGGCGATAGAACGTGCCGTCGTTGTCGAAGTCGCGGATGAACAGGCCCTCGAAGATCAGCCGTTCGTTGATGATCGGCATGTTCCACAGAAACGTCACGAACTGGTGGTCCTCCGATACCGTATCGAAGCCGTAGGGCGCTTGTTGCAACAGGCCCTTGTCCGCATCGAAGGTGTGAATGTTGAAGAACTGGAAACTGGTGAAGACAGACTTCTGCTGTGATTCCCAGCCCGGCACCCACAACGGGTAATCGAAGCCAATCATGGTCGACAGCACGTTGCTCTCGGCAATCGCCGACGTTGGTGCCACCACCAGCGCGTTCGAACCCGATACCGTGTCGCCAGGTACAAACGGACGCGCCGCTATCGAGCGATTGTACTTCTTGCCGAATTCGTGCGCGACTTCGAGCCGTAAGGTGGGTGAAGTCTGCTTCGGCCCGAATTTGAATTCGCTGATATCGCGCGCGAAGCTGAATCCGAGCAGTTTTTGCCGGTTGTCGTAGTCCAGATCGAAATTCGCGTTGATCGAACATAGCAAATCGGCAGGAGAACGCGGGCCACCGGGGGGACCATCATAAACAGGATCGAGACAATCCGGCAGGGTGCCCAAACTCAGCGCCGTCAGCGGCGCCAAGCCCCCCGCCGACACCGGAAATGGGATTGGTCCGGCGGTGCTCGTCAGACTCCGCAACCAGGGCAGGTAACCACCGACGCCACCACCGGCCGTGCCTGCGGGGACGGGAATACCTAGAAGGGGATTAACCGCACCAATCGGTACAAACGGGAAATGGATAGCCGCAAGCGCATTCGGTAGATCGAACGGGACGACGGCCGTGGCCAGTGCTTCGTTGTTGAGCGGATGTCCGACGACGAGGTTCGCGCCCGTCAATTTCACCAACGGCAGATCCTGCATGCCGTAGAACGCGTTCAAAGTGAACTGGCCGCCGAGCGCGTCGAACTTCAGCCGCAGCGAGTACTCCGCATCCCTGAAACTGAAATCTTCGGGTTCCCGGTTGCTCAGGTTTGCTCCGATACCGACCAGGCCGAAGCCCGAGACCGGATCGCGCAAGGTCGGAAACGGCAGGCCGAATGCACCGCCGGAGGTCACATCGCTCTGGGTCGGATTGTTGATCACGAATTGCGAATGGTGCACCTCGGGAACAAAATTGAACTCCAAGGTCGGCCGCTTCATGCCCAACATCTCGAACGGCTTGGCGATGCCCAGTTTTCGAAAATTGAAGTCCGCCGACACCATCCACGCGGGGATCCGAAGTTCGTCGGAATCGCGGAATGCAAACCGTTCGCGCAGATCTTGTGCGTGCAGCACGTCCATCAAGCGCAGTCCATCGGACTGGCCCCAACCGCGCTGGAACTTCCCGGCCTTGACGGTAAACCGGTTCTTCGGATCCCGGTATTTGAGCGATAGTTCGCGCATGATTTCGTCGAATTCATCGAAGCGCTTCATCTCGTCCGTATCCGCACAAAACGGGTCGGCGAGGGTGCCCCTACAGGTGTTGGCATTCATACGAAACGGCAGGCGCCCGTTGAACCCCACGGACGTGGGGTCGTGCAGACCCAGACCGCTATCAAAATCGTCGTCGATGGCCGGCGCCAGATCGCCCCGCCACCAGGCGTTGGCGATAAAGGTCAAAGTGCGCGACGGCCGGATCGAGAGCTTGATCTCCGCCGTCGTATTGGTCGGACCGACGGTCGCCCCGTCATTGGGCAGATCATAAAGAATGCTGGACCCCTGCTTGATGCGGCCGTGCAACGCCCAGTCCTTGCCCGACCAGCCGGAGAAAGCCATGGCATCCACCGCCAGCAAACTCGCTGCCAACACCCCTAAGGTAAAATGATATTTAAATCGCATCGTTCTCCCTCCCCTTTCCGTACAAAACAATTTTTCCAATCTAGCGAGCCGCGTACCGAATTCGTTTTTTCGCTCAGGCCGTACGCTAATCCGCGCCCATCGGCTCGGCGTCGGCGATGTCCGTTGCTCTTGCGCTGTCAGCGGAATTCGTCATCCCGACAGATGCCCCTTGCTCCCCTTCGGCCGCTGTCGCCGCCATCGAAACTTCTGGGAAAATCGCGCGCGGCCGCAATACGGCGAACGCCGCCGGGACAAAGAGCAAGGAGCCCAGCATGTTCATCAAGAGAACCAGGCCGAGCAACATCCCCATCTCCGCCTGGAAACGCAGCGGCGACACAAAGGCCCACGGCAGCAGCGGGGCGATCATCGTTACCGCGGTAACGAAAACCGCGTTGCCGGCAGAATGCAAAGCGCTGTGGATCGATTCTTCAACGTCACCGCACTTACGATACTCCTCTTTTATCCGATCGACCATGTAAATGCCATAATCGACGCCGAGCCCGACCCCGAGAGCGGCGAGCGGAAGGGTGCTGACGTTGAGACCGACGCCCTTCCAGGCCATGAACGCATAGGTAAGGAAATTCGCGGTGGCAAGGCTGAACAAAAGAATAAAGCTCGTCCAGAATGAGCGATAGTAAAGCAGGATGCACACGGCAATAACGATAGCGATGGCCGTCATGGTCTTCGCGTTGCTGCTCTTGATCTCCGCGTTTAGCGCTTCGACGATTCCGATCTGCCCGCCACTGTAAAGAAAAGCGGCGTCCGACTGATTCCCGTTAAGGGTCTTGAAGAACTCGTCGAGCTCCGCGGTCAGTGCCGCTATCGTGGGGGCGCTGTGATCCTCGATGAACAGCGAGACGTTGCCGAATTCCCAGGTGTTGTTGGTAAACGCCGCGAAGTCGCCCGGCTCGCCACGTGATCGGAACATGTAGATGTCGAAGCCCACCTCCTCCGTGGAATCCGGGATCAACTCGTAAGACGGATCGCCCTCATAAAGGACTGAGTTGATCAATTTGATGATCGGCACGAGACTCTGTGCGGGACGCGCTTCCGGTACGTGCTCGTAAACGTAACGGTCGAGCGCTTCCACGGTATGATAGACGCGCGGGTCCAGCATCGTGTTCTCGTCGCCTTCGATGTAGGCCTGCAGGACATCGGTGCCGAGACGCGAGTAACGGGTGTTGATCGACTCCACGTCGAAGTTAAAACGCGAATCCGGCCACAAGATCGCGCTGCCCTTCGTGTCGCCGATCTGTAGATTGGTGGCATACAAAGCGCCGCCTATCAGCGCAACGGCCGTCGCGCCGACCGCCAGGTATTTGTGGTCCTCCAGTTCGATGACCCCGCCCCATATTTTCTCCACCAGGCGCGACCCGCGGCGGTGTGACTTGGGCTTGGGTAGTAGACACAACAGCGATGTCGAGAAGATCAGCGCCGGCGCGATCGATAACAACCAGATGCCGCAGATCAACGCCAGCGACTGGATGCTCGGTATCTTCGCCAGGCCGAGGACGCCGAATCCCGCCGCGTCGGTGATGATGGCCGCCGTACTCGGGATCAGCAGGATCCCCAGCGCGATACGCGAACAATTACGCAGGTTGTCCTCACCACGCTCGAGATTCTCAAGCACGCGGGACGTCAGCTGCACACCATGGGAGAGGACGATCGCGAAGATAAACGCCGGCAACAAGATCAGCAGCGGGTCGAGGTTGTAGCGCGTGTACCCCATCGCGCCGAGCCCCCAAACGGTTGCGACGCTGGCCGTGAACACCGGGACGAGCACCCCTATCCACGTTCGGAAATATCCATAAAGCACCGCGGCGACGATCAATACGGAGATAAACAGGATCCGATAAACATCCTCCAGCGACTTATAGATGTATCCGAGCAGGACCGGTCGTCCGACGATGTGGATCGACGTCGTCTCGTCTTCCTCCTGGGCGCGCAACGCTTCGAGGAAATCCAGTAACGCTTCAAAATCGGCGGTATCGTTGAAATCGGCGATGATCATCGCCGAGCGTTCATCGTCGGAAACGAGGAAGCCCCGGTATTGGTTGTTTACCGCACGGCGGAAGACCGCCATCTCCTCCGGCGTTGCAGGTAGGTCCGGCCACATGACCGCGTTGATTTCGACGCGCCCGCCACCGCCCGAGACGGCCTTGGTCTTGCGCAGCGCAAGATTCTGATTGAGATGCCGGATGCTTTCGGGATGGTAGTAGACCTCGTCGGCCACCCTTTTGTATTTTTCCAGGAACGCGAGCGAATAGATCGATTCGCCCGAAGTCTTGACCTCCAGCAACGTCGTGTTCGCGCCGCCGAATTGGGCGCCGAAACGCCGTACGAGTTCGACGTTGTGAGCGTCGGCCGGCATCATTTCTTCGAGCACGACGTTGAATGACAGGCCCTTGACCGCGAAATAGGCGGGGACCGTGCTCAGCGCCAGCATGACGATGAAAACCGCAAGCGGCCGGCGGGCGATGAACGCTGCCAACGTGTGCGTCACTGCTCGACCTCCCGCCCGGCCCCGCCGGCGCGGACATTATCGGACGAACCAAGCGCGGCGGCACTCGAAAAACGACCCTCGCTCAGCGAACCGGATGCGATGGCGCCCCTGATCCCTACCAGCCAGAAACGATCGTCGGTACCCAAATCAACGCCAGCGAACCAGGTAAAAGGGAGTTGAATAGTAGCGTCGGGAACGAGATGAGTGACCCCTTCGCCCTCGATCAGCGTAACGACCGAGCGCCCCGTCGCGAGCGCTCGACCGTGCCCGGCGTCGGTCACGGCGAAAAAATGTTCTTGCGTATCGACTTGAATCAGCGACGCCGTCAACCGCTCGTCGGCGGCCTCCGCATCCGCGGCGCCCGGCTGCAGTCTCAGCAAGGTACCGTCGAGACCCGCAACGACGAACACCTCGCCGCCCAGGTGAGCGACATCCAAAAGGGTCTTGTTGGTCGCTGCTTTCTGCACCGGCCACGTGGCGCCGCCATCCGCAGTCACCGCGACGACCCCGAACTCACCGACGACAACCGCGCGCTCCGCATCGAGCGCGACGACACCGTGTAACCGCGGCAAATCGCGGCCCTTGAATCCGGTCAGTGCCTGCTGCTGCCACGTCTCTCCGCCGTCGCCGGTGACCAGGATGGTCGCGTCATGACCGACGGCCCACCCCTGCTTGCGATCGAAAAACGCAATATCTCTCAGATAGACGCCGGCCTGCTGGTGCTGAATGGCCCACGACTCACCGCCGTCTTCAGTGTTCAGGATGCTCCCGCGGTGCCCAACGGCCCAACCGTGCTCCTCATCGACGAATGCCATTCGTCGCAATAACTCGTCTACCCCGGCGTGGGACCACTGCCAAGTCCTGCCGCCGTCTCGGGTCCGGAGCAGCGTACCGGCGTAGCCGGATACATATCCTACTGACGCCGAGACAAAATCTACGCCAAAAAGGTTGTCAGGCCACAGCCGCACCTTGTCCCCGCCGGGCGCCCCCCACGCCTGCGCGGTCACTATCAGCGCAGCAAACAGGACCCCCACCGGCAACGGTCTGTTGGTAGTTCGATACATCAGGAAACTCATCGCCCCCACGATGATGGTTCAGAAAAATCGGTCAAAATGCACTTGCGTGACCGGAACCCCGTGCTTCGTGATCAGTAGCTGCAGGGTCGCCTGCAGCATCGGCGGAGGCCCGGCCAGGTAGAATTCGCGCTCTGTGAGATCGTCCCCCAACGACTGCTCCACGAATTCGTGAATAAACCCGACGAATCCCACCCACGTATCGTGCGCGTCGAGTTCGGGCACCGAGATTGCCGCCTGGTAGGTGATCCTATCACCAAAACCCGGGAACAGCCTCAAAAACTCCTCACCGCAGATGTCCGCCGGTCCGCGGCCGCCGAAAAAAAAGCTGATCCGGCGCCCGGTCAACGCGGACGCCGCACTGGCGGCGCGGGTGATCGAAATGAGCGGCGACAGACCCGATCCCCCCGCGATACAGACGATATCGCGATCGACGTCCTCGCGCAGGTAGGCCATCCCGAACGGCACGTCGATCGATATCGTGCTGCCAACCGCGAGTTCATCGAACAAAACCTTCGTCCCCTGCCCGCCCGGCACCCTCTTGATCAGAAAGCGCCATTCGCCGGCATCGTTCGAGGTGTTGCACATCGAATAGGCGCGCGTTCCGGCCACCTGGTCCAGATCCATCAGCGCGTATTGGCCGGGGAGAAAATGCGCCGGCCCGGTCCCCCGGAAACAAAACTCACGGATATCGTGGGTGACGTCGCGCGTGGCGATCAATTCTACGTCCCGGCGCGCCGGCTGGTACCGGGGCACGCAATCCGGATCGGTGCGCACTTTGATGACGCAATCGGACAACGGCCGCGCCTGGCACCCAAGCTTCCGCCCTTTACGCCGATCGCGGTCGTTGAGCGCGGGGGCTGCGTCCCATAGGTTCTCGATTTCACCTTCGAGCAGCTCGAATCGGCAACTGCCACACTGGCCGACGTTGCACTCGTAAGGGAACGGAAGCCCCGCACGGAGGGCGGCGCGCGCAATCGTATCGGTCTGATCGCAGTGATACGATTCACCGCCGTCGATCGAGATCCGATGCGCAGTGCCCGTACGCAGACGGGCAATGGTACTCATGCGGATAGGCCGAGTCCCGCACGGAAAGTCCATGCTTCACGTTTGGCCTCGTCGGCCGCCGTGACTCGATCGGGAAGCGCTGCACAGTACGCGTCGATTGCCGCGTCCGCGAGCGGGACCCATTCGCCGACCCATGTCTCCAGTACTTCGAGGTTGGAATCCTGCTCGAGCATGTAACGCGCCAGCGCCGCGGTCCAGCGGCGATGCCTGTCCACATCCCTGAGCGCAGCGTCACACATCAGACTCAAGAGGTCGTCGCGGTACGTCCGCGCAGCGTATCCGAGTTGACGGAACAAGACCTCGTCGGCCGCAGGGATGGCGACGAGATTCAAGGCAGTAAACGATTCACCCCAGTCGTAGGCGACCAGCGCCCGCTCCATGAGCTCACGGAACCCCTGCCAGGCCTCGTGCTGTTCCCATGCGGTCCGCTCGCCGTCGACAAAACCGAAACCTTTCCAGGTATTCGCCAACTCCCGCGTGCGATAGGCGGTGTGCGACAGCCAGCGCAGACGGTCACCGCTCTGGAAAGCAGCACAATTCGAAATCGTGCTCGCCGGCGCAATTTGCGTGAGGTAGGCGATCGCCATTTGCTGGGCGTGGAGCAAGTAGCGCCCCGGTGTGTAGAGCAGCGCGAGGGCTTCGACCCATTCGTGCTCCAAGCCGGCGTCGTGCTCGCGGTCGTGGAAGTCCGCGAGGAGACCGTCGATGTAACTCTCCTGGCCGTCCTGGACGATGTTGTACGTTCGATAGACGACCTCATCCGGATCGCGAAAACCGTCCCAATCGGGATGGGTCAGCGGCGAACCCTCGCGATAGCGGCGAAACCACTGATTCGCGGCGACATTCTCATCCAGCTCCCACGGACACTCGGGCGTGTCGGTGCTGAAATGATTGTTCGTCGATACAATCTCATACTCATTCGGCCGGCGCCGCGCTTTTTGCAGGTGGCTCCAGGTCTTTAACGGCTTCGACTTCTGTGTCGGTTGCGGTTCGCTCATTGCAGTGCTCTGTATATTGGTGCCGATTGTTGCACGAAGCTCAATCGGTCATGATGAAATAAAATCGCATGAATTCCTCTTCCGTCTGAATCCGCCCGGCAAAAGAGCCCAGAATCACTTCAAGCTCCTGCATTTCGAACGGGCGCCCGAGTATCGCTTCCATTGTCGCGCGCTGGATCACGCATTCGCTTTCCGTTTCGACGCGGATATAGCCGACGCGATCGTCGACGTTGAATTCACGCCCGGGGTTGTCCTCTTCAAGCGCCTCGATCGCCGCGTCGGCAAGTTCGCCCGGCCGGAATACCGGCCCAACGAGATTATTCGAGCCACCTTGTTCTGTCGTTCCAGCCATTGTCATCCTCTCCCCCGGGAACGTCATCGCGTTCCACGCTGTTCCGCTAGCGGTCAAAGCGCCGCAAAAAAAGGCTCAACACCCTCGGTGTCGACATAGATATCGTCACCACGAACCTCTAGCGGGTAAACCGAAAGGTGACAATCTTCCGGATTGACGCCCTTCCCACTCGCCACATCGAACTGCCAGAGGTGCGCCCGACAGGTCAATGTCTTGCCCTGCAACGTGCCTTCTTCGAGCGCGATCTCTTGATGCGGACAGATCGCCTGTACGGCGTTCAAGACCCCACCATCTCCGTGAATGATCAAGACCTCTTTACCCTCGACCTCGAATGCCTCCATTTCGCCCTCCCACAGGTCATCGCGCGAACAAACCTTCGTAAACAACGACGTCTCCTTCCTCTCGAGAAGCCTGATGCTCTCGCTATAGGACCTCAGTCTTCGAAGTAGACTTCGATGGTTTCCGTCGGCTGAAAGCCGGCTTCGGCGACGGTCGTCTCACGGGAGAACGGCTGCTCGCCGTCCTGCAACCGCACGCGCAGCGTTTTGCCCGGGCGCGGTTTGACGCGTCGATTGAGACTGTGATGCGCGCATTTCTCCGCGACGACATCCATCGAGTCGGCGTCATCCACCTCAACTAGTTGCAGTACGAAATCGTTCTCGAAATTCGAGTAAACGGGAATAGCAGCCATCATCCTACCTCTGGTTCAGCTCGCCTTGCGAACGTCTTCTTTATCGGTGAATGCCCATGCGTAATCATGGGCGTCATGACCGTATTCCTCAGGCTCGAGACCCATGTAGGCCAGTACCCCCGGGATAGTGGCCGGTTGCACGAGCCCGGCCAGAAAGCGATCGACGATCGACAGGTGACCCGCATAGCGCTCCGGCTCCTGCTGGAATATCCACCGATCGGGCTCGGAGCCGAAATGGTAGCGGCGGCCCTTGTAGTCCCAGTAATAGTCGCGACAACCCCACTTCGACCCTGGTGGACCGAGTATAGGCAGGCCGGACATGTTGCAAATGATGGGCAGGGTTTCCGGCAACGTCAGCTCTTCGCGCCCGTTGCGCAGGTTCTCGGTGATCACGTCCCAGCATTGTCCCCACGTGTCGTTCCAACCCGGGTATTTCTCTTCGAGCCACTCGCGGTCGGCGGGCGAGGCACCCGCCGCCGGGTTCCACCAGACCGTCGGCCGCCAATACCACGCCCCCATATGCATGCCGTGATGGGTATCGTTCAACTCTTCTAAAAAGATGTCCCAATACCACGGCCGGTCGAGACCGAGTTCGCGCATGTTGCGGTCGAATTGCGTGACGATCCATTCCTCCATGAACTCCTTGAACGAACTCTCACGGCGGTCCAACGGGGTGTAGTAATCCATAATCGGCCCGGTGAGCACGGAAAAAATCCGCCACGCCCGCCAGAACGCGATATCGGTACGCTGTTGCGCCTCTTCCTTGTGGCCGTTCTCGATCAGGATCTTGAGCGCCGGGGCACCGATCTGCGCGTGGCGGGCTTCGTCGGTCTGAATGCTCGAAATGAGATTGGCAAAGCTGTAGTCGCCGGCTTCCGCGGCGTCGGCCGCGAGGCCCAGGAACTGCATGTTGGTAAACCCGGTTTCGAACGCGAACGTCAGCATGATCGCGATCGAGACGGCGTCACGCGCACTGAACATGTCGGCGAAGGCGTGGCGCGCGGCGATCGACACCCAATCGTTCGTGTGCATCGCCCGATGGGCCCAATCGTACTGACGATCTTTGCTGACGAATTCGTGCGGAAAGTACAGCTGGATCTGGCTGTGTCGTATTTCGTCGAGCAGGCCAAACGTTGCCATATTGCGCATCCCGGGTGCTTTGCCGAAGCGGGCCATGCGCGCCTCGGCCATGCCGGCTGCATACTCCTGTTTGGCGATGGCTCCGTAATGGGCCTTTTGGGTCGAGAGCCAGCCCGGATCTGCCTCCTCGCAAAACTTCATCCGCGACAGCGCGGCTTTCACCGAGTAGGCGCCCGCGTCCTTCTCCCGCTGCACTTTGACGTATTCACGGTAGGTCGTCTTATACGGCTCGTCGTAGGATTCCCACTTTTCCGGCTCGACACCGATAGTATCGCTCATCTCCGGCGGGTAAAATTCATCCAGCGAGACGTAGCTCGGCGTCCAATTGGTGTCACGGGCAATGTCGTACCAGTCAGCGCGCTTTAACACGGCAGTCCTCCCTCTAAATGTCTGTCCCGACTCTCGGCCCGCCCGGTCGTTGTGTGTGGTTACAGCGATCGAACGGCGCCACGCCGCGAGCCGTTGCCGCCCGCGTTTGCTCGGGCCTTTCCGGCCTTCGTCGCACCGGGGTTGAGTAATCAGTACCGACGCTGCACGATCCAGGCCAGCTTGCGGCGCATTATTATTCTCATTCGCTGAAATGCGAAGTAATTGATTCACATCAAATGCTTGCCATCGAGGTTGGGACCTCACAGGTCCGGCCAGGCGCATTGCCAGGCCGTTCTGAACACCCGAATCCGCGCGCGTCGGTAGACGCTGATTCAGAAATTTCGTAAATTTAATCAAATTATGAAATAGCGATTGCTGATTTGATGAAATACGGAAAAACGCGCGTGGACCGTTGGGTTGGCACCCGGCCGCTAGTCACTACTCACCCATGAGCGATATGGCCCGCCCGAAAGCCCATCGCGAGCACATCCAAGGCGCCCGGAGCCCGGCCGACCTCGAGCCCGTTGCCGGCCTACGCGAAACCTTTCAAAAGCTCGACTTCGCAGTCGATGAAAGCCGCATCACGCTCGACGGTCGCCGCATGTTGCTGATCGACGCATTCGCGGTCGGCGCTCTCCGGACCGAGCTCGTCGAAAGCCTCGGCACGGACGCGGCGCGGGGCCTGCTTACCCGCATCGGCTACGCGGCCGGCGCCCGCGACGCACGCAGCGCGAGAAACCTGTATCCGGGTGCCGAAGATTACGAACGCGCCTATATTGCGGGTCCGCAACTGAGTGCCCTCGAAGGCCTCGTCAACATCGAACCTGTCGAGTTCGTGATGGACGTGGCACGGGGCTCGTTCTATAGCGAATACCTATGGCGTGATTCGTCCGAAGGCGAGATCCACGTAACTAACTATGGCACTGGGGAACTGCCCGTGTGTTGGATGCAGATCGGGTATGCCTGCGGATTTGCTACGGCGTTCATGGGGCGGCCGATCCTGTTTCGCGAAGTCCAATGCTGCGGAATGGGTCACGAAGTATGTCGCGTGATCGGCAAGCCGGTGGATCAGTGGTCCGATGCGGAACGCGACCTCGGGTATTTGACTCCCCGTGCTTTCGTTAACATGCATCTCGTGCGCTCGACGGCCCTTTCTGGACCCGCGCCCAATAGTCGTAGTACTGCGCCCGGCGGGCGGCGGGTGGAATCCTCGGCGGATCGGCAGATGGTGGGGATATCCCCCCGATTCAGCGCTGCCTGCCATTCGCTCAACCGCGTTGCGCCGACCAACGCGACGGTATTGTTCCTGGGCGAATCCGGCGCCGGTAAAGAAATGTTCGCGCGTACCCTCCATCGGATATCTCAACGCAGCGCGCAAGCTTTCGTCGCGGTAAATTGCGCAGCAATTCCGGAGACATTACTCGAAGCAGAGCTTTTCGGCGTCGAGAAAGGCGCCTATACCGGGGCGGTGACATCGCGGCCCGGCCGCTTCGAATTGGCGCACCAAGGCGTACTGTTCCTGGACGAAATCGGAAACCTGAGTCACGCAGCCCAGACCAAACTTCTGCGGGTACTGCAGGAAGGAGAAATCGAACGCGTCGGCGGTATCGGCACCAAGCGAGTCGATGTGCGCGTCGCGGCGGCGACTAACGCCAATCTCGCGGAGGCCGTCAACCGCGGCGATTTCCGGGAAGACCTCTACTACCGTTTGAACGTGTTTCCGATCCACATACCGGCGCTCCGTAACCGCGTCGACGATATTCCGTTACTCATGGACGCATTCCTGAAACGGTATTGTGACGCGCACGGCCGTACGGTCACCGGCTTCACCGAGTATGCGACCGAAGCGTTGCTCAACCACGATTGGCCCGGCAACATTCGTGAACTGGAGAACCTGGTCGAGCGAGCCGTGATCCTCGCGCCTGAAGGTGGCGCTATCGATGCGGTTCACCTGTTCCGCAACGAGGACCGCTTGCGAGCGCCCAATCGTAACGAGACGACCGTTGCCGCGAACCGCCGAAACCCGGCGCTAGATCCTGGAAGGAATTCGCCTGACGCTCGTGCGCGATCCCGGGTCCGAGGCGGGCAAACGCTGGACCAGGTAGTGGACATGATGATCGGCGATGCGCTAGAAGAAGTGGGCGGAAACGTCTCGGCCGCCGCCCGCAAACTTGGGGTCTCCCGTGCTCGCCTCGATTACCGGATCGGTAAACGGAAAAAGACCTGAGAGGCCCGCGCCCAATACGACCCTGAGCCCGTAACTGCGCTCACTTTCTAGTCTGAGATTGACTGACGAACGTAATTACCGTCATGCCGGCCCCGGATCGAGTCCGGGGTGACGGATCCGGCATCCAGTCAATAGAGCTGCCGCTTTCAGCCGCATATGTTCAATTGGATTCCGGGGCGAGGATTGCTCCTGCAATCCTTTCGCATTTCGGATCAATTATCTGGCGACCAGACTCTCTTGCGGGGTCCCGGTAAAACGGATCAGGATTGTTGCTCACGCCCCTGCCCCGGACGGTAGCCCAGACGTTGCTCGTAGATATCGAGGATCCGTTCGAGGTCTGTAGCGTAATCCGGCGTCGTCTGCACAATCGGACCGATTCCGACGATTTTCTTGGAATAGTCCGCACAAACGATCAGCAACCCGAGGTCGGCCGCGCGCGCGATCCGGTGAAAACCGCTTTTCCATTCCGTAACGCGCGAACGCGTTCCTTCGGGCGTGATCCCTACGATCATTCGATCTTTGCTTTCAATCGCCGCAACCACCTGATCGACTACTCCTTCCGGCGCCGCGCGATTCACCGGGATCCCTCCCAGCCAATAGAAAAACCAGCCAAAAGGCCCACGGAAAAGCGTGTCTTTGCCGAGGAAAGAAACCTACAGTCGCAGCACGAGCACGACGGCAACAATCAGCGGAAAATCCCAATTGCTACTGTGGGGGGCGATGAGGGCGACGAGTTTGGGCTCATCGTCAGGGATCTGCCCGATCCATTTCCAACCGGCAAGCTTCAGACCCAGCCACGCGATGGTGCTCAGGATCGGGGAAACTACCGGCGTTTCATATACAGTCATAGAGGAGAGCTTAAGCCGGATTTCGCGCAGCGCAAGACGTCTAATTCACCACCGTCCGCATGTGCCGCCACGAAATAGAACATGAACATACCGTAACTCGCGGCCAGGCGCAGTCGCGTGCCTCCCCGGTTTGCCGCGATGTCGCCGCGCCTGAAACTACCCGACGGTCGGCTTGCCACGACAACAAATAGCTTCCGCCAAAGGCAGCAGAACCCTGTTCTACGACGTTACTTCCGGCCGTTGATCAGAAGCTCAGCGTTGCCGCGCCCTCTTTGATCTGAGCGTGCATCAAGCTCGCCCCAGTGATCTCGGTACCCTCGATCAGATCTTCTTCGGTGTATCCCCGACTCTTCACACAGGGCGGGCAGGCCCACAGCGTTCCGCCACGCTCGAGGAAGTCCTTAACGAGTTCCTGTAGCGGATCCAGCGGCTTGACGTGAGTTGTGTCGATCGCCCTTTTCCGCACCAGGTCGACCGCGGCGCTGGTCAGGAAGATCGAAACCTTGAGTCCAGCGGTGATCCCCCCATTGGCGATAGTAAAGGCAACCGAGGAAAGCTCGCTATCGGCGCCGTGTGTCATAACGATAACGAGATTACGCGAATCCGCCACTGGTCTTCTCCCTTTCTTGTGTTCGAGGAAGCGACGAGTCTGCCGCACGCTCCGACGACGGTCAATGGATGAAGCAGACCGAGCACGGTCTCACCGATGTTTATGATTACAAGCTCTCAAACGCACCACCCCTCAACGCCTAGTCTGTTCACCTAACAGGAACACCCGAGTCGCACTTTTCAGGCGTACCGTTGCCGCAGGATATCGCGCGCTTCGACGATCCGTCTCATCTTTTCCATCGCGGTCTTTTCGTCGGAAACACAAGACGCGGAAAACGTGCCGAAGCCGCAGTCCGGGTGCAGGTAAATGTTTTCGGGTCGGTAGTATTCCAGCGCCCGTTCCGCCCGCGTGACGATATCGTCGACGGTTTCGACGATCCCAATGCGTGGATTCACGACGCCGAGGCCGATTTCCCGGTCGTTCAGCGCCTGCCCCACGATGCCGAACTCGCCCGCCCGGGGCGTAGCGTATTCGAGCACGAACTGATTGACCCTCAGCTCGGAAAGTGCCGCAGTCAACGGTTCGTAATCACCGGAGAGATGGACTTCGTCCTTGGTGCTCCAGTTGCCCCGACAAATGTGTAACCCGGTCTTTACGCCGTCGATTCCATCGACGACGCGGTTGATCATTTCTGTTGCAAATTCAAGCTCGGAACCCGCATCACGGCGCGTTGCCAAACTCCCTCACATGAATGTCCTGCTGAAAGATTCGCCCTCGAGATCCTCACCCGTATGGACGACTTCCGTCAGCACCGGCTCATCGAATTGCACGAATTCGCAGCCCGCGTTCCGGAGCTCGATGAGTTCCTCACGCAGGATATCGACGACATCGTTAGCCATGTCCGTCGGGTTCGGGTAGTCCTTTTTGGAATATTTGGGCGACCACATGGAGCGAACCAGCAGATACGGTCCCGGCAGGGGGATTTTCACCGGCCGGTCGGTAATGGTCTTGACGAACTCGAACTCATCCACGGCAAGCGGTTCCCGCCTCGACAACGTGCCGACGCAGACCGGGTTGCGAATGGTGCCGCGCTTGACGTCGGCTGCTTCGAGCATTTCGTCGAAATCGGCCTGACCGTCTGAGGTATCCTCCACCGCGACGAGTTCAGTGCCGTCTACTTTCTCGGTGGCCGCCGTGTCAAAACAGACACGCCGGTGCTCGCCGTCGACGACGATGTCGACGTCCGCCTCGACCTGAAATTCGACGGTACGCCGCACTTCGTCGTCGGCAACGCGGTCGAACTCGGCTCGGGTCATCTTACCCGCCCGGCGAGCGTCAAGCGCGTCGAGCGTCCTTTTAGACCTCGGCCAACTGCCGACCTGGGTAACATTAAACATCTTTCGACCCCTCCAGTTTGCCACCCGGTGCAGTTAGCTCTGTACCAGGTTGGGTTGAATACAATCGTATTGATTTTAGTAACTAGATAACCGTTCCGAAATGGCGATCACTTTCGTCGTGCCGGCCCCGGATCGAGTCCGGGGTGACGGCAGGCGGACCTACGAACACCGGGAAGCGCATTTCGGATCAATTATCTAGTCAGCCGATACATTGCACACTAGACGCACAAGTCCGTCAATGCGATTCTCCCTAACCTATAGAGACTTGCCTAAAGACTGAACACACATGCTCCGTAGGTTGGGTTCAGCTTGATGAGCGCCGTAACCCGACAATTCAGCCTGCCTGTTGGGTTACGCCCTGCGGGCTAACCCAACCTACAATGTTCACGAATTGTGAAAGCTTCGGTAGATACTGTTCGAATGGAGGGTCAAAGAGAGAATCATTCGTATCGGGTTGGCGCCACGCCCACACATACATCGGACACAGGGGCGCTACCCGGTCGACGGCATGAACTGCAATTAAAACCACGCACGCCGGACCGATTCTGCCTTACCCTATTTAGTCAATTTGTCTGGTTAAATGTTAGCCGATCGATACACGTGGAGGTACACGATGGAAACCAGCGCTGAGCGAGAACAGATTCAAAATGTAATACGCGACAAGTACCGCAAGGCCGCGAATTCCACGGAGGGTTTATTCAAATACGCCACAGGCCCAAAAGGTGCACAAACGCTTGGATATGATTCCGGAGTAATCGCAAGCGCACCGTCGCGGCTCTTACGATCGTTCTGCGGGGTAGGCAATCCGTTCGCGCTCGGCGCAATCGGCGAAGGCGAGATTCTGTTGGACGTAGGGTGCGGTGCTGGCTTCGACCTCTATGTAGCTAGCAAGCTCGTGGGCAAAACCGGCCGGGCGCTTGGAGTCGATCTCACGCCCGAGATGGTCTCGGTTGCCACTGACAACATCGCACGCTCGGGCCTGAAGAATGCAGAGGTACGGCATGGCGCTTCGGAAGCTCTGCCATTTGAGCAGGAATCCCTAGATGTCGTTATCTCCAACGGAGTATTCAATCTGTCGACGCAAAAACGACAATCGTTCGACGAGGTTTTTCGCGTCCTCAAGCCGGAAGGCAGACTCCAATTTGCCGACATCATCTTAGATGACGACCTACCAAGCGATGTCGTTGGCGGTTTGGAGGCTTGGGCCAACTGAATTGGCGGAGCGATCCCCGTGCGGGATCTGATTGAAATACTCAAAGCCGCCGGCTTTACCAATGTCGAATGTGTTGCAAAGACGGGCATAGCAACCTCACAGCACACTCTCGGGGCGACGTTTCGGGCAAGGAAGCCGGGGTTGGACGATGTGAACGGACGAGACGCCGGCTGAGCTATTTCCCAACCAAAGGGGTCAGACTGGCAACTTCTTCCACGCACCCGCCAGCAGGCTGGCTTCCAGCGCATCGTTATCCGGGTAGGCTTTGCCAAACGTCGTTCGCCAGAATCGCGCCTCTTCCATACACAAGTAGAAAAAGACCTTGCTATGCCAGGGGCCGAAGGCCTCATAAGCGTGCTCGAATAGCTGTTCTTTGATGGCATCCGGGTAAGTCAGTTTACCCTCCGGATTCGTGCTCATCGGCGACTGATGGATCTTGCTCTTGGTCCCGGCGCTCCTCAGCTTTTTCAGGATCGGTTTGGGAAAGGTTAGCGCTCCTAAGGACACGAACACGACCTCCTCCGACCGAAACCGCGCCAGCACCTGCTCGATCATGGCGGTGTAGTCGGCTCGCCAACCGTGGTAACGAACCATTGGGTGTAAGTGAAAGCCGACCCTGATGTCGCGATCCGCGACGGCACGGGCCGAGTCGAGTCGCTCGCTCAACGTCGCGGTTAGCGTTTCCTCGTTGTCAATAATGACCTCGGGGTTCAGCGACCACGAGCAAATCACGTTGCCCGGCGGCCGCGCGCGCAACAGATAGTCGACGTTTTTTGACTTCGTCTTAAACTCCACCAACGCGTTGGGCCATTTCTCGGCGAAGTACAACATGTCGTCGAGAACACCGTACTTGTTGCCCCACGCCAAGGCATCGGAGGACTGGCCGGTACCAATGTGGTAACGGCGGCCCGGATCGAGTTCGATGGTCTCCAGCTTCGCGCGAAAGTCCGAGTCAAAAACGATGTTTTCGTCGGTGTACATCGTCTGAATACTGCAGTAGCTGCAGGCGAACCCGCAGTTCTTGACGGCGTCCACGGTTAGCAGGTTGCAGCACAGCGTCTTGTCCGACTGGACTGGACACAAGCCGAAAATCCGGCCTGGCGACGCCCGCCGTTCGACTCTTTTGTCGAGGCGGTGGACGGAAATCCGCGACCCGCCCCGCTGCCGGTAAAACGTTTCACCCCGACGCAAGGTTTCCATGCGCTCACGTACTTTCGCCAACGCCCACTTCTTAAACTCCGGTCCCGACAATGCACTGGCGCCTCGCAATTCGTCCCAAAACATCGACAGGCTGGTTTCCTCCCACATTTCCAGGTCTAAGCTGGATTCCACGAGCAACCGCAACTCCTGCTGGGTCAATTGATTGTCGACGGCGATCGCGCGGATCGTATCCCGGCTCGCCGCATCCAAAGCATGAAACAACGTTTGTTGTTCAATCTTGTCGAATTTTTCGGGATAATGGGAACGCAAGCTCGCTACCGGGTTGGACGATTCAACGCTGGAGTATAGAGCGAAACTCGCGCGGCGACTTTACAGTGCGCCCGATCCGGAGCGGCCACCTGGGACCGTCCGGCGAAAACAAGCAGTGGAGACGATTATGGTCCGAGTCGCCGGTTGTGATCTGGGCAAAGCATCGGTGGGGTTCGTCATCGCCAAACTGGGCGACGGCGGCGAACTCTCCATCGAGTATTCGAGCTACGCGCTCCACGACGGCGATCCGATCGGCCTTTTCAGGGACTGGTATCGAGACCAGCGCGTCGGCGGGTGCGCCGCGCTCGCGGCCACCGGGGTCTACGCCGACGAACTGCGGGAGCCCGTGCTGATCCTGCCGGAGGACTCCTGCCAGGAAGCAGCCCTGGAATGGTCGCCGGATCTCGAAGATTCGCTGAACCTCGTCAGTATCGGTGCGCGCGGCTACGGCGTGCTGACGCGCAAACCCCTGTCTGTGGGCGTCGGTACATCCCGACCCGGAGGTAACGGCACCCAGAAACGCTACGTTTACCAGTACCTCGAGAACGATAAGTGCTCGTCGGGGACCGGCGAAAACATGCAGAAAATTTCCGATCGGTTCGGCCTCGAGATCGACGAAGCGGATCAAATCGCATTAGCGGCGACGGAAGGGATCCCGATCACCGCTCGGTGTTCAGTATTCGCAAAGACCGAAATGACGCACTTCGCCAACCAGGGCAAACCGACTGGTGAGTTATTCAAAGGCTATTTCTCTTCGATCGCGCGCAACACCTTCGCGCTGTCGGCCCGCAATCGGGTCGACGGCCCGGTTTATTTGATCGGCGGTCCGTCGCGGATCGAGTCGTTCCGGCGGGGTTTCGAAGCACTGCTCGGAGAGCCGGTAAAAATGCCTCCGTTCGCCGAGAGCTTCGAAGCCTTGGGCGCGGCAGCGATCGCCGGTCAGCATGCCGCCAGCGTAGCGACGACGGCGTTACCCAAAGATCCGGCCGAACTCATAGCAACTAAACAGAGCCAGTTTCAGACCCTCGAGCCGGCAAAAGGCTGGCAGGACCGGGTCACGATCATGGCG
>PVBE011221823.1_pt1 | contig 80703 bp, 76 predicted proteins | sample 1631181 | NCBI WGS metagenome assembly PVBE01 (sample SAMN08397723, study PRJNA350692) | Marine metagenome, whole genome shotgun sequencing project. | isolation source: water | place: Pacific Ocean | collected 2012-04
GACACCTCCCTCTCAAGGAGGAGACCACCGGTTCGAATCCGGTATGCGCTACCAAAGACCGCTTCCGCAAACCCATTCTTCTCCCCTGTTTTCTGGATTCCTTTGATACCCAGACCACATTTTATCCGCCTGTTTTAGTGAGGAAATTCGCTTCATTTTACAGATAGCCAATTCTAAATTCACGTAGTTTTGCAGCCTTTCCTTTGCCATCTCCAACCAGCTTATTCATCATCGCCCAAAAGTCATGGCTGTGGTTCTTAATCCGAGTATGAGCAAGCTCATGCAGAATCACATAACCCATAAGCTCTTCCGGCAATCGCACAATCTTCATGTTCAAGCTAATGTTGTTTTTACTAGAGCAGCTACCCCATCTTGTTTTTTGATTACGAATAAATACCTTGTTATAAGTAAATCCATATTTCCCTGCTAGGTATCTCAGCCTCCTCATTAACTCACGTTTAGCCTTTACCTTATCGATGTCATCAAAAGCGCCTGAGGCAATTTCACCATTCTCTTCATGTTGTTTCATCCTGGCTAAATGTCTCTGTATCCAACCTTTCTTGGCATAGACGAATTCCTCAGCCTTCTGGAAAGATAACCCATCAGGAATTGCAACTCGAACTCCTGTAAATGGCTTTACAGAGATGTTCAGACGCCTAGCCTTCTTGCTACGTTCAAAACTGACCTGCCCTACCCCGGAAATATCAACCGTACTTGAATGCACCATCAGAAATCCTTCTCCATATACTTCATAGCTTCCTGACTAAGCATGGAATAATCATCTGGATTCAGCTTAACTTCTGTGTGTTCTCGAGACATATTTACCTCCTCTACACACTAGTGAAGGTAGTTAACTGGCAGCCCCTCTTCTGAGAGTAGCAGCGGCCAACACTGACATAATAATAGCGAAACCCACCAGCACTGAGAGCTCTAATCCGACATCGAACAGACTCTTTCCAGCTAGCATAATATCTCGGAGCCCATTAACGGCGTATTTTAGAGGTAGTATCGCCGAGAACCATTGCAGGTAATCGGGCATTTGCTCCACTGGCCAGACAACCCCAGAAAGGAATATCTGGGGGACTATGATTAACGGGATAAACTGGACCATCTGGAACTCGTTACGAGCAAAGGTTGATATGAATATACCCAGATTAACCGCTACGGTTATCACGACGATTTGAAAGACAAAAACCTGCCACAAATCACTGTGGTAATTGACTCCCAACACATAAATCGTGAAGAGGACGATAATCAGGGTCTGGGTGAGGGCGAAAACAAAAAAACCAAGCAGGTAGCCAACCACTATGTCCAGGCGTGATACTGGTGACACCATCAGGCGTTCCATAGTACCCTGAGAACGCTCCCTCAAGAAGCTAATTCCTGTAAGCAAAAAACTAAAGAATAATGCCAATGTCGCAAGCAGTGCTGGGGCTATATAATCCAGGACATTACTCTCAGGAAAACTTAGACCGATGAGAGTCATTACTACCATAGGTACCACTACAATCAGGGCTATTGTGCGACGGTCTCTAATTAACTGGCAGATAATCCGGCCAGCAATAGTAAGAGTGTGGCTAAGCATCTCTCTTGTCCTTATGGGAGATAAAATAGAGGAAAGCGTCCTCCAAGGTAGCTGTGGGTTTACCGGTGGCTTGTTGCAACTCGCCGGGAGTGCCTTGGGCAATAATCTTACCGTTACGCATCAGAGCGAGACGGTCACAGCGAGCAGCATCATCCATAGTATGACTGGAAATAATAATAGTAGTACCTTGCTTGGTCAGTGTGGTAAAGTGCTCCCAAAAAATAACTCTTAGTTCAGGATCGAGGCCAACAGTAGGTTCGTCAAGAAAAAGCAAGGGTGGCTTATGCACTATAGTACAAGCGAGGCTAACTCTCTGTTTCATCCCGCCACTCAACTTTAATATGGAGTCTTTACGGCGTTGCCACAAGTCAACCAACGCGATAGCTTCCTCCACTCGTTGGTTTCGCTCATGCTTATTGGTGAGACCATAAATTTTGGCAAAGAAATCTACGTTTTGCGCAACAGATAACTCGCTATACAGTGAATGGAGTTGTGGCATATAGCCAATAGAGTGAGCCGTTCTCCTAGAGGGTGTTTGTCCCAATAACTGGACACTACCTGACTTAGGTTTTAGCAGACCGACCAGTAGCCGAATAAGGGTAGTTTTTCCGGCACCGTTAGGACCAAGTAGTCCGAAACTCATACCAGTCGGCACCTGTAGTGACAGCTCATTAAGCGCCTTTATATCATTGTAGCTGAAAGATACATTATTCAGCTCAATGGCTGGTTTTCTAAGTTCTTGCTCTGCCATGACAGTAAATGAGGATACAATCAATCATCAACGAAATCAAGTAAATCCACTTTTAGATTACCTAAAGAAAGTAAACTACCCTTAGTAGTTTATCATTTGGTATAATTAGGCATAATGCACCAATATTTGGTGGGAGGGATTAACAGTGAACAATAATTGGAAAAGTTACTTCCTAATGAGTCTCATACTACTAGTAATATCTTCTGGTTTCGGTGCATTTTCCCTAATCTTGTCAAACTCAGCTAAACAAATATTGGCACGCACAGAATCACAGCTAACTGCGACTCAAACTCGATTATCTACTGTAATTGAGGAACACGATGTTACAACGACTAAATTAATTAATACTGCAGGGCAGTTATCGACAACCGAAGTACAGCTTCGCGAAAAAGAAAACCAACTAAATATCACCAACACTCAACTCTCTACAACAAAAGGCAAGCTTAATTATACCGTGAATCAACTCGCTGCAACAGAGGACGAGCTTACTGATACCGCGACTCAACTCACTTTAGCAGAGGACGAACTTACTGATACCGCGACTCAACTCGCTGCAACAGAAGGTAAGCTTGCTGATACCGCGACTCAACTCGCTACAACAGAGGACGAGCTTACTGATACCGCGACTCAACTCGCTGCAACAGAGTGGGCTCTCGATGACATCGTGGCCCAACTCGCTACAGCAGAGGACGAACTTGCTGATGCCGTGATTGAAAACACTTTACTATTGGGCCAATACGCAAATATAAGAGCCATTGTAGAAGCCAGGATCGGCTATAGTTTTTACGTCACAGAGGAAGACAGACAGAGTTACATTACCCCTGATGATGCCGCGGTATCTGCCCTGGTTCAGGCGACTACAGACGGCTACACTGGGGATACGTCTAGGACCTGGAACGATTACTTCTTACTGTATCAATGGGTAGCGGACAATATAGAATATAATTTTGACAGCTATATGCCCCGCCTACCAGAACTCCTCTCAAACGTAGTCACATGGATTCAGGAATGCTGGAACAAGCCCGCAGAGACTATCACAGACGGGAAAGGTGACTGTGAGGACCAGGCTTTACTACTTGCCAGTATGATGAGGAATTACAATAATGGTGATCTTGCAGTTTGGTTAATCAGTATACAGTCTGCTGTTCCAGGGCAAATTGGACATATGGCAGTAGCTTTTCCCGTTGAAGGTGGACGCCTCACTATCGTGGACCCTACGTGGAGCTATTATACGGGATGGCCAAGCGGTTCATTAGAATCCGAAATTCCCTCTTCCGCGGTGGGTAACTGGGTATCATTAATCCCGGATGCAAATTTTTATGTCTACTCCATCCTTTCCAATAACATAGATCAACGGTTCTCCTCTACCGCAGAATTCCTCACCTGGTTTGATCAGAGATAATAGGAGTCACTTACTTTTATACTTAGGGTACTTTGTTACTGGCTCTACAGGTATTTACCAAATCCGCCAGAACAACCACGACGATAATTTCGCATTGACAGGGCTTCCCCCTAGCCGTATGATAAATCATTAGTGGGGAAGAAACGTTACTATGTATTCCGGGTCGATGGTTAAAAGCTTACGCCCCGACAAGTCGTGTCTGATAGAAGAAATAGATACGGGATTGTCACCGCTTGAAGCCTTCGAATGTATCAAGGACGGACGGTTTAGCTTCTTCTTAGACAGCGGGATGGACTCTAATAAACTAGGGCGATATTCCTTTATCGGAAGCGACCCTTTCCTGGTACTCAGTACGCGGGGTAGTGAGGGCGTTCTTACTCGGGGTAAAATAAAAAGCCGCTTAACTGGCAACCCATTTGACATGCTCCAGCATCTACTGGAAATCTATCGTCTGGAGCCTCATCCTTCACCCGTACCCTTCGTTGGTGGTGCCGTCGGTTACTTCAGCTATGACCTCTGTCATTTTATCGAACGGCTACCCAGCACAGCGACAGATGACCTTAATCTACCGGAATGTTATTTTGGTTTCTATGACTTGGTCCTGGCCTTCGACAACCTTGAAGGCAAGACTTATCTCATCTCCTCGGGTTTCCCTGAATTAAGAGAGACTGAGAGAATCACCCGGGCTACCAGACGCATCAATGAGCTCAAGAATAAACTGACTGGCGCGTCGGTTTCTGACACAGAAACACCGGTTACGCCGGTATCTTCGCCGGTGAAGCCACTGGCCACTCTCCAGGGTAATTTTACGCATAAGGAATATATCGACACCGTCGAAAAAGCACGACAATATATAATCGCCGGCGATATTTTTGAAGTGAACCTATCTCAACGCTTTGAAACCGAGCTTTCCATTAGCCCATATAAGCTATACCAACGATTACGGCAGATAAATCCGGCACCATTTGCCGGCTATCTCAATTTTGATGGGGTAAAGGTAGTCAGCGCCTCACCAGAGAGATTCCTCAGACTCCGGGGCGATTGGGTGGAGACGAGACCCATCAAAGGCACTCGCCCACGCGGTAAAACCAAAGAGGAAGATGAAGCCTTATCTAGTGAGTTATTAACCAGCGCAAAAGACCGGGCGGAGAATATCATGATTGTCGACCTGGAGCGAAATGATCTAGGCCGTGTCTGCCGTTTTGGGACGGTCAAAGTAACGCAGCTGGCCATACTAGAAATGTTTCCTACCGTATTTCATCTCACTTCTACAATCGTGGGAAGGCTCAGGAAGGATAAAAACGGCATCGATTTGATTAAAGCCACTTTCCCCGGCGGCTCCGTAACTGGAGCCCCCAAGGTGCGTTCTATGGAAATTATTGATGAATTAGAGCCGACTAAAAGGAGCATATATACCGGCAGTATCGGCTATCTGAGTTTTAACGGCGACCTTGACCTCAGCATCGCTATTCGTACCTTTCTAGTCAAAGAAGGCAGGGCTTACTTCCAAGTAGGTGGCGCTGTCGTTTATGATTCTGACCCCGAGACCGAATATCAGGAAACTATGGACAAGGGTAAAGCCTTAGTTGACGCCCTCAATACGGCAACAACATTGGAAGTTGGTCATGGTTCTGGTCATTGACAACTATGATTCTTTTGTTTACAACCTTGCTCAGTATGTGGGTGAACTGGGCTGGGAACCGGTTACTTACCGTAACAACCGGGTGACTCTGGCCGAAGTGGAGAAGTTAAGACCATCACACATCATGATCTCTCCCGGACCTTGCACCCCGCTTGAGGCCGGTATCTCAAACGACATCATCCGCCACTTTGGCGGCAAGATTCCTATTCTCGGCGTTTGTCTAGGGCACCAATGCATCGGTTATGTCTATGGTGGTCGGGTGGTTCGTGCCGCCATACCCACCCACGGCAAAAGTTCCCTCGTCTATCATGACGGTCAGACGATATATAATGGTTTACCCAACCCAATTGAAGGAGGGCGTTACCATTCTCTAGTAATAGAGAAAGACACTCTACCTCCGGTTCTGGAATGGACCGCCAGAACCACGGAAGATGTAATTATGGGCCTTCGGCACAAGGAATATGTAGTCGAGGGGGTACAATTCCATCCGGAGTCGATAATGACTGATAGCGGCCACGAAATACTGGGGAATTTCCTGAGCTATTCTCAGGCGAGGTGGCTTCGAGATTAGACTTATGAACGAAATTATTTATCTAAATGGCTCCTTAATGCCCGCTAACCAAGCCAGAATCTCCGCCCTAGACTATGGCTTTCTCTACGGACTTGGTCTCTTTGAGACGATGCGTGCTTATGACGGCGAGGTATTCCGTCTGGACAGACACTTGAGCCGCCTCGCACTTTCTGCGGAAACACTAGGTTTATCAACCGGAACACTAGACCTCAGGAAGGCGATAATGGCCACCCTCCAGGCTAATAAGCTCAGTAACGCTCGCATCCGCATTACTATTTCCGCCGGTGAAGGGGAAATGGTACCTGACCCAACCAGTTGCGCTGAACCCACGGTACTGATAGTAGCCGGATATTACCAACCTTACCCCGAGCAAACCTACGAAAAAGGATTCAGAGCAATACTCTCTTCCATTCGGCGCAATAGCCAGTCCCTTCTTTCCAGAATCAAGTCAGCCAACTATCTGGAAAGCATTCTGGCAAGACAAGAAGCTAAAGTAGCCGGCGTTGATGAGGCTCTTTTCCTCAATGAGCGTGGCCTCCTTGCCGAGGCCAGCATGAGTAATGTTTTCCTGATAACTGACGGTATCCTGAGAACGCCGGGGCCGGAGAGCGGCATTCTCCCCGGAATCACCAGAGAGACAATTTTAGAGTTAGCCCCAAAACTAGGTATCAAGACCTTTGAACAGGATATTCTACCGGACGAACTTTTTCAGGCTCAAGAAGCTTTCCTGACCAACTCGCTGATTGAAGTCATACCACTTACCCACATAAACAGAAAGCCTATTGCTTCCGGTAAGTCAGGGCCAATTACCCAGAAGCTTTTGTCAGCCTACCGGGAAACGGTCAGAGTTTACCCCGTGCTTAATACGGGGATGAACGAATGATAGCATCACTCATACGGCAAACCCTAACCATCTCCGGAACGTCATGCACCCGCACTATATCCGCCCCTTCGGCGACACCAATAGCGATCGCGGCCGCAGTACCCTCCACACGTTCGCTAGCCGGGAGACCTAACGCCAGCCCAATGAAAGATTTACGAGAGGGGCCAATGAGAATGGGTCTACCCAGCTCTCTTAACTCTTTTAAGCGACGAACAATCTCCAGGTCCTGCTGCCAAGTCTTACCGAACCCAATCCCCGGGTCCAGAATTATGTTTTCCCGGCCCACACCCAGCTTCAATGCCAGTTCCAGACTTTGCCGAAGGGACGCAGTCACCTCACCGATGACATCATTATAAAAGGCGGTGTCACGCTTAATCCGAGCATCATAACTCCCTTTATCCCGCTGGTTACTCATCAAGATGAGGGGAGTATTCTTCTCGGCAGCGAGTCGAGCTAGCCGCTGGTCCCGCTTCAAGCCCCACTCGTCATTTATCATGGTTGCCCCTGCCTCAAGCGCTTGGCGTGCCACCTCTGGCTTACCGGTATCGATACTCAGGGGAACGGTTACCTCGGAAGCCAATCGCTCTATGATTGGAGCTACCCGTTTGATTTCCTCAGCGGCTGAAATTGGCGATGAACCAGGTCGGGTAGATTCGCCGCCGATATCCAGTATATCCGCGCCTTGACTAACAAAACGGCGGGCCTGTGCCACGACGGCTTCTGGCTCAGTGACTCCGTCGCCCGCGAAAGAATCCGGTGATAGGTTGATAATTCCCATAACAAAGGTCCGTTCTCCCCAGCGAAACTCTACATTCCCACATCTAGTTACACCCGGATGCTTCATAACTAATCCCTCGAATGAACGCGTTTTTAGAATGCTACCATTACAACGCAAACACTATTAGAGGTACAACCAAAGCAATGAGACCCGTAAAAAGGACTGAGAGCATAAAGAGATTGTACCTAGTTCCGTAATCTCCTAGAAGCGACGAGTCATAGTAACCTTCTACCCCTTGATCTTTATACATCTTCATCAGGCCATTCAGTAGCTTTCTCCTCATCTGTCTCCCTCTGATGAGGCCGACTTCTGCCACCAGATTAACAACTATTAAGAGAGAAACAAACATGAACAACACAATCGTTCCCGTACCATTCCCTCCCGCCGAAGCGAGTATGGAATTAATACCAAGAGTTATCAAGTTGAGGATGATGGCCGTGAGAATAAAAATCGTGTCCGTACGTGTGTTCGAGCTCAGTTCACTAATAAGATGTTCATGGACCCGCTCAATCATATTACCCCCCTTTTTCTTTTAGGTGAATTCTTCTACCTCCGGCTAGAGCGCACAAAAATAGTAACAAATGCGGCGATAACGACAGCCACGATAATTGCCCCAACCCATACCCAGAGAAATGCCGGTTCCACTACATTCAGCCAGATAGCTTCCGTTTTACGTATTTCGTTAGCTTCGGCTATAACCGTAACATTATAACCCCCTTTTGTGACTTTGCTGTCAGGCCTGACAATAAGATCGACCGTCTGGAAATTACCTCCACTTAGAGAATCTATTTCCACCGGGTTAAACTCGATCGTCCAACCCTCAGGCCCTTGTGAGGATAGCCTGATACCCGTAATCGTTGTATCGCCGATGTTCCTGATCTCCAGAAACAACCTATTGTCCTTGCCGGCCTTCAACTCGTTATAGGAGTTTCCGAGAGATAATGTCAAGACGAAGTTTGGCTCAAATGGAACTGGCGGCAAAGCAGGCCCGCTTAGCCGGTCACGAACAAACAAGTCTGTTCTTTTCTCTTCTTGGGCCAGAAGCGTTTGAGGCCCCGCTAAAGCAATCAGGCAAAACACGCCCACCAATAGCCAGCGGATTTTACCGGTAATTTTCATTTTCCCACCTCTAACTACGAATTTAATCTTACAATGCCTTTCTGGCAAAAGCAAGACAGTTGACGCCTAACAACGTTAAGCCTATAATATAACTAATTAGCGATTAGCATACTCAACCGCATACTCTCATATCCTTAAACGAAAGCAGCTTCTCACTATGCAGATATTATGTCTGGATATTGGTTCCACCACTCAGGATATTCTCCTTTTTGATACCGCCCAATCAGTCGAAAATTCCATCCAACTGATACTACCGTCACCGACGATTCTGGCAGCAAAAAGGATAGAAATGGCCACCGCGCGCGGTGATAATATCGTTCTCACCGGTGATACGATGGGTGGGGGCGCCGGCACATCAGCCATAAGACAGCACCTTGAATCGGGATTAAAAATTTACGCCACGCAGAACGCGGCCCGTTCTTTTAGTGATGACTTAGAAGAAGTGACCTCATGGGGAATACAGCTCATTTCGACTGATGAGATTACACACTACCGGAACGACACAATCATTTCGCTGACCGATGTTGACCTTGAACGATTAGAAAAGGCACTTTCAAGCTGGAATATTACCCTACGCCCAGATATTGTCACTGTGGCGGTTCTAGATCACGGCGTGGCACCCCCGGTGGAAAGTGAAAGGCTGTGGCGCTTTCGATATTTAGAGCGCCTGCTTCAAGCCAACGACACACTAGAAGCATTTATGTTTTCGGAGACAGAAGTCCCCCGCCATTTCACCCGGATGCAAGCCGTAGTTCGAACTATCAAGGGCAATACCCCATTGGTAATCATGGACACCGGCGCCGCCGCCGTTTTGGGAGCGTCATTTGACCACGTCGTAGCACCTCACAACAACCGCTTGGTGGTAAATCTAGGTAACTCTCATACTCTCGCCTTCAACCTTTCCGGCTCAAGAGTACTAGGCTTCCTCGAACACCATACTTCCTCACTTTCTCAGACCCGACTGGAAAATCTGCTGCTCAGCATCATCGCCGGTGACATAAAGCGGCAAGATATCTGGGAAGAAGGTGGTCACGGCAGCCTAATCATTGAAAAAGGGGGGAATCCTTTCATTACAGTGACGGGACCACGACGGTCGCTACTGACACACTCCAGGCTTAAGCCTTATCTCGCGGCGCCCTTCGGAAGCATGATGTTGACCGGTTGCTTCGGTTTGCTCAAAGCCACCTCAATCAAACTCCCCCAATGGCGCGACGAAATCGAAAAAGCCCTTCTTCGTTAAAATAGCATCAGTCACTCCAGCTGGCGTTGCCTTCCTCTGACAGCTTGGGTTATAATACTTCTCAAATGGAAATACATAAAGCTGGTTCAATGCATCGGAAAATCACTAACCGGCTTGAAGAAAATGCCCAAGTCCAACGAACCATTGCCAAGGACAAAACTCACGAAATCGAGGAGATGGTTAATCTTATCCTTACCGCCTACCGAAGTGGTGGTAAGGTGATTTTATTTGGGAACGGCGGTAGTGCCGCCGATGCCCAGCACCTCGCCGGCGAGTTAGTAGGAAAATTTAAGCTGGAAAGACAAGCACTCCCCGCCATCGCCTTAACCACTAACACCTCGATACTAACGGCACTATCAAATGATTATGGTTATGAGACTGTTTTCGGTCGTCAAGTGGAAGCGCTGGCGACCGAAAAGGACGTCATCGTCGGACTCAGCACCAGCGGCAATTCGCCGAATGTAATCGAGGCTATCAAAATAGCTAAAGCTAGAGGCGCTAAGACAATCGGACTAACCGGAGGCAACGGCGGACGACTAGCTGAAATGGCCGATTTAGTATTAGTTGTACCTTCAGATAACACACCTCAGATTCAGGAGATGCATATCACCATCGGCCACATCGTCTGTGAACTGGTGGAAAGCGAATTAGCCGGTACTGATTGACCCCGATATAATTGGGGCAGATTTACGAGACAAAATGAGACTGCTCATTATCCAGGAAACAGACTGGATTCAACGGAATCCGTTACAGCAACACCATCTGGCTGAGATGCTCTCGTTACGGGGGCACGAGATACGTGTCATCGATTACGAGCTTTTATGGCGGACGCAGGAGAAAAAGGGAATATTCTCACGGCGCCAGACCTTTACTAACATATGTAAAATCTATAGTAACGCTAAGGTCACTGTCGTTCGTCCCGGTATCATTAAGATTCCCTGGTTGGATTATATTTCGCTGCTCTTTTCTCACCATGGCGAAATCGCACGACAAATTAAGGAATTCAAGCCGGGTATCATCGTTGGTATGGGCATCTTGAACAGCTACCTCGCCCTAAAAGCAGCCAGAAAGAATAACCTGCCTTTCATCTATTACTGGATGGATGTCCTGCACTGGCTCATCCCATTCAAGCCTTTTCAGCCCTTAGGAAAATTTATCGAGAGCCGCACCCTCCGGCAAGCCGATAAAATTATCGTTGTCAGTGACAGACTGAAAGAGTTCGTCACCAAACTAGGGGCACCACCGGAACGAATTGAGGTCGCAACACCCGGCATTTCGTTAAAACGATTTAATCCGGCCATCAGTGGCGAGACAGTCAGAAGACAATACGGCATAAAGAAGGACGACGTCACGCTCTTTTTTATGGGATGGCTTTATCACTTTTCTGGTTTAGAAAAAGTTGCCCTCGAAATGGTCAGGGCGAAAAGGGAGAACATTAAATTCCTCATTGTCGGCGATGGTGATGCCTTTGACGACCTTCAGCGAATACAAAAAGAGCATGGCGCTCAGAATCAGATTATTCTCGCTGGCCACCGCCCCTATGAAGAAATGCCCGGCCTTATCGCCGCCGCCGATATTTGCCTACTGCCAGCCGACCCGACAGCACAAATTATGCACGATGGTTTACCCGGTAAGATTTTCGAATATCTAGCCATGCAGAAACCAATGATAGCCACCAAATTACCCGCCGTAATGAGGGAATTTGGAGAGGATAATGGCGTTGTTTATGTAGAACGGCCACAAGATGTTATCAGCAAGACCCTAGAACTAATCAGCACTGGTCAGATCGAGAAACTGGGCTTAAAAGCAAGACAGTTTGTTGAAAACTACGACTGGGAGAAAATCACTGACCAATTCGAGCGAACTCTTGAAGAAACCAACAATGAAAGGCGAACCTAAGGACTTAAAAATTAGGCCAAACCTATCGCGCCTCTAAAATTAGAGTTAATCCCCATTATTCAGCGGTTCTAGCTAATTTTAGACTTCAATCAACCTCGACCGGAACCTGCCAGCAAACCCCGTTCCATATCCGAAGAGAACGGTCGCATTTAGAACATAACACCTGAACCTGATGGTCCATTTTCTGCTCACGATATCTGACCAGTTTCTGACAACCAGGGCAAAAGACCTTCTTAGCAGATATTTTCATGACTCCTTCTCCGTTATATCAACTTCCTCAGCTAGTCGACTCCGTCTCCGGAACCTCAAGGATATCGCCGCGGAGGGCAATAAGTAGGCTCAATCCGATTATACTCGACACAATCACAGCACCATGCCCCGACGAACAGAGTATAACTGACTAGACCCCTATCCTATTCTAAACCTTGTCGCGACTTTATTCAACCCACCCTCCAATCTCGATCCGTCGCTTTGACACCTCTCGCCGACCGATGCTATCATGACTTAAAGAGGTAGTATCTATGAGTGGAACGGACGTACTGTATGTAGGACTGATTATTCTTTGTCTATTTTTGTCAGCCTTCTTTTCCATCTCGGAAACGGCCTTTATCTCCCTACAAAGGATAAGGTTAGAGCATATGGCTAATAATGGGGTAAAGGGCGCGAAGTTAGTAGCCTCTATGCTTAGGCAACCAGAAAAGCTCTTGTCTACTATTTTACTGGGCAATAATTTTATTAACACAGCTGCTGCTGCGCTAGGTACGACTTTAGCCATCAAATATTGGCCGGAGCAAGGCATCTTCATCGCCACTATAGGCATAACTATCATTCTTCTTATATTTTGCGAGGTTACTCCCAAAACTATGGGCATCCGGCACGCCGAGCGATTATCTTTTATATTTGCTCAGCCAATACGGCTAATATCCTGGGTATTCACCCCCTTCGTCTTTATCCTGAGCTGGATTGCCTCTGGTGTAACCAAATTGGTCGGCGGGACACCGATCCCTCGCTCCCTGGTCGGTGAGGAGGAAATCCGCACCATGATATCGGTCGGGTACCGAGAGGGGACAGTGGAGGAAGAGGCCGCCGAAATGCTACACAATGTCTTTGAGTGCAGCGACCGCCCGGTTCGGGAAGTCATGGTGCCGCGTCCCAAGATACTATTTATCAAAATGGGTTCCAGCCTCACCGATTTCCTCGAACTCTATACGCAACATCCTCTCAACCGTTACCCAGTGTATAAGGAAAGCCAGGATGATCTGGTTGGTGTCCTCTCGATAAAGGATGTGTTCATGGAGCAGGCCAAGGGTACCATTAACGGCGAAAGTACCATCGATCACTTCGTCCGTCCTGTTCATTTAGTCTCGGAAACCAAACCGGTCAACGAACTCTTAGCGGAGATGCGTGATGGGCATTTCCATATGTGTATAGTGGTAGATAAATTCGACAACACCGCCGGTATCGTCAGTCTCGGCCAACTGGTTGGGGAGATTATCGGTCCGGCAGAGGACGAAATGGCAGGAGCAGAAAAAGAACACATCGATAAGGAAACTAAGGAGACCGATGCCACGTCTACGGATTAGGTTCGGCCGAGGGCCGGAGGTAAAATTCATTTCCCATCTAGATATTATGCGATTCTGGGAAAGAGCTTTTCGTCGCGCCCAGATTCCGCTAGCTTACTCCGAAGGGTTTAGTCCCCACCCCCAGATTTCGCTGGCGGCACCACTACCAGTAGGAGTAACCAGCGAAGCTGAATTAATGGATGTCCTAGTCAGTCGCTGGGTATCACCGCAATGGTTCACTGCCGTCGTCAACCAGCAACTAACACCGGGCTTCGACATCCTAGGAGTTCTTTCTATAACCCCGGCCACACCGTCACTACAGTCCCGACTTCGCCACGCGGAGTACCAAGTCAAGGTACCTACGGATAGAGAGGTACGGGATATTGAGTCGGCCATTTCGCATTTACTCTCACTGGAAAGCTTACCCTGGCATCACCAAAGGGATACCGGTCAACGAAGCTACGATCTGAGAACCCTCATCGATGACCTGTGGTTAGTTACCTGGCGCCAACCGTACGGTGCCATCGGGATGCGATTACGCTGCGACAGTGGCGGCTCGGGAAGACCAGAGCAGGTTGCTTCCGCACTCGGTTTTACCGGTCATCCCCAATCAATACACCGCACTAAACTTATTCTCGGAAGTAATTAAGCAGAGATTATTAGTAACCCGTGACCCATCCCTATAACCCCCTTCCCTTAATCGAGGGGAGAGAGACCAAGAGTGAGGGGTTCATAAATAATCTCCAACAAAGATGAACAAAGGGAACCTAGTGACACCAAGACAGGGCCAGCCGGGACCACTAGAGTCAAGGGTCCTGAGCCTTGTCCGAGAACACAACCTGCTCGCCGGTCAACAATGCCTGCTGGTGGCAGTATCCGGCGGTCAAGACTCGGTCTGTCTCTTGCATATCCTAGCGAAATTACAAACAGAGCTAAACGTAAAGCTGCATCTCGCGCACCTTAACCACCAACTACGTGGCTCTGAGTCTGAATCCGATGCCCAATATGTGGCTTATCTGGCTCATAAAATGACTATCTCAGCGACCATAGAAAAACGCGATGTCAGAGCTTATCGAATCCAGCACCGTCTCTCCCTGGAAGAAGCCGCACGTGAAGTACGTTACACCTTTTTGTCTGAAGTGGCTCAGTCTGTCGGCACTGACCGGGTGGCCGTCGCCCATACGACCGATGACCATATCGAGACTATCTTAATGCACCTTATCAGAGGTAGCGGAACCAGGGGGCTCCGGGGATTACAACCCAGCAGCCTATGGTGCTCCTCAGACAAGAGTCTCGTGATAACCAGACCCCTACTCCGAATCAACCATAAGGAAACCGCTGCTTATTGCCAAAGTCACCAGCTCATGCCACAGACTGATACCTCCAATCTATCGCTATCACCGCTAAGAAATAGAATCCGCCTGAAACTCTTACCCTTACTTCAAAATTACAACCCGCGAATAGGCGATGCCTTACAGCGAACCTCTCGCTTAGCTGGTGAAACACTGGCTTTCCTGGATAAAGAGTGTATTAGATCGTGGGATAGAATTGTTCGACAACAGTGGGAGGTTTTTCTTTTCGACAAAGCAGAGTTTCTTAAACTACCCACTATATTACAGCGACATCTGCTCCGGCTAGCGATAGAAAGAATCCTGGGTAATCTCACAGACATCGAGTCGCGTCATATCGAGCAAATCATGGCCGCCTTAACCAAGCCGGCGGGGAAAAAACTCAATCTACCGGAAGGCTTGACCTTTACCATCGACTACAACCATTACTTGTTAGCACGAGACGCGGTAGCCTTATACCCACTTCCACCTTTAGAAGGTGAAACCAAGCTAAAGATAGCCGGTGAGACTCACCTCCCAGGCTGGCGTATCACAACGGCAGTCACCCCCCTATCGACCTACCACCCTTCGGGGGTTGGCAGACAAAAGTCCCGTAGGGCCAAAGATCAGACCAACCACCATAAGATACGGGAGGCAGATAACAACCTCACCGCTTATCTCGACTTTGACAAAACTGGCGGGGAACTGACTGTGCGCCGACGACAGACGGGCGACTGTTTTCAGCCGCTAGGTCTGAAACAGCCAAAGAAACTAGGCAGATTTATGAGCGATGCCAAAATTCCTCAGTCATGGCGCCAGCGAGTCCCCATTATCGACTCTCCTCAACATGTCGTGTGGATCGTTGGCTGGCGCATCGATGAGCGAGTAAAAATTACCGAAGCTACAAAAAAAATTCTCTGCCTAGAATTCGAGCGCACCGACGGTAGCGACAAAGGGTAACCCGAAACTAAACTCAGGATTGTTTAGAAACAATAGCAAGTTATTGACAGTTCGCTGTCTTACTACTATATTTGGCTCAGGAAAGCAAAGTATTACTATGCGAGATGAACAACCGGATTATTACGCTATCCTCCAGGTGAACCCACGTGCCGAGCCTGAGGTCATACGGGCGGCCTATCGCCGCTTGTCCGCTAAGTACCACCCTGACATTAACCCGTCACCCGAGGCCCCAGAAAGAATGAGGCTGCTGAACGATGCGTACGAGGTGCTCTCTGACCCGGCAAAGAGAAGGGAACACGATTTGTCGCGGCACGGGGAGCTACAGCAGACGACAAGGGACACCTCGACCAAGCAGTTCTCTTGGTTATTCCTGGTATTGGCGCTAGCCATACTGTTACTACTGCTACGCCTGCCTTCCAGGATCCTTTTGGTTGAAGCCCTCGTGTTCCTGATACTCTGGTTTCTAATCAACCGGCGCCGTCAGCGAAAGTAGGCATCAAACCACTCTTGTCGCGCCCCTAAACTCGGGGAATAAATAATTATGACAACACTTGTAGTAGGAGCGAACAGACGCTTACGGCTCTATCTCCGGAAGCACAAGGTCGAGCCCCTCACCAGCCGGTATCACCATGATTTTAATATCGTCTCCGAGCCTATCGAGTAGGATATACTGTAACACTTGAGCTGACAGAGAGCCGGCAATAGCGTCATTGGCAGCAACCTGGGCATCCGTAACAATACGAATGTACTCAGCTTCACCATTTGCCCTGGCTATGCGAGCGGCGGCTTCTCCTTTAGCGGCGGCTTCTGCCTGTGCGGCTTCGACCTCCACCCGCCTCAGCTTGTTCTCTGCTTCAAATATCGCCTGCTCCGCCGACACCTTAGCTTCGATAGCGGCAACGAAGGTTTCACTGAACTGAAACTCCGTTATCGATACCGCCTCAGTAATAATGCCACGCTCTAAAAGTCGAATCGCCAGATTCTCAGCGATTTCATTTCTGACAAGCTCACGTTGTAAGATAAGGTCTTCCGCATTATATCTTGCGGTGACCTGCTTGATGACCTCCTGGACAGCCGGAGCGGCAATTCTACTCATGAATTCCGGCCCCAACGTCCGGTAAATCTCGGCTGTTTTGCTCGGATCCAAACGCCAGTTGAGGGCAATAGTAGTCCTAACATCTTGAAGATCTCTGGATGCCGAGGCAGCACCAGTTTCATATTTCTCGGTCCGAACACCCATCATTACCACCGAATCGATGAAAGGCAGTTTCACCTGGAGACCCTCATCCAGGATTGTACCTGTCACCGCGTTAAACCGGATGACCACCCCCCGATTACCGGCGGGAACAGCCGTAAATGCGCCTGCAACAATACTGACAAGGATAATGACGACTCCGACAAGACTAGCCATCTTTCCTTGAAATTGTTGTTTAGGGTCTCCCCCCCTTCCCTTGTTCGCCTGCGTCATGTATGAACCAATTACAACCACCACGATACCAAGAATAAATAATCCAATCATCTCTCATCTCCCTCTTAAGAATCTATGAACAAAAAACGGTCATTTGCAAACCGTATTTTAGCATACGGATTACTGGAGTGTCAAAATCCAGTTAGCTTCCTTTGATGCTCATAATTATGACATCGATGATAACTGACGCGTTTGTCTACACTAATGATGAACGTCTCATATTTAATTCTTCGCTTAACAATTGTTTTAATAGAGATCACTCACCTTCTTGTACGGAAAAAATTTTCGTTTTCTTGGCGAAAATGGTAAGATTTATTATGCTAGCGAATCAAATTACAGTGGGGAAAACCTAGCATGAACCTAAAACTCATGCTAGCTGGACTAGCCGCTAGATACGGAGACAAAACCGCGATCGTCTTCGAAGGGCAGAAATTATCCTATTCCGGTCTAGACGAAGCCTCGAACAAAGTGGCTAATACCTTAATCAACCTAGGGATAAATAAAGGCGACCGGATCGCCCTGCTTTTAAGCAACAGCTCGGAATATATTGTCACCTATTTTGGTATCGTCAAGATTGGTGCCGCCGCCGTTCCCCTGGACCCAAAATATAAGATTACTGAACTGACTTCAATTCTTGCTGATTGTCAGCCCAGAATATTAGTCACGGAAAGTCCAGTTCTGGAGCCCCTAATCCCTTTTTTCCCCAGCTTTAAATCAATCGAACGGGTAATCGACTTAAGCTCTAAATACCCCGGTCGATTTCACACCTACCAAGAGATTATGTCCTCCAGTTCGACCCAACCAGTGAAAATCGAGCCTGACGAAGAAGATGTCGCTCACATTGCCTATACTGCCGGGCCCTCTTTCTATCCCAAAGGTGTCGCTTTGACCCACCACTCTATCGAGATAGAATCCATCGTATCCGCGGAAGGATTCGGCATGACCGATAAGGATGTTGTCCTGCTCTTTGCTTTACCCCTACACCATTCTGCAGGCATGGTCATCGTGCTGCTCACCGCACTCAGCCAGGGCAGCACGGTGGCCGGATTGGGTGGCCTGTCAATGATGGCTCTCATTAAGACAATCGAAAAAGAGAAGGTTACTGTCTTTATCGGCGTACCCTTTATTTTCGCCCTACTGGTTCGTGAAGCAGGAAAGAAAGGTATCAACCACAATCTAAAATCGCTACGCCTATGTGCCAGCGGTGGGTCAGCAGTAACAGCCGACCTAACTCGACAATTCAAACAGTATTTCGGCTACACTATTGCCCAGTTCTGGGGTTTAACTGAAGCAACAGCTCATGTCACTTGTCAATTACTCAATAGCCGCGACAAACCTGGCTCCGTCGGCCCAACTCTCCGAGGCTGGGAGATTAAGGTTATCGACGAAGACGGTCGTGAACTATCACCGAACCAAGATGGCGAGCTACTTCTCCGTGGACCAATAATGAAAGAGTACTACCATAATCCTGAGGCAACCGCAAAAGTAATCAAGGACGGCTGGCTCTACACCGGTGATATCGGTAGGGTCGATGACGACCATAATGTATTCATCACCGGCCGAAAAAAAGATATGATCATTATCAAGGGCCAGAATATCTACTCCAGCGATATCGAGAATGTGCTACTCCGCCACCCCAAAACAGCTGAAGCAGCGGCCCTCAGTATCCCCGACTTACTCCGGGGTGAGATTATCGGCGCTGCAATTGTATTAAAACCAGGGACAAAGGCCACCGAGCAAGAAATAAAAGGATTCTGCTTAGAACACTTAGCTAATTACAAGGTACCGAAACAATTTTTCTTTGTCGAATCCTTACCTACGGTGGCCGCAGGCCAAATCGATAAAGATGTCCTTCGTCGCCGCTTATCACTACCACCCATCTTCCCTAAAATCACTACCCCCTAATGCAATATCCCAATCAGAACCAAACAAACCCTATCTTCCCAAACCTTACTCAGAAACATCTTGGGGTCTAGCGAAATAAGCCAAAACATCCTATAATTAGGGGAATGGAACAAATCCAAGATGTTTCTGATGTCGAACGACTCGCCGGGAGTCTAGGACCACTTCCGGAACCAGCCGCCAGGCCAGCTCTAGTGGTGATGAGCGGCTTACCCGGCACCGGAAAAACGTATTTTCGCGACCGGCTCAGTAAGAGACTACCACTGGTCATTCTGGAAAGTGACTCTTTGCGCAAAGTCCTTTTCTCATCGCCCACTTACAGCGCCGAAGAGAGCTTCCATCTCTTTCAGACGATTCACCGTCTTATTGAGCAATTATTAAGAAAGAGGGTTTCCCTAATACTCGATGCGACCAATCTTTCCGAACGGCATCGCGAATATCTCTACAGTATCGCCAACCGTCTGGATGTTAAGTTAGTTTTAGCGCGTGTTAAAGCCCCGCCAAAAATAGTGCAGGCACGGCTCAAGCGACGCCTCGAGCACCCCGAAGGCAACTCCGATGCTGACTGGGCTACCTACCAGAAAATGAAGGCCTCAGTCGAAACTATCCATCGTCAGCATTACACGGTGGATACATCACAAGATATTACTCCAACCTTAGACAAGCTTGTGAAAGAAATAGAGAGCTAGGGTGAACACTCTGCATCCCTACCGAGCCAATCGTAGACAGGGATTACCGACACAGGTAAAAGGAGGTCAAATGAAAATAAAGGTGACTACCGGTGATATCACTAGAATTAAAGCTGGAGCTATTATCGTCAACTTCTTTGAGGGAACAAAAGCGCCGGAGGGTGATACCGCTACAGCGGATCAGGCTCTCGATGGTGCGATTTCTCGACTCGTCCGTCAAAAGGAAATCAAAGGTAATCTCAACGAAATTACACTCATCCATAGTCTAGGTAAATTACCGGCCGACAGGGTAATCGTCACTGGGCTAGGTAAAAAAACCGAGCTAACACTGGACAGGATTCGCGGCGCTATGGCTGAGACCTGCCGTTATTTACGACCGAAAGGAGTGGAAAGTATCGCAACTATTACCCAGTGGGCCGGAATTACCGATATAACGGCAGGCAGTTCAGCACAAGCCATAACCGAAGGTACTCTCCTCGGTCTCTACTCATTTCGCAAGCACATCACCAAGAAAGATGAGGGTGAGATCAAGCAACTGACCATCGCTGACACCGATACCGCTAGATTCCACACGTTGAAACAAGGCTGTCAAGCAGGGCGGATTGTGGCTGAAGCCGCCATCTTGGCTCGAGATATGGTCAACGAGCCGTCTAACTATATGACACCGACCAATATAGCCGAAATAGCCAGCACACTAGCACACACTTATGGACTAAAACTCACTATTCTGGAACGAGCACAGATGCAGACACTGGGGATGGGGGCACTACTGGGTGTAGCGCGAGGAAGCGACCAACCACCTAAATTTATTGTGCTCAGCTATAAAGGGAGACGAACCCAAACAACCGATATAACACTGATTGGCAAAGGAATAACCTTTGATTCCGGAGGTATTTCTTTAAAGCCGTCAGGAGGAATGGATGAGATGAAGGGGGACATGGCCGGAGGAGCGGCAGTAATGGCGGCACTCAGCGCCATTGCTCAGCTCAAACTCAAAACCAATGTCACGGCAATTATTGCCGCAACCGAGAATATGCCTAACGGTACGGCCCTGAAACCGGGAGATGTTCTCACCTCGATGAGCGGCAAGACAATCGAGATTATTTCGACTGATGCCGAGGGGCGGCTGACTCTGGCCGATGCTCTGGAGTACGCCCGGAAACAGGGCACCAAATATATCGTTGATGTTGCGACACTAACCGGTGCCGTACGGGTCGCCCTGGGCGATATCTGCACCGGTGTTTTTAGCAACAACAAAGAATTAGAGAACAAAATACTCGCCGCCGGTACTGAAGCTGGAGAACTACTCTGGCCTATGCCCATGTATGAGGAATATAAGGAACTGAATAAGAGCGAGGTGGCTGACATTCAAAATACTGGCGGCCGATGGGGCGGGGCTATTACTGCGGCTCAGTTCCTCGCCGAGTTTGCCGGAGATACTCCCTGGGTTCATCTCGATATCGCCGGCACCTTCACAAGTAACAAAGCGCATGACCATATCGTAAAAGGCGCCACCGGAATACCAGTACGAACGTTAATCAACCTGGTTCTATCCTTAGTTAAATAATACCAGACCATTCAAAATAAAGGGGAGCTCCCCAACGGACAGCAGAGAGGCAAGGCTTGATATTTGAGGCTTCGGAGTTTGTTTTCAAAGCACCCGCCGCCGTCGCCCGGGCGAGACGCGTGTTGATTAAACCCTATGCCGCTCACCCGGCAGCATACCCAGTGACGACCAGTCGCAACATTCTCTCGGTAATAATAAGAGGCATCCGGCGGGTCAGTGACGCTGATATTCTAATACTGGAAAGCGCAGCTAACGGCGAGTCAATCTACCCGATATATCAAGCCCTAGGCTATGATTTCCCGCGGGTACTGCTGCTAGATGTCAAGGATTGTATCTGGGTCGAGGTCGATAATCCTCTACCCAAACCCCTAACCATGCCGACTTTCTGGGTGCCTAATGTTATTCTATCCAGCGATTATTTAATCACGGTAACCCCCTTAAAAGTTCTTAAGGAAAGCAGCCACCTGAGCATCACAAACATACTGACACTACTGCCCGCCAGCAAGTACCGTGACGAGACATCCAGAGAATGGGGGGCTTTATACAGTCTGGGGATAGACCGAGTAGCGGCTGACCTCTACTTCACTTTACCATTTGACCTAGGCATCATCGAGGCTCGACAGAAATTTATTAACCCCGATTACCCTACTCAGGGCACAGTTAAAGAGCACGGCAAGATATTCGTCGGCGAGCCTTACCAAGTAGATTACGAAGCCGCGGAAACTGTAGGACTAAAAACAGAGTACCTTAACTGGATTAGAAAGGCCAGAGCTAGCGTTGAGAGTTGAAAACTAGCTAACGCCTGACACTAAAATTGGAGAAATTCGCCGTATATTCCGTCCAGCTGGTTTCGACCCTCTCCACCTGGGAACCGGACGGCCCAACCTTAAGATAATCCACCAACCTTTCCAGCTTTTCGCGCTCCCCTTCCGCCGCAACTTCTAGGACTCTACCATCAGGTAGATTACGGACATAGCCAGTCAGACCTAAGGAAATCGCATGGATCGCGGTAAAATCACGGAAGAAAACACCTTGAACATGGCCATAAACTATAGTCCGGAAAGAAGCTAAATCAGCCATAGCTCAAACTCTAGCCGATGGTAAACCTTACTAATCGTGAAAACGGTAAAGCGACTGATAAGCCGCAACTTGGTTTAGATCTCCCCTTCCATTTCCCGCTCTTTCCTCTTCCTTTTCCCGATTACTTCAACTTCGGCGACAGACTGAGGGCGCTGAATGGTTGAAATCAAAGCCTTCTTAGTGTCTTTCTTTGGTTTCTTCGTTTCGTGGTGTCGGAAATCTCGTCTCCCCATAGTTACACCTCTATTGATTGTTTCACGGCAAGGGTTACTGACTGAAGTTTAGCAAAGAAGAGCTAGGCTGTAAAGCTAGGGGGAGAGTTTTGCAAGAGCCGAACAGGCGGCTTCAGACTCGGCGGCTTTCTTACTTTTACCCGAACCCCGCCCCAGAACACGATCCCCCAGTCCGACCTCAACGGTGAATCTACGGTCATGATCAGGGCCGATAGCTTCAATTAAATGATAAGCGGGGGATTGCTGCTCACGAGCTTGTAGGAATTCCTGAAGCTCTGATTTATAATCAACGACTACCCCCTGGCTAATTACTTTCTCCATCTCTAAAGCAAGCAACTTTAAAATGAAGTCGCGAACGATAGTCAGCCCACGATCGAGGAAAATAGCGGCGACGACGGCTTCCATTACTCCGGCCAGATTAACCAGCCGACGGCGCCCCCCACCAACCTCCTCACCCTTACCCAGATAGAGATAGTCGCCCAGTTTGATAGCTCGAGCCATACGCGCTAGCGCCTCACGGCACACCAGAGCCGCCCGGAAACGGGTCATCTGTCCTTCAGTCAAATAAGGTAAGATTTGATACAGCTCTTCCGCGACAACCATACCCAAAACGGCGTCACCGAAAAACTCAAGTCTCTCGTTCGAAATCAGGGACAGACCAGGATTTTCATTAACATAAGAGCTATGAATCAAGGCCTGCTCCAATAACGATGGGTCGCTAAAAGAGACGCCCAAAACCTTCTGTAAAGCGACTAAATCCGCCAAAGTCAGCTCCCCTCCCGAAAACTGATTCAGCATAAACGGTCACGCCCACTCTGTCAAACAGTGACGTCTGCCTTTCATTGTTATCAAACGAACGTCATGCTATAATTTTTTTACGCTGGGGAATCGTCTAGCGGTAGGACAGCAGACTCTGAATCTGCCGAGGAAGGTTCGAATCCTTCTTCCCCAGCCATTTAGGACTGTTCTCGAACCCTTACTCCTAGAAGCGATTAGACCAAGCAGATTCCAGGAAACATTGACACACAACCTTTTGTTTAGAAGTTCACATTGATGTTGTCTGCGACTTTTCAAGCTGTCTTGTGATATCATTTACGTTTACAGTCAAACGATGATATAACTGTTTTGACATGGCAAGAATAAGTGCTAAGCCCGATACCGAAATACAGGCACGTTTTTTCCACGGTTTATCCTACGTTTCTCACCTAGTGATCCTTGGCTCCCTTCGCGACGGTGAGAAAACGGTCAGTGAGGTGGCAGAAGCCGCCGGATTGACTATAAGCAACACGAACCGCCACCTCCTCTGTCTCCGCAATTACGGTATGGTAGAAGCCCTGCAAAACTGGCGGCATGTTTTCTATCGCCTAGCTGAAGGAGTGATGGAGATACCGGAAACCAACGCGACCTTCATAGCTCGAGTTGCCGACAAGATTACTGCCTGTCAGCGACCCGAGACGAAACTATCAGAAGGAAGTAATGAGGGACACTCATGAGTGAGCCGCAAGCCAAGACAATCGAACTTTCCATCCAAGGAATGTGCTGTGCTGAAGAAGCACAAAATGTTCATAGGGCTATTTCCGCTTTGCCCGGTGTTCAATCCACGAGTGTGCTTCTGGCCTCAGAGAAGGCTATCGTAAAGTTCGATCCGGCGTTAGTGGACATGGATAAAATACACAAAGCTGTCGAGAGCGCCGGTTGCTCCATCGCTGGTCCAACCACAACGCGTCCGGCATTTGAGGGAACGAAGGTCGCCAGAAGACTGGTCTTTCGGATATTCGCTGTTTTCGGTGTCGTTTTTGGCATGCTGCTACTTTTTGTGGTGCTGGGCGAGATGCTCGGGGTTTTCCGCGCATTGACCGGGCTCGTTCCCTGGTATATTTGGGCCGTCGTTATTTTAGTTGGTGGCTACCCGGTACTGCGAAAGGTCCTACACTCAGCATTGAGCCGGAAGGTAACATCGCACACACTGATGGCAGTTGGATTAATCGCTGCTATTGTTGTGGGTGAGTGGCCGGCAGCCGTGCTGCTTGTATTCTTTATGCGGACGGGTGACTATGTAGAATATTTCACGACGGAGGGCGTCCGTCGCTCAGTGAAAGAGCTCACTGCATCTGCTCCTCAGCAGGCGCGCGTGGAGCGCTTGGGAAAAGAGGTCATGATTCCAGTCCAGGAAGTGCAAGCCGATGACATTGTGGTTATAAGACCAGGCGAACAAATACCAGTGGACGGGGAAGTCGTAAATGGTCAGGCAACCATCGACCAGGCAACCATCACCGGAGAGTCCATGCCAGTTGAGGCTGCCCCTGGCACCAAAGTGTTTGCAGCCACATTGTCCCATCTCGGTACTATGAAGGTGCGTACCTCGCGAGTGGGTGCAGATACCACTTTTGGGCGCATGGTCAAAATGGTAGAAGAAGCCGAAGCTCATCGCGCTGAAGTTCAGCGTTATGCAGACAAGTTTTCCGGTTATTATTTACCAGTAGTTGCAGTAATTTCTATTCTTACCTTCGTCCTGAGCGGGAAGCCGTTAGCGGCTGCGGCGGTACTCGTGGTCGCTTGCTCCTGCGCCTTTGCCATCGCTACGCCGATTGCGATGATGGCGTCGATCGGTGCATCAGCTCGGAAAGGTTTACTCATCAAAGGCGGAAAGTATCTTGAGTTGCTAGCTCGTGCCGATGTGGTGCTACTGGACAAAACCGGGACTCTGACCTTGGGGCGCCCGGAGATAACTGACGTAGTATCGCTAAACGGAATGACCGATGCGGCTATTCTGCAACTCGCTGCGACAGCAGAACGTTACTCAGAGCACCCGCTTGCGGAAGCAGTACGAACTAAAGCCTCCGAGTTTGGCTCGGTGGCAGGAGAGCCAGAACAATTCAAGGCCATTCCAGGTATAGGTGTGCAGGCAATTGTCGATGGTAAGGTCATAAGCATTGGCAGCCGACGGTCTGTGCCGGACGCCATCGCTTCTTTGGATCGAGCTCACAGCCTGGAAGCAAAAGGCAAGACTTTACTCTTTGTGATGAGCAATGATGAGCCAGTCGCCATTCTCGGCGCCTCTGACCTTCTAAGGCCAGAGGTCCCTGCTTCAATTACTTCTTTGCGGAGAATTGGTGTTCGCCACATCGAGCTGTTGACGGGAGACAACGAACGGACCGCGGCAGCACTGGCAAAACAACTTGGCATTGCTTACCAGGCCCAATTACTGCCGGAGGCTAAAATCGCCGTGGTGAAATTATATCAGTCCCGAGGTAGCACGGTGGTCATGATTGGCGACGGAGTCAACGATGCCCCTGCATTAGCGCAATCGGATGTCGGAATTGCCATGGGGGCTGCGGGATCGGACGTCGCTATTGAAGCTGCCCACATCGCACTGATGAGGGAGGACTGGAGTCTTGTTCCCGATGTATTCCATATTGCCCGCCGGACCATGCGGGTTGTTAAGACCAACATCGGGTTTACAGCGCTCTATAATGTTATAGGGCTCTCCCTGGCGGCATTTGGGATCCTACCTCTGGTCATCGCAGCTGCCTTGCAATCATTACCGGATATTGGCATGATGATAAATTCCTCTCGTTTGATAAGTACGCCACGGAGACACGAGGGCACCCCGTCATCGGCCAATTAATCACTTGTCTGGGAACGAATGCCAGAGTTGAAACGACCTTTCACCGGTAGAGTAAAGGAGGTAGCCGAAGCTTTTATCGTTCGATAAAGCACCAGTTCATCGCCTAGACTTACGTAAGCCGATTTACCATGCCTTCTACAGTACCATTACCAAGCCAGTGAATAGGAGTCAGTAACTACCGCGGCTTAGAAGAAAACCGCCAGCGACAACTATAGAGATTAGCCAAATCACCTTGTTCCAGCGGAGAATCTTCGCACCATCCAAGGGTCCGAATGGTATCAGATTAAACACAGCCAGCCATGTATTAATAAGCGCTCCCATAGTAAAGACCCGAGCAGGCTGAACAGCGTCCAGCATCAGGAATACCACTACCAAGCCGATGTTAGTGGCCGGTCCAGCCAGAGAGACAAGCCCGATTTTTTCCCGACTTATGGTGGCGGTTCCCCATGCCGTCGCCCTGGGATATATCATAACGGCGCCGGGAGCGACGAAAATAAAGCCAAAAAGTGAGAAAACCAGTGCGACCATCAGTCCCGTAGGCCACATGACATACTCGGCGAAGTAACCGAACCTTCTGGCGACAAGCCGGTGCCCCAGTTCGTGAAATACAAAGCCCAAAGAAACAGCGACCAGAGCCATACCGACGGCACCAATAAGATTAGTCGGTTGCCGAAGAGAAAGAAAGCCGTCAGACAAGGCAATACCAAATGCCAAAGCCAGAACGAGCGCAGATATAATTAGGTCTCTAAACTCTTTTTCCTTCATGTCTTGGTCAAGTTTACCACATAGCCATTACAGCTAACAACGCTAGCGTCAGCACACAACCGAGGGACACTATGAAAGAGCTGGGAGGTCTGCGGGGTGTTGACAATAAGGCGCGACAGCACTATAATGTACTTAATGTTTGCACAACTCAAGTGCCGCGCAAGCCTTACCCCGACACCTCCGTAGCGAGGAATAATTTCTTCTGTGATTACCATAATTCGTACATGCAGTGTTGCTTGTTCTCCGGTGTTTTCCGGCGAAAGCGTTTTAGGTCTCACTGAGACCTTTAGAGAAGCATAGAGCTAACTAATTACGGAGTAAATGTGGGAACTCCTAGGTAACTATACGGGGAGGTGATTAAGAAACAGAGGAACAATTAATGATATCTAGAAATCGTAACTAAGCCGACCTGTGTAGTACCCCGGCTTTAACTATGGGGGTGGTAAGTGGTTGGCATGAATACCCTGAATTTAATTAAGGAGGGGATAAATGACCAGAATTAAAGTCAAAACGAAGTTATATTTCGCGTTGGTGATGTCATTACTCGTAATGACACTCCCAATTCTAGGGTGTGCCGGAGAGCCAGCTGGACAAAGTGGCGGCACCCTACGGATAGCCGCTTCAGCTGATAGTGTGACACTTGACCCGGCTCTTTTGATAACGAACCCGGATATCTGGCTTACAGGTAATATCTACGATAAGTTGATTGAAAAGAATGAAGACATGAGTTTGAAGCCAGAACTAGCAGTCTCCTGGGAGCCAAATGAGGACATCACTGCATGGACGGTCAAGTTACGCCAAGGAGTAACGTTCCACAGCGGTAAGGCATTCACCGCAGAGGACGTTGCTTTTACCTTCAATCGACTTCTAGACCCAGATATAGCATCTCCTGGGCGCGCCTCACTCGCTGCCATAGAGAATATTGTGACGGTGGATGATTATACCGTACGATTTGAGCTAGACGCCCCCAACGCATTTTTCCCGGACACCAGCCTGACTATTTATCAATCGAGGATTCTGTCGGCAAGCGTTGACACTTCGCAGCTGACCACGCAGGCGGATGGGACAGGACCCTTTATCCTCGAAGACTTCATTACTGGCGAACGGGCCGTCTTGAGCAAAAATCAAAACTACTGGAATGAAGGCCGTCCTTATCTTGATGAGGTGATCTTCTACTATATGCCCGGGGCTGAGTCTCGTATTGAGGCACTTAAGACCGGGAGCGTAGACGCTGTTTACCCTCTGGGACCGGTAGAGGCCCTAAGTTTAGAAGGCGTCCCTGGAATCAAGATATCAGAGATCGCTAGCGCTTCCTACCTCGTCATAGTCATGGATACGGCGCAAGAACCCTTCAACAACAAGAAGGTGCGTCAGGCCTTCCAGGCCGCCACTGACCGGGAAGCGATCCGGACGGTAGCCATGCAGGGACGCGGCGCTCTTGGCGCTGACATACAAATAGCTCCGACCGACCCCCTCGCCTCTCCTGAGATGGAAGTACCTGCCTACGATGTTGAACGGGCAAAACAGCTTCTCGAGGAGGCGGGTTACGCGGACGGCATTGATGTAACTCTTCACACGAGTGACGTTGTGCCTGGTCATGTTGAGATGGCCGTAGCCTTTAAGGAGTCAGCAGCTCCGGCAGGTATTCGGGTCAGCATCATGCGCCAATCTGAGGAGATATACTGGAGTAAGATCTGGCTAAATGAGGCTTTCATGACGGTAAACTGGATGGGCCGTCACCCAGATGGGGCACTCTCTATTGTCATGCTATCGGACGCCGTATGGAATGAAGCCAATTATCAGAATCCGGTATTTGATGCTTTGGTTCGTAAGGCACGAACTCAGGCTAACGTTGAAGACCAGAAGCAAACGTACCTAGAAATCTACAAGATTCTTGTTGACGAGGTACCCCGTATCATCCCTGTCTTTACTCCTATACTCATGGGGCTAGCCGATGACGTATTTGGCTTAGAGGCTCATGCCGGTCAGTTCCTGTTACTGGAGAACGCCTGGCTGGAGCGTTAATGCTCCAACAATAGTGTGGGTTTCATCTGTTAACTGATTGACGTCGCTAAGATTACCAGTCAGTTAACAGAATAGCCCTAGCTCTTGTTAACAAGTAAGGTAGTTATGACACGGTTCTTCGTTCGCAGACTGATTCTGATCGTATTGACCCTGTTCGTGGTTTCGATAGCGATCTTCGCCGTCACTACTGTTCTCCCTGGTGATGTGGCGCAGGTAATTTTGGGCAAAGGCGCCACCCCACAGGACGTCGAGACGCTTCGTAACGAATTGGGACTAAATCGTCCTGCCTATTCCCAATACATGGGCTGGATAGGAGGTATAGTCCAAGGCGATCTAGGCGATTCTCTGTACCTACGGAGACCGATCGCAGAGCTTCTACAAAGTAGACTGACGAACTCCTTGGTTCTCGCAGTATTCGCTTTCTTTGTTGCCATCCCATCGGCAGTGCTAGTTGGAATCTGGACAGGTACCCACAGGGACTCTAGAACGGATCGAGTCATGAGCACCATGAGTATGGTCGCCATCTCCCTACCAGAGTTCGTGACTGGCATGCTCCTGATTGTCATTCTTAGCTCTACCTTACACCTCCTACCTTCCTCCAGCATGATGCTCCCCGGGACCAGTCCGCTGACACGACCTCAGATACTGATAATGCCAGCGTTTACCCTTACCGGTGTTATATTCGGCTACGTTATGCGCATGACACGTGCCAATGTGATTGAGGTATTACAATGTAATTACGTACGTACGGCGATCCTTAAGGGCCTACCAATGCAGCGAGTTATTTTGCACCATGTGGTCCCCAATGCAATACTACCAACAATTACCATTGTGGCTGCCAGTATTGGCTGGCTGTTGGGTGGGCTCATCGTGGTGGAAGTGGTCTTCGCTTATCCCGGTCTGGGAAGACTACTCTTGGGGGCCGTCGAAACTCGAGACGTTCCTCTATTACAAATTACGACCCTAATTATCGCGGCGACCTTTACCTTTAGTAACTTGGCAGCAGACCTACTCTGTGCTGCCCTTGATCGCCGTGTGAGGCTTTCATAATGATGGCAAGAACGCACCACCCACCAAACTTTTTTAATACGTTACTTAACGCCAACATAGAGCATGTGTCGCCAGCCCTACGAGCATTAAGCAACGGACTAAAACTAGCCCTGATGACAACCGCAGGGAGAGTCGGGCTGTCCTTGATAGTAATCCATCTTACCATAGCGTTCATTGGGTCCTGGTTAGCTCCATATTCTGCTACCGGTTTTCATCTGGAACACCAGCTAGAAGCACCTTCATCACAGTTCTGGCTTGGAACAGACCAGTTCGGACGTGATATTTTGAGCCGGTTAATGAATGGTGCCGGTTCCATTATTGCCATATCACTGGCGGGAACTCTCTTGGGCCTCGCTCTAGGTACTTCAATCGGGTTAATCAGCGCTTACGCCGGTGGCACTCTGGACGATCTCATCATGCGGGTGATGGACGGTCTTATGTCCTTTCCAACGTTACTTTTGGCATTATTGGTGTTAACCATGGCCCCGCCACCAGAGGAGTGGCTGCCCTCTTGGCTTGCCTGGAACGGACTCAATGTGGTGTTGACCATTGCCATTGTGTTTATGCCCTGGGTTGCTCGTGTCATCCGAAGCGCCACATTGCCTCTCAAGAGTGCTGAATTCGTCCAGAATGCACGCCTACGGGGAGAAGGAACGCTGTATATGATATTCGTGGAAATTTTACCCAACATTATCCCTGTCTTGGTTGTCGAGGTTTCAGTCCGTCTGAGCTACGCTATATTACTTGCATCCTCGGTTGGGTTCCTTGGATTAGGAATTCAACCTCCCTCGCCTGACTGGGGGCTCATGATCAGCGAGGGGCGCATGTTTCTCGTGAATGCCCCATGGGTTGCGCTAGCACCGGCTGTTGCCATTTCGTCCCTAGTCGTAGGCGTTAACCTTTTTTCCGATGGTATGAGGCAAGCTCAGAAACTTCCAAGAACGAAGTAATATTATGAAAAAAGAAACACATAGCTCTACACCACTCTTAGAGTTAGACCACTTGGCGGTCACTTTCTACACCCCGCAAGGTACTGTGCATGCCGTACGAGAGACCTCCCTTAAAATCCAGCGTGGTGAGGTTCTTGGCTTGGTAGGCGAGTCGGGCTGTGGAAAGTCTACTATTGCTTGGGCAATCATGGGCTACTTCCAAAGCTTGGTCCATATGGAGGGCACTATCCGCTTTAAAGGGAAATCATTTACTGAAATGCTACCTTCAGAACTACGCGGATTACGCGGCAGACGCATTGCCATGGTGTACCAAGATGTAGTTTCATCCTTAAATCCTACAATGCGGGTTGGGCCTCAACTAGAAGAAGTGCTCCGGGAGAACCTGAATATGGGAAAGCAGCAAGCCCGCCATCGAGTTATAGAATTATTCGAGAACGTCAATTTGGCTGAGCCTGAACGCGTAGGCCAACGCTACCCTCATGAATTGAGTGGCGGCATGCAGCAGCGTGTTGTGATCGCTATGGCGCTGGCTTGTGATCCGGAGTTATTAATTATGGACGAGCCCACCACGGGTCTTGATGTCACCACCGAAGCGACGATTTTAGATCTGATATCAGAATTAAGGCAACGAGTAAATGCTGGTATCATCTGGATTAGCCACAACCTTGGTATTATTGCACGCATAGCAGACCGGGTCGCAGTCATGTACGCAGGCCAGATCGTTGAACAAGCACCAGTGAAAGCTCTATTTCGGAATCCTTCTCATCCTTACACTGTAGGACTATTGAACTGTGTCCCAGGATCAACGGCGATAACTGAAGCACGTACCAAACTCGCGACTATCCCTGGTACCGTCTATGATTCGAAGCAGCCGACTACTAATACCTGTCTGTTTGAGCCGCGTTGTTCTATTACGCAGGGCTCTTGCAAATCTGAGATGCCCCAATTTTTCGACGCCGGTGACCACCACCAGTCACGGTGCTCTTACTGGAGTGATGTTCGCCCTGATATCTGGGGCAAACATGAACCCGTGATTAAAGCTCCCAAACAGACAAAAGCGAAGCCATTACTTACGGTAACGAGACTCCAACATTTCTACGGCCGCGAGCAACACAAAATCCCGTTTATCGGTCCTGTGGGACTACCGCCAGTACGCGCAGTCGTAGACGCTAACTTTAACGTCGGTCCTAAGCAAACAGTCGGAATCGTCGGTGAAAGTGGGTCGGGTAAGTCAACTGTCGCAAGAAACGTGGTTGGTTTACTGTCGCGCAGCGGTGGAGACATCCATTTACAGGGAGCATTGTTGGAACCCCGGGTGGAGAAGCGGTCGCGCAAACATCGGGCAGAGCTAGGGATAATCTTCCAGAATCCGGCGGCCGCACTCAATCCGAAGCTCCATGTTCGACACTCAATCCTACGATCACTGTGGAAATTTCCTAAACTGCGCGGCCGGGTAGCCCGAGAACGAGCAGCGCAGTTGTTAGAATCTGTAGGAATGGACGCATCCTACTTAGGTCGTTTACCCTCCGAGTTAAGCGGTGGCCAACAGCAACGTATCGCTCTGGCAGCAGCACTGGCAGGAGACCCTCAACTCATTGTGGCTGACGAGCCGGTTTCTGCTTTGGATGTTTCTGTGCAGGCTCAGGTACTAAATCTACTACGGGAAGAACAGCAAAATAATAACATCTCTTATATCTTCATTAGCCACGATCTCGGAGTGGTGCGCTATATGGCTGATGAGATTATCGTTCTGTACGCAGGGCACATAGCGGAATCGGGACCAGCAAACAGTATTCTTAAGCCACCTTCACACCCATATACAGAAACACTGCTGTCGGCCATCCCTGTCCCTGACCCAGAAGTAATCCCTTCCCGGATTCGACTTGACGGCCCAGTACCATCCCTTCGTCAGATATTCAAAGGATGTTTCTTTGCTGGACGTTGTCCTCGAAAAATTGGACCCGTTTGTGATGGGGTAATGCCACCTACGATAGTAAATCCGAACTCTTCTAGCCATATCATTTACTGCCATATCCCGCTGGAGCAGTTGTCCGAAATACAAACAACGTCTACGGACTTGTAATACCATAAAGATTTCTAAGTTCCCTTCTGTATGATCGGGTATATAAAAACTCTGCTATTCTAGCCATGACCTTAGGAGATATCAGCTCCCAACTAAGTATTGTCCAGCCGCACTGCATCTTGTTATAATAGTAAATCGAGGTTTTTTCGACACACTCCCGAGTAGCTCAGTGGTAGAGCGGACGGCTGTTAACCGTTTGGTCGTAGGTTCGAGTCCTACCTCGGGAGCCATATGGAACCAAGAGAAAATACTTAACAAACTCGAGAAGTTGTACGGGAGTTAGAGAGGGCATTGTCATTTATTCCTCCAATGTCAACAATAAGATTATCGCCGTCAACCCTGAACCTATTCAACGACTGTCCTCGTTGTTTTTGGCTTCATATGAACAAGAAACTCCATCGTCCTAGGGGGATTTTCCCATCTCTTCCTGGTGGAATGGATAATGTTATCAAGGTTTTTTATGATACATACCGCAAACGGGATAAATTACCCCCGGAAATTGAAGGGCAAGTAGAAGGTAAGCTAATACCTGACATAGAACTAATGGCCAAGTGGAGGAATTGGAGAACAGGACTTGAATACCATGATGAAATTAGGGAAGCCACTCTATTTGGAGCTTTAGATGACTGCCTTGTGGACGATAATTACTACATCCCTCTGGATTACAAAACAAGAGGCTACACTCCCAAGGATGGTGCTAGTGAAAAATACTATGGTAATCAGATAAGCTGCTACAACCTTCTTTTAAAAGAAAACGGTTTTAAAGTGCGTGACTATGGCTATCTTGTTTATTATTACCCCAAATCAGTCAGGAAAGATGGGCTGGTTCAATTCAACGTAAAACCAATTAAGATTAAGGCTGATGCAGAAACAGGAAGAGATACATTCGAAAGAGCACTAAAACTTCTGAAAGGGCAGGAACCTAATAAGAAGTACACCGGATGTGAATATTGTAGTTGGAACAATGAATATCTAGACTAGAAGAGTCTAGCTAATAAACAAAAAATGAAAAAATACTTCGTCTTCTTATTGCTCGTAGCTGTTATAGGTGTTGCCTTTTTGGGGTATACGCGCGGTGCGGATTTTATTCCTCCACTCAAAGAAACGCAAGAGTCGGTCTCAGAGCTTGACGATAAAATCGCCAATGTCTGGGAAGTCAAAGCTCCTCTTCCCACGGCCCGTACCGAAATTACGGCCGCAGTCTTAAATGGCGAGGTCTATGTAATTGGTGGGTTTGACGGCTTTGGACGAACGTCTACCGCGGTTGAAGTGTATAATCCGAAAGACAATTCTTGGAGAAGGGCTCCGGACCTGCCGGAAGGTCGGCATCACGCTGCGGCGGCGGTTGTGCACAATACGCTTTATCTAATCGGCGGTTACTATGGCACCACTTTCAGTCCGCGGGCCGATGTATTTGAGTTTGATACAGAGACACCCGTATATAATCGTACTACCCCAAATCAAAGTCCGTGGAAACACGTGGCGCCTTTACCAATAGCCCGCGGTGCCCTTGCTGCGGCTGTAATTAGCGACAAAATATATGTTATTGGAGGAGTAGAAGAAAGCGGATTGAGTGGCCGTTTAGAGGTCTATAATCCAGCTTTTAATAAATGGGAGCGCCTGACAGATATGCCAACCCCACGGGATCATTTGGCTGCCGGAGTTCTCAACGATAAGTTGTATGTTGCCGGCGGTCGGGAACAATCACTCTCCAAAAATCTTGCGGTCCTTGAGATATATGATCCCAGAACCGACACTTGGACGAAAGGACCTGAGCTGCCAACGGCTCGCGGAGGGGTCGCCGGAGCTTCCTTTGATGATGCATTTGTAATATTTGGCGGTGAGGAGCCGACCAAAACATTTGACGAAACAGAAGCCTATTTTCTCACTCTTGAGAGATGGGTCCCTTTAGAGCCTCTTCCAACACCCCGGCACGGCCTAGCCGCAGCTCGTGTGGGCGATACCATTTTTGTCATTGGTGGGGGCAAGCAGCCCGGGCTTTCGGTTTCCGGCGTCAACGAAGCAATAAAGCCCTGACAGTTTTTGAAGTATAAATAGACTGATTGATTCTTAGGAGAAAAAACCTTTGGCATCAGAATTCTCAATTGACATACACAAAATTAAGCAATTCATTCGTGACTTGACTGCATTCGACGCACCGGCGCAGATGTTCCCCGAGAGGGAAGCCCTTCTCAGAAAGGATTTACTTGAACTGACTAACTTTACCAAGAAGCAGGGACTAAGGCTTATCTTCTCTACCAATAGCACACAGATGCCCAAGGAGATCGCCAGATGATAACCAATAAGGTATTATAGGAAAAACGGCCTGAGGGATTATGTCCTACTCTTCAACACCAGGGAATTCAAGAAAATGAGGATTAAGTACCTGGTATGAACAAGAAAGAACCATCACCAGTCTATTACCCAATCTTCCTCAATATCAACAACAAAAGATGTGTCGTTATTGGTGGAGGACAAGTCGCGCTGCGCAAGGTGAAAACCTTACTCGAGCATGGGGCTAGAATAGACGTAATTAGTCCCGCACTCTGCCCGGAACTAATCGTGCTTGCCGGCAACCGGCAAGCACGTGTCTCCAGCAGACACTACCAACCCAGAGACCTGGCCAAGGCATTCTTAGTCATTGCCGCTACGGATAACCGCGAAACCAATTACCAGATAGCTCAGGAAGCCCGACGTCAGGCTGTGTTGGTCAATGTCGTCGATGATGCCGAAAACTCCGATTTCATTTTGTCGGCAACAGTGCGCCGTGGCGATATAACTATTGCCATCTCCACCGCCGGCCGGAGTCCGGCTCTCGCCCGCAAAATTCGAACTCAATTAGAGCAGGACTTCGGCGAAGAATACGCCGTCCTGGCCCAGCTTATTGGTGAGGTACGCCGTGAACTGAAGCAACGGAGTGTCAGAATTGATAAAGAAACCTGGCAGGACGCCCTCGAATTGAATCTACTGACCAGCTTGGTCAAGCAAGGGCAAACGGAAAAGGTTAGAGATCTCCTAGTCAAACATCTACTGGAACAACACAACGAAGTCAGGTAGGTTTTATTGGATGCAGATTAGTTTAGTTGGTGTAAATCATCGGACCGCACCGATTACCGTCCGAGAAAAGGTGGCCATCAGGAGTGTGGAACTTCACCGTTACCTGTCATTACTGCGTGATCATGCCACCCACGGCATAATTCTCTCCACTTGCAACCGAACGGAAGTTTACATCGCTAACAGGGATGATCATGATACAGGGGAGACCGGCCTCAGTTTCTTCCAGACTCATTTGAACATCCCCAGCACTGACTTAACCCGCTACGCTTATGTTATCACCAAGCAAAAGACCGTCGCCGAACACTTATTCCGTACAGCTTGCGGGCTTGACTCGCTAATCATTGGTGAATATGAAATACTAGGGCAAGTCGGTAATGCCCTAGACATAGCTGAGAAAGCCGGGATGGTAAATCTGCCCCTGCGTCACCTTTTTCAGAGTGCGATTCGCACCGGCCGCCGTGTTCGTGAGGAAACTAGCATCAGTAAAAATGCCCTTTCCGTCAGCTCCGTAGTGGTCGACCTGGCTACTAGGGTTATTGGTGACCTGTCAAACTGCCGACTACTTATCATCGGAGCAGGTGAAGCCGGTAGATTAGTAGCTAAAGCCGTCCGGGGCAGGGGGACACCACAAATTATCGTCGCCAGCCGCACCCCAGATAGGGCATCGGCTCTAGCCGCTACACTAGCCGGCTCTCCGGTTGACCTCAAGAATCTAGTAAGAGAATTAATTACCTGCAATATCGTTGTCACCTGCGCTGAATCTCCAGATTGGATACTGACTGTTCACCATGTGACCTCGGCCATGAGACAACGCCCGGAACTTCCGCTGGTAGTCATTGACATTGCCGTCCCAAGAAATGTCGAGCCGGCGGTAGAGCAAATCAATAATGTTTTTCTCTACAACATCGATGACCTTACCGAAATTTCTGAAGCTAATCGTAAGCAACGGGAGGAAGAAATTACCGGAGCTACAGAAATCATCTGTGGAGAGATGGATAAGCTGGCCGCTTGGTGGCAAGCTCTTGAGACCAGACCAGCCGTCAGTACCCTAATGGAAAAAGCCGAAACTATCCGTAGCGCACAGTTAGACAAGACCCTAAAGAAACTACGACCACTATCTCAAGAAGAAAGGGATTATCTGGAAGCGATGACGAAATCCATTGTTACCAAAATACTGGAGGACCCACTCCACTACCTTAAGAACAACACTGACAGTAGTGATGACAACGATAAGTTGATTCGCCAACTCTTCCAGTTCAAAGTGGAAAAACCAGAATGAAAACCAGAATTATCATCGGTTCGAGGGGTAGTAAATTAGCACTGATTCAAGCGGGGTTGGTCATGGCCGAAATTAAAAAGACAAATCCCCACCTCAAGGTCAGTATTTCTCAAATCACCACCAGTGGTGACCGCGAGAGCTATAAACAGTTTGATAATATCGAAGGGAACGGGGTATTCGTCAAGGAACTAGAAACCGCTCTGCTCGATGGCAAGATTGATTTTGCCGTACACAGCCTGAAAGATATGCCGGCAGAGATTCCCCAAGGGCTATCTCTCGCGGCCGTAACTCAGCGACTCGACCCTCGAGATGTTCTGATATCCGCCGGGGCAAAACGCTTAGCGGAAATGCCTCCCGGGGCCCACATCGGGACGGGTAGCCCGCGGCGGGCCGCCCAGCTTACCGCATGCCGTCCTGACCTGAAGACGAGCAGTATCAAAGGCAATGTCGATAGCCGCTTGAGCCGGATTACTAACAGCGAGCTTGACGGTGTTATCATTGCTGCCGCCGGTCTCATCCGTCTCGGCTGGGAAGACCGCATCAGCGACTACCTACCGATAGAGTATTTTCTACCGGCGGTGGGGCAAGGAGCACTAGCAATAGAAACACGCATTGATGATGAAGAGACAGTTAGACTGGTTTCAGGCATCAACCACCTACCCACTAGGCAGAGCGTCACTGCTGAGCGTGCTCTTCTCCGCACCATGGGCGGTGACTGCCACGCCCCCATCGCCGCGCTGGGGACACTCAGTGGCAAGACATTAAGGCTTCGTGGAATGTTTGCTGAACCCGATAGGAACCAGATAGTGACCGACACCGAAGAAGGTGCGACCACCGAGGCAGAAGAAATCGGCATATGTCTGGCACGCAAATTACTCAACCGAAGAACGGCTGGACTTACTCTTGAGGCTAGAAAAAATGACCAAAGGTAAGGTCTACCTGGTCGGAGCCGGGCCAGGTGACCCCAACCTAATTACTGTTAAAGGAATGGAATGCCTGAAACAGGCTGATGTCATCATCTATGACCGCCTGATTGATGACCGGTTACTTGAGGCCATATCGGAAACCGCGGAAAGAATATATGTCGGTAAGTCCAGAGAAAAGCACACTTTACCTCAGAACGAAATTAATCAGCTGCTGGTGGCTAAAGCCAAGGACGGTAGAACGGTGGTGAGACTGAAGGGCGGCGATTCGTTTGTCCTGGGACGAGGCGGTGAGGAGACTGAGATTCTGGCACACCATCATATTCCCTTTGAGGTCGTACCCGGGGTAAGCTCGGCGGTAGCCGCGCCGGCTTACGCCGGTATTCCGGTAACTCACCGTGGATTAGCTTCATCCTTCACCGTCGTCGCTGGACATGAAGACCCGAACAAGAAGGACTCCAGTATTGACTGGGAAAAGCTGGCTCGAGGTACCGATACTCTAGTCTTTCTCATGGGTGTACGAAACCTGTCCAAAATTGTGGACAAACTACAACGATATGGCCGGCCGATGGAGACACCGGTGGCAATGATTATGAACGGCACACGTCCCGACCAGAAAACGATTACAGGCTGTCTCGCCGATATTGTTCTCCGGACCGAAAAGGAACAGAGCAGCCCGCCGGCAGTGATCATCGTCGGGGATGTGGTAAAGCTCAGGGAAAAACTCCGTTGGTTTGACAACCGCCCACTCTCCGGCAAGCGCGTCCTGGTTACCCGGGCACGCCAGCAAACGAGCACACTGAGCCAACTTCTCGCTGACCGCGGCGCCCAGCCGATTGAACTACCGGCGATTATTTTTCAAGATATAGACGACAACCAGGAATTTGACCATGCCATAATCAATATCGGAAATTATCACTGGCTCGTTTTCACTAGCGCTAACGGTGTTGACGCTTTCTTTAAGCGTCTCCATAACCTGAAACTAGATACCCGCGCCCTCAAAAATATCAAAATCGGTGCAATCGGGCCGGCGACCACCCGGTCTCTAGAGAAGCAGGGTATAATTCCCGATTACCTGCCTGAGGTTCATACCAACCTGGGGATTCTGGACGGATTAAGGAATCAACCCCAATGGCATCGGGGTCAACGGTTTTTACTACCGCACGCCGACATCGCCGATAATGAATTGGCTGAAGGACTACGCCAAATGGGCGCCGAGGTAAAGGAGGTAGACGCGTATAGAACCGTCCCGGCGCCCGAAGCTATTGCCTATGCCAAAGAGATGCTTCTCGCCGATAAGATTGATGTGATTACCTTCACCAGCTCATCAACGGTCTCTAACCTAGTCGCAGCCTTCCGGGGGGAGAAGTTTAAAATAAATAGAGCAAGGATTGCCTGCATCGGCAGTAAAACCGCCGCAACCGCCACTAGAGCCGGCCTGAAGGTGAATATCCTTGCCCGTGAGGCAACTATACCCAGCCTAGTCACCGCTATTGAGGAGTATTTCGTTAAGGAGATTTAAGTGACTATTTTTCAACAATTACGCTTGCGCCGCCTACGCCGTAGCCCCTCGTTAAGGGCTTTAATCCGCGAAAACTACGTCGATACAAGCGACCTAATTTACCCACTGTTTGTCGAGGAAGGAAAGAACATCAAACAGGAAATACCCTCGATGCCGGGTATCTTTCGCTTTTCTCCCGACCGGCTACCCCATGAGGTTGAAGAACTCGCCACACTCAAAATCCCTGCCATTATCCTCTTTGGAATCCCGCAAGAGAAAGACGAAGACGGTTCAGCAGCCTATCACCCCAAAGGCGTTATCCAGCAAGCCATACGTACCATCAAGAAAACGACACCAGAGCTTCTGGTGGCGACCGATGTTTGTCTCTGCGAGTACACCAGCCACGGTCATTGCGGTGTCGTCGTCAACGGCGACGTGGATAATGACCAGACATTACCCCTTCTGGCCAAAACAGCCCTATCCCATGCCGCAGCCGGGGCGGACATCGTCGCCCCCTCCGATATGATGGATGCCCGAATAAAAACAATCCGCCAAGAACTGGATGAAGCCGGATTCAAACAAATCCCCATTCTTTCCTACGCGGCCAAATATGCCTCCGCCTTCTATGGACCCTTCCGTGAGGCGGCAAAATCAGCCCCACAATTCGGCGACCGCCGTTCCTACCAAATGGATCCGGCCAATCTACGGGAGGCATTGAGGGAAGTAGAGGCAGACATTACGGAAGGGGCCGATATCATCATGATTAAACCAGCGCTGGCTTATCTCGATGTCATACGACAGGTACGGAATACTTTTAATTGCCCCCTAGCCGCTTATAATGTCAGTGGCGAATATGCCATGGTCAAGGCAGCTGTAAAGGAAAACTGGCTAGACGAAAGACAGGTCGTCATGGAAATTATGACCGCAATCAAACGAGCCGGGGCGGACATCATTCTAACCTACCACGCTAAAGAAGTGGCCCGATGGCTTGGAGAAAAATAGAAATATAATTCCCCCCGCTAAAGGAAGAGGGGTCAGGGGAATAGATAAAAATGCCTATGAAAAAATCTAAGCGTTCCCAAAGACTTTTCGCGGAAGCTCAGCGCTACTTGCCTGGAGGCGTCAATAGCCCGGTGCGCTCCTTCAAAGCCGTTGGCGGCACACCGCCTTTTATCATCAGGGGAAAAGGCTCCAAAATCTATGATACTAATGATAACGAATTTATTGATTATGTAAACTCTTGGGGGCCGCTAGTTTTAGGGCATGCCCACCCGCCAGTAGTTGCAGCTCTGAAAAGAGCGACTGAACAGGGGACCAGCTTCGGTGCCCCCACCGAACTGGAGACCACCTTAGCAAAGATGATTTCCGCCGCCACGCCTTCTATCGAGATGCTTCGTTTTGTCAGCTCCGGCACGGAAGCAACGATGACCGCCCTACGCTTGGCTCGGGCTTTCACCAGTCGGGACAAAATTATCAAGTTTGCCGGCAGTTACCACGGCCACGCCGATGGACTACTCGCCAAAGGCGGCTCCGGCCTAGCCACGCTATGTATCCCCGATTCCCCGGGGGTACCCTCGAGCTATACCGAAAACACTCTCATCGCGCCCTACAATAATGTCGACGCCGTCGAGGAGCTATTCCATCTCTACCCAGAGCAGATTGCCGCCGTCATTGTTGAACCAGTGGCGGCCAATATGGGGGTAATATCACCTCAACCCGCTTTTTTAACCGGCCTCCGTGAATTAACCAAGAAATCCAGCGCTCTACTTATCTTCGATGAAGTCATCACCGGCTTTCGTTTGGCTTACGGGGGAGCACAAACCTTATTCAAGATTACCCCCGACCTAACCTGCCTGGGAAAGATTATCGGCGGCGGGTTACCGGTCGGCGCTTATGGCGGCCGACGTGACATTATGTCACTGATGGCACCGCTTGGCCCAGTATATCAAGCCGGGACACTCTCCGGAAACCCGCTGGTAATGACCGCCGGTATCGAAACCCTTAAAGCTTTAAACCAACCGGGAGTTTACGCTCAATTAGAGACAAAGTCAGCCACTCTTGAAAAAGGCATCGCCGGGGTAGCATCGGAAGCCGGTATCGGTCTTTATATTTCTCGCGCTGCCTCACTACTGACTACCTTTTTCACCCCCGGCAAGGTGGTCGACTACGAATCGGCCAAAAAGGCCGACACCGAGCTCTTTGCCCGGTTCTTCTGGCACCTACTAAACGAAGGCATCTACTGGCCGTCATCGCAGTTCGAAGCAGCTTTCGTCTCCCTGGCCCACAGCGACGAAGAAATACAATGTACCATCGAGGCGATTAGCCGGGCGCTGGTTTCGCTAAGAACTTGACCACTTGGTCTTATCCGCGTCAGGAACCAACCTGCCGTTTTCTAAACAGTACTCATACAGAAAGTGTCCACCCACCCAACCTCCTCCCCTGATCCTTTTGGATTTTCCTAAAACATAACACCATATATAAAACGCGTCTACCTACAGAAAGGGCAGACAATGAAGTGACATTCTTCGCAACTCAGACACAGCCCGCCATGGCCCAATTTAATAATATCTTCTCGCGTGACCTGATCGTCAGCCAAGAGGCGAGGCAGCATAACGTCGATGACAGTTGCTTCGTTATAAAGTACGCAGGCTGGGGCCCCCAATATAGGAACATCCTGTAGCATTGCGTAAAGAAACATAGTGCCAGGCATGACCGGAGCACCATAGGAGATTACTCGACCTCCACTCTCTTTAACCCCTTCCGCAGTAACATCATCTGGGTCCACCGATAGTCCACCGCAAACGAAGATAACCTCACTACCCCGACTCTTCATCTCGATAATAGCTTGGGCAATCAGGGCTTTATCATCCGGAACTATCGTCTGGTGGTTTATCATCGAACCCAAATCCCCAACCTTCTTAGCAATAGTCTCACCAAATTTATCTTTAATTCTACCTTTAAATACCTCGCTCCCGGTAATGACAACGCCCACTTTCTTTACCTTGAAGGGAATAATCTCCAGCACACTGCCTTTTGCCTGGCATAACTTCTCCAACTTATCTAGCTTATTCTCAGCGATATATAACGGCACTATCTTTGTCCCGGCGACTGTTGCCCCGGGCTTACAGATTGCATTGGTGTGCTGAGTAGCCAGTACTATCTCACCGATGGAGTTAATCTCTTCCAGCAAAGGTACATTTACCTTGAGCAGCCCATGGAATTTGGTCTTTATGTTTATCCTACCCTCTGACGGGGCGGATAGTTCCATGTCCTCCCCGGATACGGCTTTAGCTATCCGTAAGGCGGCGTCCTCCTCGTGGACTCCGGCTTCTCCTTCCATGATATAAATATGCTCCTTACCTATACTAAGCAATTCTGGAATGTCTTCCCGCTTAATTATGTGTCCCCGGTGAAAGGCGACTCCCTTATACTCACCCGGGATAACTTTGGTCATATCATGGCCTAGAACCATTCCGATGGCTTCATCCAGTTTGACTTTTTTAAGCATGTGTCCCTTCCTTTATTGTAAACTAACCCGATATAAGGGTAATAATCATCTAAAACGCCGATGCCCCTGGTTTAAGTACCAATACCAGTAGCGAGAACAACCCGCACTACCGGCTCCGTAAGTTGAACTTGGCCGAGTATGACCCGCTTAATCTGTGGATGCCCCTTCTCCAATATCTTACTGGCCACGTCCTCAGCCGATGATAAATCCTGAACCAAATCCACCTTATTAATAAGGGGTATGATTCTAGCGTGAGCTGGACTCCCCTTAATTATCCCTTGGGGATGAGTTATTAAAGTAGCAATGGTATCGACCGAGATGGTTCCGCCTGGACTCAAGCCGGTCAGCCGGGAGACGATTTCAGGCCGAAAGACATTATCTTCCGCCAGCCGGCATCCCAAAGCATCGATACCGACCACCGGTACCACCAGAGAGACACTTTCCGAGATTACTGGCTCGGTAGCATTCGGTGCCTTGATGGGTTTCTGAGCCGCCCCATCCGCCTCCACAATAACATAGGGTACCGACTTTAGTTCAGCTAATCTGGTCACCATCTCCGGGCTAATCCCATTAAGCTTTCCGGAAGGTAACCTCTCAGTAGCTAGAGTGATGTGCCGGTGCTCCTCCAGTTCAGAGATAAGTCGGGCCAGCATCTTCTCTTCATCCGGCTCCAGTATGAGAAAGGTTTCGGAGTCCGATGGCTCGAGAATCTTAGTGGTAGTCGTACTAACAACCCTTTCGCCGGTTGCCTCTAGCTCGTGCGCCAGAGCAAACATTAGAGTTGTTTTACCCCCACCACCTACCAAGCTTATCACCTCACCACGATGGATACCGAAAGCTTGCCTAAAACCGATAGGTTTTCTGATAACTAACCACACTCCCCCTTCCTCTTCAATCTGACAGTGATCGGTCAACCCCGACTTTCTTATCAACTCTTCTAATTCCTCTATACTGACCCATCTTCGGCCCAATTTTTCATTCAGCTCTCGAGATTCATCGGCAATTTCATCGATGATTTCCTGAGGAATTCCTTTACCGTAGCCGCCACCAACAAAGGCCAGGCCTCCAGCTTTTAGCACTCGGAATACCTCTCGAAGAAGGTTTTTCTTCTCGTTCAAGAAAAAGAAGGCACCTCTGAATATTATCAAATCGAACCGGGAGTCACCCCTGGGCAGCTCATCGGCAATAGTAATATTGAGCCCCGGGTATAATCTGGCCAGCTCTCGGGAAATACCGCCCGAGAACGGACCCAATTCCAGAACCGACCCGGAATCTCTTCGGTAGCTATCCATTACCTGCGAAGCCAGGTAAGGATAGACTTTTCCCCATAAGCTATTTACCCGTTTTATATCATTGGCATCCATAGTTTGCGTCACTGGTTGAAATGAGATAATATTGTCTCCAAAACTCCTCCGGCAATCGTTCTGGATTTATCAGATATGGTATAGCAATACTCCCCAATCCCTCGTGGGTCGATATCCCCCAATTTCATCCCCTTATACACCTCTGTCTCGTCTCGCAAAAGCCCCCGGATAACACCGCCGATTAATGTTTTTACCGGCTGGTCATCGACGAAGGCCACTACCTCGTTTGCGGCAACCTGGTCACCTATCCGTTTCGGAGTCGAAAAGCGCCCCCCCGCGGGGGCATGCCAGACTCTCTCCACAGAAAATCCAGCAATCTCTCCGGGAATCCCAGTATCCGCCTCGGCCTTTCCATGGCGGAGTATCCTACCCAGATTATGGCCACGATTGGTCTCGATTACCGCATGAACATCCTTACCCGCTATAAAGCCGATACCCAACCCAATAACCAGCGGGGCATCGGTTAGCCGAGTACCCAGATTCTTCTTGGCTATTATCGCGTCGACTAGAACATCGGGGTTTATAGTCTCCCTGACCTTATTTTCTGGGTCGACTAAGAGCGGCAGCGAGCCCTCCCGCCACATCTCATAAATCCTATCGCTCGACGAAACAAGCTTGGCAACCACACCTTCGATCTCCTTCTCTCCTTCATAAACTGCCTCACAAAAGGCGATGCCTCTTCTTACTGCTTGAGGATGAGGTGTTTCGGTCAGACATACCCTAAAATGGCACTGGCTTAACCTGTGGGCGACACCACTAGCCAGCTCCCCTCCCCCCCTAATCAAGACCTTTAGCCCATCTACGGACACCCTGCCCTCCGGTTTCTCTATACTCTTCATGCCGATACCTGCTTAGTTTTTCCTAAAATCATGGTTGGAATCTCTCCACACTTTTACTATTTCCGCCATAATACTTATGGCAATTTCCTCCGGAGTTTCGGCGGCGATTGGTAGCCCTATGGGGTTATGGACCCCATCCAAAGCCTCCTGTGTAATTCCTTCCTTCTTCAGATTAGCGAAAACCGTCTTTCCCTTCTTCTTACTGCCGAGCATACCGATATAGATCGCTTTGGTTTTAAGAGCTTCAGATAGTACACGCTGGTCTTCTAAGTGACCCCGACAGGCGATAACTAAATACGATGACTTATTTATATTTAATTGTGGCACCATAGTTGCCGGATCGTCAACGTGAAACTCGTCGGCACCGGGAAATCTCTCTTTGTTCGCATAGGCCGGACGATCATCGATAACAACTACCCGAAAGCCTATCATCTTGGCGATCTTCGAGACGGCAAAAGCAATGTGCCCCGCTCCGAAGAGAAGAACCGTTGGCTCAGGTAATATCGGCTCTACGAATACCTGCATCGTGCCACCACAAATCAGCCCTTCCGGAGTATCCTCCCGACCAGTAAGATCGAAATCGAGGACTTTAGGGGCTTTTTCCTTTATTACATCCATAGCTGCCTTCCATATATCAGCTTCCATACAACCACCGCCTATCGATCCCAGAATAGAACCATTGCTCCTGACAAGCATCTTAGAGCCTTCAGCCCGGGGTGTGGAACCTTTTACCCAGATAATCGTAGCCAAGGCGCCGATATCCCCTTGTTGCCTAACACGTACTATCTCCTTATAAATGTCTTCCATTTGGTTTTTTAACCTCCTTTTTTTTACGTGATTTTACCCCACCGACGCCTTCGCGCCGCTCCGTTTGAGAAACTTCAATAAGTGGTAGAATACGATGCCCGCAGCAAAGCCAATAGTCAGGTTACCTGTGATAATAGCCACTACGCCCACCGTTCCGGCCAGAGCTAAGTCTGTTTTGGCAGTAAGGTCGCCGATTAAGAGAGCATGATAAACGCCGATAATGACCAATAGCACCCCCAGCACTGAGAGTGGTATCAGTTGCAAGATTGGTAGCGCTTCCCAACGGAACAACACACCGATTGCCAGCAAAATACCGCCTATCATCAGGTTAGCCGCCCCCGTCCTGGCGCCAAGCCTATAGTGAGCCGTGAGACCACCAGAGCCGTGGCACATCGGCATTGCCCCCAACAACCCAGCAATAATGTTCGCTATCCCCTTAGATGCCGTCAGTGCTCTCGGGCTAACTCGCTTTGCCTTGTCCCCGAAGTATGTCCGGGCAACATCACTGGTCGCAACCACAGCATTACCCAGAGTTAACGGTAGCTGAGGAATAACCATTACAGTAAAAGCCAACCAGAAATCGGCGGCACTCGGCAACGCCAAAACAGGAGCTGCCGAGCTTGTCTCACCAATCCAATTGATAGGATTAGACACCAACCCAACCGTCACGCCAAAAGCAAGCACCGCCAACGATGCCGGAAAGACTTTTTTTTGCCGGAATATAACGAACTGGAAAAGAATGAATATCACTAAAGCCACGACAGCCAATAGTACACCGACATGCAATTGACTACGTTCGAAGAATAGAAGAGGTCCCTGGCTCAGAGGTTGCTTTTCCAGAACACGTTCGATTCCTGCTCTAATAAGTATCACCCCGAGTCCGAGTTGGATGCCCCTTATCACGACCCGAGGAAATAATTTGACTATCACCGCAATAAGATTGGTCAGCGATAGGAACAGCAGGATGGCACCCATAAGCAGACCAGAAGCCCCAAGGACGCTGGCCGAAAGACCGGTTGATATCGCAATGGCGGATAACGCCTTTAAAGGTTGGACTGGTATCGGCAGACGATAATATAAACCAGACCCGATATAGAACAGCCCCGCAACTACCAGCACCCAAGTGGCACTTAGTCCATTAACCAGAATCAGGGCTACCGCTATTGGCAACAACGTACCTATGTCGCCGAGGGCTCCGCCCAGCTCTTGCAAATTAAAGCGGAAGGAATTACCCCCGCCATCTTTTTGTTTATGAATCATTTCGGGTTCTGAATCTATTTTATCCACCACTTTTATTCCAAGTTCTTATTTCTGAATGACTTGCGCCAGGAAATCTTCGAATTTGGCACGCAACTCTCTATACTGGATAATCACTCTCCGTCCTTCGCTTGTCAACCTAGCACACCCCCCACCTACCCCACCAGCATTTTTTTCAACTAAAGGGGTCGCCGCCAAACGATTCGCTGTTTCCACCCAAAGCCAAGCATTACGGTAACCTAATCCCATTGACCGAGCTGCGGCCGCTATCGAGCCGAACTCGTCGATTCGTTCCAAAAGCCTCGCCCTTCCCCCACCAATGTATAATTCACCGTCTTTATCCACCCATATTCTACCTCTAGCAACATAACCCGGTTGTGGCTGACGTGAGAGACTCGATAGCTTCTTAGTCTTAAACCCTGGCATTTTAGCCTCGCTTACTCAGATTTGTCTCCGATAAAACCATACCTGTTATATTACTAGCGATATAACGGTTTTGTCAAGTTAACGTTTTACCAGTTCTGTTTGTGTTTGGGTGCCATTCGAAGCCTATCCAATACTTGATACGGGACCTAGTATCCAGTTAGACAGTCCTAACTCTAGCCCTTACCAGGATTTATTCTGCCGCTTCTCGAATTTTCTTTTCTCCGAATTGTAGCTACTCATATCATCGATGTCTACGAAGATAGCTTCACTGCCGGTATCTATTTCGAGTATATCATCGAGATGCTGATCAATTATCGCCCTGCCACCAGTGTCTCCCCTCAACCTCGATAATTCACCCATGTATTTAACAGCGAAAATAATAGGGTTTCCCCTTCTGCCCTTATAGACCGGAACGACAATACCCTTATTATGGGTATTGAACTCGTCTATCATCCGGTCGATGACCCGACTGTCGACAAACGGTTGGTCGGCTAGAGCCAACATAACTGCCCTGCCCCCATCACTAACTAAATCCAACCCCCTCACTATAGAGCCACTCATCCCTTCCCGGTAGGCTGGATTCATAGCAATCTTGACCGGCCTGGCTGCCACCTTCTTCACCACTACTTCAGCTTCACACCCAAGTACCACGATAACCTCACTCACTCTAGAAGCAAGGAAATTATCGATGGAGTGCTCCAGAATACTCTTCCCCCCCAATGGCATTAGTTGCTTTAGCTTCCCCATACGCTTTGCTTCACCGGCCGCGAGCAGTATTGCTGATATCATTAAAGCTATCTTAGCTATTAGCCCTCAAAGGTGTCAAGAATAACTATGAACCTTCGATAACATAATTATTGACGCCGCAACCACAACTCGCTCGTTAACAGTTTACTTTAATATGGCTACTTTTCGCCGGCTACGGTCTCTACTACGGAGCTTTCGAGGGAATCGGGAAGGCTTTTGTCGCTGATCTGGTCCCCGAAGAAAGGAGAGGCACCGCCTATGGCCTGTATAACGGTGTGACCAGCCTCGCCCTTCTGCCCGCCAGTTTGATTGCTGGCTGGTTGTGGGGAGCTTCCAACCCCGCCACACCTTTTTACTTCGGTGCCGTGGTGGCCTTTCTGGCGATGTTCGGTATCATGATGCTGGTTAAAGAACCGTCCCACCAGGTTTGGACAGGGCACGGTTAGCCAGATTATGAGCTTCGTCGTTTTCTACGCCCGCGACATGAGTAATGACACAACTCTGAAACTGCCTTTGCAGTTGCTTTACCCGCAAACACAATGGCTTAAGTGAGACTTCCTTCACCCGGTACCGACCACTAACCTGTCTCACAATTAGCTCCGAGTCGGTACGAAGGTCAACCTGATTAACCCCCAGCTTCATTACCTTTTCCAGAGCAGCGATAACCGCGCGATATTCCGCCTGGTTATTGGTGGCCAGCCCGATAGGCTGAGAAATACTAGCAATAACTTTACCCATCTCATTCCTGATAACCGCACCGATCCCGGACGGCCCTGGATTACCGCGCGAAGCCCCGTCAGTCTTGATTATTACTTTCATAGCTAAGCAAGGTAAAGAATTCGTCCGCAGCTACCACAGCGCACCATAGTACCGCTTCTGGAACGCTGTAACTCGGTAACCGGTAATAATATCCGGCAACCGCCGCAGATTCCCTGCTCGACCCGGACCACAGCCATTCCCTTTTGCCTTTTTACTGCATGGTAGGTATCAATCAGCGATGATTCTATCCCGGTAACCAACTGTGACCACTTCTGTGTAAGGTCAGCCAGTACCGCTTTTGACCGCTCCAAATTAACCGAGAGCTGTTGCTGTTGCTGACGCCACTCGGCTTCCACAATCTTAAATTCATTCTCGGCCACACCCACGCTTCCGGTAGCCTGCTCAGCCTGCTCCATAATCTCCAGCGCCTTAGTCTCAAGTTGATTACGCTGGGCTTTCAGTGTTTCTACCTCATGCTGGAGGTTTGACAGCTCTTTAGGATTACGAATTCGCCCACTGTAGAGCTCCTCCTCGACCTTCGCCAGTTTACCGACGAGATTCTCTATCTCCCATTCCCCAGAGCGCTGCTGCCGCCGTAATTCCTCAAGACGCTGGCGCCCAGCCACTAGGTTATTTCTCGCCCCGACCAACGCCTCGCTTTCGCCAAGTTGACGGGTAATCTGGCGGACCGTCTGCTCAGTACTTTCAAACTCAAGGTCAACTTCCTGAAGCTGGTAGAGTTGCCTAGCAATACTCATCCTTACCCATCTATTTTATAACAAATCCCCCATTTTGTCATTCCCGCGACGGCGAGAATCCAAGAGCAGGGTGATCTGCACATTGAACAGACGAAGAAGCCCAAGAACCTAGAGGAAAGAAGGATTGGATGTGCCGCCTCAACAGCCAAAGAGAAAAATTATGGCCTAATGATAGGTTATGTATCTGACGAACGCCGACATGCTAATCTACAGGATAAAGACATACACGGTCGTCATAAGCAGAACGTAGGCTACGATGCCGTAGTACCAACGCCCCACCATCTTATGCATCCGGAAGGGAGCAACGTGCAGAAATGCCAGAATCACTATAGTAGCGTATAGGAGAACCGTAAAAACACTGCGATCCAGTGCGCCCTGCAGCAAAAACACCAGTGCCACGATAAGCGGTGTGATATCCAGCGATAGTCCGGCGATGGTGCCGTCTTTATCGACGCCGAAGACATCAAAGTAGGCCAGCCGAATAACGCCAGCCATAACTATAACCAAAGTCCCCGGGAAGAACCACAGACTGAAATCTCCATAGCTCAGCAGGATAATAGCTGGGCAGACGGCCAAACTGACAATGTCTACCAGGGAATCCATCTTGGCGCCGATCAAGTTGGAAATATCACTTCTCCCTGGTATCCGGCGGGCGATAGGTCCATCAAACCAATCGAATAAAACGGCCCAGAGCATCGCGATTATTGCTGCCGAGAAATTACCCGCGACTGCAAAGTATATTCCAAGAACCCCACTACTTAGCCCCAGCAGAGTCACGATATTGGGGATGTCCTGCGTCAAAGACAGGATGGTAGGTCTCTCATTCTCTGCAGGGACAAAAGAACGAGTTACCCCAGACCTATCAGAATGCGTCCTCAGCGGCTGATTAAAATCGCTCATCCTATAACTGTTTCCCAATAACTATACTTCGCAAAGCCTTGACGAGCTTGTAGTTCTCAGGCTTAGTACGGCTGGCGATACGAAGATACCGATCAGACTCCGGTAGCGGCTTTCCAGCACAATGCTTAACATAGATATCATGTTCTATGAATAGCCGACGGGTTACTTCGGGACCAGACAGAGCCTCGTCAGGAAGACGGCAGAAGACAAAATTAGCATGCGGTTTATAAGCCGTCATTCCTGGTATCGAGGTCAGTCTCCGATACAGGTCATCCCGGTCATTCCGCACTTTCTGACAACTTTCAAGAAAATCCCTACGATAACGGGGAAGAAGACGTAGAAAGGCCTCGGCAAAGCCGTTAACGTTCCAAATAGGCACTTTATCCCGTACCGCGGCGGCTAATTTCTGATTCGCCGTGAGCAGGTAGCCGAGTCGCAAACCACAGATACCATAAGCCTTACTCATACTCTTGAGGATCGCCAGGTTTCCGTATTCGGCAACCTCATTTTCCAATGTCACCTGATCACAATCGTCGACAAAATCAATGAAGGATTCGTCAACGATGAGGAGACAGTCCTGGCCAGCCAGTTTTTTCGCGAGCAGTAGGAGGTCGAGCTTCGAAACCAGCAGAGAAGTCGGGTTGTTGGGAGAGACTACAACCGCCACATCGGCCCGACACCGGAGTGCCTCGGCAGCAAACTCATCCACATCCAATTGAAACAAAGGTGGCTTAAGAGCAAAGCCAGTGATGTTCCCTTCGGGAGCAGCGTTGGCATACTCGTTAAAAGATGGTTCCGAGATGATTAGTTGGTTACACAAGTGTCCTGAGATAATTTTAATGAGTTCGGAGGCACCATTACCCACAACGATCCGTTGTGCGGGTTGCCTGATTATAAGGCTAACAAGACTGGCAAGAGCTACCTGTCCTATCGGATAACTCCCTATCAAGTCTTCGCCATGATTCCGCATATAGACAAAGACCCCCTCCGGGGGGAAGTAAAGGTTATAGAGGTAAGCATGGTCAGTAAATCCGTAACGCCAGTAACCTCCGTACTCGCGAGTGACGATTTCATAGCGCTCCTTTGGTGATGCGAACAAGTATTCGGCAGACAACCGGTCGTTTTCATCATCGACCTCGAACCATTTAATGTCATCGCACAGTAGTGTCGTCATGCTGTGCTGTTGGCTGTAGGCTGTCGCATGGAGAATAGCTTCATAGTACTGGTTGACATCACCGGCGTTGATGAAGGTCTCCAGGCGAGGCACAAACTGCTCACGCAGAAAAGAGCGACGAAGGAGGTAGATGTTAAGAGTCTTGAACACCACAGAATAGTCAAATCGGGGACCCTGGTGACGTGTTTCCAGCAGTGCTTGTATGTTCCCCTCTTTATCAAGGCTGACCACCGTACCGGACATCCAGGATTGGTGCCGGGCGACAGCCGCGACATTCCTGTTTCCCTTCGCAAACATATGATCGAGTAATATCCGTTCGAAAAACACATCCGATTCCAGCAGCACAACATCCTCAGTCAAATGTTGCCGGGCAAGCCACAGTGAATAGATATTGTTAGTCGTCGAATAGCGGTCAGATTCGATGTAGGATATCCGCATCCCATTAAAGACATCCCCAACCATATCATAGACCTTTTCCTTAATATGACCAACGACGATTACAGTTTCCTCCACCCCTGAGCTAGACAGATGGGTAAGCATGTTGTGGAGTATTGGCACGCCGTTTATGGGTAATAGGCATTTGGGGGTATGCTCAGTGAATGGGCCCAAGCGACTGCCAGTGCCGGCAGCAAGGATGATGGCTTTTCGTACAGGAGAGTATGACCCCCAGCGCGGACGCCTTACAGCAACAGTTCCACTTTGTTTTAGCATATTAACCTTCCCAGATCTTTGCCCACTCAAATACACAAAGCCACCTGAGGATGTGAACCGGTAAATCGATACTTTTCAGCCGTAATACTAGGCGAGCAACACTGTAACTACTACTGGGCAGAGATCTCTTACGACCAGCGCTCTAACAGTATAATGTTAACGGCAGCTTTGTCAAACCAGATCCCCGATCACTTCTGATAGCACACTGACTCCTAATTAAACCAGAATAGTATGATAAGTATGAATCCGGCAGGAGAGAACCGCTGCCTCTTCCCCCTATCTTAAAATACTCCCAAAGACAGTTGATTAGTTGATTAGTTACTCAATCCCCGCTGTTATCTCCTCAAGAAACCCGTTTGACACTAACCCTTTCCCAGATATAATATACCCTCTAGCGTCAATGAGGGGATAAGCGATATGACGGAACCTAACGTAGTAACAGGCAGACCGCAGAAACGGGCGGAGACAAAGACCGTGGCCGTGGTCGGCTTTGGGAATATCGGCACCGGCGTTATCGAGCTCCTTTATCAAAAGGGAGTGGCTGGCCTAAAGCTAGTCAAGGTAATAGATAAAGACTTGGAGAGACAGCGCCGTATCACCCTCCCGGAGCACTATCTCGGCAAAGACTGGCGGACAGTAGTCGCCGACCCTAAGATCGATATTGTTGTCGAGCTTATCGGAGGTATAGAGCCAGCCAAAAGCATCCTAGTGGCCGCCCTTAAGAACGGTAAGGACGTGGTTACCGCCAATAAGATGTTACTCGCCCAGGAAGGCCAACATATCTTTCAACTGACCGCAACCTCAAACCGCCATATCGGCTTCAGAGCCAGCTTCCTTGGCTGTCACTCACTCATCCACGAGTTCCGCCAAGCTGGCACCGCCGCGAAAAAGTTTCGCCGTATTTATGCCATTTTGAACGGCACTTGTAATTACGTGTTGTCAACCATGACCCGAGACGGTAAGATTTTTGAGGAAGCCTTGAAAGAAGCCCAGATCAAAGGCTACGCCGAGGCCGACCCGGCCGATGACATTGACGGTATCGATACGGCCAACAAAATGCGAATCCTCTTGGGGCTCATTAGTAATTCCTATCAGACGGCCAGTGCCTTCCCTGTGGAAGGGATTAGAGACATCACAGCTCAGGATATTGAATATGCTACAGAACTGGGATATTCAGTGAAGCTGGTCGGGGTTATTGAACCGAAAGAAAACATTTTTCATGTCAGTGTTCGCCCAGCATTGGTACCTCAGATGTCCCTCCTCGGCTCGCTTGAAGGAGCCTACAACGGTACCGAAATTGAAGATGAGTACGGTGTTGTCTCCGGGTTAGTCGCCCCAGGGGCGGGTACTTACCCTACCGCTGACGCCGTCATTAAAGACTTGTTCGATATCGTCGAGGGCCGTCCCATGCCCATGCCTGATTCAGCACAAACTATAGTTCTGGACGACAGTAAAAACGAGGAGCGGCGCTACTATCTTAGATTTAGCGTCGTCGACCAAGCCGGTGTTCTCGCCCAGATTTGTAATATCTTCTGGAAATACGATATCAGTATTGCCGCCGTTATTCAAAAAGAAGCGATTTCCCAGGAATTTGCCCCGGTAGTGATAACCACCCACTTAGCTCAAGAAGGAAATCTCCAGGCCGCTATCGAGCAGGTAGATAAACTCGATACGATCAAGGCAAAAACTAAAATCATGCGCATCCTCTAGGTCGAGAGCCTCATTGGAAGCTTACATTAAACTGTGTAAAATGCAACTGTGGCTGAATCGCGCAGTATTCTGGAGAGTTAAGTGGAGGTGAGGTGGGCAGTTTGCTAAGCTATTCTTCAAAAATCAAACTGCCCACCTCTTGCACAACATGAACCACGTATATAATAACATGTAGTAGCGATATACAAGTCAAGGGCTCTGCTGCATAACACCGGACCAACCACTAAAGTAGCGATTATACCTCAAGCCAACTTCAGCCCAGGAACCACATCCAAACCTAAGTCATCTCTCCGGTCGGTTTGAAAATGGTAGTAGCCACAAGCCGCCACCATGGCGGCATTATCGGTACATAATACCATCGGCGGAATCAAAACTGGAAAAGGCGAAACTTCTCTCAGGCGTTGCCGCAATCGTTTGTTTGCGGCAACGCCACCGGCCAGTAAAATCTGCTTCGCACAATACTCCTTAGCTACGGCCACCGTTTTACTCACTAAAATATCTGTCACCGCCTCCTGAAAGCTGGCAGCGGCATCGGCACTATTTGAGATTTGGTCCGCCTCGACCAATCGGAGTAAGGCAGTCTTGACACCACTAAAGCTAAAGTCATTGGAACCCTTCAACCAGGCACGAGGCAACGTAATGGAAGCCACGCCACTTACGGCTGCTTTCTCGATGGCCGGACCGCCCGGATAACCCAGACCTAACATCCGAGCCGCCTTATCAAAAGCCTCGCCGGCGGCATCGTCCCGCGTCTGCCCCAGCAGAACATAGTCCCTGTGTCCTCGCATCAGTACCAAGTTACTATGGCCACCAGAAACAATAAGACAAACCAGAGGAAAAGCCGGCGCCGGACCAGACCCAACCAGCCAGTTGGCATAAATATGAGCTTCCAGATGATTAACACCGATGAGCGGCAGGTTACGAGCGAAGGCAAGTGCCTTAGCCATATTAACGCCGACAAGCAAAGAACCGGCCAGACCCGGCCCCATGGTCACGGCAACACCGTCTAAATCATCCCAGGTGACCTTTGCCTCAGTCATCGCCTGAGCCACAACGGGAACAATAGCCAGAAGATGCTGCCGGGAAGCAACCTCAGGCACAACCCCACCATAACGGGCATGGATTTCTACCTGCGAAGCAATCGCATTAGACAGCACACAAGCTCCGTCCTCGACTACAGCGGCGCTGGTCTCATCACAGGAAGTCTCAATTGCCAGAATTTCCATTCTTCAGAAAAAGATTATAGCACAGGCGACATGACTTAAGGGGGGCACCTCATAAAGCATGGTGGGGAAGGGGGGATTCGAACCCCCAAGCCTTGCGGCACTGGATCCTAAGTCCAGCTCGTCTGCCAATTTCGACACTTCCCCTCGCCTGACCACCACCCACCGGGAACTATATCAGGAGGGCCTAACCTTCGGATGTTAGCAGAAAAATAGAACCACCAGTAAGATCAAGCACCTCACGGAACGACCGACAGTTACCGTTGGGGGCAAAAGGGCAAACCAGTGTTATCGGATTGGAACAATTACCCTATAAATCAACCTTAGCTAGCCATGATAAATATTATGCATCTAGCCTTAGAGCCCATAATGTAACCATAATTATATAACGCTAGACCCTCCTCTTTGTCAAATCCTAAATTGACGTTTGCCCGGAATACTATTAGAATATAGGTTAACCTAATCAAAGAGGTCGGTAATGTATCACAAGACAACCCTGGATAATGGACTACGACTCATCACCACCACGATGCCTCACACCCACTCCATATCTTTATGTTTTTTTGTCGGTATCGGCTCCAGATACGAAACCGAAGCACTGGCCGGGGTCTCACATTTTATCGAACACCTCTGCTTTAAGGGCACCACCAAACGAGCCACATCCGGTGAGATTTCCGCCGCCATCGAAGGTGTCGGTGGCATCCTTAATGCTGGTACCAACAAAGAATTAACCATCTATTGGACCAAAGCGGCCAAAATACATTTCCCACTGGCGCTGGATGTACTGACAGATATGATCCTCAACTCCAAATTCGACCCGGTAGAAATCGAACGGGAACGACAGGTAGTCATTGAAGAAATCCATATGAGCAAAGACTCTCCCTCACAAAGAGTCAACCTGCTCATCGATGAACTTCTTTGGCCTGGACATCCCTTGGGACGCGATACTGCCGGCAATAAGGAATCAATGATGTCCATCACCCGCGACGCGATACTAGCTTATCTTAAGCGACAATATTTCCCCAGTAATATTGTCGCTACCCTCGCTGGTAATATCAAACACCAAGAGGCCGTTGACCTAGTGAGTCAAGCGACGACCGACTGGACGAACCAACAATCTCGTCCGGAGTATCTGCCTTACCAGGAACAACCAAATCCGCGCCTACTGATTGAGAAAAGAGACACCGAACAGGCCCACCTGTGTCTGGCCGTACCCGGACTGTCACTATTCGACCCCCGACGTTTCGTCCTCGACTTACTCAATGTCATCCTTGGTGAGGGGATGAGCAGTCGTCTATTTACCGAAATCCGGGATAAATTAGGGCTGGCCTATAGCATCCATAGCTATACCGACCACCTTCTTGATTCTGGCTCAATGATAATTTATGCCGGGGTGGACCCGAAAAACCTACCCATAGCCATCCGGGCAATACTGGAACAGCTCTCACTACTCAAGCAACCAATCCCGGAAACAGAACTGTCCAAAGCCAAGGAATTAATCAAGGGGCGTCTTTTACTCCGTATGGAGGATACCGGAGATGTGGCGGCGTGGGCGGGCGGACAGGAGATTCTTACCGGTCGCGTTCTTGGCGTCGACCAAATTATCGGCATCATCGATGCCATCACAAGCGAAGAGCTCAGGCAGTTAGCCTGTGAACTATTAGTCGGGAAGCACTTACGACTGGCACTAGTTGGACCAGTAACCAAAGAAGATTCCTTAGAGGAATTATTAAAGCTTTAAGTAAATAAGCAGCCGCCCAAAGATCTTTGGGCGGCCGTTTATTATTTACTCAAGACTCCGGCTTCTCGAGGCTAATACCCCATCCCATCCATCCCACCACCAGGTGGCATGGCTGGTGCCTTCTCCTTCTCCGGAATATCAGCAATCAGTGATTCCGTAATCAGTACCATAGAAGCGATGCTAGCCGCATTCTGCAGCGCCGACCGGACAACTTTGGTCGGGTCAGCAATCCCCCTCTTGACCATATCACCATACTCACCCGCCTCAGCATCGTAGCCAATTCCACGCGCACTCTTCTTTACGGAATCGACAACTACGGAACCATCTAGACCTGCATTATTGGCTATCCAGCGAATCGGTTCTTCGACAGCCTTTCGCATGATATCGACACCGGTGGCCTCATCGCCACATACCTTAAGTTTATTCAGAACCGGCAGAGCGCTGAGTAGAGCCACCCCACCACCAGGCACGGTACCTTCCTCCACAGCCGCCCGGGTGGCCGATAGAGCATCTTCAACCCGATGTTTTCTTTCCTTAAGCTCAGTCTCAGTAGCCGCTCCAACCTTTATGACAGCCACTCCACCAGCTAACTTGGCCTGTCTTTCCTGAAGTTTCTCCTTATCATAGTCGGAGGTCGTTTCCTCAACCTGCGCCTTAATTTGCCTGATTCTCGCCTTAATATCCGTTTCCGAACCCTTCCCTTCAACAATGGTGGTATTATCCTTGTCCACAGTAACACGCCGAGCCCGACCCAAATCATCCACCGTAACCGAGTCCAATTTCCGCCCCACCTCCTCAGAAATCACCTGACCGCCAGTAAGAATAGCCATATCTTCTAGCATAGCCTTACGCCGGTCACCAAAACCAGGGGCTTTGACGGCACAAATATTAATGGTGCCGCGTAATTTATTAACCACCAGAGTAGCTAAAGATTCGCCATCGACATCCTCAGCGACAATAAGCAAATTCTTGGACACCTGAAGTATCTTCTCTAAACCCGGTAAAAGATCAGCGACCGCCGAGATTTTCTTATCGGTCATCAGGATATAGGGGTCTTCAATCACCGCTTCCATCTTCTCGCCATTAGTGATGAAGTAAGGGCTAATATAGCCACGATCAAAGTTCATTCCCTCGACATACTCGGTCTCATACTCCAACCCTTTTGACTCCTCGACCGTAATAACTCCGTCCTTACCGACCTTCTCCATTACCTCAGCAATCATGTTACCAATTCCAGCATCCTTAGCCGTAATAGTCGCCACCTGAGCAATCTGCTCTTTGCCCTTAACCTCAGTAGATGTTCGTTTAAGCTCGGCAACAATCGCACGGATAGCTTTCTCAATACCACGCTTCAGTGATAGCCCATCAGCTCCAGCGGCAATATTCTTAAAACCACCACTAACGATAGCATGAGCCAAAACCGTTGATGTCGTCGTCCCATCACCACAGGCATCATTAGTCTTACTGGACGCTTCCTTAACCATCTGCACCCCCATGTTCTGAAAGGGGTCAGGTAGATCTATTTCTTTAGCAATGGTCACGCCATCATCGATAACTGAAGGCGCGCCCCACTTCTTATCAAGCGCCACACAATGCCCCTTCGGGCCCAGAGTCACTTTTACAGCATCGAACAGAGTATCTAGGCCTTCCTTTAAGGCATGTCTTACTTCTTCACCGAATATAATCTGCTTCGCCATTTTTCCCTCCTTACTCAGTTAATTAAGAAGCTCTCGCCGTAGCTTATCCCCCACGGCTTTTTCGGCTAACCCTCTTCGCGAGAATATCACTCTCCCGTAAGATAATCAGCTCTTCATTATCGACCTTAATCTCGGTACCCCCGTATTTAGCATAGAGCACTACATCTTTTATCTTCACATCCATCGCTATCCGCTTACCATCTTCGGACAACCGCCCCGGCCCAACGGCAACAACTTCCCCCTCTTGGGGCTTCGCCTTTACCGTATCAGGCAAAATAATACCACTCTTGGTTACCTCTTCCTTTTCGCTGGGCTTGACCACCAGCCTGTCAGCCAACGGCTCAAGCTTACCCACCATAATAAACCTCCTTCCCTAATTAGTTTAGTTCGACCAATCTCCCCGACCTATCGGGGGTTTAGTAATTAGCAGTCTCACCTTGGGACTGCTAATTACTATCATAGCGCAGGTCACTACTCCCCGCAACTCGGTAAAAACACATTACCAGTCAGTCATAGCGACTGAGAATCATTAATACACACTAATTAGTGCTTTTACTATTTGAAATTCTTCTTTCCTCATGATATCTCTGTCTTTTCAACACACATTGTGGGAAGTAGAAAATATTGATAGACTATAGTGGGATGATTACAACCCACAAATTATACCTCGGTGATGCCGAGACAGTTCTAAAGAAATTACCCGATAGTTCCTTTCAGCTGATGGTTACCTCTCCGCCTTATTGGAATGTTAGGGACTATGGACATAAGGACCAAATCGGGCTAACCGATACCTTAGAAGAATATCTGGACAAACTGAATAGAGTCTGGTATGAAGCCACCAGAACCTTACTTCCCGACGGTAAAATCGCCTTAAATATCGGGAATATTTACTATTCCGAACCCGGTGAAAAACGAAGAACCACAGCTAATTTATCCCTCCTGACCTGGCAGCAACTGAATAATATTAAAAGCTTAAGATTTATGGGGACCATCTACTGGCAGAAGACAACATCCAGAGCCGGGGCAGTCCTCTTCGGAAGCTATCCCTATCCGACAAACTTTATGATTTCCAATGCTGTCGAGCCAATCCATATTTTTAGAAAAATCGGCAAAAGAGCGGTGCCTCAAGAAATTAAGGAACGGTCGAGGGTGACACCAGAAGAATTTAGAAAATTCAGGGATGCTATCTGGAATGACATCAACGGAGTTGAAGATGAACACAGTGCTGCCTACCCAGTAGAACTACCATCTAGGCTAATAAGAATTTTTTCCTATGTGGAGGACTGGATATTGGACCCATTTCTAGGCAGTGGCACGACAATGGCAGCAGCGAGAGATTTAGGCAGGAATTCGGTGGGGATAGAATTAAACCCCAATTATTTACCTAGGATTAAAGAAAAGGTAGACACTAAGAAGAGCGGTATTTTCAATGGCACGCAATTTGTGGAATTGGTTGACTAAAGACAATGGTTATTGATTTCCATACTCACATCTTTCCACCCCGCATTAAGCAAGACCGGAGCGCGTATATTAACCGCGACCCGTGTTTCGCTCTCCTCTATTCATCACCAAAAGCCAAGCCGGCTACTGCCGATGAACTCATCGCCTGCATGGATAAGAATGAGATTGACATTTCCGTAGTACTCAACATCGGTTGGACGAAACATGAGCTGTGCATGGAAACCAACGATTACATCATGGAATCGGTTGCCCGCTATCCCAAGCGTCTGATTGGTTTCGGCGCCATTCAGCCCCGACAAGTCGGGGACGCCCTCACTGAACTCGAACGCGGCGCTAGAGGTGGTCTGATGGGAATAGGGGAACTACGGTCTGATATCCAGTCCTTTGACCTTACCAACAAGGACCTGATGACGCCCATTGTTGAGGAGTTGGTCAAACACAAACAAATCCTACTCACCCACGCCTCGGAGCCAGTCGGCCACCAGTATCCAGGGAAAGGGAGAATCACCCCCGATGTGCTATATCACTTCATCACCAACTTTCCGCAATTAACCATGGTCTGCGCCCACTGGGGTGGAGGCCTACCTTTCTTCGCCTTAATGCCAGAAGTGAAAAAGGCTCTACGCAATGTTTATTTTGATACGGCGGCTTCGCCCTTCCTGTATAGCCCCCAAATTTACCAGCAAGCCATCTCACTAGTAGGCGCGGATAAACTCCTGTTTGGCAGCGACTACCGATTACTGACACCAGATCGCTCATTGAAAGAAATCAAATCCCTAGACTTACCTGAAGAAACTAAGCGTCTTATTCTATCAGGGAACGCCCAGAAACTGCTGAATATTAAAAGTAAATTTGATAAGGCTTAAACTCCTAAATTATGGAAGAAATTCGGTCTTTCATTGCGATTGAGCTGCCGGATAAAGTCAGACAGGGACTTAGCCGGCTGGTGGCCCAGTTGAAATATCGCCAGCCTAACGGGATAAAATGGGTCGACCCCACTGGCATTCATCTGACACTTAAGTTCCTGGGTAATATTACTAGCGGCCGGATTAGTGAAATAACGGGAGCGATGACGGAGGCCTCCCGTGAGATACCTCCCTTCTCCCTGGAAATCAAAGACCTGGGCGTCTTCCCCAATTTGAACCGGGTTCAAGTGGCCTGGATTGGCGTCGGTGGAGAAACTGATAAGCTAGTAAGACTTCAACAACGTCTCGAGTCCAACCTGAAAATCCTGGGCTTTCCCCCAGAAAAGCGGGGCTTCGCACCTCATCTTACTCTAGCCCGAGTCCGCCGAGAAGCCTCGTCTCAAGACCGCCAGGAATTAGGACGGCTCATCGCCGTAACAAAACCCGACCCGATCGGCCGTTTTACGGTCGGTACCGCCAGTTTGATGCAAAGCCAGTTAAGCCGAGAGGGAGCTGTTTATACCCAGATAGGAGCCGCCCTACTAAAAAAGTAGGCTTTATACGTAGATACTATTTCAGGTATTCTTATCATTCTCAATCCCGATTAACTGGGAAGAATCTATCCTGACTAGTCGTAACTAATTGCATTAACCTAGATTTCTGCTTTTAACAGTATCCCCAGCTTGACACTAATTATGCCCTATGTTATGTTATGTTAGGTTCGATTCTCATTAAAGGCCCGAACATTATGAAGAGCGACGCCATAAAGAAAGGGGTAGAACGCGCCCCGCATCGATCTTTGCTGCATGCCCTAGGATGCACCACAGCCGAAATAGCTCAGCCTTTCATCGGCATTGTTAACAGCTTCAGCGAGATTGTACCGGGCCATATCCACCTGCGCGACATTGCCGAAGCCGTTAAGACCGGGGTTCGGGCTGGCGGTGGGGTACCTTTTGAGATCAATACTATCGCCGTCTGCGACGGCATCGCTATGAACCACCCCGGTATGAAATATAGCTTACCTAGCCGAGAGTTAATTGCCGACTCCGTTGAGACCGTTGCCGAGGCTCATGCTTTCGATGCCCTGGTTTTTATCCCTAATTGTGACAAGATAATTCCAGGCATGCTAATGGCCGCCGTCAGACTAAATCTGCCCGCTATTTTCATCAGCGGTGGCCCAATGTTAAGAGGCTATCTACCAACTGAGAAAGGCCTGAGTAAAGTCGACCTTAGTTCTGTTTTTGAGGCCGTCGGAAAGGTGGTCAGCGGACAAATGACCGAACAGGAACTAACTCGATTGGAAGAACTCGCCTGCCCAGGCTGCGGGAGTTGTGCCGGCATGTTCACCGCTAATACCATGAACTGCCTGACAGAAGCCCTTGGCCTAGGACTTCCCGGAAACGGCACCGTCCCTGCAGTGGATATCCGACGCCGCCAGCTGGCTGAAACCGCCGGCGAACAAATTATGAAATTACTCGCCAGTGATATCCGCCCACGCGATATTGTTAATCAAGACTCCTGCCACAACGCCTTTACCGTTGATATGGCTCTCGGTGGTAGCACCAACTCAGTTCTGCACCTAATGGCCATCGCTCATGAGGCCGGGGTTGACTTCCCTCTGGAGCGAATCAATGAAATCAGTGAGCTCACTGCACAGTTATGTCAGCTCAGGCCGGCGGGCGATCACCACATTGAAGATCTCGACCGGGCGGGCGGCATCAGCGCCGTCATGAAAGAGCTAAAAGACCTGCTTAAGCTTAAGGCAAAAACAGTATCCGGGAAATCAGTGGCTGAAATTATTACCCGAAGACAAGTCACGGACAAAGAGGTGATTCATTCTCGAGCCCACCCTTATGCTACCACCGGCGGACTAGCCATCCTCTTTGGCAACCTAGCTCCAGAAGGAGCTGTGGTGAAAAAGAGCGCTGTCGCCTCAGAAATGATGGTGCATCGTGGCCCAGCTCGTGTATTTGACTCGGAAGAAAAGGCGACAGAAGCGATAATAAGTGGTAGCATTAAAGCCGGTGAAGTACTTGTCATCCGTTACGAGGGGCCGAAAGGTGGACCGGGAATGAGAGAGATGCTCACACCGACCTCGCTGCTGGCGGGAATGGGCAAAGACAAGGAAGTTGCCCTGATCGCCGACGGGCGCTTTTCCGGAGCCACGCGCGGGGCAGCCATCGGACACGTCTCTCCCGAGGCCGCCACACGTGGGCCTATCGCCGCCCTGACCGATGGCGATATAATCAAAATTAACATCCCGAATTACCGACTCGAAGTCGAGCTTAGTGACCGGGAGATAACCAGAAGACTGGCACGACTCGACCAGTTCGAACCGAAGATAAAAACAGGCTATCTCCGGCGTTACGCCGAAAGAGTATCCTCAGCAAGCACTGGAGCGGTGTTCAAATAAACTCGGGATATAAGGGGCATAACTCATCTAGGCAGAATTGTAGCCCTCTATTATTTATCTGAAACAATGAGGGGAATGTTCTGCAGAATATGCCGGACGTCTTCCGGCAGCCTAAAAAGATAGTAAGAGGTTAAAAGGCTAGAGTATGAAACTAACCGGTGCCGAAATTATTTGTGAAAGTCTGGTCAAAGAAGGGGTCAAGGTTATCTTTGGCATCCAGGGCGGATCCATCTTACCTTTATACGATAAACTTCCTCAGTACCCTCAACTACGCCACATTCTGGTACGTCATGAACAATGTGCCGCTCACTCCGCCGATAGCTATGCCCGAGCTACTGGCGAGGTAGGGGTTTGCTTTGCGACCTCCGGCCCCGGCGCCACCAATCTGGTCACTGGCATTGCTAATGCTTATCTTGATTCCTCCCCAGTGGTGGCTATAACCGGCCAGGTCGCTCGCCCCTTTATCGGCAAAGATGCTTTCCAGGAAATAGATATAACTGGCATTACATTACCCATTACCAAACACAACTATCTAGTCAAAGACGCTAGCTCTCTTGCCCGCACCATCAAGGAAGCTTTTTACCTCGGACGAACCGGACGTCCCGGGCCAATACTGATTGACATACCGAGAGACGTCTTTATCGAAGAAGCGGAGTTTCACTACCCAAACAAAGTTAATCTTACCGGTTATAAGCCGCCACTCCGGGGGCACCCGGCGCAAATCAAAAAAGCAGCACAACTAATCAATGAGGCCCGACAACCCCTAGTCATTGCCGGTCGAGGCATAACTGTTGCGGGGGCCTACACTGAGCTTCAACACATAGCCGAGACCGCCCAGATACCCGTAGTGACGACTTTGCTGGGTATCGGTTGTTTCCCCGAGAGTCACACCCTTAGTTTTGGCATGATCGGGATGCACGGTATGGCTTACGCCAATATGGCCGTTACCAACGCCGACCTCATTATTGCTATCGGAATGAGATTTGATGACCGGGCGACAACCAAGGTGAGCGGTTTTGCTCCGAAAGCCCGGGTTATCCACATCGACATCGACCCCGCCGAAATTGGCAAGAATGTACGCGCCGATGTACCTATAGTTGGCGACGCCAGGATTATCCTGCAGGAAATAAATAAGCTGGTGGCCCCGACTCAGCATCCTAAGTGGATAAGACAACTCGACGAATGGCGTAAAGAACACCCTTCAATCATCATCCAGGATAGCGAAGGGCTTCTGCCTCAGTTTATCGTACGCAAAATATACGAAGTGACCAAGGGTGAAGCAACTATCGCCACCGGAGTCGGCCAGAACCAAATGTGGGCTGCCCAGCATTACTGGTACAATAAGCCGAATAGTTTCATCTCATCCGGCGGATTGGGAACCATGGGCTTCGGCTTACCAGCGGCTATCGGCGCTAAACTCGGTTGCCCAGAAACTACCGTTTGGTGCATTGATGGTGACGGTAGTTTTCAGATGACGCTGCATGAATTAGCCACGATAACCCAGGAAAAGGTGGCCGTAAAGATAGCCATAATTAATAACGGTTTTTTGGGCATGGTACGGCAATGGCAAGAACTATTCTACGGGAAGCGCTATGTAGCCACCCGCCTGAGTGGCCCTGACTTCGTCAAGGTGGCCGAAGCCTATGGTATCCCCGGACTAAGAGTCAAACACAAAGAAGAGGTTGTCCCGGCGATTGAACAGGCCATGGCCAACCCTGGTCCTTTCCTCATCGATTTTATCGTAGAACCAGAGGAGAATGTCTACCCTATGGTACCGCCGGGGGCAACCCTCGCTGAGGTCATGGAGGCACCAAGCAAAAAACCGAAAGCCCTCTCCGATTCCGTAAAATCTCCAGTGAGTAATATCTAGCAAAGAGGTGCAGAATAGTGGCGACGAAACATACCCTGGTCGCTCTAGTCGAGGACAAACCGGGTGTACTTAACCGGATGGCCAGTCTTTTCCGAAAACGCGGCTTCAATATCGAGAGTGTTACTGTCGGACACAGTGAGACACCCTCTTTATCGCGCGTCACCCTGGTCGTCAACGGCAGCGCTACTACGGTAGAGCAGGTCAGGAAACAATTAGACAAAGTTATTGATATCGTCAAGGTATCTGATGTAACCGACTCTAGCCTAATTACCCGAGAATTAACCCTAGTTAAAGTAAAAACCACTCCGGCCACCAGAAGCTCAATTATGCAGATTGTCGACATCTTCCGAGCCAATATTGTCGATGTGAGTTTTGATTCAGTAACCATTGAGGCCACCGGAGATGAAGACAAGATTAGTTCCCTATTTAATTTACTACGCGGCTTCGGTATCAAGGAACTCACCAGAACAGGCCGCATCGCCCTGGTCAGAGGAGACTCGAGCCCTCTACTAATCGAGAAAGAGACATCGGTCACCGACCACCAATAGGCTATTACCAAATCCAAAATTAGAGGTACGCTGTGTATCGGAAAATGCTCGTTCCCCTGGACGGTTCAGAGTTTGCAGAAGTCGTCCTCCCTTACGCCAAAGAAGGCGTAGCGGGCTCCGCCGCCTAGTTTACGGTAGTGTTGCTAAGAGCGTTCTCTTAGGCTCTTCCAACCCTATCTTCCTAGTAAGAATAAGTAAGTAAATTCGATAACGGAAAAGGAGGAACTATCTTGGCCACAATATACTACGATAAAGATTGTAGTCTGAAACTACTCGACGGGAAAGTAATTGCCATCATTGGCTACGGCAGCCAAGGGCACGCTCACGCTCAAAATCTTAGAGATAGTGGTTGCCACGTAATTGTGGCTGTACCCAAGGGAGGTGCGAGCTGGAGTAACGCCAAGAAGGCTGACTTTCGCGTACTAACCGTGGCAGAAGCGACCAAGGAGGCTGATATTATTGTTATGCTGGCTCCAGACCATTTACAGCGAGAAATCTATGCCCAATCCATCAAACAGAGCCTGACTCGCGGCAAGACCCTAATGTTTGCTCACGGATTCAATATCCACTACGGACAGATTACCCCACCACCCAACATTGATGTGGCTATGATCGCGCCGAAATGCCCAGGACATATGGTGAGACAACTTTATACGGAAAATATCGGCCCACCTGCCATCATTGCCATTCATCAAGATGCTTCAGGTAAAGCCAAGCCGACAGCTCTAGCTTACGCCAAGGGCATCGGCTGCAGCCGCGCAGGCGTCATCGAAACCACTTTCACTGAAGAGACTGAGACCGATCTCTTCGGTGAGCAGACAGTTTTATGCGGTGGAGTTTCTTCTCTTATTAGGACCGGCTTTGAAACACTGGTTGAGGCTGGCTATCAGCCAGAAATCGCTTACTTTGAAGTCCTACATGAGCTGAAATTAATTGTTGACCTCATCTACAACGGCGGCCTGAACTATATGCGCTACTCCGTAAGCGATACCGCCGAGTACGGTGATTACACCCGCGGGCCACGGATGATTAACGACATGGTTAGAGAGGAAATGGAACAAATCTTGACGGAAATCCAGGACGGCTCCTTCGCCAAGGAATGGATTCTAGAAAATCAAGCGGGGAGACCAGTATTTAATACACGAAAACGGACAGAATCCGAACACCTAATCGAGGAAGTAGGAGCTGAACTGAGGAAAATGATGCCTTGGCTGAAGAAGAAGTAACCAGTTATCTGTCGAGAGGTTAGACATGGAAAGAGTAATTATTTTTGATACCACTCTGCGGGATGGGGAACAGGCCGCAGGGGGTACACTCAATATTAAGGAAAAACTGGAAAGTGCTAAACAACTGGCAAGACTCGGCGTCGATGTTATCGAGGCCGGTTTCCCGATTACTTCACCGGGAGACTTTGAAGCAGTAAACCTCATCGCCAAAGAGGTGCGTTCCCCTGCTATTTGTGCCTTAGCGCGGGCAGTTCCAGAGGACATTGACCGCGCTGGGAAGGCTCTGAAAGAGGCCGCCCATCCCCGTATCCATATCTTCTTGTCGTCTTCCGATATCCATCTGGTTTACCAGCTGAAGAAGAGCCGCCAAGAAATTCTTGAGATGGCACGTAACATGGTTACCCGAGCCAAAGAATACACTGACGATGTCGAGTTTTCTCCGATGGACGCCACTCGTACTGAGCCGGAATATATCTACCAAATTCTAGAGGCTGTGATTGATGCCGGCGCGACCACCGTCAATATCCCGGATACCGTAGGCTATACCATTCCTGATGAGTTTGGCCGATTAATTTCGGGAATCCTCAAAAATGTGCCCAACATCAGGCAAGCCGTTGTCAGCGTTCACTGTCATGATGACCTAGGGCTAGCCGTTGCTAACAGTCTAGAAGCTCTCAGACATGGAGCAAGACAGGTGGAGTGCACCATTAATGGCATCGGGGAAAGAGCCGGTAATGCCTCACTTGAGGAAATCGTCATGGCCATCAAGACCCGCCATGACCTCTTTAACCTGACCACCAATATCGATACGACGCAAATCTATCGCACCAGCCGACTGGTTAGCGAACTGACCGGGTTCATGGTACAACCGAACAAGGCCATTGTCGGCACCAACGCCTTCAGCCATGAGTCCGGAATTCACCAGGATGGCGTCATCAAGATGCCCATCACTTACGAAATAATCGACCCCAAAATGGTCGGTATATCAGCGAGCAGTCTCGTGCTGGGCAAGCTGAGCGGACGACACGCCTTCAAAGAACGACTGGCCGAATTAGGCTACAGCCTGAGCGATGAGGACTTCAGCCGCGCTTTCGCCGTCTTCAAACAACTAGCGGAGAAGAAAAAGACAATCACCAATAAGGATATTGAGTCTCTGGTAGCGGAGGAACAGCGCACCGTATCAGAAATCTATCACCTCGACCGTATTCAGGTGTCCTGTGGGGACCGGGGCATCCCCACCGCCGCCGTCAGACTGATCGGTCCTGAGGGACAGGTGATAGCGGATGCCGCCCTCGGCACTGGTCCGGTCGATGCCATCTACAAGGCAATTAACCGGCTAGTGGGCGTAACTAACAAACTCACCGAATTCTCGGTTAAATCGGTCACTGAAGGTATTGATGCCATCGGCGAGGTGCTTATCAGGGTCGAGAGCGATGGCGTCACCTACACCGGACGCGGGGCGGATACCGATATCATCGTCGCCAGTGCCAAAGCCTACATTAATGCTCTTAATCGATTACTGACAACCAAGAAAACGACTGAATAATCAGCCACAGAATACTATAGAGGAATATAATGACCCTAATTGAGAAGATACTGGCGGCCCATACTGGCCAGAAGAAGGTCAACCCGGGCGAATTTATCAATGCCAGCGTAGACCTGATTCTAGCAAACGACATTACTGCCCCGATTGCCATCCGGGAGTTCCAGCGCTTCGGAATAGAAAAGGTCTTCGACCCCAAAAAAGTGGTCATGGTCGCCGACCATTTTGCTCCGAACAAGGATATCAATGCGGCGGAACAATCGAAGATAATGCGTGATTTCTGCTACCGCCGGGATATCATCCATTTCGATGTCGGGGAGATGGGCATCGAACATGTGCTTCTACCAGAAAAAGGGCTGGTCTTACCGGGTGATGTGGTGATCGGAGCTGATTCCCATACCTGTACCTACGGCCCTCTCGGAGCCTTCGCCAGCGGTATGGGCTCAACCGATATCGCCGCCGCCATGGCCACCGGTGATATCTGGCTCAAGGTACCGCCCACTATAGAGTTTGTTTATCACGGGAATATGGGAAAATGGGTCGGCGGTAAAGACTTAATCCTCTACACCATCGGCCAGATTGGTGTTGACGGGGCCCTCTACACCGCTATGGAATTTACCGGTGAGGCCATCGATGCCCTATCTATGGACGGACGATTCACCATTGCTAACATGGCCATCGAAGCCGGCGCCAAAGCCGGTATCTTCCGGGTCGACCAGAAAACACTGGATTACATCAAACCACGGTCGAAGCGCCCTTATACTATCTATGAACCGGATAAAGACGCGGAATATGCCCGGGTCATTGAGTATGATGTCACTAATCTTGAGCCTCAAGTCTCCCTACCCCATTCACCAGCTAATACTAGACCAGTCAGCCAGGTAGGTAATATCATGATCGACCAGGCGGTGATTGGCAGTTGCACCAACGGCCGTCTAGAAGACCTGAGTCTTGCCGCGCAGATACTGAAGGATAAAAAAGTGCACCCGAAGACGCGCTGCATCATCATCCCCGGCTCGCAAGAGGTCTATCTCGACGCGTTACGGAAAGGACTAATCGAAATCTTTATCCAGGCGGGCGCCGCTGTGAGCACGCCCACCTGTGGCCCCTGTCTCGGCGGCTACATGGGGGTGCTTGCCGCCGGCGAGCGCTGCATCTCCACAACTAATCGCAACTTTGTTGGCCGTATGGGCAGCCCCCAGTCAGAGGTCTATTTAGCCAACCCCGCCGTCGCCGCCGCCAGCGCGGTAATGGGCCGCATCGCCAGTCCCGAGGAGGTAGTAAAGAGCTAAAATTTGGTTCGCTGGATACGGTGGATAGATAGCTAATAGCAAAGAGTGAGCAAAATAAAACATCTGTTAATATCTCAGTATAGGCAATTACTTCGGGTTTAGTAGATATTAGGATTTCTGAGGTGGCACTATCATGCTTAAAGGTAAAGTTCATAAATACGGGGCGAATGTTAATACCGATGCTATCATCCCGGCGAGATATCTGAATGTTTCGGAGCCGGCGGAGCTGGCGAAGCACTGCATGGAGGATATCGACACTGAGTTCGTCAAACGAGTCAAACCGGGGGATATCATCATCGCCATCACCAACTTCGGCTGCGGCTCATCACGGGAGCATGCCCCACTGGCAATCAAAGCCTCCGGCATCTCCTGCATCATCGCCAAGAGCTTTGCCCGCATCTTCTTCCGTAATGCCATCAATATCGGTTTATCCCTCCTCGAGTCTGCAGAAGCGCCAGACAACATCAAGACGGGCGACATCGTCGAGGTTAATTTAGCCGCCGGCAAAATAAAGAATTTAACCAACGGCCTAGTCTTCACCGCCAAACCCTACCCCGATTTCATGGCGGGAATTATCGCCGCCAACGGGCTGATTGAATACACTAAGAAAAGACTGGCCGCGAAATAGAGTACCCCAAAGACGATAAAATTTACTTGACTCTTATCAGTACATTCGTGCTCAACTTATACTGAGTAACCTGCAGTGGACAGCGTCGAACCAAGTCGTAGGGGTATATCCGTAGCAGCGGAAAGCTTACCTCGAGTAATTACAAATCAAAAACAAAAGTAATTCACGACTAATTCTTTTTCTTTTGAGCATGATGGTTTCCTAATTTTTCACAGAAAAAAGTAAATGAAAATCTTGTATGGACAACTTGCTTTTCACGCCCAAAGGAGCGAAAATAAGAGGCTCTTAATAAATGAACATTATTTCTAGGAGGCTTTGGCGTGAAATTTAATGTAGCCATCCTGCCGGGTGATGGCATCGGTCCTGAGGTCGTTAACGAAGGCATCAAAGTATTACAGACCGTAGGCAAGAGATTCGGACACGAATTTAATCTGACCTACGGACTGATTGGCGGCATCTCCATCACGCAGACGGGAGAAGCCCTAACCAAGGAAACGCTAAAAATGTGCCGGCACTGCCAGGCGGTACTACACGGCGCCGTCGGTGGCCCCAAATGGGATAACCCCAAAGCTAAAGTCCGTCCGGAAGATGGCCTGTTGGCCATCAGAAAAGGATTGGGCCTATTCGCTAACCTACGTCCGGTCAAGTTGTTCCCACCACTAGTTAACGCTACCAATCTCAAGCCAGAAATCGTTACCGGGGTAGACTTAGTCGTTGTCCGTGAGTTAACCGGAGGGCTCTATTTTGGTCGACCAAAAAGGCAGTGGCGCACATCCCGCGGGCGTCGGGCGGTTGATACCATGGCCTATTCCGAGCAAGAAATCGAGCGCATTATTCGGGTTGGCTTCGAATTAGCACGTACCCGGAAGAAAAAACTTATCTCTGTAGACAAAGCTAATGTACTCGAAACATCCCATTTTTGGCGTCAGATCGCTATGGAAGTAGCACCAGAATATCCTGACGTTAACCTGGAGCACATGCTAGTCGACACCTGCTCTATGCAGCTTATCCAAAACCCTCGGTACATTGATGTTTTGGTCACCGAAAACACCTTTGGCGACATTCTAACTGATGAAGCCTCCATGCTGGCCGGCTCAATGGGGATGCTGCCTTCAGCCAGCCTCGCAGGAGTACCGCAAGAAGGAACGGGCATTTTTGGTTTATATGAGTCGATTCACGGCAGTGCCCCGTCCCTCGCCGGGAAATACATGGCCAACCCATTAGCTACCATCCTAAGTGTGGCCATGATGCTACGCCACTCCTTTGGTTTAACCCAGGAAGCCCGGATAGTGGAAACCGCCGTTGAGACCACCATTAGCGAAGGCTACCGTACTTTTGATATAATGAGCGAAGGTACGACAAAGGTGGGGACGAGAGAGATGGGGGATATGATTGCACTGAAAGTGGGAGGCCAATAATTGCCACAAATTCAGCTTTACGATACCACGCTGCGAGACGGGGCTCAGACAGAAGGCATTTCCTTCTCAGTAGTAGACAAACTGAACATTGCTCGGAAGCTTAATGAATTGGGCGTTCACTACATCGAGGGCGGTTGGCCCGGCTCTAACCGCAAAGATGAAGAGTTTTTTGAACGGGCCCAAGAATTAAAGCTGACCAATTCGGTATTGGTCGCTTTCGGCAGTACTCGACGCCCTCGCGCTAAAGCCCAGACCGACGCTAATCTTGTAGCTTTAGTCAATGCCGGTGTCAAAGTCGCCACCATTGTTGGCAAAAGCTCGGCATTACAGGTGAGCCAAGTATTAGAAACATCCCTAGAAGAAAATCTAAACATGATTGCCGACTCGATAGGCTACCTCAAGGCAACAGGACTGACTGTCTTCTTCGATGCTGAGCACTTCTTTGACGGCTTTAAGACCGACCGTACTTATGCCTTACGCTGTCTAGCCGCGGCGGAGGAGGCTGGGGCAGAATGTCTGATACTTTGCGATACTAATGGTGGCACTCTACCAAAAGAGATAACCACCACCGTTAAAGCCGTCAAGAAAGCGACTAAAATACCTCTAGGTATCCACGCTCATAATGATAGTGAATCGGCGGTTGCTAACAGCTTGGCCGCGCTCGATGCCGGTGCCACTCAGATTCAAGGTACTATCAACGGCTATGGTGAGCGCTGCGGCAACGCTAATCTGGTCTCGATTCTCGCCAATTTAAAACTCAAAATGGGCATCGATTGCATCACTGACGAACAACTGACCAGACTAACGGAGGTCGCCCATTTTGTCAGCGAAGCGGCGAATCTCACCCCCGACCCCTTCCTGCCCTTTGTCGGCATTAGTGCTTTCAGCCACAAAGCCGGGCTTCATGTTCACGGCGTGACTAAGTGGGCAGATAGCTATCAGCACATTACCCCAGCACAAGTCGGTAATTACCAAAGATCAGTAGTCTCCGAACTATCTGGCCGAGGTAACATTATCTATAAAGCCAAGGAATTAGGCGTGAATTTACCGCCACAGGGTAAAGAAGTACAAAAGCTACTAGAACGGATTAAGTGGCTGGAGAGTCGCGGCTTCCAATATGAGAATGCCGAAGCCTCTCTAGAGACATTACTCCATCGCGCTAATCCGAACTATAAACCCCCCTTTGAACTCGTTGATTTTATGGTTGTCGTCGAGACTCGACGACGTTCCCCAACACGAAATAGCCTGGTGGAAACACTAGCTGAAGCAATTATCAAGGTGAAGGTCGGCACGGAAACTATACATACTGTGGCTGACGGTAATGGCCCGGTTAATGCTCTCGACCAAGCGTTGCGCAAGGCTCTCCTGCAGTTCTACCCCGGCTTAGCTGCAGTCAAGTTGATTGACTATAAAGTCCGTATCTTAGAAGAGAGCACAGGCACTGAGTCTCAAGTGCGCGTTCTCATTGAATCCAGCGACGGCGTCAAAGAGTGGCGCACCGTCGGTAGCTCGGCTAACATCATCGAAGCAAGCTGGCTGGCGCTAGCTGACAGTCTGGAATATTGGTTATTAAAACAAAGAACTCCGGATAAATCGTCCAAAAAGTGACCGCCCCAATTTCAGATTAGCCTACCTGAACCCCTCTAATTACAACAACCCCCCGTAATGAAGAGATAAATGAGAGTTTTACTGAGACTGATTATCTTTGCCAAGAAATACTGGGGGAAATTAACCCTTGCCTTCCTTTGCCTCCTCGCCAGCACCGTCTTCACCCTGGTTGTACCCAGAATGCTTGGCCAAAGTATTGATGTTATCCTTACCTCCGGAGACCGTAATTTTTTACTCATTGCCGCCGCCGTTGTCGTGAGCGCGAGCGTCTTACGCGGGTTGGCAGGCTATGGCAACACCTACCTGACTCAAGTAGTCTCTCAAGCGACTTCCTATGATATCAAGAATGCCCTCTTCGAACGACTGCAGCGACTCAGTTTCGCTTACTATGACAAGGCTCAGACCGGACAGCTCATGTCACGGGCTACGGTCGATGTCGAAGCGGTACGTATGTTTTTTGGCATGGGCCTTCTGGGTATCACCCAGACGCTCATCCTGTTCGCTGCTATCACCCTCATCCTGATTACACTGGATTGGAAACTAGCATTGATGTCTCTCTCTTTCATGCCGGTCATTGCTTGGCGCACCATCGATGTCGGACGACGGCTCGCACCCATTTGGCTCAAGATACAACAGGTAATCGCCTCCCTAGGTACGACACTACAGGAAAGCCTCACTGGAGCACGAGTGGTTAAAGCTTTTACCTATCAGCCGGGAGAAAGCCAAAAATTCGTCACTGACGCCAGAGCTCTTTACAATACGGAAATCGATGCCGCTCGTCAGATAGCCATCAACATGCCCTTGATGACATTTTTCCTTAGCCTACCCACAGCTCTTATCCTATGGTATGGCGGACGCCAGGTGGGCGCGGGTGACCTAACTATTGGCAATCTAACCCAGTTCGTTCTCTACCTAGGCCTACTGTCCATGCCTGTCCGCCGCCTAGGATTTCTCATTAATAACCTTTCCCGAGTGGCATCCGCCGGACAGCGCATCTTGGAAATACTTGATGCCGAATCACAAATTGAGGAAAACCCGCATGCCATTCAACTTGGTAAAGTCAAGGGCCAGATAACTTTTGATAATGTAGGCTTCAGCTATAATTCGATGAGCCCAACTCTCAAGAACATCACCTTTACCGTCCAGCCCGGACAACTAGTGGCCCTACTGGGAGGCTCGGGCAGCGGCAAGAGCACAATCGCCAACCTCATCCCCCGATTCTACGATATCAGCGCCGGACGGATTATGATCGACGGTACCGATATTCGCGATACCACGCTCGCTTCACTACGCAAGAATGTGGGCATCGTACAACAGGATATCTTCCTGTTTTCGGCTACCATTCGGGATAACATCGCCTACGGTGCAATCGATGCTAGCATGGCAGATATCATCACCGCCACTAAAGCCGCCCATTTGCACGACTTCGTCGTAAGCCTACCCGAAGGCTATAACACCTGGGTAGGAGAACGAGGTATTACCCTTTCCGGCGGTGAACGACAACGACTGTCTATCGCCCGCACCCTCCTCGTCAATCCCGGCATCCTCATCCTAGACGACTCTACATCAAGCGTCGATACCGAAACAGAACGCCGCATCCGCCAGGCGCTAAACAAACTAATTAAAGGAAGGACTACTTTCATCATCACTCACCGCCTACCCATTATCAAAAATGCCGATCTAATTTTAATACTCAAGAATGGCGAAATTATGGAGATGGGCAAACATAGCGAACTCATGGCCCTAAATGGGCTTTACCACCAAATCTACCAAGCACAACTCGCTGTGAGTGAGGGCAAGGAGTTAGTCGAGGAATAAGTATGAGACACGGTGGCTGGGCTGGGGCGCATCGAATCGGACCGCCGCCAAGCGGCGGAAAACCACAAGGAAGCCGACTCCGAAGCGCCCTCGATACCGAATACGACGATGATGTTTTAGGTGCGCCGTATGACGCCCGAGTAATGAAACGGCTGCCCAAATACATGGCACCAGTCAAAAGATGGTTAGCCCTGAGCACAGTCGGTATATTGATTCGCTCCGCAGCCAGCCTAGCGATACCTTACCTGGTAGGAATCACCATCGACCGTTTCATCCAAACGCACGAACTGGCCGGGCTCAATATCATGGTCGCCACCTTTGTCGCAGCTAACTTACTGGTCTGGGGCGGCCATTACATAGAAACTCTGTACCTAGCCTACGCCGGTGAAACGATTCTCTTCAGACTGCGCACGGAGATGTTCGACCACCTGCACCGACAATAGCTGAGTTTCTTCGACCACAATAAAGTAGGCAAACTCATGTCTCGCGTGCAGAATGATATCACCCAGGTACAGGAACTTCTCACCAATGGTATCGTTGGCGTCGTAACCAACTCCCTGTATCTCATCGCCATTGCTATAGTTATGATTAGTCTGAACACCCAGCTCGCCTTACTCACTCTCATCACCGTACCGATATTAGGCATCGTAATGGTTGTCTGGCAGAGATATGCTCGCCGTGCCTTCCTCAAGGCACGACAGGCGATTGCTGTCGTCAACGACCAGCTCCAGGAAGGTATCGCCGGAGTACGAGTTACACAGAGTATGTCTCGGGAGAGAGCTAACCTGCAGCAATTTGATGACGTGAATAGGGCCAACCTGAATGCTAATGTCGGCGCCGCCAAACTACAGGCCCTAATGATACCGACGGTTGACATATTGACCAATGTCGCCTTTGGTTTAGTGCTAATTGTCGGCGGCTCTCAAGTCTTGACGGGGACGATAGGGGTGGGTATATTGCTTAGTTTTCTGCTCTATATCCAGCGTTTCTTTACCCCGGTACAGGAAATGGCAATGCTCTACACTGAACTCCAGCGTGGAATGGCTTCCGGAACGCGTATCCTCGAACTGCTTGATGTTCAGCCAGGAATCGTCGATAGCCCTAAGGCGATTGAGTTACCGCCAATAAAGGGCGAAATCCAGTTCCACGATGTCAGCTTCGCCTATGACCCTAAAGCCGAGATACTTCACGGTATTGACCTAAAAATTAATCCGGGAGAGACCATAGCTATCATTGGTCGGACGGGGGCAGGCAAGAGCAGTCTGATGAATATTCTCGCCCGCTTCTACGAAATAGAAAAGGGCAAAATAACTATTGACGGCTATGACATACGTTCCGTTACCCAGCAGTCACTGAGACGGCAAATCGGCCTCGTCCCTCAAGACCCCTTCCTTTTTTCCGGCACCATCGAAGACAACATCCGCTACGGACACCCCAACGCTAGCCACGAGGATATGGTTAATGCCGCTAGGACAGCCGGGGCTCATGACTTTATTATCCACCTAGAAGAAGGATACAGTACACCCGTTGGCGAAAGGGGCGGTAACCTCAGCTCCGGACAGCTCCAGATGGTTTGCCTGGCTCGGGCTATTCTAGCGAACCCACCCATCCTGATACTCGATGAAGCCACCTCCAGCGTTGATACCACCACGGAACAGATTATGCAACATTCACTTCGCCATCTGGCAAAGGGACGTACTTGCCTCATTATTGCTCACCGGCTTTCCACAATAAGCCATGCTGACCGTATCGTTACCCTCGAACACGGTAAAATCGTGGAAACGGGCACGCATCAAGAACTCCTGGCCAAACGCGGTCTCTACTACCAAATGTTCGGGGCATTCAGAGCCAATGACATGAAGCCGAAGCCAACCACGTATTAAACACAGGGCCACGCTTGACATCAGTATCCACTCATTCCGTTATATCGCCTTATATTGTATAATTAGTTTGATGGCCGATAGGTTAGACAGAGCAACCACCGGAGGACATATGGATGATGAAATAAAGAGCGCTCTTGAAATCGCCATGGAGAAGGTGGAAAAAATGGGTGAGGCCACCGAAGAAGACCGCCTAAAATGGAAACATACTCCTCAAGGCGAACAGCTTGCCGCCCGTTACCTAAAAGAAGACACCAACCTAATCGTCGAGTTGAACCAATATTCGGAAAAATCCAGGAAATATGTTACCGAGGGCGCCAGCAAAGTTCTAATTAGAAACATCAGCTTACCCAAGAACGATATCGTTACGAAAACCAACCAGAAAGCAATAGACGGTTTGAAGATCCTGAAACACGACAAAGTTCGTGCCGAGAATATTTTTAGCCAACTCCGCCGCCTCTTCGAGCACTATGCGACACAGGGTGAACAACAGAGAAAAGAGGCTTTTCAGAAATTAAAGAATGAACTTGAAGTCAGGCTAGAGCAGGCGACACAACAACAATTAGGTATGCCAATGGACGGGATAATCGATGTGGAAAAACAGCCCCTGTTTCAACAGGAATGGCGACGGGTACAGACTCAACTGGACTCCCAATATCTCACCGTCCTGAACGGCTATACGCAAGAATTATACAGCTTACCTTAGGAAGTAACCAAAATGGACATAGACGACGAACAGATTAGAGATGCGGTCAGGCAAACTGAGATATTACGAGTGCCGAAGCAGAGTTTGTATGCCTTCGGCATAACCAGCCTCTATTACTATCTGGTGACAGTACCTGTCTACGCTGAGCCGACCTCAAAGAACCAAGAGACTGTGATTAGAGAAGGCACGGTCATCGCCCAAAAGCCTAAGATTGTCACACCCTATTATCTCTCTCGACTCGAAGGCTTCAGCCCAGAAGCGAGAAGATATTTTGAGTCCCTACCTCAGGAACACGGCTCCACTAATTCTACCGGCCTACTTTACACTTACAAGAATGAACCCAAAGAGTTGAATATTGTCTCCGATTCTTTAGTCACGGTAGTAGCTAGGCTCAATGCCGAGATTGACCAGCGTGGCGACCCCCTTACCTCCATCATTAAAGGTAGAGATGAACTCTGGGATGTATCGCTACTAAAGTTCATCTACGAAGTAACCCGGAGCTCATTACCAGATAATGTTCGCCAACTAGGCCAACAGGGCCTCATGAATATAGATGCGGACGGCATTCCGGCTGACGCCCGACTGCGTATTGAAGAACTTTTCCGTCGTGTGGCTAAAGGTGAGAGTGCTCCCGACGAGTTAAAAGATGAGCTTGACCACTGGGGACTATTTGAAGGGTACGAGGATAGATTCTTCAATCTGTTCAAAATGGGACGCTAGCAATTCTGGTTGAGGCGATAAAATTGTGGAAATCTCGTTGATTGAAGCCAGAGACTTCTCTGAGGCATGGTTTCTTTGTCTTTGCCGGGCTTTATCCGAGGGTCACGAGTATAAAATTGACCGCGGGAGTTACTCCGGCCAGCGCCGTAAGGAGTTGGATTTCGTCGTGGTGAAAGTCCAATATCCAAACAGCCGACCCCTCATACCCGATGTGCCCCAGGGGGTACCAGCACCCAGTACCATGGAATACGTCGAGAGCTACCTCCCTTACCTCATGACAGCGCATAAGGCTGAGAAGGAACAGTATACCTACGGCCAATATCTGGAGAAACAAATTTCCAAAGTCATCAGGATGTATAAAGAGAACGGCCATAACACCAACCAGGCTTTTATGACGGTGGGTGATGCCCAGTCAATCTACCTGTCCGACCCTCCCTGCCTAAGAGCCATAGATACCCGAATCCGTGATAACAAGCTCCACTTTGTCGTTTATTTCCGGTCGTGGGATTTATGGGCAGGCTTCCCCTCTAATCTGGCAGCCATCCAACTATTAAAGGAATATATGTCCAGCGAAATTGGAGTGGACGATGGCGAGATTATTGCCATGAGCAAGGGCTTACACCTCTACGAGTATGTCTGGGACTTAGCCCGGATTGCCGCCCGAATGACAGAATAGAACCCCCTCACAATAACATTTTACTGCCAACTACTGAAGTCCTAGGATATAGCTCTGTAACCTTTACAATGGACTGCTACTCCCGTAAAATTAAGGTGGTGCAAGAAAGTACTGTGTCACCGGATAAAGTACTACCGCCAGAGATAAATGGGGTATCTCAAGAAATTAACCAACTAAAGACCTTATATCAACAAAACCTTATGTTTTAGCTTCACGGGCCGCTAGCTCAACTGGCAGAGCAGCTGACTCTTAATCAGCAGGTTACAGGTTCGATTCCTGTGCGGCTCACCAAGTAGTCATTCTAGCTTCAAAATACGGTTTTTAGACGCCTGAAAGGGCATCTTTTTCGTTTATCCGACCGCCTGACTAATCAGGAAGTATCCCAAATATCCTCCACTACTTGCCTCAGAGGCACTTAACAATGAGGGAGGCAAGTAATATCATGAAGGA
>PVBE012171833.1_pt1 | contig 80548 bp, 68 predicted proteins | sample 1631181 | NCBI WGS metagenome assembly PVBE01 (sample SAMN08397723, study PRJNA350692) | Marine metagenome, whole genome shotgun sequencing project. | isolation source: water | place: Pacific Ocean | collected 2012-04
CGAGGACGATGCTTCCGGTGATATCAATGCCGGTCTCGGCTATCGCTGGAATCAACTGCTGTTCGACTACGGATACCACATCCCCCTCGACCTGACCGAAACCAACGGCTCCCATCGCTTCTCGCTGATCTGGCAACTCTAAACCAGATCACGTCTACGAGGAGATCGCCACACAATGTCAATCTGGGTTGGACTTATTGCGCTGGGTGTTGGATTGGGGACGAGTTTCTTCCTTCCCGTACCCCAGTCACTGAAGACGAACTTCGACGCCGGACAGTCTCTATACGCCCTTGGCGAGTATCAGGGAGCGATCGAGGAATACTCGAAAATCGTCGAATTCTCGAGTTCCGCCGTGCGCACCGACAGTGTGCGTGTCGCCTTCGGTGATGGTCTGGAACTGCCTGTCGTGGCGGCCGCCTGGTATCAATTGGGCAACGCCTACAAACGGAGTGGACAGCACGATGAGGCCGTCGAGGCCTTCCACCATGTCACAACGATGGAGAGCGTGGACGAGAGCTTCCGCTCCCTCGTGCAATTCCAGGTGGCAGAGACCCGTTTCCTGCAGAAACAGTATCCGCAAGCGGCCGAAGAGTATAAGATCTTCGTCCGTCTGTTCCCGAACTCAGATCTGGCGGGCCAGGCCTTGTTCTACGCAGGTTGGAGTGAGTTCAATGACAAGCGATACGATCCGGCCATCGAAACTCTGACGGACATGCTCGGGCGTTACCCCGAAGATCGATACGCGCCAGATTCGCAGTTCCGCATCGCCAGTTCTCACTACGAGAAGGAGAACTACGAAGTCGCCGTCGCTCAGGCTGACATCGTCCTTGAACGGTATCCCAACAGTCCCGTGATCGCCCAGTCGACCTATCTGCGCGCTCAGTCCTTCGACAAACTGGGTCATGCAGAAGAGGCGATCAGCGCCTACCGAAGCGTGCGCGATCTGTATGACCGAATGTTCGAACTGTTGCGAGGCTCCTTCCGCGAGCGCAAGAACGTCGACTTCGAGAACTATCGTCAGCTCTTCGAAACGTCTTCTCTTCGCGTTGCGGAGATCTATCGTCGTGAAGGCAAGTTCGAGGAGGCCTACCAGGAGTTGATCACAGCCCAGGAGACCGCTGAAGAGCGCTTCTACAAGGCGAAGGTGCAGATGCGCCTCGGTGACAACTACATGGAGTGGAAGCGCTTTGCCGAAGCGTACACTGCCTACAACCAGGTGATCGACCTCTACGGCGACACACCCTATCCTCCCATCGCTCAGTACAACAAGGGCGAGGCCCGCTACTTTGCGGACGACTTTTCACAAGCCCGCGACGAGTACCTCCTGGTTTCGCAGAACTACCCTGACTCCGAAACGGGATTGCGAGCCAATGCGCTGTACTCCGCTGGCTGGTCTTCGGAGAAGGTGCAGGACTACGAGACTGCGCTACGGCTCTACGGTCAGGTGGTGGAGAGTTTCCCCCGATCCGAACAGGCGCCACTGTGTCTGTTGCGCATGGGGCGTGTGAATACGGAGCAGCAGCGTTTTGACGACGCCGTCATCGCCTATCGACAGATTGCTGAGACCTACGGAGAGACCCGCCACGCGGCAGACGCGAACTATGGTCTCGGCCTTCTCTACAAGCAGCAAGGCAATCTCGACGATGCGATTGCCGCGTTCTCCCGCGTCGGTCGCTCGGCGGGCGAGGTCTACGTGGCCTCCCTGGTTGAGGCGGCGAATATCCACATCGGCGCTGGGCGCTCAGACGATGGACGCGCGATGCTCGACAAGCTCCTGGTGGGTGTCACGGGTGACCGCGCGCTGGAAGCGAACGCACACTACCAGATCTCGCAACTCGATCTGAACAATGACAACTTCATCGACGCCATCAGACGATACACGAAGGTCATCGATGAGTATCCGGAATCGCAGGTGATTCGCGATGCTCACTATGGCAGGGCACTGGCCTATCACAAAGCCAATCGTTTTGCCCCCGCTCTGGCAGACTACCAATGGCTTCTGGACCAGAATCTGCCCGAGAGCATGGAGCTGAAGGTTGAGTTTGCCAAAGCGCTGTCACACGCAGCTCTGGGCCAGGACACTCAGGCAACGGCGCTGCTGAGACGAGTGATCGATTCAGGCGACGAAACCCTCGGACGCAACGCGCAACTACAGTTGATCTCGATGGCCGAGAAGCGCGACCCTCAGGATGCCATCCGCATCTACGAGGACATGCTCGCGAGTCTGACGACGACGGATGACAAGGTGCGCGTGTTGATCCGTCTGGCAAGCGCCTATTTCCGTCTCAATCAATTCGACAAGAGCATCGAGGCTTCACAGCAACTGATGGATGTGGCCGTCGAATCCGAGGATATCGCCAACGCCTTGTTCGTGCAGGGAAACAGCTACTTCCGCAGCGGAGATCTGGCCACGGCGGTGCAGACTTACCAGAGTATCGTCGACAACTACCCACAGATCGGCTGGGCACGTAACGCTCAGTTCCAGATCGGCATTGCCTTCAACAAGATGGCATCTGGCAACATCAGTTATCTGCCACAGGTCGCTGACGAATTCGAGCAGTACTACAACACGTACCCTGACGATGAGCGTGCCGTCTACGCCTACTACTACGCTGCCTTCGCCTACTACCGCCTCGGAAAGTGGCGAGACGCTAGCGACACGTTTGACGAGTTGGCCGGTAACTTCCCTCAGTCGGAATTTGCCCCGCAGGCGATGTTCCGAGCGGGTGAGTCGATCTTCAATCTAGCCCAGGGTGGCAATCGGGCGAAGAAGAAGGAGGTCTTCGAAGAGGCGATGGGTAAATACGAGATGGTCTTGTCTCGTTTCCCGCGCTCGGACATGGTGGACGACGCACTCTACAACAAGGCGTGGGCTATCATCCACTTGTCTGATCTTGGCGGGGAGTTCACAAAAGAAGACGCGCTGCCTCTGTTCGAACAGATTGTCTCTGAGCACACCCTCGGCGACTACGGCGCGGCGAGTCAGTTCACCCTTGGTGACTACTATTACGGTGAGAAGGCATACGACCAGGCGACAAACGCTTACCAGACCTTCTTGCAGTTGTTTCCGCAGGACAAACTGCAGTCCAAGGACAAGGGACTGCGGCGCAAGGCAGAGACTTTGCTCGGCCATCTGTCCGAGATCGAGGCCTACAATGTCTACGCGGAAGGCGAGAAGTATTTCGACGCACAGGATTACGATACGGCGGTCACCATCTTTCAGGACGTCATCACACGTTTCCCGGACAGTGACCAAGCGGTGAACTCTGCAGTGAACATCGCTGCGGCGTATATGGCTCAGGAAGACTACCGAAAAGCGGGTGAAGAGTTCCAAAGAGTGGTGGACAACTACAGCGGCGACTCTCGCTTCACGCCGCAAGTTGATTTCGCCCGTCAGCAGTTAGAGGCACTGGAAGAGGCACGTGTTCTTTGATGCGCCGCTTAGTTTGGTGGCGTTGTTGTGAAGTGAGTTGAAGCGAACACCGTCGCAACGAGAAGACGACCCCGCAGTACCCTACACAGGGAGGAATATCGCACCATGCTTGAGTTCTTTAACAACGGTGGCCCGTTCATGTATCCGCTGGGCATCTGGTCCATTATGGCCCTTGCCTTCTTCATCGAGCGCGTATGGACGTATGCTAGGATGCGTAGCGAGGATGAACTGGCAGAAATCACGAACGATATGACCAGTCGAATCGATTCCGGATCCTCCTTCGAACAGTTGAAGGAAGTGTGTGTCGAGGTCGGGAAACTCGAGGGAGATGTCTACAGTGAGGGGATCGAACGTTTCGAGCATCTCTCTAGAGAGCAGCGTTCGGTTGAGGAAATGCGCGCCGAGATGAACGGCACCGTTGAGCGTGCCGCCGTCGGGTATCTCGAACGATATCTGTCCGTCATTCAGTTCGTTGCCAACTCCGTCGTGCTCCTTGGACTGTTGGGCACAGTGAATGGAATGATCCGAGCCTTCGAAGGAATCGCTGAGAAGGGGCTCGGTGAGCCGACGATCGTGGCTGCCGGTATCTCTGAAGCCTTGATCACGACGGTGACGGGTCTTGTGATCGCCGTGCCGGCTCTGGCTGTCTACACCTACTTCAGTCAGCGCGCCGAGAGCAAAGGTATCCAGTTTGAGCCCTATGGTCACGGATTCGTGGACGCGCTGTTGCGCCGCTGGTCTTTGACGAAGGCCGCCTGAGCGCGCTGAAAGGTAGACACGATGGCCGTTAAGAATGAAAAAGCAGAGGAGCGCCCGGATCTGACGCCGATGATCGACGTCGTGTTCCAGTTGCTCATCTTCTTCATGGTGACAGCCGTGTTCGCCATCACCCCGGGTTTGGACATCAAGTTACCCGAGGCGGAAGAGGCGCAGGCTCCTGAAAAGGAGAACCTCTTCATCGTGGTGGATCAGGATGGCAACATGAAGCTCAACCATCAGTCCGTCACTTTCGCCAACCTGAAAGACAAACTTCAGGAAAAGCGAAATCTGCTGGACAATACTACCCTGATCATTATCCAGGGTGATGAGCGTGCCACCCACGGGCAGATCGTGCAGATCATGGACATCGCCCGCCAGGTGGGGATTATCGATCAGGTGATCGCCACGGAACCGAATCGCGGGGGCTGATGCCGCCGTCCGACGCAGAAGCCATGGCGTCGAACTGCGAACCAAGGGCTAGGCAAAGAGCGTGACTGAACAACAAAAGCAAATTTACGGCGCTTTCGGAGCGGCGACGTTCCTGCACGTGACCATCATCGGGTTTTTCTCGATCAAGGCCGCGCTTATACTGAACCTCGTTTTCGCCGTCGCTCTACTCGTCATTCTATGGCGTGGAACCCAGGGGCGGCGCGGTCAGCTGTTCGGCGCCATTACCGTGGCGTTGTGCCTCGAAGCGGTCGCATGGGGTTTCGCCTACTACGCGCAACTCGGTGTAGAGGAAAGGGAAGAGAAGTTGATCCGTTTCCAGGCGCCCCCGCCGATTCTTGAGAAGAACTTCGACCTGGCAAAGAAGCCGGAGATCTCTGAAGTGCAGATGGAGATGCTGGCATCGATGGGGCCTCCGGATCTGCCGGATGATATCAGCGCCATTGCCGACGTGAGCGCCATCGGTAGCGATCTGCTGGGGGCCGTGTTCCCCGGCAGTCAGGTGCTGGGCACTTTCTCGGGCGCGAAGGCAGAGGAGTTGGCCTTCGATGACGTCGAGATGATCGAACTCACCGAGACAGCTGCTCCGGTTCAGGAGGCGATGAGTCTGCGCCAGGAGTTGCTGAATGTGCAGGATCTGGACTTCGGTCGCTATCAGGCGATCCTCATCCAGGATCCGGAGAACAAGCGCAACATTCGCGGGTTCTTCAATATGAGTATCATCGACTACGATTTGGCTGACAAGAACAACGATCGTTTTCCGACGGCCACGGAAGAGTTGATGCGCTATATGCGTGACAATACGCAGATCAACGCCCGCATTGAGGGTACGACTCTGCGGCTGAGTGACGCGAACATTTTCAAGCAGCCTCTCCTCTACATGACGGGTAACAATGCCGTCTTCCAATTCTCCGACACGGAGAAGGAGAACCTGGGAGAGTATCTGCGGGAGGGTGGGTTCCTCTACTCCGAGGAGATCCGCAAAGCAGACTCGGAGGGCAGCCTCGAAGGCTCGAACGCCGGTACGGAAGGCACGATCTACGACCGGCAATTCAAGGCGCTCCTCAAGGATCAACTCGTGCTGGGAGGCGATGGCGCTCGGTGGCAACGAGTGCCAAAGGATCATCCCCTCTACTTCAGTTTCTTCGACTTTGCTGACGGCCCACCCATGGGTGGGGCACCGGGCGGCAACGTCTTTGATCTCGAGATGCTTGAACTGCGCGGTCGGATCGCCGTGGTGTTCAGTGATCTCAACATCAGCTACTACTGGGGCGATCCCAAGGCAGATGCAAGAGAGCGTGGTTTGCAGTTTGGTGTGAACGTGATCGTCTTCGCGCTCACTCAGCCTGGTGGTATCGCGAACGTGTCTCAGTTCGCCCAGTAGCCAAGAGCCGCGAGAGCATAGCAGAGCAGTCTCTTATTCGTTTTCTGTGTCGTTGAGGCCTGATGTGCTATCACAGCGATAACACATCAGGCTTTCTTCGCTCTATAGAGCAAACCACAACTACTGAGGTGATTCCCCCTGCACCAACCGGTGGTGTCGATCCGTCGGGAGGTCCCTCCATGTCTGTGCCTGCCCCCTAGGCCAGTGGACGGTAACATCCACGAACCTGGCATCTCCAACACCCACGTGCACCAAATGCGGCGCCGCACTCAGGTAGCTCCCCCCGGACTGCAGTTGCCGCATCAGTGACAGATTCTCGGTTCTGACTTCGAGTCGGGATCCGAGACCGTCAGAATTGCTGTCGTCTTCCGACTGCAATGTGACGGTGATCCAATGGTTCTGCGTCGTTGTTTCATTGCGCAGAAGTCTCGGCGTATTCCCCACATTGGTAACGATCAGGTCGAGATCTCCATCCTGATCGTAGTCCGCTGTGGCGGAGGCACGGCTCGTTCGAGGTTCATGGAGAGTGGGTCGGATGGCAGAGGACCCGTCTTCGAATCGCCCTCGATGATTCAGATAGAGCCCATTCGCCTGGGCATAGGTCAACTCGGCGTCGATCTGCGAGACCTTGTCAAGGACATGCCCGTGAGCGCTGAACAGATCGAGATCACCATCAAGATCCACATCGAAGAGATTGACGCCGAACCCCAGCGGCTTGAATGACATGCGTGCGAGTCCGGCTCTCCGGGTTGCATCGCGAAAGTGCAGGGCCGTTTCGGTCTGTAGATAGAGAGTATGCGTCTCGCGCGAGAAATTCGTGACGATCAGATCGGGGGTTCCGTCGACATCGACATCGCCCACGTCGACTCCCATTCCTGCCTCAGCCATGCCATTGGCATTGAAGCGGGTGCCTGTGGCGAGCCCCACCTCGGTGAAGTGAATCCGGTCTCGGGTGCTGTCATTTCGATAGAGGAAGTTGTGCTGGCCATCGTTGGCGACATAGAGCTCGCTGTCGCCATCCAGATCGAGATCGGCGACAGCCAACCCGAGGGACCGCCCCGTTTTGTCGAAGCGGGCGGCCTGGGTGATGTCCACCAGATCCAGGCGCCCCGTCTCCTGCAACAGGTTCCGATAGAGGATATCGTCTTCGGCGTCGTATACCTCGGGATCGCAGTAGGTCTGAATGGAGCCCCGCTGGCACGCATGGGGGTCGGATGCGTCGAATCGAACGTAATTGACGGCGACCAGATCCAGATCTCCATCGCGGTCTATATCGGTGAAAGCGCAACCTGTTCCCCAACGCGGGTCTGCTGCCAATTCGGAATCATGAAACTGCCGGTCTTGCTGTAGAAGGAGTTGGTTCGGACCCACGTTGGTGAGGTAGAGATCTACCTCGCCATTGGCGTCGACGTCGGCGACGGCAACGCCCATCCCGTAGCCCCGTCCCCGGGCATTCCATGTATCGGTGACGTCCTCGAATCCCGCGCCGCCCTGGCCCAACCGGCTATGATACAGCCGATTGGCCGTGTCCATAGATCTGACTGCTTGCCTCGAGCGGCTTTCGCCTAGGGCGTTTCCGCCGTTGACGAAGTAAAGATCCAGCCAGCCATCGCCGTCCACATCGAGCCAGGCCACACCCGAGCCGAAGGTCTCGGGGTAGTTGTAGTCGCCCTCTGCACCGCTCACATGGTGAAACTCGATGCCAGATGCCACTGTCACATCCACAAAGCAAACCTCAGGTGCCAGCTGGCGTGGTACGTCCTGGCAAGCAAGCAGGGTGACCAACCATCCCAAACGCCAGACCATCGTTCTTTGTCCCAAGTGATCCCTCCCGGAGGAAACCTAACCCCGGGAGAGATCTCGTGGAAATCGGGACCACCCAAGACTTTCGGCTCAGTCGCGCGACTCCATCTTGATCTGACTCCACGACATCGCCGATACGCCGGTCGCCCGATCGCCGGCGGACGTCCGCTGTCGTGAAGGCAGGGTGCCGGGTGTTCCTAATTCTGCTGTGCCAGACTGCCAGCCCATAGATTCTGTCGCAGTAGACCAGGCATCGGCCCGGGTTCCGGGCATCTCGAATACCTCTCGTACCATCGAAGACGGCGGCTCGGTTGTCCCGCCGAAGGGGCGGCCCGTGCCATCATCGGCGATGTCGACGATGGTCCCACCCTCGGGTGCGTCATAGAGACGCAACAAGAGTTTGGTGTTGGGCAACGCGACGGCGGCCGACACATAGTGAACGGGCGTGGCCAGGTGAGACCGATCTGAATCGGCGGCGTAGTTAGCGATCAAGAAGGTCTGTCCAGGTTCGACGGAACCCTCTTCGATCGTCACCATCGCCTGTTCACTGCCATCGGAGGCGGCACGAGCAATCGTCCACCCCGACAGGTCGATCGCGCGGTCACCGCGATTGTACAACTCGATCCACTCATCCGTGCTCGACGCTCCGGATCCCATCCACATGATCTCAGAAAACACGATGGGCCCTGGTTCCTGAGCGTCTGCGGCTTGGAGAGAGATGACACTTGCGGACAGTGCCCACAACAACACAGAAAGAACTCGCATGGATGCTTGCCTCGGTAGGAGGATGCATGCAACACCGAAGCACCGACTTCGGCCAACCGACGCCCATCGCCGGTCGACTCAAGACCTGGCAAGACACATGCCGCAATCAGGCGGAAGACAAGTGTATATTTATATAGGTATTTACGTGTTTTCGCAGAGTTCGGCGATGACACCGTCCGAACCCAACTACGTTACCACCTCTACACAGTCCGATTCTTCTTGACCCCATCGGAGACAGCCCCCACCTTCGTCGCAAGACCAACCACCCACCTCGTCCTTTTCACGATCGCCTCAGTTATGGCACATCGAATCCTCGTCGTCGATGACGACTCCTACGTACGGACACTCGTCGTCAAGATTCTTGACGAGCGGGGGTATCTGACGATGCGCGTGGCAGGCGATGGATGCGCTGCAGCAACATCAGATCGATCTCATAATCCTTGACCTACGTATGCCGGGGCCAGTGGGTGGAGAGCAGCTGCTGTTCACGCTACGGGACCAGGGCAACGATGTGCCCGTGATTGTGCTACGGGGTGGGTAGACGAAGAGGTCACCAAGCAAGCGCCAGACTGCGTGCATGCCGTGCTGAAGAAACCGATTCGAGTTGACGACTTCGCTCAGACCGTGGTCGACGTTCTGGACTGAGCGAGGGGGCTGGCGATCGCAGGCCCCTCGTATTGTGACTACTCGTATTGGCGAGCCATCACATGGCTCAATACAAGGGTAGCCTGCTTTCTCACCCCGTCATGTGGGTGCGACTCAACCAACTCCACGAGCACGGGGATCGATGACTTGTCCTTGATCCGGCCCATTGATTTGACGGCTCTGAGCACGAGGGTTGAGGAAGCATCTGGATCGCGAACGAGTACCGTCAGATAGGCGATCTGCCGTTCGTGGCGTCGGTCGACAGCTCGAGGCGTCGTAAGTGGTGCCAGTCCGATGCGCTCAGTGGATGAGACATTGGCGGCGACAACACGACGACCTACAGGCCCGCCCTCTGTGAGTGCGACGGCGCCCAAGGCGTCGATGGCGGCGAGTCGGATCGTCTCGGACAATGCGGCGTTGATGACGGCCCGTCCCAGAGCGTCAGCCGCTTCCACCGAGCCATGTTTGCGCAGCATCTGCACGGCCGACATCCGAAGCCTCGCGCTGCGATCCGTGAACTGTCCTTCCATGAAGGGCACTGGATCGAGCAAGTCCTTCTTTCCAGCCTCCCACAGTGCCTCCGTCGCACGCAGTCTGACGAGGGAATCGCTTTCCTGAGTGTCATCGGCCGCCTCTGCAATCCCGCGCAGAGCGTCACGATATCCGGAATAACGCTGAAAGGCGATCCGACGAAGGGCTCGGACGATCTCCAGTCGGACCTGTACGTCCCGCTCGGCTGTGCGTGCCCGACGCAACAGCGCAACGCTCAGCGGCGTGCTCGCCCGTCCCAGGCCCTCAGCGGCTTTCTTGCGTGCGGAGACGTCGCGGGCCGTCTGCAACTCGCTCCCTAGCAGACGGATCCCAGCCACCGTCGGTGATTGGGGCGCAGCGGGGGAATGCAGCAACGTGGCCAGCAGCCCTCCAATGATCATGATCTTCATATAACTTGATACCATATGCCCTCCCCCTGCCTATCGGCAGGGAGGCCGAATCTCTGCAGTCGACTTAGCCGCACCTGATCGGAGACACCTCCTCGGACTGGAGTCTGTTGATTCAGCCGTCTACAGCCGCGTCAAGGAGAGTGAGTCGATGTTCGGTGGCATTCAACAGACAGTTTGTCCCGACGGGCAAGACCACTCGATTGGCCATGTGGCCGTAGGGAATCCCGGTAAGGACGGGAAGATCTCGAGTACCGATCGCGTCGAGAACCATCTCTTCCAGCGTCGGGCCATGCTCCATCTCTTCGGGGACAAAGCACCGTCTGAACGTCCCAAGGGCCAAGCCTGCGATCTGGTGGAGGATACCAGCAAGTCGCAACTGCGTGAACATCCGATCGAGTCGGTAGGGGGCCTCCCAGACGTCTTCCACCAGCAGGATGGCATCCGTCAGATCCGGAGCGAATCGTGTTCCGAGCAGGCTGCACAGCAGCGCCAGATTTGCAGGAATCAAGGGGCCCGTCGCCGACCCGGTGCGAAGACACATCGAATCCGGGTGCGTGGCGATCTCACCCAGAGGCGTCGACTCGGTGAGGAGGTGAAATAGGGAGGTCACTGTAGTGGCCGGTGGGGGATCCTGGGCCAGATCGGTGTCGCCCAGTGCTCCGGACAAGGTGACGAGGCCGCACCGGGCATAGAGGGCAAGCTGAAGTCCCGTGGAATCACTGAAGCCGACAAGAGGCTTCGGATGACATCGAATATGGTCGTAATCCAGTAGATCAAGGATGCGACCCGAGCCATATCCACCTCGATTACAGATGATGGCGTGAATGTCCGGGTCGGTGAATGCCTCCATGACCTGATCAGCACGCCGTGCATCTGGGCCGGCGAGATAATGGTAAGTGGCTGACGCCTGCGGGTGGACGACTACGCTGTAGCCGCGATTCTCCAGATACGCGACCGTGCGTGAGATCGATGCGGCGTCGCCGGGTCTCGAAGGAGACACGAGGGCGATGTTCCCACCTCGTGGAAGGGCGGCGGGCCGCACGAGGCACAGAGGATGCATGTCGGCTGTCATCGACCTGCCAGAGCCTCGACGGTCTTGGACTGAACGCCACCAAATCCGCCATTGCTCATGAAGACCACCGTGTCTCCGGAGGACACCGTTGAGACGAGGCGACGGGCAATCGAATCGGCATCCGGTTCGAACCAGGCTTGCTTTCCGGCCTCGGTGAGGCGTTGGGTCAGCCGAGATTCAGAGAACGGCGCGTCGTCGCCGGCACGTTCGGGTCGTGGAACCGGCGCGATCACGACGGCGTCTGCGGGGTCAAAGGCTGCAAGATAGCGGTCCTCGAAGGTCTGCCGAGCGTTGCTCGCACTGGCTGGTTCAAACACGGCCCAGAGTCTTCCATCGGTGTGAGCCGCGCGAAGTCCCTCCAGCGTCTGGCCCACCGCGGTTGGATGATGGGCGAAATCGTCGATCAATCGCACGCCGTCGATCACCCCCAATTCCTCTTGGCGTCTGCGCACACCCGTGAATTGGGCTAGGCTGGAGCGCAGGTCGTCAACGGGTACGCCGAGCCAGCTGGAGACGGCTACGGCGGCTAGCGCGTTGCGCACATTGAAGGCACCTGGCAAGCCGATACGCCATCTCCCGAGGCTCGCCTCCTCGGCGACGATCTCAAACGATTGACCCTCTTCATCCACGTCGAGGTCGCGGGCCTGCCAGTTGTTGTGCGGTTCGAGGCCAAAGCTCAGACTGGGAGCTGGAGCGTCGGAGGCAAGCTGATTGGAGATCTCATCGTCGCCGCAAGCGCAGATCAATCCGTTGCGAGGGACCTGATTGGCCACTTGTCGAAAGGCGCGGACAATCTCGTCGAGATCGCGGTAGATGTCGGCATGATCGAACTCGATGTTGTTGATCACGAGCAGCTGTGGACGATAGAACAGGAACTTGGCGAACTTGGCGAAGTACGCTGAATCGTATTCGTCGCCTTCCAGAACGAAGTGCGGCCCCGAATCGAGACGATAGGGCCGTGGAAGATCTCGCGGGAGCCCCGCAACCAGATAGGATGGCTTCTTTCCGGACTGTTCCAGAAGCCAGCAGGTCATCGCCGTCGTTGTCGTCTTCCCGTGCGTGCCCGTGATGACGATGGGAAGTCGACCATGAAGAAACAGGTCACGCAGCGCTTCAGGCAGCGATGTATAGGGGATCCCCTGCTCGAGAACGGCTTCCAACTCAGGATTCCCGCGTGACACGGCGTTCCCTACGATGACAAGATCAGGGCGAGGGCTCAGATTCGCCGGATCGAAACCCTCGGCGATCTCGATCCCTTCCGCGTCGAGGAATTGACTCATGGGAGGATAGATCGCCGTATCAGACCCAGTGACCCGGTATCCCCGGCCACGAAGCAGTCCGGCCAACGATCCCATCGCCGTGCCACAGGCAGCGATCAGGTGAATGTGTGCGTGATCCTGAAGTGTCAGCACCGAAATCCGCCGTCCCCGTGGAGGTCCTGGTGGTGTATCAGATGGTTGTAACTTACATTGAAATCAACAGATACGTCGAGTCAGGTCCCGTCCCGAGCCCTGCCTCAGGCCCTCCATCGGGTTTCATCTCCGCCGCTATATCCGGTCTCGAATCTCGACTGAAATCTGACCGCCCGTGAAAACACTTCCGCTCTACATCGGCATCGTGTTCGTCGTCGCTGCTATCGCTGGTGGCGTCTCCATGGTTCTGCAACCGCCGCCGCCCGTCGACACCCTCTCATCTGAGCCCGACGAACCGACTGCTGAAGGAATCGCTGAACAAAAGAGACTGGTCGCACGCGAGCCGCAGAAGCAGGACGATGAGGAAAGTCGCCGAATTCTCTATGAGCAGGTCTCACAGACTCAGCCTGACATCACGGAGGCCTGGCTTGAGCGAATGTGCCTGTATGCGCAGACAGAAGAAGATCTGGAGGCATATTGGAAGGAAATTCTGGAGAAAGGACGCCGATACGAGGCCGTCTACGAAGAGCCGAACACCCGCGTCACGAACGTGACGCCTGCTCTGAAAGAGGTCGAGGTGCTCTCGCGTATTCCCCATGTCTACATCCATGAGGCCCGCCAGTTCATTCACACGCAGGTGCCGGATGCTGATCGACTCAAGCACCGCGTACCGAATCTTCTGGCTCTGGCTGTGTATCGCGGCTGGTCCGCATCCGTCGATGACGAATTGTCCCGCAAACGAGGTCTCAAGAAGAGTGTCGCCGAACTTCTGTTGGCGGCGGGTGACCCTGTGATTTCAGATGCTTCGATCGTAGAGGCGGCTGAAAAGGAGGCGGTGATACCGGACGAGATCAAGTCATCCTATCTCATCGAAGCCCTCAATGGGCTCGATCTGCAGGCCGAGTTGGCCGAGGCCGCAGGAGAGGATCCCGGGCAGTTTCGGGAGGAGCGGATTCGCTTACACGAAGTGGCCCTCGTAGAAGGATTTAGCTTCGTCAAGCGCAAGACCAAAGAAGCCAAAGAACGCTACAGCCAGTCCGCCTCGAGTTCAGCGCCGGCCACGGTAGCCATCGGCCGATGGAACTCCATGCTCAACGAACGACTTCTCTCCCTGGGGAAGATCTATATCGACGCGGCGCTGGCGGAAACGACGTACCGAGGTCGACAGCAGAAATACGCCGATCTTGGCTTCGATGTTCTTGCGATGGTCTTTCAGCGAAGCAAGACCGATGCGGCCATCACCGTTCTGCGAGAAGCGAACAAGATCCAGCGCTACAATCTGTGGCAGATGGGCAGAGCGGCGTGGCGACAGGCACAATTGGCCGTCAAGTCCGGCAAGGCCGAAGAGGCCGATGCGCAATTCTTTACGGCAAAACAGCGTTATCTGCAGACGCTGGCCCGTCTGGAGCGGAGCAGACAGACGGCTGTGTTGGAGGAATACAGTCGACTTCAAGCTGAGATCTCGGCCTGGGCGGTGACCAAGGCAGAAACGGGCGAAGGTTAGTCAGCGGTGACGGAAGTGGGCCGCCCACCAGTTGCCGCCGCGTTGGCCAACTGGAATGGCGCGCCATACCTGGAGCGATGCCTGACGGCACTGCGCGCTCAGACCCACCCTCTTCAGCAGATCGTCGTGGTCGACAATGGCTCGACGGACGGTTCAAATGAGTGGCTTGCCAACCAACCCGACGTCACGCTGATCCGGCGTCCCCACAACGAGGGGTATTGCAGGGGATACAATCTTGCCATCGACGCAACCCGTGCGCCGTACGTTCTGACATTGAACACGGACGCGTATCTGGACCCGGAATTTCTCAGTTCTTGCCTGGTTGCCATGGAGGCGAATCCACGATGCGCTGCTGCCACGGGACAGTTCGATGAGCAGGCAACGGGTCTCACCATCGGCGGTGGCTTTGGGCTGGGTCGGTTGATGCGGATGAAACCTACCGATGCTCTCGAAGACCAGGCAGAGGTTTTTGGTGTCACAGGGGCCGCAGCCCTCTACCGTCGAGATGCTCTGGAGAATGCCAAGATCGATGGCCAGGTCTACGACGAGTGTTACTTCAGTTATGGCGAGGACATCGATCTGGCGTGGCGATTGCATCTGATGGGGTGGGACTCTCTCTATGTGCCTGCGGCCAGGGCCCACCACGTCGGCTCCGGTTCTCTGAACGGAGCGCTCCGCTTCTTTGACAAACCTTCGTTCTTTCAGCGACAGGCCCTGCGCAATCGATATCTCACGCTCCTGAAAAACGCACGAGGATTCGACGGTTTGCGCTTGCTGCTGGCCATGGCCCTGGGCGAATGTGCACTATGGCCGTATCTGTTGTTCCGCCAGCCCTTACGCTTCCCGGCTCTTCTGCAGACCCCTGTGGAACTGCTAGTGCGCTTTCCGCGGGTATGGCGGTGGCGGCGAATCACCCAACAGCGTCGTGATCGTCACGCCGGATCCATACGTCGGTGGATTCGCGGTTGGTGAAGATGGGGGGCCCTCTTCTGATCACGGGTGGCAGTGGCTACACAGGCCGTCGCCTGGTGCGTCGACTGGTGACTCAAGGTGAGACGATGCGCCTCCTGCTGCGCTCGACGAGTGACACATCCTGGATTGATGGCATCGAGCCGGCTCCGCAAGTGGTGGAGGGGGACCTGAGCGACCCTTCGAGCCTTCATGAAGCCATGGACGGTGTACAAAGGCTCATTCACCTCGCCCATATCCGCCATACATCAGCATTGATGTCGGTTCTTGGACATCGACGTCTGAACCGGGCTGTTCTGGTCAGTTCCTTGAGGGCGAAGTCTCAGGTGCCCTGTGACTCCGTGGCTGAGGTGCTCGAAGGTGAGCAGGCGGCCGGCGCCAGGTCAACGACGGTGATCCTGCGTCCCTCGATGATCTACGGCCCGGGAAACGATCGCAATTTGAGTCGTCTGGCGACCTGGCTTCGCCGCTGTCGCTGGCTTCCCGTGATCGGTGCGGATGGACTCCACCAACCCGTCCATGTAGACGATGTGGTAGATGCAATCGTGAACGCACTTCACGGGACCGCCTGTGGGATCTATTCCATCGCGGGGCCCGAGGCAATCTCATATGCGGAGCTGGTCGAGACGGTAGGGGATGTCATTGGCGTGAAACCAAGGGTGATCAGAAGTCCGTCAAGGCTCACAGTCGGCATGGCACGAATCTGGCATGGTCTGCGGTTGCCTGCACCCGTTAGCGTGGCGCAGATCCGTCGATTGCTCGAGGACAAGCAGTATGACATCGAACCGGCTCGACGCGATCTCGATTTCAGTCCGCGGTCCTTGCCGGATGGATTGGCGGCCATCCATTGTGATGAGGTTGAAGCTTGCTAACCAAGTCGATAGCTGCCCTGCTCGTTTCCTGGGTGCTGACTCTACTCCTACTTCGGGGGGCGCGGAGATTCCAGTGGGTCGATCGACCCAACCGGCGAAGTTCACACTCCCTGCCGACTCCCACCCTAGGAGGGATTGCGATTCTTCTCGGCACGTTGACGGGTCTGTGGCTGAATGACGTGCCGGACTTCGACGCACTCGTTCTGGCTTCGGGTGTTCTTGTTCTCATCGTCGTCGATGATATCGGTCGACCCATCGCCGCGCGGACGAAACTCCTGCTGCAAATTCTCACCGGGGCACTTTGGGTCACGATGGTTTCACTTCCACCGATTCAGCTACCCGGGATCGGTAGCGTGAGTGGCTGGGTTCTATCCATACTCGCCGTTTTCTGGCTCATCAGCTGGATGAACGTCTTCAACTTCATGGATGGAATCGACGCCATCAGCGGCACCCAGACGATCGTCGCAGGGGTCAGTCTGGCCATTCTTCTGGGTCGTTACTCCGCTGAGCATCAGATCTTGCCGCTGACGCTGGTATGCGCAGTCGCGGGATTTCTGATCTTTAACCTGCCACCGGCCCGCATCTTCATGGGCGACGTGGGTTCAGCTTTCCTCGGACTCTGTTTCGGCGTTGTCACACTGCAGGCCATCATCAATGGCGCTCACGTTCTTGTCGCTATCCTACCGCTGTCGGCCTATCTGTACGACACTGGCTTGACCATTGTGCGGCGTGCCTGGCGCAGGGAAAACGTTCTGCAGGCCCATCGGGAACATCTGTATCAGCGACTATCTCAACGAGGTTGGTCCCATGGATGGATCTGCCTCGCCGTTATAGGAATCGGATCGATGCTTGGCGTCGCTGCGGTGGGCCTGTCCCGGGGAGACATTTTCTGGCCAGTTCTTCTGTCGGCAACGGCATCGGGGCTGCTGATCACGGGATCGGTGAGCACGTGGCACCAGAAAGATGGCCAGACGGATCAATTGCTAGATCAATCGACCGATCAATCGACCATCTCGTGGACCGATCAATAGGCCGGGTCGATTGATGCTCAGGATCTACCGGCTCAGCCTCGTGTTGTTCTTTATCTGGTCTGCGCACCCCGTCACGGCAACAGATCGTCCCAACGTTCTCGTCATCAGCGTCGATACATTCCGGCCGGACCATCTCGGCGCCTATGGCTACGAGCGCCCAACAAGTCCGCATATCGATACGATTGCTGCGGGGGGCGTTGTGTTTCTTAATGCCTATACGACGTCCGCGTGGACGACGCCCGGCTTGATTTCGCTTCTGACGTCCCTCGATGCCCCTTCACACGGCGTCGATATTCGCGGCAAGAGCATCCACCCGAATGTGGTGACCCTTGCAGACGCGCTGCGTGACGGGGGATACCGCGCACCGGATATCTTCGCATTGACCGACATTCCGAATTTCCATCACATGGGTTTTGAGCCCTATCCGAAGCGGAGCGAGCACATCCGCAGGGGAGGAGACGAAATCCTCTTTCGCTGGCTGGAAGAGGAGGCGAACCGATCAGACGCCCCGTTCTTCCTCTATTACCACTATCGAGACCTGCATCAACCCTACAATCCCGGTCCCACCTATGAGGAGTTGTACCTCGAGAAGGCGTTCGGGGCCGCGAGCAATCCGCTCTCGTGGATCCGTCGTTTTCTCGCATTCGAGAAGATGACGCTCGTCAAGAGGGAGGTCATGATGCCTCGCGGAATCATCGACTTCGCTCCGTGGGACAAGGAATGGGTGTACGCCCTCTATGACGCACAGATTCGTCGGATGGATACCGAGTTCTTCGGTCGTCTTCGTAGTGTGCTGCGCAAGATAGGCCTAGGTGATAATACGGTCATCGTGATCACCGCCGATCACGGAGAGGAACTGCTTGAGCATGGACTCGTGGGCCACGTCTCAACCTTCAAGGAGGGCAGCCTTTCCGAGGAGCTTGTGAAGATTCCATTGATCTTCGTTGGACCGGGGGTCCAATCAGGCGTCCAGGTCGAAACGCGAGTTCAGGTGATCGATGCGATGCCGACCATCCTCGAGTTGGTCGGCCTTGTGCCCGACCAGTCCGTGCAGGGACGATCCCTGCTGCCACTTGCAGCAGGAATGCAACGAATGACCTTGCCCTTGTTCTTCGAATCCACCGCCGGTGGTTATACGGCCAGTCTCGAGCAGTATGCGATCCGATCTCACAGCGTCATTTCAGGTGATTGGAAACTGATCTCCCACACGAATTCCCGGACTCCCACTCTGTTTGATCTGTCGACCGATCCTCTTGAGGACCACGACCTGTACCAGGACGAGCCACGGATCGCCGAGCGACTCGAACTCTCGCTCCAGGACTGGGCCCAGACTTCGGAGCCGCGAATCGACGACCGAATCCATCGCCCACAGCAGCAGCTCAGCGGGACGGGCCAGACGATCATCGAGTTTCCTCAACACGGCGACACGCTCGAATATCTCGGTGCTGAGCAGACCGTGCATCTGAAATGGAGTGGCGAGGAGACTGCCAGCTACAAGGTGCTGTACGACATAGGCGAGGGCGTCTACCACCTTTCGGGACAGATGGATCTCACATCCAACAACCCATCGTATGGGCCGTTCAACGCGACATTCTGGAATTCCGTCGTTCTCTACAATCCCTTTACGATACGTGTTCATCCAATTGGTCAGCCCCACCTGATCTCGGACCCTATCACCTTCTATCTGGCTTCTTCTGAAGGTGGTTCGCTGGCTCCCGCACAGATACTGATCGTGACAAAATCGATCGCCACGGAGATCGCGACCCTGGCAGCGGGCACCATCCTGGCGCTGGTGGATCTGACAGTCTGGATCCAGCAGCACCTTTCGGCAGCGGACGTGACGGCTTGGGCGCTGCTGCTGGCGATCGTGGGAGCTCTGGCTTGGCCTCGTCTGGCGCGATTCGGAGAGCGTCGTGTAAGGGCCTGGCTCTTGGCGTTGGTGTATATCGGCGTAGTCTACGCGACGATTCCGATTTTTCCCCAGCTCTGGCATGGTCTTCGTATACACACAGGGGATTCGATCCGTCACACCGGGTCCGTGATCATTGGCGCAATCGCCATCTGGTCCGCCTGGCGTCTGCACAAGCGAGTTCAGGGGAAGCAAGTCGGACCGTATCTGCTCTACGCAATTCTACTGGTTGCTTATATCGCCCTCTTGATCCGCTTTGGGCAGTTTCCGGCAGAGCGACTGCACCTGCTCGAATACGGATTTATGGGAGTGCTCCTGCTGCGTGCGAGGACGATCGATCGTCCCGCTCGCGTTCAAGACTTCGTGATCTGCTGGGGGCTCACGGTTCTGATTGGATGCGGAGACGAAACGATCCAGTGGGTTCTGCCACAGCGTTATTTTGAACTCAAGGACGTCGGACTGAACGCCGTCTCCTGCGCCCTTGGACTTTGCCTATCACGCCTGGTCACTGGGGGACAGCAGCAATGAGAATCGACTCAGATTCGATGCGTCGCGCTCTAGAGATGGCCCTCGAGGTTGGCACGGGCCTCACGCTGGTCACGGTGACTCTGCTGTATACGCCTGTATTCAGCGACATGTTCGAAGCCAAGGGCCTGGTCGCGTCTGGACTGTGTTTGTGGCTGGCACTGATCTGGGTGCTGCGGTTCAGATCGCAGATCACATTGGTCTGGGCACCGGTGATTTACGTCCCTCTGTCCCTGTTTCTGATGCAGGCCTTGATCAGCGCCGGTTTCTCGCGCAACCCGGCTCACTCTATCGAGGATTGGCTGGGCTATTTCGCCTGGGGCACGCTCTTCGTCACCGGCGCATGTCTGGCCAGCAATCTGTCCCGCGTGAACCGGATTCTGCGCACGATTCAGTTGACCAGCCTCGTTGTAGCCGCTGTGGGCATTCTTCAGTATGCCGGCCACGACCCGCTTGGTCTGCCTGCACGGTATGCAGCTCTACGTCTGGCCGTGTCGACCCTCGGCAATACGAATTTCGTCGCCCACTACCTCGACCAGATCCTGCCCCTTTCCTTCGTCCTGCTGCTGTCGGGAGCACTTCGTCCGGTGGACCGTGGACTCGCGCTGCTTTGTGTCTTGGCGGGTGGCATTCTCCTGTTCCTCACCAACAGTTTGGGCGGCTGGCTCAGCATCGCCGCAGCGGCGTTTGTCCTGGCTGCGTCTTTCGTCTCTCAGCCGCGCGTCTGGCTACGCCGTGTAGGTATTGGAATTCTGGGCGCTGGACTGCTCATTCCCGTGGCTGCGGTCATATTGCGTTCTGTCCCACTCGACGGCAACCGCTCGGCCTCGGACGCGGCTTCTGAGGCGATCTCTGTCATTCAGACCGACGTGATTCATGCATTCGAACGACCGGACTACAGCACGGCCATGCGGATTCTGATCTGGAAGGACGGCTGGCGCCTGGCGAAAGACCAGGGCTGGGTGGGGGTCGGCCCGGGAGAGTGGGGGACTGAACTGCCAGCCTACCGAACCAGCACGAGCCACAGAGACTGGCACGGCCTGATTTACGCTCGACAGAACCAGGCCTACTACGCCCATCAAGACTATCTCCAGGAATGGGGCGAGACGGGGCTCCTCGGTGCCCTGCTTCTCCTTTCACTGCTCGCCGCCGCAGCGACACTGTGCTGGCGTGTGGCGCACGCGGTCCCAGAGATTGAATCCGATCCACCGCTGAGGCGGGCTCTGGGTCTGGCGGGTTTGGGCGCTGTTGTGGCTGCGGGTGCCCACGCGTTGATCAGCTTCAACCTGCGAGACCCTGTGGCCATGCCCCACCTGTGGTTGATCGTCGGCCTGGCCGCCGGCATGGGATTGCCGACACAGCAGGTCGCCCGATCAACGGTGGCCCGCTACGTGACCATACTCGCCGTGGTGGGGATGACCGCCGCCGGCACGTGGTTGACCAGTCGAGCGCTGATCTCTGATTCGTATCTGGCTCGCGGGTTGAGCCATGTCTACGAACGCCAGGGAAATCGGGCCATTCTGGCAATGCGCCAAGCCAACCAGTGGCGCGATTACGATGCCCAGACGCAGCATTGGCTGGGCAAGGTGTCCCTTGAGATGGGACGTGTCGAGGAATCGATCGAGCCGCTGGAGCGCAGTCTGACCCTGAGCCCCTTCAGCGCCACAGCGGCGCGGCTGCTCGCGCGAGCTTCGATCAAAGTCGGAAACCCGAGCCGGGCAATGGAGGCGGCTAAAATGGCAATTGTCGTCGATCCGCTTACCCCTGACAACTATCAGTTGCTTGCCATCGCGCAGCGAAGAATGGGAGACTCCGATGCTGCCGCCGCGACGTGGCGGCAAGCTCTTTCCTTCCACCCGGAGGATCCGAAGTTGTTGGCCGCCCTGGCCCAGGATCTCCACCTGGCCGGAAAGGCGGAGGACGCCATTGCCGTCCTCGAAAAGGCGTTGCAGATCGCCCCCCGGGATGGCGTGAGTCATGGAAACCTCGGCGTCTATCTGCTCGGAGAGGGGAGGTACAAGGAGGCGGAGTCCCATTCCAGGCAGGCTGCCCAATCGGATCAAGAAACCAGCGCCGCCGCTTGGTCCGGCAATCTGATCCACGTGTTGATTCTGCAGGAGCGCTGGTCCGATGCGCTCGAAGAAGCGAAGGAGGCGATCAATTCTCATCCCGAGGATGAGCGGCTGCGCGAGCTCCTTCGTACTTTGGAGGAGAGACAGGAGATCCAATGAGCGAAGTCGACAACGAGCCGTCTGTAGAACTGAGTATCGTGATCCCCGTGTTTAACGAAGAGGAGAGTCTGACGCCTCTTTGTGAGAAACTCGACGCCGTTCTGACCGATCTTGGCCTTACTCACGAGGTCATCTTCATCGATGACGGTAGCACGGACTCCTCCTATGACGTCCTTGAGCGTTTGGGGGCCGACTACGCGTGGCTTCGGGCTGTGCGTTTTCGTCGCAACTACCGAAAGGCTGCCGGTCTGGCGACAGGGTTCAAGCAGGCGAGAGGCGAGTTCATCGTCACGATGGACGCGGATCTGCAGGACGACCCGGAAGAGATCCATGGTCTGCTGCAGCAGCTGGAGCAAGAGAGCCTCGACCTGGTCTCAGGATGGAAGAAAAAGAGGCACGATCCACTATCGAAGACGCTGCCTTCGAAGGTCTTCAACCTGGTGACCTCCGTCGTTTCGGGGATCCGCCTCCACGATTTCAATTGTGGACTCAAGATCTATCGACGCGAAGTCACCGAAGACGCCCTTCCGTATCTGTATGGAGAGCTCTATCGGTTTCTGCCCGCCATCGCCCACTGGTCCGGGTATCGTGTGGGCGAGCGCCCGGTTACGCATCATGCTCGCCAATTTGGTGTGTCGAAGTTTGGCGCCAAACGTTTGCTCAATGGCTTCCTCGATCTGCTGTCGATCACCTTCGTCGTCCGCTTCATGACGACACCCATGCACATTTTTGGCACTCTCGGACTGCTCAGCACCATGGCGGGTAGCGGAATCGGGGCCTACATCAGCTGGCTTTGGTGGCAGTCCGGCACGATTCAGAATCGGCATCCACTGATGATGCTTGGTGTCCTTCTCATCATCGTGGGTATCCAATTCTTCTCCACCGGCCTGCTGGGAGATATGCTCGCCTCCATGCATCAGCGGGGCGGTCGAACCCCTCGAATCACCAGCCGTCTCCGATAAGATTGCGGGTCCCATGCCGCCTTCTGGCGGTGCTGGCGCCGCCAGGACCGGACCTCACCACGGCTTGCAGCAGGGGACGGGCCCGGCAAGGGTTTCCACGCCTGAGCACCATCGATCCGGAGTTTTGTTCCCCTCCTCTGGGTGTTGAGTCGATCTTTCGTTCCAACTCAATCTCATAACACCACTGTAAACAAAAGTTTACAGGCACATTTCCAATGAAATGGCATGGGGATTGCTCCCACCCCATCGCAAATCCGCGCCTTTCCCGGTCAGATGGGAAGGCTGAGCAGACAGCTTGCGAGAAAGTGGGAACCGTGTTTCTGGACAAGGTCATCTTCAACAAGACCAAGATCCCCGTTTTGACGGCCGTCCTAGATGTGACGCAGCTACGCCAGCGTGTCATTGCCAACAACATCGCCAATGTCTCGACAAAGGGATACCGACGTCAGGAACTGAGGTTCCAGGAGTATCTGGACTCCTTCGTTCGGCAGCCGCCCGTCGAGGGGCAGCGTACGGATCCGAAACACATGACCGTGCCATCACCGACGTTCAGTCCGGAAGTCTTCGAACCCGAGACAGGTCTCAACGACACGGGCCTCAACAACGTAGACATCGACATGGAAATGGCAGACCTGGCAGAGAATCATCTGTTCTTCAACGTCGGTACTCGCCTGCTCTCCGGTGGATTCGACGGCCTCAAGAAAGCCATCAACGGCCGCCCGGCCTAAGGAATCATCATGCAGATCTTTGACACCCTCGATATCAGTGCCACCGGCCTCAGCGCCCAGCGTCGCAAGCTGACCGCCATCGCCAGCAATGTGGCGAATGTCGATACGACGCGCACCGACGAAGGTGGACCCTACAAGCGCCGCCGTGTGGTCATGCTCGAAGCACCGAAGCTGACGAAGTTTTCCACCATGCTTGAGGAGCAGCGCAGTCGGATGAAGCAGACGACGGGCCGCCACATGATGGAAGGCGAACCACGCCCAGGTGAGATTTTCACCGGCGCTGGTGTCCTGTCGCAGGAGGTGCGTGAGGAGCCGATCAAGCCGCGTCTGGTCTACGATCCGAACCATCCGGACGCTCGCGAAGACGGCTACGTCGTGTATCCCGACATCAACGTGGTGACGGAGATGGTCGATATGATCGCCTCCTCTCGCGCTTACGAGGCAAATGCAACCGTCCTGAGTGCCGCCAAGGACATGGTCAACCGAAGCCTCGAGATCTGATTGTGAACGTCTCCAACAACAGCCCGAGTCTCGCCCTGGGCAGAGCGGCATCGGCCGCCCAGGCGCGGAGTCTAGAAGTGACCGTGTCGGATACCGGCGTGGATGTGCGCAGCGTCGCAGCAACAGCCGAGTCTGCCCCGACATCGCCGGCCATCTCGACGCCGATCTCCGCCGTCGCGAAGCAGGCCGCCGCCGCCCCGAATCAGGTCGCCTCGACTCAGATCCTTCAGGAGACGCTCAGTACTCAAGAAACCGACGCCATTGCAGAGCGGTTCGCGGACCTGCCCCGCTCACCATCGGCAGGGCTTTATGGGCGCGCCGGGCGCCAAGCCGCACCACCTCTGACTGCCCAGCAGGGCACACTGATCGATATCACGGGGTGACGATGGCACGCCAAATCACCAAAGGGAGCCTTCTGGCCGCCGGCCTCGCGCTGATGACGGTCGGTCCCGTATCGGCGGATTCCGCCGCATCGGGCATCTTCTCGCGCAGCTTCTCGCAGAGTGAAGCGGCGCGGATTGTCGGCAGAAGCGCTGTTACGCAGACTCGCCCGTCTCGTCCCACGACGGCACCGACACAGCCCGAACCTTCTGCCCGTCACCTGGATCCGGTGTCGATCGAACGGACCGAGAGCTACAGCGCCCTCGTCGAGCAACACGCTCGTCGCCTCGGGCTCGATAGTGATCTCGTGAAGGCGATGATTTACGCCGAGAGTGGTGGTGACCGGAAGGCCGTCTCGGGCAGCGGCGCCATCGGCCTCATGCAGCTGATGCCCGAAACGGCCGGTGACCTGGGCATTGCCGATCCCTATGATGCCGACGCGTCTATCGGTGGGGGGACTCGGTATCTACGTGGGCTGCTCGATCGCTATGACGGCTCGACCGAATTGGCATTGTGGGCCTACAACGCCGGCCCGGGCGCCGTCGCACGCGGTCACTTGCCTGATGAAACGGTGAAGTACGTGCCTCGGGTTCTGTCCCTGCGCAAGGTCTTCCACGACCGTCGTTCGATGGCCATGGCGAGTCACTAGGAGACACGAGACGATGCCCGTTACAGCCGTCCATGACTTTACAGGACGAGGAGAGACGACCTCCTCGGCGATTCGTGTGCAGCCACAAGCCGAATTCGTCGACCCAACTCGCGAAGCGGATCGCGGCAGCTTTTCAGATCTGGTCAAGACCTTCGCAACCGACGTAAACGATCTGCAGTTCCGTGCAGGCGACGCGATCGACAGTCTCGTAACTGGTGAGGCCGCCGATGTGCATCAGGTGATGGTCGCCGTCGAACAGGCTGGCATTGCGATGGATCTCATGCTGGAAATTCGCAATCGTGTCCTTGAAGGATATCAAGAACTGATTCGAATGCAGGTATAATGGCGGCCCTGGTGTCGCCCCGAAACGGATGAGCACGACAAGGCGGTAAAGCTTCAGCGAGCGGTGGCACGCAAGCGAAGCATTTCAGAGCGAAAGGAGCGCCCTCGGGCGTAGGCAGAAGAATGAATCTACCAGATCAACTAACCGGTGTGACTGACCGCCCCCGCGAATGGTGGGAAGAGGCGGCTCAACCGCAAAAGTTCGGCGCCATGGGTGGGGCGGCCGTTCTCGTGATCGCCCTCGTCGTCGGTGCCATGTGGATGACAGGTGGAGACGAAGACTGGGATCCCGCCATCCTCTATGCTGACCTCGAGTATGCTGAAGCTGCTGAGATCAGTACCCGCCTGGATGCGGTGGGCATGCCTTTCAAGCTGACAAACGATGCAAGCACCATCGTCGTGCCCGACGACAAGGTCCGCGAGATGAGACTCATGCTGGCCGCCGAGGGCTTTCCCCGTTCTGGCCGTATAGGATACGAAATCTTCGATGATTCCCAGTTGGCCATGACGGACTTCTTGCAGGACGTCAATCTCGTCCGAGCTCTACAGGGCGAACTGCAGGAGACCCTGGGAGGTATCGAGGGAGTCAGGGCAGCTCGTGTACACCTCGTGATTCCCGAGGAGAGTCTGTTCACGGAAGAACAGAATCCGGTGACGGCAGCCGTGAATCTCTCTTTTGCAGGGACTACGACGCTGAAGCCGTCGCAGGTCGATGCGATCGTCAACCTGGTCAGCGCCAGTGTAGAGGGTCTGGACAACAGCCAGATCGTAATCGTCGACCAGGAGGGAAACATGCTCACCGAAGAGCATGATCCTCTTGCACAAGCGGCCAACAAGCAGTTTCGAATGCAGCAGAAGGTTGAATTAGTGATGGAGAAAAAAGTCCAGTCACTGATGGACGAGGTCATCGGTAAGGGACGATCGAAGGTCCGGATCAACGTGGCTCTCGACTTCAGTCAGAAGCACACCGATGAGGTCTTGTTCGATCCACCATCCGGATCACAGATCGTCATCAGCGAAGAGACGAACGAACGTCAATCGGCAGAGCAGGGAAGTGAAGAAAACGCGGTTCGCAACTATGAAGTGAATCGCACGGTGCGCAACATCGTCGGTTCGGTCGGCGCCATCGCGCGGATGTCGATGGCCCTCACTGTTGACCAGACGAAGGTCATTATCGGCGAAGACGGGCGTGCGGTCGAACAGATCCGTACGCCGGAGGAAATCCAACGACTGGCCGACCTGGCTCGTCAGGCTGTTGGCTTTGACGCTGAGCGCGGTGACGAGTTCACGGTGTTCGCCATGCCCTTCGACAAGTCCCAGGAGATCCAGGCACGTAACAAGGTGGTGGCCGAGGAGCGCAAGGAATTCTGGACCGGTATTGCCATCAATATTGCCAAGGTCCTGGGTATTCTCGCAGCGCTGATCACTCTCCGATTCATCATTCAGGCCATCGGCCGTGGCGTGGGTGTCGAAGAGGACATCGAGGTTCTTGGCGAAATTGCTGGCGATGTGGAGGAAGAAGATTTCGAGCGTCCGGAGACGCCACACGATATCATTTTGGGTCGTGTCCAGCAGATGGTGCGGGAGCGCCCGGAAGATGCATCGAAGCTGATTCGCACGATGCTGGTGGAGGAATAGACCTAATCATGAGCATCGCGTGTCTTGGTGAGTGTGTCACGGCCATTTCGGTCGGTGGAGGATTCTGTGTCTAAAGTGATTCGCACAGGCCAGGTGGCTTCTGGCTCCGGTATGGTCACCCTTGGTCGAGCCGAGGCCGGCCTCTATTACGAGCCCGAGAAAGAGACGACCGATCGAAACCCTCTCGATCTTCCGGCGATGCTCGAGGCGCGGATCAATTCCCTGCGCTCCGAACTCGACCAGCAGTGGGAGGGTAAACTGCGCCAGGAGCACGAAACCACACGAGCAGCTGGTGAAAAGCAGCTGCAGGACGCAACCCAGCAGCACCAGCAGGAACTCGAACGAGTCCGGCAGGAACGTTATGACGAGGGCCACCGTGACGGTGTCGAGTCAAAAGAGGCTGAGGCGCGTGAGGCCGTCGTACGAATGGCGTCTCTCCACGACGCCCTCAAGGCGGAGAGATCGCAGGTTCTGCTCGACGCCGAGAGTGTCGTGGTGGATCTCGCTATGTCGATGGCACGACGCGTTGTTCGTGTGGAACCGGTAGCTGATGCTCGAGTTGTTGCCCGCATTGCCCGGGAGGCGCTTCGCCATCTGAGCGATCGAAGCAATCTTCTACTGAAAGTCCACTCTGACGATCTCGGTATCGCTCGTCGATTCGCCGCTGCATGGGTGGATCGTGTCGACAAGGATGCCATTCTTCGGGTTCAGGTGTCGAGTCATGTCGATCGCGGAGGTTGCATGATCGAGGGACCAGAGGAGAACGTGGATGCCCGCCTTTCGCCGCAGCTAGAGACGCTGTATGAAGCACTCCGCCAGCAGGTCATGGAACTGCACGCCGACGGAAGCGAGTCACCGGAGTCGCAATCCGATGAAGATAACGTCGCCGCCACAGTCTCTGCTCCTAGCGAGGGAGATCCAGATGCGGATGATCAGGGGACGATCGAAGAGTCTGGAGAGCCGGTATGAACGCGGCCAACTTCACAAGAACCATCGAAACAACCGATCCCATGAAGCGGTACGGGAAGGTGACGCAGATCGTGGGGCTCATCATCGAGTCGATCGGACCTGCGGACGTGGCCGTGGGGGAGATCTGCCTCATCGGTGATCCACATGCCCACCACATCGAGGCCGAGGTGATCGGATTTCGTGGCGAGCGGGTTCTGTTGATGCCCTTCGGAGAAATCGAGGGGATTCGCCCGGACACCGACGTATTCCCGACTCGATCCAGTCTGCAAGTTCCCGTGGGTGAGCCGCTGAAAGGGCGCATCATCGACGGACTTGGCAATGCCATCGATGGAGAGGGTCCGATCCACTCACTCGAAAGACGCTGCGTTCATTCGGCGGCGCCTGACCCACTGGCCCGTCGCCGGGTGAACGACCCGATAGGTACAGGCGTTCGCGCGATCGACGGGATGTCCAGCATCGGTATGGGACAACGTCTCGGGATCTTTTCGGGAAGTGGCGTGGGCAAGAGCACACTGTTGGGGATGATATCTCGCAATTCGGAGGCCGATGTCAACGTCATCGCCCTGGTCGGTGAACGCGGCAAGGAAGTGCTCGAGTTTATCGAGGACAGTCTCGGTCCTCAAGGGTTGCAGCGCTCCGTCGTCATCGTTGCCACGTCGGAACAACCCGCACTGATTCGTCTCAAAGCGGCTTTTACGGCCACGACGATCGCAGAATACTTTCGTGAGCAGGGACAGAATGTCGTGCTGATGATGGATTCGATCACACGCGTTGCCATGGCCCAACGTGAGATCGGACTGGCCGCAGGCGAACCCCCCACCACGAAGGGATACACGCCTTCCGTGTTTGCGCTACTGCCGCGCCTGCTTGAGCGTGCGGGCAGTACATCCCAGGGGAGTATCACCGGCCTCTATACGGTTCTGGTCGAAGGAGATGAGATGGATGACCCGATCGCCGATTCGGCCCGGGCAATCCTCGACGGCCACATCGTTCTCTCGCGGCGCCTCGCCTCCCGTGGCCACTATCCACCCATCGATGTCATGGAGTCCATCAGTCGATCGATGAAAGACGTGACCAGTGACACACACTGGGAACGGGCGATGGAGATCAAAGGGCTTGTGGCGGCGTACGCAGAGGCGGAGGATCTCGTCAACATTGGTGCCTATGCCCGCGGCAGCAATCCGCGGATCGACCGAGCACTGGAATACATCGAGCCCATCGAACAGTTCCTGACACAGGCCGGCTCGGAGACGGGCAGTTTCGACCATCACGTGCAGCGACTCATGGGCATTCTGGCACCCCCCGCACCCGTCGAACCGGAAGCGTAGACCGGCATGCGTCAGTTCGAGTTCCGTTTTCAGCGTGTCTATGAACTCAAGGAGCGTGTGGAGGACGTCCGCCGGGCATCTCTGGGCGAGGCGGTGAGCGCCCTGGAAGCTGAAAAACAAGAACTGCGTCGCCTTGGAGAACAACGAGGAGCCCGGAGACAAGCGTCGCGTGGAGAGGCTGGGCAAGTGCTCCACCCCGGGATCCTCCAACTGGCCAGCAACTTCGGTCTTCGCCTTGAGCGCGAATCTGGGGAGCAATACGAGGTTGTAGGGCTTGCTGAAACGGTGGCCGACGAAAAGCGAGAGGATCTGCTGGAGGCGACGCGAGATAGAAAGGTTTTCGAGATCCTTCGAGATCGTGCCGCTGCAGCACACAAGAAACAGGTACAACGGCACGAACTGCGCACCCTCGACGAGATCGGTGGGCAGCTACACTATCGCAAAGACACTGAAGAGCTGACATGACCACAATACCCCAAATGCTGACGTCTCGTACAACCGATACAGGTCGTGCATCAGACGCCATGAGTTTCGGACGCCCCGACGAGGACACATCCGAGTTTGCTGATGTCCTCGATCAACTGGTTGGTGAAAGGGCTCGCCCGAAAACCGAGATCCACGAACGCAGACGCGATCAGGATCAGCCCGTAGACAAACAGGAGACTCCCGTTCGTTCGAGAGATGATCGAACTGACGAGGAAGGGTTCGTCCCCATTGCCGATACGTCCGCCGTCGCTCAGCCTCAAGAAGCGACGGAACTGACGGTTGAAGAGACCGCTCCGGCAGAATCGTCGACGGTCTGGCAACGCGTCCAGGTCTCCGATCAGCGTGAAGCACAACGCCTCGACCGGACGACCGCACCCGCCCAAGCTGTCACTACCGAGACGCCCGACGCAGTGATGGCCCTCACGGGCGCCCAAGCTGGTGGACAGGACGCGGATTCAGCTCTGGATCTGCTGACAGCACAGGAACTGATGGCGCCTGAAGAGATTCAGGTCGAGACGGAGGGCGGCGAACTATTTGAGCGACTGCAGCAGGCCATCGCCACGGGCAGCACTCTGCTGGCAGATGATGTGGGAGAGGTCGTGGTACCCCAGGTTGTGAGAAACATGGCGGCACTGGCTCGCAATGGTGTCTCGGAGATGCGCGTGCAACTACAGCCGGGTGATCTCGGTGAGATCGAACTTCGTGTGCGGGCTATGGAGGGGATCGTCAGAGGAGAGCTGATCGTTCAGTATCCCGAAGTAAAGCAACTGCTCGACTCGCAAATGGAGCGACTCCGAACCGCCCTCGCCCAGCACGGGCTACAGCTGGATGGCTTTGATGTGGGTGTGGCCGACCATCGATCGGAGGCCGGCGGTGATGGAGATGGGGAGTCGAGTTCTCTACCTGGCCATGCAGGACAAGGAGACGATGAGGAAGGGGCCGATGATCCAGCCACACGAACGCTGGCACCGCTGCATCCTGTCCGTTTGGATCCCAATGCTAACGACTGGCTGGTCTGACGATGAGGTCGTCGGATGAGATGGCCCTTCAGGCGCTGGGCGGAGGCTCGGTATATGGTTGGCTCCGATCGAACTGCGAAGGATCGGTTCAAGGCAAATGGAGATGAGAGATGAGTGAGATCGCCAGTCTGACAAGCAGTCCTACCACCGAGCGGACGGTCAACCAGGCCAATGCCAATCTGGGGAAAGAGGACTTTCTCAAGCTGCTGACGGTGCAGTTGCGCTACCAGGATCCGCTCAATCCCATGGAGAACACGGAGTTCATCGCTCAGATGGCCCAATTCAGCTCGCTGGAGCAGCTGCAGAACATGAACCGGAGTCTGGACCGCAATCTCGGCTCAGAGCAGCAGTTGCACACGGCTTTCCAGAACAATCTTGCCACGTCTCTGGTGGGCAGAACGGTGGAGATTCCAACGATCGAAGTAGACTGGACCGGTGAAGAACCGGCGCAGATCGGCTATCGCCTCGATGATGGCGCGCGCACAGCCCAGATGCAGATCCTCGATGGCAGGGGACAGTTGGTGCGCGAGTTTGAGTTGGATCCATCCGAGACACACGGTGTCGTGCGCTGGGACGGTGTAAGTCGATTGGATAGCGAAGTGCCAGAGGGAGCCTATCGCGTGCTGATCCTTGCCGAAGATCATGGCGGGGGACGCGTACGCGCTGAGGCACTCAAGCAAGTCGAGGTAGAAGCAGTGCGATATGACGCCACGGGAGCCAGCATCTGGGCTGGTGGCCAGCGGCTCAGTTTGGAGGATTTGTCGGGCGTGATCGCCGACAACTGAACCACGAGGTAGTACGCATCCGGAGTTAGGGTGCGTGACAGATCTACTGATCGATACGAACTGCGGACATGGATGACGCGGATCTGATGTCTACCACCACCCCCTGGATCGGGGCGGATGGCCGTTCATTCGAACGGCGTCGCAATTGCGGCGGGACTGGGAGAGAGTTTGTGAGCAACCAATCGGTGCTCTTTGGAGGAGTGTTCGACAAATGATCGATTCCATCTACATCGGTATCACCGGCGTTCAAAGCCATCAGGAACGGCTGACGGTGATCGGTAACAATGTGGCAAATATCAATACCACCGCCTTCAAGGGCAGTCGTGTGGCTTTTTCAGAGGTGATGAGCCAGACCATCAGCGAAGGCACGGCACCACGGGGTCAGATCGCGGCGACCAATCCGAAGCAGACAGGTCTTGGCGTCGGCATTGCCAGCATCGATCGGATCCAGACACAAGGATCTCTGCAACTGACCGGGATCGATACGGACCTAGCCGTCCAGGGCGATGGGATGTTCGTCGTCAGCGATGGAACTCGCGATCTGTATACGAGGGATGGCACCTTCGCTTTCGATACGGGAGGTCGCCTCGTCGATCCGAGCACCGGTCTGGTCGTGAAGGGGAACATCGCCAGAGACGATGGCACCAATGCGTTGAATGAGATCTCCTTTGAGGCGGAACTGAAGGAACTGATCGTTCCGTTGAATCGAGAGTCGGAAGCACGAGCCACGACACAGGTGCAACTGGCGGGCAATCTCGATGCGGCAGGTGGTTCGGCGCCGGTCTGGTCCGAGGACACGATTTTCGGTCAGCCTGCTCGCCACGAAGGCCTCAATGAAGGGGAGCTGGCGAACCTCAATACCCAGCTTGCATCCACGGGAGGCGGGACAGGCACGCCTGCGTCCCCGGGGGCAGCCAAACTGTCCATCACGATTGTTGAAGATAGGAACACGACGGGCGGCACGATCAGCGTACCAATCAAAGACTACACCGATGTCGCCGAATTGCGCGATGAACTCAATGCCCTGATCTATGCCGACGACAGCCTGAAGGGCAAAGTCTTGTTTACGCGTGAACTGGTCGATGGTTCATCGAGTCTGGTCCTGAGATCCATCACCGGTGGTGAGAATATCAACGTCACCGTCGATGATGGGGGCACATCCGAACTGCCCATCTCTTCTCTGCTCGGGTTTACGAAGGGTGGCACCGAGGTCGGCGCAGCGGCTGCCATCGGCGCTGGTGTCGAACTCAACATCCTGGCCAACGTCGGTGAAGCTCTCACGGACGGAGATACGATTCGTTTTACAGGTGTGAAGCCCAGTGGTGAGCGCTTTGATGGCGAACTCATTTTTGAGGGGACCACACGTGACTCCATCGACGATCTGTTTGCGGCCGTCGAGGATGCCTATGGTGGGGTGACGGCAGGCATCGACCCCAACAATGGTCGACTGGTCCTCACAAAGATCCCCGAAGAGGGTAGCAATGAGTCGGGCGAGCGGATCGTCGGTTTCGACGTGACCTTCTCGTTGCTCGACGCCCAGACCTCAGTGCGCGAGGAACGCTCCGCTCTGGTCGGGCCCGATGCCCCCTTCTCCTTTAGCACCAACACACAGGTCTTTGACGAACAGGGCGAATCGCATTCGCTGACGTTCACCTTCACGAAGGGCCTCGTCGAGAATGAGTGGCAGTGGTCATCGACCATCGACGGACTGACACCCGACGGAGGAAACGTGGGCACCGTAACGTTCCTCCCAGACGGCACGATCGACACCTTTCAGGCGACGGACGGACAAAACCTGACCATGTCTCCGACAAATGGCGCCGGCGCGATCACCGTAGATATCCCCGTGTCAGATCCCAGTGGTCGTCTCGGTGGGTTGACGCAGTTCGTCGCCCCTTCCTCGATCGCCGTCCGCGACCAAGACGGCCGGGCATCAGGCAATCTGGTTTCGATGTCGATCGAGCAGAATGGCCACATTCGCGGTCTGTTTGACAACGGAGACAGCCAGGTCTTTGCACGTGTGGCCCTGGCCATCTTTGACAACGCGGGTGGATTGCGCCAGGAAGGGAGCAATCTGTTCGCCGAGACCATCTCATCTGGTACCGTTCGTACCGGTGAGGCAACGACTGAGATTCAAGGTGCAGTCAGAAGCGGGCACATCGAGCTGTCCAACGTCGATCTGGCCGAGGAGTTCACGTCGATGATCGTTACCCAACGGGGGTTCCAGGCTTCGGCACGGACCATCACGACCTCCGACGAGCTCATGTCAGAGGTGGTGAACCTGAAGCGCTAGTGGTATATTTCGTCGACACAGTAGATAGATGACACGGGCACAGGCAGTTAGCTCCAAAGCGCGTTAGCTGATGCCTCCTCTCGCGACGACGGATATGGCTCGAAAATGATCACAGTCACCCGCCTGAATCAGACGGAACTGATCATCAATGCTGAGAAGATCGAATTCATCGAGGCCATTCCCGATACGATTATCACCCTCTCCTCCGGGAAAAAGGTGATGGTCGCCGAGTCCGTCGACTGTGTCGTGGATCTGGTCATCGATTACAAGCGAAAATCTCATCAGCCTCTGTTGAGCGCGATCGGCTGAGGGCGACAAGAGAGTTAGGGAAGAGCCATGGACATAGCGACAATCGTCGGCTTTATCGCCGCCATCACCTGTTTGATGGTGGGGATCGGTTCGAATCTACCCTCGATGATCGACCCTCCGTCGATGATCATCGTCGTGGGCGGCACATTGGCGGCGACGCTGATCGCAAACCCTCTGCAGGAGGTGATCGGGCTCATCGGCGTCATCAAGTGCGCGATCCTGGTGAACGTTCCAATGCCGACAGAGATCATCGAGCGCATCGTTGGTTTCGCCGAGACCGCCCGACGCGAGGGGATCCTTTCGCTGGAGGCGGCGATCGAGGAGGGGGATGACCCCTTTCTCAGCACGGGAGTTCGTCTCGCCGTAGACGGTACCGAGCCTGACCTGATCATGGACATCCTGGAAACGGAGCTGCAATTCGTCGAGGAACGTCACAAGCAAGGTCAAGAGATCATCGCCAACATGGGCAATGCGGCACCGGCTTTCGGCATGATCGGGACCCTTATCGGTCTGGTGATCATGCTCAAGAACATGGACGATCCGGCTGCCATCGGCCCGGGTATGGCCATCGCTCTGCTGACGACGATGTATGGCGCGATTCTGGCCAACATCATCTTTGGCCCGATCTCTGCAAAACTCAAGGTCTATTCGAGCAAGGAAGTCCTGGCCAAACGGATGATTATCGAGGGAATCATGTCGATCCAGTCTGGAGACAACCCCCGCATCGTCGAACACAAACTCTCCGTATTCCTGTCGCCGAAGGTGCGACCTAGCTCTGAGGAAGAAGAGCGCGAGGCGGCGTAAGACCGTGAATTCGCCAGGAACGCAGATTGCTAAACCTACTCCGTGTCGATGACCAACTCTCGAGTAGAGTGGGTCATCGGTCGGCAGCAACGGTCCAGATGAATGGCTAAAGAGAAAAAATGTCCCGATTGTCCGGAGATGCCGGCGTGGCTGACCACTTTCGGCGATCTGATGGCACTGCTGCTGACCTTCTTCGTGTTGCTGTTATCCTTCTCGACCACGAGTCAGAATGATTTCGAGAAGGCGATCGGTTCGCTTCAAGGAGCGTTGGGCGTGCTGGATGGCGAGCCAATCATGACCTCGCCGGTCAAGCTTCACGTGCCGATTGTCAAAGGAGACATCAACGAGGCGCGACCGACGCTGAAGGATGCCAAGGCCGAAATCGAGAAGGAGATGGAGGCCTCGGGGCAGAACGAGAATGTCGAGGTCATCCAGGGCCCCGAAGGGATCGTGATCCGCATCAAGGAAGGGGTCCTGTTTCCGACGGGCACGGCCGACATCCGAGACGAGTTCAAGTCGACCTTGAGTCGAATCGGATCCGTGCTGAACCAGATGGAGAATGAAGTCGTCATCGAAGGGCACACAGACAACGTGCCTATCCAGACCGATGACTTCGAGAACAATCATTGGCTTTCGGCGGGACGCGCCGGTCAGGTGCTCGACTACTTCGCCAACGAAGTCGGCATCGAACGAACACGCCTGGGAATGGCGGGCTACGGTGATAACAAACCGTTGGGTCCGAACGATACATTTGAAGGACGCGCGCAGAATCGTCGCGTGGAGATCCGAGTACTCTACGGGGACGGGCCCGAAGAGGCCACGCCCGACAGCGTGAAGGGTCTGATCGAGGCAGCCAGTTTGCAGGTGCAATCTGATGCGGCCGCACAACAAGAGCCCTGAGGCAAGAGCTGAGGAAACGGTATGTCCGAAGAAGAAGAAGCGGTAGCTGAAGGTGGAGGCGGCGGAGGTGGCGGCAGCGCCCTCAAGAAGTACGGGCCATTGGCTGCGATCGTTCTGCTGGCTCAGGTGGTGCTCGCCTGGGTCCTCCTCACCGTCACGGTGGGTGACAAGCTGTCTCAGGATCAACCTGAGTCCGATCTGCTGCCACAGGAGCAGCAGCAGGCACCCACCGAAGAGGGGGAGGAGGACAGCGACGCGCTGCCCTACTTCTACACCAATGAAATGCTCGACAAGATTACGGCGAATCCTGCCGGAACCAACGCCCAACGCTACGTTGTGGCTGGCGTTCAACTCGGTCTGATCGGGTACGATGGGGACGGCAACTTGATGAAGCCGCAGGAAGTCGCTATCGACGCCGAGATGAATTTAAAGGTGGGAGCTTCACTGGGGCTGATCAAGTCTCTGATTCTCAATGCACTGTCGACGAAATACATCGATCAGATTGAGAACGAACGCCCGGAGTTTCTCCTCGAGCTGAAAAACGAACTGAATCGAAAGGTGTTCAATCGCATCCCTTGGGGCGAAGATGAAGATCAGAAGGCATTCCGAGTTCAGGAAGTCATCTTCACCACGATGGTCATTCAGTAGTAGGAGGACCTTCGGTCCTCTTGGATCGCTGCGCGATCCCGCCTGCAGCCGCGTAGGGTCACGCAGCCAACTGGAGTCTTATAGATGGGTGACATTCTATCACAGGACGAGATCGATGCCCTGCTAACGGCAGCCGAAACCGATGATGGTGACGAGGGTGACGGAGATCTCGAGGGTGACATGGGCGGTGGTGGTGGCGGCGATCTTGACGATGCCGCGGACCAGAGGATCATCACAAGTTATGACTTCAAGCATCCCGCCCGAGTCAACAAGGACCAGCTGCGCACGTTGGAGAACCTGCACGACAACTTCGCCCGTCAGTTGAGTGCTACGTTCTCCGGCTCCATGCGCGCCGTCGTCGACGTGGATACGGCCTTTGTCGACCAGACGACGTATGCCGAGTTCATCACGTCCTTGTCCAACCCGTCCTGCTCATACCAGTTCACCATGGGGCCGACGAATGGACAGGCGATCATCGACTTTGCCATGCCCGTTGTGTTCGCCTTTGTGGATCGAATCTTCGGTGGGAAAGGCTCTTCGCAAGGAGTCGACGCCCGGCAGTTGTCGCAGATCGAAATGGGCGTCGTTGCAAAGATCGTCAAGCGTGTCGTCGAAGATCTGGAGGCCACGTGGGAACCCATCCTGCGTGTCGAGATCTCCGACATTGAGCTGGAGACGAACCCGGAATTCGTGCAGATCACGGCCGGTTCAGAGATCGTCATTCTGCTGGCTTTCGAAGTGAATTCGTCGAATGCCTCGGGTCTGGTTTCCCTCTGTTATCCCTTCTTCACACTCGAATCTATTCTGCCTCGCCTCGGTCAGCAGACGTATGTGCGCCAGGGTCGTCAGAACAAGGAAGAGACGATCCGCTCGAATCGAAACCGAATTCAGAAGACACACATGCCGATCCGAGCCGAGTTGGGCGCCGGGGAGGCGACATTCCAACAGCTTCAGCAGTTGCAGGTGGGTGACACACTCAAGCTCGATACCGAAATCGACGAGCCGACGCTCATCTACATCGACGACGAACCAAAGTTCACTGGCCGACCCGGACGTGTGGGGCGCAAGAGCGCGGTGCAGATCATCTCGCCCATCGAGCCCCTGAGCGAGGAACTCCACAAGAATCGGTCTCGACCGGTTCCATTCCTCAACACTGACTCCAAATGAGAACTTCATCTCCTCTGAGAGGACGGGCGTTCAAACGCCTGGAGCAAAGGAACAGATTCCATGGCTGAAGAGGACGATGTCCTGGACGGCGAAGACACGCTGGACGACGTCGCTGGATTAGCGGAGGACGCAGCCGCCCTTGAGGCTGCCCTGAGTTCGGAGGACGACGGGGGTGGTGACGGCGTCGACCAAATGTTGGAAATGGAGATGCTCGGTGGTGGCGGAGGGTCAATCCCGCCTAATCTCGAGCGTCTCATGGATGTCAGCCTCACGGTGACCATCGAACTTGGGCGTACCCGCGAAACGATCGAGACCGTTATGGAGTATGGTGATCAATCGCTGATCGAGTTGGATCGAACCGTGGGGGAACCCGTTGACGTGCTCGTGAATGGTGAGTTGTTCGCACGAGGCGAGGTGGTCACTGTGTCGGAGAACTTCGGCGTACGAATCACGGAGTTGGTGAATCCCCTCCACAACTGAGGTTGCACCGCCTGCTCTATTGAACGTCTCTCGCCCAGATGGTGGGGCAAGACTTGCCTGCAGGTGGCAATTGTTTCCTACGCCATGAAATCGGCCCCGAGCTGAACGCGCCACCGCCCGGTGTGCGCACGGGTCGTCTGTGTAGTAATGAATTAAAAAACAATCACTTAACGTCCAACAGGTAGCCGTCGATGTCTTCGGGATCGCCGAGGGCATGCATGTTGCTCAGTCAAGTCCTGTCTGCCGCTTTTCGAGAGCAGACCGGGTATCGTGGCGAGGGAAGGTACACCGAAGGATTCGGTGCCGTCGCTGTCAGAGCAAATGAACGACTGCTGGATGGACATGGATATGCCAAAGCGCTCCCAGGAAGGGATCGAAGCACCGCAGGTCCGCAGGCGCCCGCTTCAACGATGGTGGTCAGCCTTGCTGGCCACCACTCTGGCTTTCGGGGTAGGTGCTGAGCAGGCCACGGCATCGGAGGCCGCGGATGCGACCATCATGGAAGCCGTCCCTGCCGATGTGTCACAGGCGTCCTCAGACGCGGACACCGCGACCACAGTCGAGTTATCTCAGGTGGCCACCGTTTCTGATACAGACCAGATCCCTGAATCAGACCAGATCGCTGACACCGAACAAGCCTCTCTGGCCGGCGAGGAGCCGCTTCTGTGGACGGAAAACGATGTTGCTGGGCAGGAGATGTCCATGATGCCGCTGATCGCCAAAGTGTGCATGGGCCTCGGGCTGGTTGTGGCCTTGGCCTGGGGGTCGGTCTGGCTACTGCGGCGCACAACCCTGGGGCAGGGAGCCGTTGGCGTCGGCTCGGTGGTGCGAGTCATGGAGCGTACATGGCTCGGACCGAAGAAAGCCATCTTCCTGGTGGATATCGCCGGTCGCACACTGGCTCTGGGTGTAACGGACGAGCAGATCAGTGTCCTGTCGTCTTGGGAGGAAGGGCAGATCGATGTAGCGCAGCCGACACCGGCCACTACCGGGACCTTCGCGATTCAACTGAAATCGCTGCTGAAGCGTGGTCACGGCGCCAATGACGGCGTCGAAGGCGAGGCGATGACGGTGGGGGCAAACTCATGACGAACCCAATACGACGCTGGGTCGCCGTCCTGGCTCTGCTCGGGCTCCTGGTCGGTCTTGGCGCGCAGCCCGCCGATGCCCAGGGCCTGCCAAAGATCAGCCTTCAGCTAGAGGATGCTCAGAATGGTGGTGACGCAGCCGTGTCACTACAGATCATCTTTCTGCTCACCATTTTGTCTCTGGCACCGTCGATCCTGATCATGATGACCTCTTTCACACGCATCGTCGTGGTCCTCTCCTTTCTTCGACAGGCGATCGGCACCAACGGCCAGATGCCGCCAAACCAGCTCATCATCGGCCTGGCTCTGTTTCTGAGCTTCTTCGTCATGGCGCCGGTGTGGGAGCGTGTCAACGACAATGCGATCCAGCCACTGATCGAGGATGAGATCCCCTATCAGGAGGCCCTCGATCGCGGCATGGAACCGATCCGCGAATTCATGATGAAGCAGACCCGGCAGAAGGACATGGCTTTGTTCATGCGCCTGGCGCGCATGCCGCAACCTGCAAACCGTTCGGAGATTCCGAATTCGGTCCTGATCCCGAGCTTCATCATCAGCGAACTACGAACATCATTTCAGATCGGCTTCATCCTCTTCATTCCCTTCCTCGTCATCGATCTGGTCGTGTCCAGCATCCTGCTGTCGATGGGTATGATGATGTTGCCGCCGATCATGGTCTCTCTGCCCTTCAAGATTCTGCTCTTTGTCCTGGTGGATGGTTGGAATCTTGTCGTGCAGTCCCTTGTGAAGTCCTTCAACTAGAGGTTTAGATCGTGAGTCCTGACTTCATCATCAAACTCGGTCAGGAAGTGCTGACCCTCACCCTCTACGTGGGGGGGCCGGTGCTCATCGTTGCTCTGGTTGTCGGTCTGGGTGTCAGCATTTTTCAGGCGGTGACCCAGGTGCATGAGATGACCCTGACCTTCATTCCGAAAATTGTCGCCGTAGGGGCGACGATCATTCTTGTGTTGCCCTGGATGATGCAGCGAATGATCGACTTCACCGTCAATCTTCTGTCGGCGATCCCGACACTGATCGGTTAGGCGGATCCGGTGGAATACTGGCTGGACCAGTTTCACATCTTTCTCCTGGTGCTGCTACGAGTCAGTGCCCTGCTGATGGTCGCTCCCATCTTCGGGCATCGTACGTGGTTAGCTCGGGCAAAGGTGGGTCTCGCGTTTACGGTTTCCATCATCCTGTTTCCGATCGTCGCGGACCAGCCCCTTGATGTGCCAGTCGGCATACTGCCTTACGCGCTGATGATGATCCGGGAAGTACTGATGGGCGTGGTGATGGGTTTTGTGGTTCTGCTGTTGTTCGTGGGCATTCAGTTTGCCGGACAAGTGGCGGGCCTTCAGATGGGGTTCGGCATCGTCAACGTCATCGATCCGCAGTCTTCCAATCAGCTGTCCATTATGGGGCAGTTCCTCAACATCCTGGCGATCCTGCTGCTGCTGAGTCTGAATGGCCACCACACGATTCTGACCGGTCTGGTCACGAGTTTCGAGACGATCCCTCTCGGTGGTGTCGTGCTCAAGGCGGGGCTCATGCAGAAAATGATCGCCATCACGGCCGAGGTGTTCATCATCGGCGTCAAGATCGCCGCACCGATCATGACAGCTCTCTTTCTGGTGACGGCCGCCATGGGTGTGCTGGCTCGAACCGTGCCGCAGATGAACGTCTTCATGGTCGGATTTCCCGTTCAGATCAGCGTAGGGCTCGGGGCATTCCTGGTCTGCATGCCCTTGTTCGCGATGCTAGTAGAGCGACTCATCATCACCATGCGCCGCGATATGCTGGTCATGGTCGATTTCATGCACTAATGGTCCGGCATGGCTGAAGAATCCTTCCAGGAAAAGACAGAGCAGGCGACGCCGAAGCGTCGCGACGACGCCCGCGAAAAGGGGCAGGTGGCACGAAGTGCCGAACTGTCCTCGGTGGCGATCCTCGCAGCCGGTCTGTTGGCTCTGTGGGGTGTGGGTGGTTGGATGATGGGGGGACTGCAGGGGGTGATGGTGAGAACGTTCACTGAGGGGTACGCCATCAACCTCGATGCAATGTCGGCACCGGCGCACATGATGAGCTGGATCAACGACTTCGTCCTGATCGTGGCGCCTATGATGGCATTCCTGTTTGTCGTGGCAACGCTGGTCAATGTGGCCCAGGTGGGGATCATCTTCACGGGGAAACCACTGATGCCCAAGGCAGATCGCATCAGTCCCTTCAGCGGTCTCAAGCGAATCTTCTCGAAGAAAGGCCTGGTTGAACTGGCCAAGGGCCTGTTCAAGGTCTTCGCCGTCGGCGTGGTGACGTATCTGACCATGACATCGGAGGCCGACGGGGTGTTGGCCTACATGCACATGGAGGTGACTCAGATCTTCGGTTTCAGCTCCGATCTGATCCTGACCCTCGGCGTTCGGCTCGTGCTGCTGCTGCTGCTCATGGCGATCCTGGATTACGCCTTCCAGCGTTTCGACTACGAGCAGAATCTTCGGATGACGAAGCAGGAAGTAAAAGAAGAGCTCAAGCAGCAGGAAGGCGATCCCATGGTTCGCTCGCGCATTCGGTCGCTTCAGCGCGAGATGTCACAGCAACGAATGATGTCGGATGTGGGCGAGGCAGACGTGGTTGTCACCAACCCGACTCACGTTGCGATCGCACTCAAATACGACACGGAGAGCATGAACGCACCAGTGGTGCTGGCCAAGGGCCAACGGCTGGTGGCGCAACGGATCAAGGAACTCGCGCGACAGGCAGGGGTGCCTCTGGTCGAGAACAAGCCTCTTGCGAGGGCGTTGTTCAAGGCTGTCCAGATCGGCGAACAGATTCCCGATGAGCTGTTCCGCGCTACAGCGGAGGTCCTGGCCTTCGTCTTCCAACTGAAGCGTCGTCAGAGCACGACGGCCAACGTTTGATATAGGAGATCGGGAGACCCGTGAGCAGCTTTTTCAAAGCGATCGCCAAGCACTCGGACGTCATGTTGGCCTTCGGTGTCGTCGTCATCCTCGGGGTGATGATCGTGCCGTTGCCGACGTACGCCATGGACTTTCTGCTGACGATCAACATCAGCGCGGCCCTGCTCGTGCTCATGCTCACCCTCTACATCGCAGCGCCTCTCGAACTGTCGGTATTCCCTGGGCTGCTACTGGTCATGACCCTCTTCAGGCTGTCGCTGAATGTGGCCTCGACTCGGTTGATTCTCAGCCAGGCGAATGCGGGATCTCTCATCGACGCGTTCGGTGATGTGGTGGTTGGTGGTAACTACATCATCGGTTTCATCATCTTCGCCATCGTTATCATCATCCAGTTCGTCGTGATCACAAAGGGTGCGGGTCGTGTCGCCGAAGTGGCGGCGCGTTTCACCTTGGACGCCATGCCCGGCAAGCAGATGGCGATCGATGCAGATCTGAACGCCGGACTCATCGACGAAGCGCAGGCACGCCAGCGTCGCGAGGATATCTCTCGCGAGGCCGACTTCTACGGATCCATGGACGGTGCGAGCAAGTTCGTCAGAGGTGATGCCGTCGCAGGTATTCTGATCACGCTCATCAATATCATCGGTGGCTTCGCGATTGGCGTCCTGCAGCGAGATCTGAGCCTGGCTGATGCCATGTCCACCTATACATTGCTGACCGTCGGAGATGGTCTCGTTACACAGATTCCTGCGCTGATTACCTCCACGGCGGCAGGCATCATCGTCACGCGTCACGCCTCCGACAACAACATGGGATCGGACATCAATCGTCAGCTGACAGGAAGGCCACAGGCGGCCTTCATCGCCGGTCCCATGCTGGTCGGACTTGGTCTGATTCCCGGATTGCCGACGTGGCCCTTCCTGCTGGTGGGCAGTGGTCTGACCGGACTGGCTGCCGCCGTCAGCTACATGGGCAAGCGCAAGGAGGCGGAAGAGGAAGCCGAGCGCGTCGAACAGAAGCGACCAGAGGAGCGTCCTGAGGACTATCTGCGCGTCGATCTACTCGAATGTGAAATCTGATACCAGCTGGTGCCTCTTGTCGACGCCAAACAAGGCGGTGACCTGATCAAGCGCATCGTTCAGATCCGCAAGGTGGGGGCCATGGAGATGGGCTTCATCGTGCCGCCTGTCCGTGTGCGCGACAACGTTCAGTTGAAGCCGAATGAATATCAGATCAAGATCAAGGGTGATCCCGTCGCTCGAGGCGAGCTGCAGGCAAAGGCTCTGCTGGCCATCGATCCGGGCATCGCCGAGGGCCCCGTAGAGGGGACGGAGACCATCGATCCTGCCTTCGGCCTTCCTGCACGCTGGATCGCCGCTGACCAGCGCGAAAAGGCCGAACTGCTCGGTTACAATGTCGTTGAGCCGGTTGCTGTGTTGGCGACGCACATCACCGAGGTGATCAATGCCAATGCGGCTGAACTGCTTGGACGTCAGGAAACACAGCATCTTGTCGATGAATTCCGCAGTTCCCATCCGGCCATCATCGACGAGCTGATTCCAGATGTGGTACCCGTGGGGCGTCTGCAGCGTGTGCTGCAGAATCTGCTCTCTGAACGGGTGCCGGTTCGAGACTTCCGCACCATTCTGGAAACCCTCGCCGACTACAGCGATATCAAGGACGTGGAGGTGTTGACAGAATACTCTCGCACGGCCCTTCGTCGCTCCATCTGCAATGTCCTGCTGAACGAAGCACCGGAGGATGGGATCGCCGTACTCACCATCTCCGGCGACATCGAGGAAATCATCAAGGAGTCCGTCCAGGCAACACCGGCGGGACTCACCGTGGCCATCGCTCCTGAGGTAGCGACCCGCGTTTTCCGCAACATGACCCCTCTTATCGATCGAATGATCGCTCACGGCCAGCAGCCTGTGGTGCTCACGGCACCACATATCCGTCTGGCTTTCCGCAAGCTGACGGCAGCGTCGTTCCCGACACTCTACGTGGTCTCCTACAACGAGATCGCGCCGGAAGTGGAGGTTAGCGCTGTCGGTGTCATAAGGCTCGTAGACGATGAAGATCCGGAAATTCGTAGCGCCGAGCGTGCCGCAAGCGCTGCGCCAAGTGCGTGATGATCTCGGGGACCAGGCTGTCATTCTCAATACCCGGCAGATTCCGGGGGAGGGTGGGCGTCAACACGTAGAGATCACAGCAGCCCACGACCGTGCGCCGGTGGCAACCGCTGCTGCGGCTCCCGTGGCAACTGTCGAAGCACCTGCTCAAGGTGGGGGTGATCTGCTCGGGCGGACCTATGGGCGATCCGCGCCTGCGCGATCCGCACCCGAGCCACCTGACTCCAGCAGGGGAAGTGTACCCCTTCCTTCGAGACAAGGACCGCGCTGGACGGAGGATCGGGCTGCTGGGCTGGGGGCTGATCCACGGTCCAGGCGCTCTTTGACAGATCGTCCAGGGACGGATCGCCATCGGGCGGATCGCAACCGACTGACGGGCGCTCCGACGACGGAGACCGCCGCCTGGCTCGCCAGCTTGCCCTCGGTGGCTGATCAGACGAGAGACGATGATGCAACGGCGGAGACTGAGAATGTCACGCCTCGTCGTGATCATCTGCCGTCGGCCGACACGTCTACGGCACAGACCATCGATCACGTACCCGGTCAGCCAACAGCGGGTATGCAGCACGATAGCGAGCCCAAGGGCGCTCCCGTCATGCGTCGTCTGCGCCAGATCGAGGATGCCGTGCGCCACATGGCACGTCACTCCAGCAGCCTTGAGTTGCCGCCCGAAGTTGCACGACTGGGTGAGCGCCTGCGACGGGTCGGAGTCAATGAGGACCTAACGCGCGCGCTGCTGCCCAAGGTGCTGCGCCGAGTCCAGGAGGAATCTCTCGACTGCCGGGAGACCGTTGTCAAAACGGCGGCAGAGCTGCTCTACGAAATGCTCCCCGAGCGTGCGGATCTACGCATCGGACGAAGCCGGAAAGTCGTGGCCTTTGTCGGTCCGTCGGGCAGTGGCAAGACTACAGCCATCGCCAAGATCGCCGCTGGATTCGTGAAGCGTCGCCAGCGTCGCCCGGATTTCTCAGAAGGGGAGATCGCCATCATCAGTACCGACACACAGCGCGTGGGCGCCCTGGCGCAGGCACGTGCCTATGCAGAACTCATCGGGGTCCCCCTCGAGGATGCCCACGATGCAGACGATCTGGCCCAGGCCCTGGAACGCCACGCCAACGCACGGCTGGTCTTGATCGACACGGCTGGTATCGGCGCTCACGAGGTCAAACAGCGAGAACAACTGCGAACTCTACTCGATACGGCGGCCGTCGATGAAGTTCAGGTGGTGTTAGACGGTCGAACCGGATACGACTACATGCTGGACCTGCTCGAAGTCTGCGACGGAGAGCAGCCACGCCGGCTGTTGCTGTCCAAGATGGATGAGGCTATGCACCCGGGGGCTGCCCTGAGTGCCGCGATTTCAGGAACCATGCCCAGTTCCTTCTTCACCACGGGTCCTGCGATTCCGGGCGGCATCGCTCCTGGTGATCTGCGCCGGCTGGTCGACTGGGTTGTGGGCCTGTGTCCGAGCCCATTTACACCGGATGGCACCGCAGGATCCGAGGTGTCAGGATAGACCCTTGGTGGCCTCCGGATCCAAACTTCAGGCTTGCCCACGTCCCCCCGCATTGGCCCTGGTCAGTGGCAAGGGAGGCGTCGGTCGCAGCAGTCTTTCGCTGAATCTGGCGCTGAGTCTGGGAACCCTGAACCGCTCCATTCTGCTCATCGATGCAGATCCTCATCCAGGCCATCTGGCTCTGCTGGGCGGTGTTGAGTCGCCGCCGTCATTGCTGGTAACGGGGTGTGCCCAGACCCGATCACTGTCACCCTCGGTCGACCTGCTCCAAGTCTTTCCCCCCGTGGGGGGAAAGACTCATCTCGACGATCTTCACATGGACTCTGGAGCACTGCTTGCCTTCGAATCTCAGTATGACCTGCTGGTGACGGATTCCGGGCCGGGCATCGATGCAGATTCACAGGCCGCATCACAAGCGGCCGATGCCGTGTGGGTCATCATTACTCCTGAACTGACAGCCGTCGCTGACGGATACGCGACGGGAAAACGATTGCAGCAGCTCGAATCACAGATTCAGCTGGGATGTTTGGTGAATGCTGCAGAGAGCGCCGAGGAGGCCGAAGATCTGCAGCAAGGCTTCGCAGATCTGTTTGAGCGTTTCCTCGGGGCGCAGATTGACAATCGGGGCTATATTCCTTTAGATCGAACGGTCCGTGATGCAGCCAAGAACCAGACGCCTTTCAGTCTGGCACGACCGTCCACTCCGGCGGCCCTGGCTGTCGCCGACCTCGCTATCGGGCTCAGCGAAAGACATCCCATCGTGACGCTTCATCACCATCGAGCCTATCTCGAGGGGATCGTCGACCTCGTGTCCGCTTCCCTCGACGGATCCAAGGCGAGGCGTCGGGCTCAGGAGCCCTCACCGACCACATGAGTGCCAAGCCTACAGCTAAACGCGCATCTCGTGAATACGAGAAGCAGCAGGTCGCCAGCGAAACCGCCGCTGCGCCCAAGACAGAACGGGGTCCCCTCGAGGACTACCTGTCGCTGGTGAAGTATATCGCTGGCCGTCTAGCCATCGGTCTTCCGCGATCCGTAGAGATGGATGATCTCATCAATGCGGGTGTGGTCGGGCTCATCGAGGCCTACAGCAACTTCAACGTCGAGAAGGGCGTGAAGTTCGAGACCTACGCTTCGCTGCGGATTCGCGGTTCCATTCTCGACGAATTGCGTGGGATGGACTGGGTGCCGAGGTCAACTCGTGCTCGTTCGCGGGAAATCGAACGGACGATCTCTCGGCTCGAGGGCGAACTGGGCAGAAGTCCATCTGAGACGGAACTGGCCAACGGACTGGGCGTCGAGCTCAAAGAGTACTACACGATGATCGATGACGTCAGTTCCACTTCGTTATTGTCCCTCGACGACATGACACTTGGGGATGATGATGACAAGCCAGTACCCTTGTTGGACACCTTGAAATCACCGGACGCAAACACAGCGTTGACGCGTCTCGAGGCCGAAGAGATGCGCAATCTGCTGGCTGACTCCCTCGGCCAGTTGACCGAACAGGAACGCCTGGTGGTGGCGCTCTACTACTATGAGGACCTGACACTCAAAGAAATCGGCCAGGTTCTTGAACTGTCCGAATCGCGTGTATCTCAGTTACACACCAAGGCGGTTTTAGGCCTGCGGGTGAAACTGCGCAAGCGGTTCATGAGTTAAAACCTGTGGCAGCCCGGTGCTGTCACCTTTTCGTTACACCTGAGTCGTCCCCCCGGCTCAAGACAAGCGGCTCCGTCATCTCCCCCGACGACACCCGCCCACACGACCGAGTGAGCCAGCGAGCACCCATGGGGCAGACCATCTCCACGCATCCGGGCCCATCTGACGTGGGCTCTGAGACAGCGATCCGAGCGTCCGTGGACGACGACAAGCAACAGCGCCTAAAGCGCATCACGCAGAGCATTATCGGTCTGCCCACGTTGCCGACGGTGATCACCCAGTTGATCAGCCTAATCGACAACCCGAAGACCTCTGCACGCAATGTTGCGCAACTGGTCTCGACTGACCAGGCGCTGACGGCAAAGATCCTCAAGCTTGCCAACTCCGCGTTCTATGGGTTTCCCAGAGAGATCGCGACCGTCGACCTGGCCGTCGTCGTGCTCGGCTTCGAGACCGTGAAGAATCTTGGACTTAGCGTCTCAGTGCTGGAGCGGTTTGCCGGCGCCGATGGTGATCGGGGCGACTTCGATCGCCAGAAATTCTGGGAACACTCGATTGCCTGCGGCGTGGCCGCTCGCCTGCTGGCGACGAAGTTACGCTACCGGGTACCGGGGGAGGCCTTTGCTGCCGGCATTCTGCATGACATCGGTCGCCTGATCCTCAGCCAGTATTTTCCGGATGAGTTCGATCAGGTGTTGCACACGATGCACGAGGAGAATCTCTACATCGGTGAAGCCGAGGAGCGCATTCTCGGTGTCACACACGCCGACGTAGGTGGCTGGCTGGCGGAGCGGTGGAACCTGCCTCGCCAGTTGGAAGGTACGATCGCCTTCCACCACGCCCCGGGAAGACTCGGACGTGGTAACGATCTGCCCGCCTTGATTCATCTGGCCGATTTCCTCTGTCGCCGTGAGAAAATCGGCGATGGGGGAGGCGAACGCCTCCCCAAGCTCGATCCGGCGGCACTCAGGGCCTTCGGCATCCACGAGGAGCCACGTGCTGCCCTCAAGCGCATCTTCGGCTACGGGGAAGAACTCCAGCGTGAGATGGAGACGGCCGATGCCTTCACAAGCATCGTGCGTGATGATGATGCTCCGGACGATGCGTCAGATCCCCCTGAGGCTGACGACGACACGACAGCCTGTGATGGCGACGACTGAGCCCATGGCCTCGCAGCAGGACTCGACACCTTCAGTCGAGCCCGCGGCCCGTGCCCGTGAGTTGCTCGAGCAGCTCGGCGAAGCCGGTGGTGACCGCGATGCAACGTGGGAACTGACCCTCCTGCTCGACTCCCTCGCCGAGGAACGCAGCGAACTGCACGTTCGCGTCAACGCCCTCGAGGAAGAGAATCGGGCCCTCCAGGAACGTCTGGATCGAGGTCACCAGGACTACGCGCAGTTGCGGGCCTCGATGGACGAACTGCTGAATCTCCACGAGTTATCTGATGCCATCAGTACCAGTCTCAATCTTGAAGACACCCTCGACGCGCTCATGCGACTGTCGGCTCGCGTCGTCGACTTCGATGCAGCGGGTGTGTTCGCACTGTCGCGGGAGGACGCCGGTCTGGAAGCGATAGTTCTGTGTGGGAATGGCAAGCAGCTCGAGCGCTGCGTGGAGGCTCAGTGGAATGATGGCATCGTCGATTGGGCTCTGCGCGAGCGTCGTCCCATCGTCTTCGACGACATGGAGAGTGCAGGCGACATCTGTTTCGTTCTCATTCCTCTGATGGTGAGAGGCAAAGACATTGGACTGGTCGCCCTGCATTGCACGCGAGCCAAGGATGACTTCACACTCGGTGAGATCGAGTTGCTCGGTGTCCTTGCCAATCAAACGGCAGCGGCCATCGAGAATTCGCGACTCTACACCGATCTTGAGACGACGCACGGAAGTCTGAAGGAGTCGCAACGACAGCTGTTGCTCTCGGCGAAGCAGGCTGCCATCGGCGAGCTTGCCGGCGGCGTCGCGCATGAAGTAAACAACCCGCTACAGATTATTCTGTCCCGCGTTCAGTTGATGGTCGTGCGTCATGGCACCGACGAACGGCTGCGCGACGGGTTGGCACTGATCGAGACCAACGTCAAGCGGATCTCTCGGATCATTCGCGCGCTGCTCGGCTTCGCTACACACAATCGCGCTGACGCAGAGGGTCAGCCCTTCGCCGTCTCCACTGCGTTGCAGCAAGCCTGCGCGCTGACTCGGCACCAACTCGAGAGCAAGCTCATCGAGGTCGACGTGCAGATCGAGGCAGACATGCCCAATGCCACCGGGAGTGTGGGTGAACTGGAGCAGGTGTTCATCAATCTCATTCTCAATGCAGCCAACGCCATGGCCAGTGGCGGTCGTCTTGAGATCGCCGTCCTGCTGGAGGGCGAGTCGTTGGAGGTGCGATTCTCAGACACCGGGACGGGGATCGAGTCTGAACATCTCGATCGGATCTTCGAACCCTTCTTCACCACCCACGCTGACGACGGCGGAACAGGTCTCGGGCTCGCTGTCAGTTACCGAATCATCGAAAATCACGGTGGGTCGATCACTGTCGACAGTGTTCCCGGCGAGGGGGCAACTTTTATTGTGCGACTGCCCGTGGCCGGTCCTGACACGAGTTCAGACACGGAGCCCGAGTCCCCGGGTGCCGAAGGAACGATGGATGCACAGCCCCTCGACACCGAACCAACTGACGCGGACCCGACGCCCGAATGACTGAGACGTCGAGCCTGCAGCTGATCTTCGTCGATTTGTTGTTCCTGCTTGTGGCAGGCGGAATGGGGTTCTATTTCCGCTTCTGGCTTCAGAGGGAGACCCGACGACAGGATTCGAGGATCGAGGCTCTTGAAAAACAGCACGAAGGTCTCGAGAAACTCACGGAACGTCTGACCACCACCTGTCGTCTCCTTGAGCGTCACATGCCCGCCTCTGCACCGAGTCAAGCGCGTCCGACGCTTGGAGATGCCCCCTCCTCGGTGCCACCACCGCGCCGACCGTCGGTGAGCCGACCTCGCCGCACCGACAACACTCCGGCACCCTCTCGGGTGGGCGAGCCCAGTCCATCCCGGGCTGGCGAGGCCAGTCCAGAGCGCGAGTGGGAGCAGATGGCTGAGCGGAGTCGGGAGGCCTATCGACTGGCGCGCGAACTGCTCGAGCAGGGAATGTCGACGACGGATGTGGCTCGACAGGTGGGGCTCGGTGTGGCAGAGGTCAACGTTCTCAAACGCATGCGAGACGCGGCTCGGTAGACGTTCAGTCACCCTCCAGCACGTGATCGAGCGTGTCCAGCAAACCGTCGATCTGCTCGTCACTGCCGATGGAAATCCTCAGACAATCCGATAGACGGGGCTGCTGGCCATAGTGCCGGACCAGATATCCACGCTCTTTGAGCGCCTCGAACAGGGGCTGAGCGTCTCCCACGTGACCGGCGTCACCGACGGGGACTCGAGCGAGGACGAAATTGGCCTCAGAACTCCAGACGAAGAAACCACGTGTCCGCAGTTCATTCGACAGTCGCATCCTTGTGGCGATGATGCGTTCTGCATTTACGCGCATCACGTCGATGTCATTGAGGGCCGCCTCGGCGGCGACCTGACTCAGGCTGCTGACATTGTAGTGTTCCTTCACCTTCCAGAGTCCGGCGATGAGAGTGGGGTGGGCGTAGGCGAACCCGACCCGAACACCCGCAAGAGAAAAGGACTTCGACAAGGTTCGTGTCACAATGACGTGGGGGTGCTTCTGAGCGATCTCGATCGCCCCGCCTGCGGAGAAATCGACGTAGGCTTCATCAACGACCAGAATACCCGAACAGCGGCTGGCCAGTTCGTCGATCGATTCTCTGGACAACCCGATTCCGGTGGGTGAGTTTGGGTTGGCCAGCAGGGTAATACGTGCCTCAGGATGCACCAGATCGTCAATAGCCACTTGGAAGTCGTCATCCAGTGGGACCGGATGTGGCTTCGCCTGCTGTAGATCGATCAGTTTGTTATAGTAGGGATATGTTGGCCAAGGGAATGTGACCAGATCACCAGGTCCGGCGAAGCACCGGAGGATGACATTGAGAAGTTCATCAGATCCGTTGCCGATGACGAAATTGTCCGGTGAGCCGCCAAGAAGCCTGCTGAGTCGTTCCCTGACGCCGGAAGCTGCTGCATCAGGATACTTCCTCAAGTCCTGTGTTGCTGCTTCTCGCACTCTCTCAAGCACGGACGGTGGCGGTGGATAGGGGTTCTCATTCGTGTTGAGCTTGACGATGTCGGCTTGCCGCGGTTGTTCGCCGGGGATATATCCCGCCATCCGTTCGATATGGTCGAGAAATTTCGGTGCCTTCTGCGGCATCAGTCGCTCGATTTCAGGTGAAGAGGGGGTCTGCTGCAAAACTGCCGGTGCGTCCTCACAGTGTCAACGAAGCAGGGTCGATCTCTGATGGCGCATGCGATCGCTCTCAGTAGCAGAGAGATTCGGCTCCTGATCACATGGTCTACGTCGAGGCAGATGTTCCCAGACGAGGAGCGAGTACGACGCAAGTTGTCTGCGGCCCTCGAGCAGAATCGCCCCCTTGAGCTCAGCCGAATCCAGATCCAGATCCTTCACGCCTGGGCCGAGGATTGGTGGGCTACGCACTATGGCGGAGGGAAGGTCGTGAATCCAGACGAGGAAGCCATACTGACGAAAGTCAGAACCGCCCTTGGCTGGGACTGATCAGTTCGGCGCCGGAGGATCGATCGCGTGAGCTTCGTCCACACGGGCCACCTCCATCACCCCTTCGATTCCCTGCAGCCGTTTGATCATGCTGTGCAGTTGGCGCGTGTTGTGAACGTCGATCCAGAACGTCTCTTCCGCCACGTGGGCGACGGTTTTTGTCGCACAACTGACAATATTGGCACCGGTGTCCGAGATGACGCGCGTGATGTCGGAGAGGAAGTACTTCCGGTCATTGCCGCGGATACGCATCTGCACGGTGAAGGCCTTGTCCTCATCGATGTCCCAGTCGACGGCCATCAGACGTTCGGGGTCCTCGGCCAGATCCGACAGATTCGGACAGTCGGTACGATGCACTGACAGTCCACGTCCGCGGGTGATCAGGCCGATGATCGGATCACCGGGAATCGGCGTACAACACTTGCCGAAGTTGATCATCATGTGATGCATGCCCTGGATCCGAATCCCTCGCTCGTCTCGTGCAGCGGGGCGAACCCGCCGCTGGGGACGATCCGGGACGAGCTGATTTGCGACGCGGCTGACCGACAGGTCTCCCGACCCGATGCCGGCATACAGATGCTCTACATCGGCGAGCCCCAGATCGCTCGCCAATTCATCAAGCGTTTCACTCTCGGCACTGTGATAGTATCGCTTCAATTCTCGTTCGAGGATCTCCTGACCGAGGCGGACGCTCTCGGCATATTGCTCCTCCTTGAAGTATCGCCGAATGGCCTGGCGGGCCTTGGCGGTTTGCACAACCTCGAGCCATGTCTGGTTGGGTTTCTGATGAGTCGAGGTGACAATCTGCACAGTGTCCCCGCTCTGTAGCGTTGCGCTGAGGGGAACAACCTGACCATTCACCTTCGCCGTGAGACAGTGAAAACCAATGTCTGTATGAATGGCGAAGGCGAAATCGAGGGGGGTCGCATCATTGGGAAGCTGGTGTAGATCCCCCTTGGGAGTAAATACGAAGATCTCGTCCTGAAACAACTCGATCTTCAGACTCTCCATGAACTCTGCAGGCTCGGTGGCATCACGCTGCCAATCGAGGACCTGACGAAGCCAATTGATCTGCTGATCGAGGTCGCCGCTGCCCGGTCGAGTCTCGCCAGACTTATAGCGCCAGTGGGCGGCAATACCGATCTCAGCCGTATGGTGCATCTCCCATGTGCGAATCTGCACTTCGACCGGCATGCCTCGCGGGCCGATGACGGCCGTGTGCAGAGACTGATACATGTTCGTCTTGGGTGTGGCGATGTAGTCCTTGAATCGATCGGGGATCGGACGATACACTGTATGTACCAGACCCAGCGTGTGATAGCACTCACGCACCGTGTCGACCGTGATTCGCACGGCCGTCAGGTCATAGATCTCCTCAAAGGGCTTATTTCGCGATCGCATCTTGTTGAAGATGCTGAAGAAATTCTTGGCGCGGCCCGTGATCTCCGCTTCGATGTGATTGTTGGATAACTCTTCAACGAGGGGTGCTTTGAATTCCTCGATCAGCGCTTCGCGTTCGTCACGCTTCATCGCGACTTTGTCGCGCACCTCGTCGTAGGTCTCGGGCTCAAGATACTTGAGACTTCGGTCTTCCAGTTCCCAGCGAATGCGTGCAAGTCCCAGTCGGTGGGCAAGGGGGGCGTAGACCTCTACCGTCTCGTGGCTGATCCTCTTCTGTTGATCCGTATCCAGTGCGTCCAGGGTCCGCATGTTGTGCAGCCGGTCAGCAAACTTGATGAGGATGACCCGGATGTCCTCCACCATGGACAGGAGCATCTTCCGATAGGTCTCGGCCTGCCTGGCTTCGCGGCTCTCGTAGCGGAAGCGTTCGATCTTCGTGACGCCGTCGATGAGGGATGCGATCTTGACGCCAAATTCGGTGCCCACCTGTTCGGCATCGACACTGGTATCTTCCAGGACATCGTGAAGCAAACCTGCGGCGACGGTGGTGGAATCCAGGCGTAGCTGGGCGAGGATGCGGGCGACCTCCACACAGTGCTGGAGGAAGGGCTCTCCCGAGCGTCGAATCTGACCGTGATGGGCCTGATCTGCGGCATGGTAGGCACGGATAATGAGCTCGAAATCGGCTGATTCGTTGCAGGAGGCAACTTCGATCAGCAGCATCTGCAGTTGCAGATGGTCCCTCGCCTCCTCGAGTAGATCGTCGAGTTTGGGCGTAACCGTGCCAACTGCGGCCGGCGAGCCTATTGCGGTAGATGTCTCAGGACTTTCCATGGGCACTCGAGATCGAATATATTCAGATCGCCCCAATGGACCAATCGATTCTTGACATAGGTGACGTTGCTACAATGAGTTAGAGGGAAAGTCACGTAGCTGATCTATGAGGCCGGAGATCTCGGGTTGAGGCAGTTTGGCGTCGACTCTGCCTAGGTGGGGCAGGCCCGCTCAGCCGTCCAGGTCTTCTTGGAGCTCGCTGAGAGGGAAATCGGGCTCGGGCACGTCGATTTCGCGCTCCCGGAGACGGAGCGCCAGTGCTTTGATATCACCACGCAGATGGCGTATGCCGTGGGTGAGGCTTGTCTGCTGTTTACTCAGTTCGGTTTCCTGCTCGTGGAGGCGATTCCCCTCGGCACGAACATCTCGAAGAGCCATATCTTTAATGAAGATCGCCTGCTTCATGCGCAGGATCTTGTTGGCATAAAAGTACTGGATCAGCAAGGCGCCGCAAATACAGACAACGGTGGTGATAACCCAGACTATCGATGTCCTTCAATCGGTTGAGAACAGCCTTGTTTGCGACCACGGCGGAGCCACTGCACGCAGAGGCGACTACAGCCACTGACGGCAGTCAACGTGACGACCAGCGGTGGACGGTTAGTTCAATGCTTTCAACAAGATACGAGCCCATCCCACACGTCGGCGAATCGTAGCGATGCCCCTCAGGAGTGTCAAGTGACAACGGGCCCCGATCTTCCTCCCTCGCCGCTGACCCGCGGGGACGTCATTCTCGTGGTGGGTTGGCTAGTGCTTGCGGCATTCACCGCCTTGGCGGGACCGACAACTGAACGAGACGGCCCGCTCCGTCTCGTGATAGAGATCGATAATGGCCGTCACAGCCAGGCGCCACTGTCGGTTGAGGATCGTCCGGTTCACCCGATAACGATCGAAGGGCCTATCGGACCCACCGTGCTGGAGGTTGGCGCAGGCCGGGCGCAGATTTTGTCAGCTCCATGTCGCCAACAGATCTGCCGTCTCAGCGGGTGGCTCTCGGAACCCGGTGACCTGGCCGTCTGTGTCCCCAATCGGCTGGTCCTGCGAGTGGCGGGCCGCAAGGTGGGGCACACCGACTCCGAGAGGATCGACGGTGTCACCCGCTAAAGAACACGCCCCATCAACCTCGGGGAGGCCGGTCAGGTGAGCACCCGTCATCTCACCCGACTGGCCCTGCTTGCCGCCGTGGCCCTCATCCTCTTCGTATTCGAGGCGGTGGTCCCGCGTCCACTTCCGTGGATGAAGTTAGGTCTTGGCAACGCTGCCGTCCTGATGGCACTGATCCTGTTCGACTGGCGTGGCGCGTCTGCGGTCGCGGTCATCAAGGTCTTTGTCGGCAGCCTGCTCACAGGGGCATTTGCGGGCCCTACGTTCGTGCTCGCGTGCGGAGCAAGCATGACCAGTCTGCTGTTGATGGCCGGTGGCCTGCAGGTGGGGCGCAGCCGCGTACGATCCTTGGGCCTCAGCGCCGTGGGACTTAGTATTCTCGGGGCCTGCACACACCAGGTAACGCAGTTGGCTCTGGCTTCGCTGTATCTGGGCCATCCCGGTCTGGTGGGGCTCGCGCCCCTGTTCATCGCCAGCGGTCTGTTGGCGGGGGCCATAACCGGCCTGATCGCACACTTTGCCGTTCAGCGACTCCAGCCCCATCCCGCTGAAGGCACCTACCCTTGACCGGAAGCTCGCATGTCGCTTTAATGCCGCCTCTGCAGGCGTTGCACCGGCTCCTTCAGGCTGGTGTATCTTCTGTAGGAATCACAACTCGAAAACTCAACGCGTTGTCCGCCCACCTGCCTCTACGACCAACGATGCCACGTAACCGAACGTTCATTTGTCAGACGCTGTATGGAATCGCGGCGCTGTTGGCGCTGGGTGTCCAATCGGCCTTTGCGAGCGTCAACTACGACGATCTGCGCGCGCTGGCCCCAGAGAGCAGGCTGCGCGAGACCATCGGTTTCCTGGCCGGTCTTGATTCGCGTGTCACTGGATACCCGGGGGCAGAGCAGGCGACACGCTACGTTCAGCGCCAGTTCACCGAAATCGGCCTTGATGACATTACCCTGCACAAGTATGACGTGTCGGTGCCGGTCGAGAAGGGTGGATTTCTGCAGGTCGAAGGCGACTCGCCACCGATCGATCTTCACGGCTTGTGGCCAAACCTGGTTCGCACGCCGACCCTGCCGGATGGCGGTCTCGATGGTCACCTCCTCTACGGAGGAACTGGCGAGTATGAAGAACTGGATGGACTGGATCTCAAGGGCGCCGTCGTCTTGCTCGACTTCAACTCCGGCGACAACTGGCTCAATTGCGCCTACTTGGGGGCGGCGGCCGTCGTGTTTTCTGAGCCGGATTCCACCGTCTATCTCGAGGGCGAACGCAAGTTCCTGACGATGCCCCTCGACCTGCCCCGCTTCTGGGTCACGAAGGCGGCGGGGGATCAATTGCGGGCAGCGGCACGCACCGGTGTTTCACAGGTCCATCTCGAGTACCGAATGGACTGGGAGCGACAGCCCGCGTGGAATGTGCTCGGGTTCATCCCCGGCTACGATCCGCTGCTGCAAAAAGACGTCATCGTCATCGAGTCGTACTATGATGCCATGTCCGTGGTCCCCGCCCTCGCGCCCGGTGCCGAACAGGCGGCAGGGATTACCGGACTACTCGAACTGGCACGATACTTCCGCGCCCATCCGCCCGCACGATCCGTCGTCTTCCTGGCCACCTCCGCCCATCATCTGGCCATGCGGGGCATTGACGACTTCATCCAACGTTACCTGCGCGATGAGGATCCCTTCATCGGTCGCATGGTCATTCGTCGAGTCGTCGAAGCATCTATCGCGAATGGATTCATCTCTGCCGGGGACGACGGGATCAGCTATAGCGTCGGCAGCCAGACATTCGTGGGCAAGGAAGGGCTGATACGGCACGTTGCCGATGAAGACTCGGTTCTGGTAAAGAGCATCCTGGCCGACGCTCTTGCCCGCGGTGAATCGATGATTCAACCCGTCGGTGAAGGCCTGGATCTCATCGTCCCCGACGGTGAGGATATCCGCACTGAGCACTTTGAAGATGAAGAGGAACTTGCCGAGGCGCTGGTCGAGGATGAAGACCTGCGGCTGGCGTTCTATCGACGATGGGTCGATCCCAAAGTCGATTCACTGGATGTCAAACTCTTCGTTAGCCTCGACCTGTCTTCACAGACCGACGAGCTAGGGGTCTGGAACAGCAATTCCAGTTTCTACTACAAGCGCTACTTCGCACCCTTCGGCAAGAATTTCATGAGATACTCGCGGCGGGTGAGCCGCGAACTGGGATACACGTTCCGCGATGTGCTGGTGAACGGTATCAGCCCGGAAGGTGGCAAGAGCTGGGAGACCTTTGTACCTGGGGAAATCTCCGTCAACAGCGAACTCGTGCTGACCACCGGCACACCCGCTCTGGCTTTCGTCACCGTCAATGATGCCCGTTTCCTGGTGGACACGCCGCTGGACCGGCCGGACAAGGTTCAATACGACAACCTCGGCCGGCAGATCCGGGCTCTGGCGGGGATGTTCCACATGGCGATAGAAGACCCCGAACTGTTCCCCGATTTCAAGATGCGATTGAAGGACACGCTTCGCTCGTTGAAGGCAAAGACGATGGTCTTTCCGCGACGCAGCATTGTGCCCGATCTGGCGCGTACCGATGCGGTCGCCGTCATACGCAATGGCAAGAAGAAATCCTACAAAGGTGTGCGCGGAGAATATTTCGAAGTCGTCGACGACGAGGGGGCCTTCTTCGTCAATCGGCTGCGTGTCAACCAGGTGCAGATCGAGGGGTACTATATGGATCCGGCAACGGGCCGGATCACGTATGCCCCCGATCGCGGAATTCAGGGTGACGAGTCGTATCCGATGCTGATCAAGATGGACTGGCGCGACAAGGAGTGGATGGTCGTCCTGTTCCCCTGTGAGGCCTACAACTTCTACGACATCGTCGATCCACGGTATCTGACCAAGTTGTCGCAGGTGACCGTCTTCGACGAAACAAACACGTCACCTGTCGAATACGGCTACACCATCGGCGAGGGGCCATCCGCCAAGGACGAGCCTGTAGGCGTTCTGTTCGCGCGTCCGGGGACGAAAGTCAAGATGGGCCTGGGAGCTGGGCTGCTCGGATTTCGCTCGCTCCTGCTCAACTCCGTGTCTGCCGAGAGCAAAGCAGAAGCCCTCGGTGCCGGTTATTCGATCGAACCGCAGACGAGTTTTGCACAGACATCTTATCTGGCCGCCCGAGACATGTGGACGCTGGATGAAGCGCGAATGCAGGAACTCAAGAGTTTTTCGATCGAAAATCAGCGACTGACGAATCTCCACAATCGTGCACGTGAAGAACTCGATCTGGCCGAAGAAGCCATGGTCTCCCGAACGTGGAGCGAGTTCGTCCGCCGCACACGCTCGGCGATCGGTCTGGAATCCCGGGCCTATCCGGATGTTCGTGGCACGCAGAATGACGTCATCCAGGGCATCATCTTTTTCATGGCCCTCGTGTTGCCCTGTGCCTACTTCGCCGAACGTCTGCTGATCACGGCGGCAACGATCAAGAATCAGATTCTGGGATTCGCGGCCATCTTTCTGGTGATCTGGATCATCCTCTCTGGCGTGCATCCTGCTTTCGAACTATCGAATCCGTTCGTGATTCTGTTGGCTTTTGTCATTCTCGTTCTTGCCGCACTGGTCATGTCGATCATATCGGGTCGCTTCAACGAGCAGATGAAAAAGCTGCGTACGGAAGTTGCCGTGATCCATGACACCGATGTGAGTCGAGTTGGTGCATCCATGACGGCTTTTCTGTTGGGCATCTCCAACATGAAGCGTCGCAAGACGCGAACGGCTCTCACCTTCCTGACACTTCTTCTACTGACCTTCACCGTCCTTTCCTTTACGTCGATTCAGACGGCGTTGCGCTTCAATCAGATCGAGCGCGACAACGAAGGACTGTATGAAGGACTGTTGATCCGCAGCAAGGCATGGACGCCGCTCGAAGAGTCAGTGCTCGAATACGCGAACAGCAACTTCCGCGACATTGCATCGATTGCTCCGCGTAGTTGGTATGACAACAAGAAAAAAGCGCACATCAAGCTCAAATACGGCAACAACGCCCACAATGCGCTAGGTGTGCTCGGACTCACACCGGGAGAGGTGGACGTCACCGGCCTGGATCGGGCGCTGATCGCCGGCCGTTGGTTCCATCCTGGGGAGGAGCGCGTATGTATCCTTCCCAACGGCATGGTTGCTGCGTTGGATATTGCTGCGGAGGAGGTGGATCGGCAGGACGGCTCGGTCAAGATCAGAGTCTTCGGACAGGCCTTCACCGTTATCGGCATCATCAATTCGAAACGCATGAAGGAGCTGAAGGATCTCGACGACGAGACGATGACACCCGCTGATTTCGCCGTCACTGGTGGTGCCGCCGTCCAGGAGATCGCCGAGGAAGAGCAGCGTGAGAAACAAGGCCTGGAGGACGCACAGGTCGTCATCAAGCCCTTCGTTCACCTCGAGCCAGCCAACACCCTTCTGGTGCCCTATCACACGTTGCGCAATATCGGCTCGGGTAACCCTCTTCAGTCTGTGGCCGTCCGTTTTCAGGAGGGCGTGGACGAACGAGCCGAGATCGAGCAATTCCTGTCGCGCTTGGCCGTGACCCTTTTTGCCGGCATTCGCGAGACAGGCGACGACTTCGTGAAGGTCTCCATCTATTCGTCGCTTGGCATTACCTCACTGTCTGGTATGGCCAACCTCTTCGTGCCCATCCTCATCGCGGCCCTCATCGTCCTCAATACGATGATGGGATCCGTGTATGAGCGCTTCCGTGAGATCGGCATTTATTCTTCAGTGGGGTTGGCCCCTGGGCACATTGCCTGGTTGTTCATGGCCGAGTCGTGTGTCTACGCCGTGCTCGGCGTCGTGGCCGGCTACCTGACCGGTCAAATCACAGCGACGGTGCTGATCGAGTTGGGCCTCGTGACAGGGTTTACGCTGAACTACTCATCTCTTTCAGCGGTCCTGTCATGCATCCTCGTGATGGCCGTGGTCATGCTGTCGACGGTGTATCCATCACGCAAGGCATCCCAATTGGCCGTACCCGATGTGACTCGGCGCTGGCGGCTGCCAGTGCCGGATGGGGATCGTTGGCATTTCGAATTCCCCTTTACCGTTTCGGGCCACGATGTGTTGGGACTTTGTGTGTTTCTCATCGGGTATTTCGATTCCTACTCCGAAGAGTCGATCGGGACGTTCTACACCGATGGGGCCAAGCTGGGTCGGCAGGACACGGCAGAGGGCGACGGTTACACGATCGACATGAACATCTGGTTGGCTCCCTTTGACCTTGGCGTCAGCCAGCACGTCGTGATTCGGGCTCTGCCGGTGGGCGAACACAACATCTTCCAGGTCCAGTTGGATATCACCCGCCTCAGCGGTGAGGATGCTTCCTGGCGTCGAGTGAATCAGCGCTTCATGAATGTGATCCGGAAGCAATTCCTCATCTGGCGTACCGTGGACTCAGATGCGAAGTCCTCCTACCGAGATCAGGGGTCGGCGATTCTCGCTGGCGAACAAGTGGCAGTCGAGGCATGACAACAAGACACGCATGCCTTTCGAGGCATGACATGAGGAGAAGGCGCCCCGTTGCTGGGACGTAAGAACGCAAACCAGGAAGTCGAGGAATATCGCGACCTGCTCGAGACGCCGACGGAGTACGCCGACGGCTTCACGAGCAAGGCCGTCGTCGGTGTGCTCTTCGTCGCCTTCGTCATGATTCCGGGGAATATGTACCTCAGTCTCATGGTCGGAGGCAATCTCGGTGCAGCTGCGGAGTGGGTGACGATCATCCTCTTCGCCGAGATCACGAAGCGCTCCTTCACCTCTCTGTCGCGGCAAGAGGTTTACGTCCTCTACTACGTTGCGGCGGGCCTGATCGCGGCTGAGACGGGTGCCTTCGAGGGGTTGCTGTGGAACCAGTATCTGCGGCAGTCTCCGGCGGCACAGCAATTTGGGATCGCCAATCTGATTCCGGACTGGTGGGCACCACCTCTCGATTCGCCAGCGCTGCTGCAGCGCACTTTCTTCCATGCGGACTGGGCGGTTCCGATCGCCATCCTCATCGCCCATATGGTGATTTCACGCGTTTCGTGGTTCACCATGGCGTATGTGCTGTTCCGCGTGAACTCCGATTACGAACGCTTGCCCTTTCCCTTCGCGCCTGTCGCCGCGCAAGGCGCCACGGCGCTGGCGGAGACGACGCAGGGTGTGGATTCCTGGCGCTGGCGCGTGTTCTCGGCGGGGGCCATGATCGGCATGGTATTCGGCACGCTCTACGTGGCCATTCCGGCCATTACGGGCGCGCTGTTGACCGAACCCATCCAGCTGATTCCGATTCCTTTCGTCGATTTTACCCAGATCACGGGCAACTTCATCCACGCGACGCCCCTCGGTTTTACGGCGCACCTCGGCCCGATCTTCGCAGGACTGGTGATGCCCTTCTGGGGCGTTGTTGGAACGTTCTTCGGTATCGTGGCGCACTCGGTTGCCAATCCTATTCTCCACAGCTACGGCTATCTGGAAATCTGGCAGCCGGGCATGGGCGCCATTGAGACTTTCTTTGTCAATTCCGTTGATTTCTGGATGAGCTTCGGTATCGGCACGACGATCTCCATCGCTCTGATCGGCATCTGGCAGGTCATCAGTGGCATGCGGCGCAATGCGGCGGAGATGGCTGCCGGCGGTGCGGGACGCTCGTGGGCCCCACCAGCCGGACGTGGCGACTTTCCGATTTGGGTGGCCATCGCCCTCTATTCACTGGCCACGTGTGGCCTGATCGTCATCGCCTGGATGTTCCTACCCAGCTTCGGGCGATTCTGGACGTTCTTCATCTTCTTCGGGTTCATCTTCACGCCCTTCCAGTCTTTCGTGAATGCCCGTCTTGTGGGTATGGTGGGCCAGACGATCTCGATTCCGTATGTCCGCGAAGCCACGATCATTCTGTCTGGATATCAAGGCGTCGACATCTGGTTTATGCCCTTTCCCGTCGGCAACTACGGCGCGCAGACGCAGAAGTTCCGTGAGATCGAGCTGACGGGAACCAGTTTCCGCAGCATCATTCGGGCGGAACTGTTCATGGTGCCGATCGTCCTGTTCGCCACCTTCCTCTACTCTTCCTACATCTGGAAGCTGGCCCCGATTCCGTCCGCTTCCTATCCCTATGCCCAGGTGATGTGGCGGCTGAGGGCCCTGCAGACCTGTATCTGGTTTACGGGAACACTCAAGAGTGAATTGGCCGTGGCTCCGCAGGGTGCGCAGGCCACGTGGAAGCCGTCAAATCTGGTGGGGGAGGAGTGGTGGTATTGGAAGGCAAGGGCCGCCGACGAAGAATGGATCACAACCGGCGGCAAACATGGCAATGCCGGACCGTGGACGACGACACGCGCCTTCTACACCCGCTTTGCTGACAGCGATGTTCTACCGCCGCCGATGCCGCCAGGGGCTCTCGCGATAGGCAGCGATGCAGAGTCCGCGGGACCGCGTCTCCAGTCGCAGTCTCCTGAGGGCCTTCAATCTCTGCCGCAGCAGATGCAGGGACTCATCGCAGAAGCGGTCTCGGTCAATCCTATGGCGCTTGTGAGTGGCGATGATCCGCGGGTGGGACTGATGAATGCACCCAGACCTGGTTTGAGGGTTACCGCCGACCGCGCCCTCCCGCAAGGCTGGCAGTACTATTTCGCCGTCGACACGGATCCGAATTTCACCAGTCCCTGGATTCAGCGTTCCTCCGATGAACCGTGGCTGTTCCGGGCGATCAAACCCAACATCATCATGGCCGGAACGGCCGTTGGGTTGGCCAGCTACATCATCCTATCGGTTCTCGGCCTGCCTATCCTTCTCGTCTTCGGATATGTGCGGGCCCTGACGACGATTCCGCATTGGATGGTGACGGAGATCATCGGTGCCCTGTTGGCCCGTTATTATTTCTGGAACAAATACGGACGCAAGGAGTGGCGAACCTATGCGCCGGTTCTTGCCGTCGGGTTTGCCTGTGGTATGGCCCTGATGGGGATGGCGTCCATCTCTATCGCTCTCATCCAGAAATCCGTTTCCGTCCTCATCTTCTGATCAGCGCTCCTGTCTGCGTTGGAAGACGTGACACGGAGTCGCCTAACCGTGCGATAGAATGAAGCCCACCAAAGACTTTGGATGGCAGGGAATACGCCTGCGTATCCCGGAAGAATGGAATCTCGGCAAGGTCGACGGCGACGCGAAGAGTGGCTACGCTCGTCTCGACGACGAGGAACTGGTCCGCGCTGAGATCGAATGGCGATCATTGCCTGTGGGTGGCCACGTGACGGTGGAAGACCTCGTAGATCGCTATATCTCCAACCTGGAGAAGAAGGCAGCAAAGGCCGGTCTGGAGTTCTCCTGCCAGCGCCGGGCACGGTTCCTCTCCGACAAGCGTTGGCTCGAAGGTTCCAGCTACGAAGCCTTCATCTGGGAGGCTGATTTCCGCGCCTACAATCTCGCTCGAACGCACCCAGGTTCGCGACGCGTCGTATTGATGCGGATTCTTGCTCGCCACGACGAGTCAGTAGAGGCCATGTCGCGTCTGGCGGACGAGATCTTCCAGACCCTTGAAGACGAACCTCGATCAGGGGAGGGGGTCTTGTGGGGCGTCTACGGGCTGAACTTCCACATGGCTCCCGATTTCAAGCTGGAGGAACATCAGTTGCGCTCCGGCCACATACGACTGAGCTTCGAGCGGGGTAGTGGTCGACAGCAGCATCAGGTGAATGTGCATCGGGTGAGCATGGCGGAGCTCCTGCTCAAGGACACAGACCTGGCGACTTGGTATCGGTCGTTCTTCCACAAAGAGCTACGTGAGCTGTTGGTCGAAACCGAACCGAGTTCCGTCGATGTTCAGGGTCTCGAACATGACGCCTTGGCCATCTCAGGGATGCCCCGCTCACGGCTGCGAATGCTCCTGCGGCCGTTGCCGTTGGTGAACCCGCGCCCACGACGTTTCTTGCACGCCGTACTCTGGCACTGCGAGCCATCCAATCGTATCTGTCTTATTGAGCATCTACACCGAAAACGCGAAGATGAAGGTGGTCTCGTAGACTCCCTGATCAAAGACTATGCTTGCCACACGAAAGAAGCCGCGGCTGACGCGAGAGGCGATGTTGAACTCGCGTCCGGCTCGCAATGAGCTGCTAACCTGGGAAACCAACGAGACGGGAGAGGTGCAGATTACGGTCGCCCGTTCCGAGTCGTGGAAGACCCGAATCCTGTCCAAAGTCTTCTACATTCCTCTGGAGCGCACGATCACTCTCGATAGCGTAGGGACGGACGTGTGGAACATGTGTGATGGGGATACGTCCGTTTCAGCGATGATTCAAGGACTTCAGGATCGCTACAAACTCGATCGCAAGGAGGCAGAGGTTTCTCTCCTCTCTTATTTGAAGACGTTGGGACAGAAAAATTTCGTGGGTTTTCTCATCGACGATCCGCGAAAAGCGAATGACTCAAGCGAGGCGAGTGACAGATCTCCATCAGGCAGCAGCAAGGGCAAGGCAAGCGGGAAGAAATGGTAGAAGGAGATGCTTCGCATCTCTAGTGAGTTTGGCAAACTGCCGCCAAACTCTGGGTCGCGGAGGAGCGAGGTGCCCGGAGTCGCTTTGCACTGCTGCCAACTCTTGTCGATGAGCATCTGAATTGGGCACATCCGGATAGGCCATCCTTGTCGTGCTTGGCGAGATCCAGAACGGGAAAGCCAGGAGCGAGGGAGAGCCTCGATCCTGGCTTTTTTCCTGGCGTAGCGATCGGCGCGGGGGTCGCCGGAAATCGCTGCGCGATTTCTTTCGAGATTTGGGTCTGAACTGCGACCCAAACTCGTGATCGAGTGTCTGTTGGTGCTCCGGTTGCGGATCGAGCCCAGCAGCCCGATCCGCATCCGAGCTTTTACTGTAGCAGCGACAGTAGCGTCTGTGGGACCACGTTGGACTGAGCGAACATGGCGGTCGAGGCCTGGGACAGCACCTGCGCCCGTGTGAAGCGCGATACTTCGTATGCGATATCGGCGTCGCTGATCGAGGCTTCCGAGTTCTGGATGTTCTCGATCGAGTTCTCCGTGAAGGAGATCGTGAATGCGAGCCGGTTCATCACCGCACCGAGGTCACCGCGTTGTCCGGAGACCTTGTCGATCGCTTCGTCGATCTGACTGATCGACGCACGTGATGCGTTGAGCGAACCTACTGAGGTGGTGTTCAGGTTCAGACGCGGACCCGAAGCCCGCATGTCACCGATGTTCACCTCGAGACGATTGTTGATTCCATCGTCTGGACCGACCTGGAACGAACCACCAGTCCCGGCCGTGACGATGAGGGTCTGCGTGTCAAGTTCGCCATCGACGTAGGAACCGGTTGCATTGGCCACGGCATCGCCGGCCAGTGTAACTTGAACACCAAGTCTGTCGAAGTTGGCAACCACCGATGTCCCCGTAGCGACGTTGTAAGTCGTGTCGAGAATCTGGCCGATGTCGATCGTCTGCGAGACGACGCCGTTGCCAAGGGTAATCTCGGCGTCGGTGCCACTATCGATGAAGGTGTACGTCCCGGAAGACGCACCTGAGACCGCGACATCGACGACACCGCTGGTGTTGCTGGCGGTGACCACCGTCGACGCTGTGTCGATGGTGTTGCCGAAGCCTGTAAGCAGGACCACATCGTTGTAGGTTGTCGACAGGGAGACCCGGTCGATTTCCTGGATGAGGTGGTTGAATTCTGCCTGGATGCCCTCGCGGTTCATATCGTTCATCGTGCTCGACGCGGATTGAACGGAGAGTTCCCGCATCCGGATGAGCATGGCGTTGATTTCGTTGAGCGACCCTTCTGCAACCTGCAGCAGGTTGGTGCCCTGCTCGGCGTTGAGGACGTTCTGCCTCAAGCCGCTCAGTTCAGCTCGCATACCCTCGCGAATTGAGAGGCCGGCTGCATCGTCTGCGGCGCGATTGACGCGCAGACCCGAGGAGAGCCGCTCAAGCCGCAGCCCTTGATCTCGGAAGTTCGCACTCATATTACGGCGCGCATTGATCGCCATAATGTTGTTGTTTATCCGTAAAGGCATTCGATACCTCCTTGTATCTCAAACACGCCTGTCGTCCGTGATAGTTACGTCTGTGTCTTGTTCAGCTTACTGACTGTATTCGTGGCTCCTTCAAGTTGATCCTTTCCCACTCATTTTTTCCAGGCACTCCAAACTGCTGAATAGGGTCAGTGTATATCAAACGTTACTGTGTGGTATCTCTACGACTACTATCGACGAAGAGCAGGCTCAGCTTCACCTTTTTTCCCCGTGTAATGACTTAAACTACATTAAATACAACATATTGAGTATATCTACTCAATTGGAAATCAGCGTCCTGTGCCCAGATATATCACCCTCATAATGTGTGTATCGGCAGATCAAGCGATAATATATAGTATTTCATGGCAATACTTTGAATAGGCTTCCCACAACTGGCCTTGCGAAGGCTATTTCCCATCTGGTGAATCCGGCGGGTGCAGCCGCAATTGCTCTGTGCGGGTTGTCCCGTGATCCGGCCGCGGGCCCCGTAGCCTGGTTGATCCTGTGTCTGGGGCTCTACGTGGCAATCCCCCTCGCGGCGATTCCCCTGGTCCGACACCGCCTCACAGGCCCCGACCCTGGACCAGAGCGGCGGTTCACCGATATCTATGATCCGGCACCAGAAGCGCGGCAATTGCTACTCACAGCCGGTGTGTCGATCTACGGCCTATCGGCAGGCCTGCTCTGGGCCCTCGAGGCGCCGGCTCCCTACCTCTGGGCAGCAACGACCTTCCTGTGTGCTGCGACAGTCGTGTGGGGGGTGAATCGGCTCTGGAAGATCAGTATCCACACCACGGGGGCAGGGGGGGCGGCGGGCCTGCTGATGATTTCGGGGGCACCGGGGTGGCCCCTGGCCATCGGGCTGCCATTGACGGTGGCGTGGGCCCGTTGGGTCCGCGGTGCTCACAACGCAGCGCAAGTGGTCAGCGGCGCCCTGCTGGGGGCTCTGGTCGCCTTTGGCTGCCAGGTGTTGACCCGATGACGGATCTGTTCGGTTCAAGGGACACCGGATCGGCCACTGACGCAGCCATGAAGCGTCTGAGAGGTGTCATCGAGGCGATTACCTTCCACAATCCGGAGAATTCCTTCACCATAGCTCAGATGCACCCTGAAGGAGCCAAGGGGCCTGTGACGCTGGTCGGTTCCATGACCCTGCGTGCCGGGGAGAGCCTGGAGGCCGAGGGGGAATGGGTCGAGCACCCCAAATTCGGTCGCCAATTCAAGGTCGAGCGCTACGTCCCCGCCTATCCGGCCACGGTTGAGGGGATCGAGCGCTACCTCGGTTCGGGCCTGATTCCGGGGATCGGGCCCGTGATGGCAGAGCGGATCGTCGAACGTTTCGGGGCCGAATCTCTCGAGGTGATTGATCAGCAGCCCCGGCGGCTGTTGCAGGTCGCTGGCCTGGGTCGTAAACGGGTGAAGATGATCGCCGAGGCCTGGAAACAGCAGCGTCAACTGCGGGACGTGATGGTTTTTCTTCAGTCGCACGGTGTTGGTACGGCCCACGCGGTACGCATCTATCAGCGATACGGAGATGAGGCGATCAACACGGTCCGTCAGGATCCGTATTCTCTCGAGAGGGACATTCCCGGGATCGGTTTTCAGACGGCCGATCAGATCGCCGAACATCTGGGCGTCGCCAGGGATGCCCCCAGCCGAGTCCGGGCAGGAATCCGCTACATCCTGGAGGAGGCGGCTGACGATGGACACGTCTACGTTGGCCTTGTCGACTTGCAGTCGGCGGTGACCGCCCTTCTCCAGGTCGACGAGAGTTTGCTGGCGCCGGCAGTCGAACAACTGCGCAAAGACGGAGATATCGTCATCGAGCCGGGGTCTGGCAGTTCGGACCGCCACTTTCGAACCAACCTCCACCATGCAGAGACCGGGGTCGCCGCAGATCTGCTTCGCATTCTTCAGGAACCCGGACCCTCCCTCGGCAAGGCCGATCAAGCGATGGATGGTGAGGAAGGCGATGAAGATGTGAAGGGTCTTGCCGCCGATCTCGGGGAGGATCAACTCCGTGCACTACGGCTGGTGTACAAGGCCAAGGCCATGGTTCTGACCGGCGGGCCCGGCACGGGAAAAACGACGGTGACCCGACACATCGTCGATCTGCTCGAGCGCGCCGGGCTGCGCGTTCTGCTCTGCTCGCCGACGGGTCGGGCAGCCAAGCGATTGGCGGAGGCAACCGGTCGTGATGCACGAACCATTCACCGACTTCTGGAATTCGCACCTGCAGAGGGGGGATTCCGGCGAGATCGAGACAACCCTCTCGAGGCACAGGCGGTGATTGTCGATGAGAGTTCGATGATCGATGTGTCCCTCATGCACGCGCTGATGCGAGCCGTACCCGATGACGCTCGTCTGATCCTGGTGGGCGATGTTGACCAACTCCCCTCCGTCGGTCCCGGCGCGGTCATGGGCGACATCATCGCTTCCGGCGTGGTGCCCGTGGCCAGACTCTCCAAGATCTACCGCCAGGCCGGTGAGAGTCTCATCATCGCAAATGCGCATCGGATCAATGGTGGGGAATGGCCACAGATGGAGAACGGCCGCGAGGATGACTTCTTCTTCATCGAAGAGGATGAACCCGAGGCAGCAGCGCAGCGCGTCGAAGACCTGGTGGCACGCCGCCTGCCCGAGGGCAAGGGATTCGATCCGCACCTGGGACAGATTCAAGTGTTGACACCCATGTACCGGGGTGAGACGGGTGCGATTTCACTCAACCAGCGGCTGCAGGCACGACTCACACCGGGACGCGCGGCGCACGCCGTGGGCGATCGAGAATTGAGAGAGGGTGATCGAGTCCTTCAGGTGAGGAACAACTACGACAAGGGTGTGTTCAATGGCGACCTGGGTCGTCTGTCTCGCCTCGAAAAGGAGGACGGTTTCGCAGAGGTGGTCTTCGATGCGGGAGGACTGCAGCGCTACGAGTTCGCCGAACTCGACGAACTCACCCTCGCCTATGCCATCAGTATCCATCGCGCTCAGGGGTCAGAGTTTCCCGCCGTGGTGCTTCCCCTTACGACGCAGCATTACCCGATGCTCCAGCGCAATCTGCTCTACACAGCCGTGACCAGGGCCCGCAATCTCCTCATCATCGTCGGCAGTCGGCGAGCTCTGGGGCGAGCCCTGAGCAATGATCGTCAGGCACGCCGGCACACGGCTCTGGCGCAGCGTCTTCAAACCACCGAATGAAACATCTGGTGGAAGAGGCGTTCGCTACAGGGACATGCGTTTGAAGATGGGCTCGGGGATCCACCGGATGATGAACAGGATCCATCGCCAGAACCACGGTGTGTAGAGAACATTTCGACCCTTGTGCCAGGCACCCACAATGTCTCTGGCCACCGCCTCGGGCGCGGCCACGAGGAATAACCCGGGCATTCCCCGTGTCATGGGTGTATCGACGAATCCTGGTTTGACCGTCATGACGTGCACTTTGGCGCTGACCAAGCGATTTCTCAGGCCCTGCAGAAACACATTCAAGCCGCCTTTGGCTGCCCCATACACGTAGTTGGACTGTCGACCGCGATCGCCGGCGACGGAGGTCAGGCAGATGATCCCGCCCTCCTGACGCTTCTCCAGGTCATTGGCCAGTTGACCCAGGCAGACGGAAACGCCCGTGAAATTCGTCATCAGGGCCACAGCCGCTTCCTGACTGCTGGAACGCGACCGCACCGGATCTGGAAGTGTTCCTACGACACAGACCACCAGCTCCCATGGCCCGGCCAGGTCGCGGACGCGATCGGCGAGTGAGGCATGGGCATCGAGGTCGAGGGCGTCGAACTCCAGAAGATCCACGTCGACTTGGTGTCGCAGGCGCAGATCGTCGGCAACGGGTTGCAGAGACTGGCAACGACGGGCCCCCAGCACCAGTCCAACGCCCTCACTGGCCAGCTGATGGGCGAGGGCCTGGGCAATCTCCGAGCGAGCACCCAGAATCAGCGCACGAGATGTCTTCGATGGTTTCATGTCAGTCCCAGGCGATCAGACAGGGCCGACCGGAGACGGGAGCGAGGATCATAACGATGCTTGATGGCGAGAAACTCCTCGACACGCGGATACATTTCCATGAAGTGTTCCGCTGTGACCACCGCGTCCTTTGCCAGGTACACCCGGCCGCCGGCGGCGGTGATCACACTTGTGGCGTGTTGAAGCATCTCGATGGTCTGCGTTGTTCGACGAAAATCAAGGGCAAGGGTCCAGCCAGGGCGTGGAAACCCCAGCATTCCTGTGGGGAACTCGCCGAACGTTTTCAGTACGGCCAGACTGCATGCAGCCCCGTCGATCCGATCCAGGAATTCCTCCATGCACTCCCGGCCGGCCTCGAAGGGCACGACAAACTGATACTGCAGGAAACCAGACCGGCCATATACACGATTCCAGTCGCGAAGGCCATCGAGGGGGTAGAAATACGGGTCGTAGTGCATCACCGTTGTCTGGGTTCGGCACAGCTGCCGCCGGTAGTAGAGACGATTGCCCATTCGCAGTAGGGGCCTGCTCACGAGCAGGCCACCCAGTGCGTGGATGGACCGCGCTTTGGCTGGATGGAGATCAAGTGGGCCTCCGGAGGCGTGCCGCCCAAGCATGACGAGCCCCCGCCCGCGTCTTCGTCTCGACAGTAAATCCAGCCAGGCTACAGAGTAACGGAATTCGGTCTGCGTCAAGAGTAGGAGTTGGCACGTTTCGGCAAGGTCTGCGGTGCGGTGTGTCTCCACCTCGATTCGACTGTCACTGATGCGCATGAGCCGGAAACAGACGGCATAGACAAAACCGGTCAGGCCCATGCCACCGAAACTTGCCCAGAACAGGTCGGAGTGTTCACTGCGATCGCAGCGCAGCACGTCTCCTTCGGCAGTCACGATCGTCAGCGAGTCGACATGGCTGACGAGGGATCCATCGCTGTGATGATTCTTGCCGTGGACATCTGCTGCGACACATCCGCCGATCGAAGGGTGTTTGGTCCCCGGTGTGACGGGCAGGAACCACCCCTTCGGCACGCAGAACTGCAGGATCTCGTCGAGTGTGACCCCCGCCTCGGTCTCCAGCAGTCCTGTCTCTGCGTCAAAGGCGAGGAAGCGATTCAGTTCGAGGGTCGAAAGAACGGAGGATGCAAGACCGGCATCTCCATACGACCGCAATCGCCCCTGGGCCAACGTGGCAGGAGGCGTCTGGCTTGTGCTCAGGTCGGACTGCCACCGAACACGATGAACGACCGAATCCACCACCGGGTAGCGTCCCCAACCGCTGGTAGGCAGGACGTCTTTCTGGGGATTCATGGGTTTGAGATCATCGGCGCTCGAGGTTGTATGGGGTCGACACCTATAGGTTCAGTCCCCGGGGCATGCAGGTCAACGAGGCTCACTGGGCCAGAGTCATTGTGCCGGGGGCCGTGGACCGATTCGGGCGGCACCCATAGATTTGTCTTCGCCGCCCCAGGGGCGCTTCTTGATGGACTCCCAGACAATCTTCCTCGTATTGAGCCTTGTCGCTCTCGTGCTCGGGCCGGCGGCCTATCAGATGGCACGCCTGGCCGGACCGGTCATGTCGGCCCTAGATGGTTTCATCTTCGTCGCCATCGGCGGGTTGGTCTTTCTACATATTCTCCCAGAGAGTGTGGAGTTGGCGGGATGGGTCGCGGTCCTTGGAACCGCGGCGGGCATCTGGCTGCCGTCCCTGATTGAGAAACGACTCCATCGACTCGCTCATCAGGTGCATACGGTCACTCTGGTTTTTGGCCTTGTCGCCATCGGTCTGCATGCATTTGCCGACGGTCTGGCCATCGGCAGCGGAACTGACCATGGGGGAGAAGGCACCGTCCCCAGCGTCCTGCCTGTGGCCGTCGTGCTTCACCGCCTTCCCGTAGGACTCACCGTCTGGTTTCTGCTTCGACCGTTGTATGGATTGAGACGTGCTTCCGCAGCACTGTTGCTGATTGCCGTCGCCACCTCTGCTGGATTCGTTGCCGGTGTACCCGTGCTAACCGCCATCGAGAGTCGGGCGTGGGGGCTGTTCCAAGCCGTCGTCGCTGGCACACTGCTCCACGTGGTGTTGCATCGTTCCTACCCGCTCACCGCGACCAGCCCGGTACCCGGTCGTCGCAGTGCCGCCCTCGGCGCCGTGGTCGGAATCGGCCTCTTGTGGAGTATGACCGACGATCATGCGATGGCCATCGCCGAAGGTGCCGAAGCCTTCTATGCGTTATCACGAGAAGCGGCGCCCGCACTCCTGCTTGCATACATCGGGGCAGGCCTGGTGTGGGCCCTGATGCCTCGTGGAACCGTCGCCTGGATGCGCCGAGGCTCACGAGTCTCCCAGGCCATGCGCGGCATGGCCTTTGGTCTGCCGCTGCCGATCTGCTCCTGCGGTGTCATCCCTGTCTACCGATCCCTGGTCGTGGCCGGCGTCCCTGGCACGGCCGCCATGGCGTTCCTCATTGCAACGCCGGAACTGAGTCTCGATGCCATTTTGATTTCGTTGCCCCTTCTTGGAGGCGAACTCACGGTCGTCAGAATCATAGCCGCCGCCATCGTCGCCCTGGTCACCGGATGGGCTATCGGTCGGTTCGCCCTGCCACTTCTGCCAACTGTGGCTGACCCCTCAGAGAACACGACGCCGACGGCGAGCCTGAAGGAGCGCGTGGCCAGCGGGCTGCGACTCGGGCTCGGTGAGGTCGTGGATACGACGGCCCCCTGGATTCTGGTGGGGTTGGCCCTGGCCGCCGCCGCTCAGGCGCTGCTGGGGTCGAGTCTCCCTAGTCTGCTTCCACAGGGGTTCGAGGTGGAAACGCTTGCCCTTCTCGGGATGCCCGCCTACGTCTGCGCGTCCGGCGCCACGCCGCTGGTGGCCGTTCTGATCGCCAATGGAGTTTCTCCGGGAGCCGCATTGGCCTTCCTGCTGACGGGGCCTGCCACAAATGTGACAACCGTTGGCGTCTTGACTCGACTCCACGGTCGTCGTGTCGCGGTCCTTTTCGCGGGCGCTGTGGTCTTGCTGGCTATCGTGCTCGGGCGTTCGGTCAATGTGTTCTTCGATCTGGGATCCAGTGTTCCCGCGCTGTCGCTGTCCATGGACCACGAGGGGGGATTCAGTGATCTCTGCCTGCTGCTGGTGGGCCTTCTGTTTGCCGGATCTTTGCTGCGGCGAGGGCCAAGAGGCTTCGTGGGTGAACTCTTTGATGCCGATGGTGACGACGCCGTCGACGGTCACGACCACGTCCATGGCAATGGCCACGACCATCATCATGAGAGCGACTCGTGTTGCGAGGAAGATTGCGGTGCCGAGGTTATCGCGGCCGGTGACGCAGACGAACATCGCCAATGAACGATAAACAGGATCTGCTCGCCGGTTGCCATCACGATCCCTTCGCCTATCTGGGGATGCATCCGTGCGACGATCGAGTGGTCGTGCGAGCCTTCCTGCCCCATGCCGAGTCTGTTCAGGTCGCCGCCCTTGGTTCGGACATACTCGCGGCCTGTGAGCGCGTGGATGATGCGGGCCTCTTCGAGGCCCGGCTCGAGGCAAGCGATCTGTTCGCCTATGAGTTGGTCGTCTCTCGACAGGGGCATCGGCGTCGCGTACGTGACCCCTATTCTTTCTGGCCCATGGTCAGCAGCTACGATCAACATCTGTTCGCTTCGGGGGCACATCACCGCATCCACGAGGTGTTGGGTGCCCATCTGCGGGATGTTGCCGGCGTCGCAGGTGTTCACTTCTGCGTGTGGGCGCCGGGCGGTCGTCGAGTCAGTGTCATCGGTAATTTCAACGATTGGGACGGCCGAGTTCATCCAATGCTGAGTGTCGGTGACAGTGGCCTCTGGGAACTGTTCCTGCCCGACCTGGCGGCGGATACGGTCTACAAATACGAGATCCTGACTCAGGCCGGTGACGTGTTGGAGAAAGCCGATCCCTGTGCACAGGCGGCCGAGATTCCACCCCGCACCGCGTCGCGCGTGGTATCAGGTGACGAGTTTGCGTGGTCGGATGATCAATGGCTCGAACAGCGAGGTGAGAAGCGATGGTTGGGTGAAGCGGTGTCGATCTATGAGGTGCACGCAGGCTCGTGGCGGCGGGATGACGGCGAAACCCTTGGTTGGCGACGTCTCGCACACGAGTTGGCTGATTACGTCGTGGATCTGGGGTTTACGCATGTGGAGCTGATGCCCATCGCGCAGCACCCCTTCGATGGCTCCTGGGGCTACCAGGTTACGGGGTATTTCGCTCCGTCCTCCCAGTTCGGACCACCAGAGGATTTCGCCTACTTCGTCGACGTCATGCACGACAAGGGAATCGGGGTCATCATCGACTGGGTTCCCGGACACTTTCCCCGCGACGCCCATGGCTTGGCTCGATTCGACGGCACTGCCCTCTACGAACACGAAGATCCCCGTCAGGGCACGCATCCTGACTGGGGCACGATGATCTTCAATTTCGGCCGCAACGAGGTGAAGTCTTTTCTCCTCTCCAACGCCCTGTTCTGGCTGGAACGATTCCACGTGGATGGACTGCGCGTCGATGCGGTTTCGTCCATGCTGTATCTCGACTACTCACGCGAGCCGGGGGAATGGGTTCCCAATCGACACGGAGGGCGAGAGAATCTCGAGGCGATCGATCTTCTGCGTGAGATGAATACGCTTGTTTACGGTCACTTCCCTGGTACGATGACCCTCGCGGAGGAATCCACGTCCTGGCCCGCCGTTTCCCATCCGACGTACGCAGGAGGTCTCGGGTTTGGCTTCAAGTGGAACATGGGCTGGATGAATGACGTACTGGGTTTCATGGCCAAGGAACCGATTCACCGAAAGTTCCATCAGGGCGACATGACCTTCGGAATGTTGTACGCCTACCACGAGAATTTCATCCTGCCCTTGAGCCACGATGAAGTCGTGCACGGCAAGGGGTCGCTGCTTGGGAAGATGCCCGGAGACGATTGGCAACAGTTCGCCAATCTCCGGCTGCTCTACTGCTACATGTACGGATTCCCCGGCAAGAAACTCCTTTTCATGGGTTCGGAGTTCGGTCAGCGGTCGGAGTGGAATTACTCGATCCAACTCGAGTGGGCCTCATTGGATCACAGACCGCATCAAGGCGTGCAGTCTCTGATGCGTGATCTGAATCATCTTTACGGAGCGCGTCCTTGTCTCTACGCCAGCGACCACGATCCCAGCGGATTCGCGTGGATCGACCATCAGGATGTGGAGGCGAGTATCCTGTCTTTTGAGAGACGACACGGGGACGACGTTCTCGTTTTCGTCTGCAACTTCACACCCGTCGTTCGCCGGAGTTACCGTGTGGGATTGCCGCGTCCAGGCACCTGGTTGGAGCAGATCAACACCGATGCGGCCGACTACGGCGGTAGTGGCGTTGGCAACACCGGTTCAGTCGAGGCCGAAGATGAGGTGAGTCACGGTCGACGCTGGTCAGCTGTTTTGGATCTGCCTCCTCTGGCGGCCCTGGTGCTGTCACCGCCAAGGGCTGCCCCGTCGTGATCGACTGCTATATTACCGGGGCATCCAAGTCGTCGGCCCCAATCGTCGGCGAGACTCTCCATCGGGTAGATCCCGCAGGTCGATCGCAATAAGACTCGCCTCTCTCTGAGAAAAGTCCCATGGCCAAAGCGGATCCGAAAAAAGAGAAACTCCTGATGCAGGTGCTGAAGAAGATTCCGATCTTCAACGGTCTGGCACTGACACAGGTACGCAAGATCCTGGCCTTGTGTGTGCACAAGTCCTACGCCCCCGGGGACAAAGTTTGCATTAGTGGAACACCACCAGAAGAGATGTTCGTCCTCCTATCCGGCGCGGTGGGGATCATCACACAGGAAGGCCTCAAGGTGGCCACGATCCTGCCCGTGACCATGCTGGGTGAGATGGGGGTCATCACCGGTCAGCCAAGAGTGGCGACGGTGGAAGCGACCAAACCGACGGCCATGTTTATCATTCATAAGGACAAGTTCGACGCGGTGTTGCGTGATGACGACGAGATCCGCTCGAAGGTTTATCGGGCGATCATCGATGTCCTGTCGGGGAAGCTGTCCAATGACAACGTCCGATTGAGAGACTATCAACAGGAGAAGAGCCGCTTTGAGGGGCAGATCGCGGACTTGGATCGCCGGCTCAGCGAGCAGGAGCGCCGGGCCGAGATCGCCCTCGATCTGGCAGCCGAGTCGAGCGGCCGCGATCAGGCTGAGTTGGAGCTGCACGTGGGCGAACAGGTGAAGGATCTGCTCCCCCGCGCCCTGGTCGTGGACGATGAACTTGAATTCCGCAAGCTTCTGAAGGACGCCCTGCCGAGTTTCGACGTCTTGGAAGCCGCCGATGGTGCCGAGGCCCTCGAAATGGTGGGCGAAGAGAAACTCGATCTGGTCATCACCGACATCCGCATGCCCGAGATGGATGGCTTTCAGTTGCTGGAAGCACTTCGAGCGCAGCATCCGGACCTGCCTGTTCTGGCGACTTCCGGTTACATCGATGAGGAAGAGGCACAGGAGCGCGACTTCGATGGATTCATCGAGAAACCCCTGTCGATCGGGCCGATGCAGCACGCCGTCGATTCTGTCCTTGGCCGAGAGAAGAAAACCGAAGACTCCGCGGACTGACGGTTCATGCTGCTGCTGACCACGACCTGGGCATATCTGCGCCATCGCCCGATCCCCCTGGCGGGAGCGGGCGTGGTGGGAGGACTTGTGCTGGTTGCGGCCCTGGCTCCCTGGATCGCCCCCTTCGATCCGATTGCGCAAAATCTCTACGAAAGACTATCCCCACCCTCGTGGACAAACTGGATGGGGACCGATGAGTTTGGCCGAGATATCCTCAGCCGGGTGATTTATGGGGCTCGGATCTCGCTGCGGATCGGATTGTTGTGCATCACGATCGCCCTCAGCTGCGGCACGACGCTTGGCCTGATCTCCGGCTATCGCGGAGGCGTAACCGACACGGTGATCATGCGAGTCATGGATATCATGCTCGCCTTTCCCAGTATCCTGCTGGCCATCGCGATCGTGGCGGTCATCGGACCTGGCATCGACAATGTGATGGTGGCGGTGAGCATCGTGCTGATTCCACAGTATGCGCGTCTGGTGCGTGGCCAGGTCCTGACCGTTCGTGAGATGGCATATGTAGAAGCCGCACGTGCCCTCGGCGCCAGTGGCCCCCGAATCGTGCTGCGCAGTGTCCTGCCGAACTGTACGGCGCCCCTCATCGTGCAGACGTCTCTGTGCCTGGCAGTGGCCATCCTCGACGCGGCCGGGCTCAGTTTCCTTGGCCTCGGTGCACAGCCACCGACGCCCGAATGGGGAGCGATGCTCAACAGCGGTCGCGAACTGCTGCTCAAGGCGCCGTGGGTGATGACCTTTCCCGGGCTGGCTATCTTCGCCGTAGCTCTGGGGCTCAATCTGTTCGGTGACGGGCTCAGGGATGCGCTGGATCCGCGGCGTGTGAAGGTTGCCTCATGAGCCCGAATGCCGATGGCCGTCATCCTCGACGCTGGTCCGTACTTGCGACAGCGCTTCTGGTGGAGCTCACGATCGCCGGGTGCGCCCCTATACTGACCCGGGCGCCCTCGGTTGACCAGGCGGCAGATCAACGTCAGGCGACGCAGTATTTCATTCAGGCAAAGACCTTCGAGTTTCAGCAGAACTACCTGGGTGCCATCGTCGCGTTGCGCTCCGCCGCAGACCTCGATTCCTCCTCGCCCATCATCTTTGCGCAGTTGGCGCGAAACTATCGCCAGATCGGTGATCATCGTATGGCGGCGGTCTTTGCCGAACGTTCGCTGCAACTGGATGAGCAACAGGATGGACTGCGCTTCCAACTCGTGCGTTGGTATGACGGGCTCGGAGATCCGGTCTCCTCAGCGCGGCACGTTGAGATCCTGATCGAACATGATCCGCACAACTGGCAGCTGTACTCTCATCTGTCCCGGCTCTATGTGACCATGGGGAAGCACGGCCGGATCGATGGCCTCTTCGACCGATTGCTCGAAGCCGACGACACGCCCGTAGATGTGAGAGTGAACATCGCCTACGTCATTTCACGAGGGGGGCGCAGAGCGAAGGCGGTCGAAGTATTCCGCTCGATTCTTCACGCGGATCCTTCCATTGAAGACGCCTGGCTTGGGCTGGGAGAAGCACTGGTCGCCAGCAACGAAACCGACGCGGCGCGGGAGATCTATCGTCGGGGGGCTCGGCACGTACCAGACAGTTCGCTGCTGATCTACGAATTGGCCCGTCTGATCGAAACCCCTGTCCAGTTGGGGCCCGTGTTGGAAAGTGAGGATGAGGCGTATCTGTATCGTCTGGGCGCATCACTGTCTGACCTGGAGCGCTTTGAGCTGGCAACTCGGGTGTTCGAGAAGATCGTCGGTCGCCGGCCCGACAGCGTCGAAGGCTGGCTCGATCCAGTCACCTACTATTTGCGCATGGATGATGTCCCCAGAGCCCTGGCCATCCTCGAGGAGGCCGTCTCCGTGATGCCGGACAGCCTCGAGATCTCTCTGGCTCTCGCCTCGACCCTCGACCGTGCCGGACGCGAAGACGAGGCGACGGCCGTCTACGAGGGTCTCGCGGCGGGCGGCGTCGATGATCCGCAACTGTTCCTCTACTGGGGGATCCACCACGAGCGAGCTGGGAGGTGGGCCGAAGCGATCGACGCCTATCGGCACGGGATCGTGGCCGGTGGCGACGATGCTGATCTCTACATCCGCTGGGGAATCGCTCTGAGTCGACAGGAACGTTGGCACGAAGCGGCCGATCGGTATCGGAAGGCGGTGGCCATCGACTCCTCGTACGTGGAGGGTCACCTGCATCTGGGTGTGTCCCTCGACCGAATCGGCCGTCATCAGGATGCCGTCGAGCGCCTCGAGGTTGCCCGTCGTCTCGATCCGAGGTCGACGGACGTGTTGTTCTATCTGGGAACAATTCTCGAGCGAGTCGCACGAGAAGAAAACGACGCCGGCCTCTTCGAGCGTGCTGTGATAACGTTCGAGGAGTTGATAGAGATCTCTCCAGGGGATGCCTACGCCCTCAACTATCTCGGCTACATGTTTGCCGAGCGCGGGGTTCGATTGCAGGAAGCCGTGGCCTTGCTGAATCGCGCGATCTCCATCGATCCTGCCAACAGCGCCTTTTTCGACAGCCTTGGCTGGGCTCACTACCAGATAGGCAATCTGGCGGAGGCGGAGAAGTTTCTCGGCAAGGCGATCGCCCAGATGATCGAGACCGATGATGGCGACGAGGAGGAACAGGCGGTGATTTTCGATCACGCAGGGGATATTGCCGCCGCTCTGGGGAAACAGGGGCAAGCCCTTGAGATGTGGCGCCGAGCCCTCCAGCTATCCCCTGAAGATGACGAGATCCAGCGCAAACTCGAGACGCCGTGATTCGACATAGGCGTCTGGTATACCTACTGCTGGTGGTCGTGATGCATCAGTCATGTGCGCCGCCTCCGGCGCCCGTGCGCCGACCCGGATGGATTCCCACAACCGACATCTCCGGCCTGCTTGGAGAGCCGACGACCCTGTTTGAAGAGATCCACGATCTGACTGCCGCGGCGCAGGTGACCGTGACAGATGAACAGACAGACCAGTCGGCCAGCGCATCGGTGCAGTATCTGCCTCCACAGTTGATGCGGATCGATGTGCGTGGTCCCTTGTTCCGTCATGTGCTGACCGCCGTTTTTCATGCCGATACCTTGTGGTCTCTGTCCGAAGGACGGCTTGTCCGACTCGATGCGAGACGCGGTCTCGTCGACCTGCTCGGTATCAATTTCTCCGGTCAGAGTCCACGCGAGGCGTTACTCGGCCTCGTGGTGCCTGTCCACTCACGGGATTCGCTGAGTGTCGAATTCCCCCGCGCCGATCGTGCTGTCGCCGTCATCCACAACCCCGCCGGAGGTCAGCGTCGTCTGTGGGTTGATGTGTTGTCAGGGTGGGTTGTGGCGGAAGAGGGGGTCGATGCGACCGGCCAGCGACGCTGGCGTCGAAAGTTGGGGCAATACGAGCCGGTGGGTGACACAGGCATCTATCTGCCTCGCCACGTCAGGATCGAGAGTGGTTTGCGATCGATCGAGATTCGATA